>Ga0164241_10004927_pt1 | contig 12718 bp, 8 predicted proteins | sample OricomyardsoilBY_FD_108780 | JGI IMG/M metagenome (GOLD analysis project Ga0164241, IMG submission 108780) | Backyard soil microbial communities from Emeryville, California, USA - Original compost - Back yard soil (BY) | ecosystem: Environmental > Terrestrial > Soil > Unclassified | place: USA...
ATCGTGACGGCGATTCTACCACTGGCCGTTCTGTTTGCCTTCATCATGATGAAGATCTACGGACTCAGCGCTAACCTAATGTCGCTGGGAGGGTTGGCTATCGGTATCGGTATGATGGTGGACGGCGCGGTCGTAATGGTGGAAAATATTCATCGACACCTTACCGAAAAACCACATAATGGGCACAGGCACGCAAACAAAACAGAGACGATTCTCTATGCGGCCAAGGAAGTGGCAAGGCCCATCGTTTTCGGGATTTTCATCATCATCGTGGTGTTTTTGCCCCTGTTCACGCTGGAAGGTTTCGAAGGGAAAATGTTCGCACCGCTGGCGTTCACCATTTCCTTCGCGCTCTTTGGGTCGCTGGTACTTTCGCTGACCGTGGTTCCCATGCTATGCACCTTCTTCCTGAAGCAGGTCCATCAGGAGCATGATCCGAGGCATATTCGCTGGCTCAAACACATCTACCTCAAAGCCTTGGTTCCCTGTGTAAAATACCCGTGGCGCGTAGTAGCGACGGCGGTGGTCATGCTGGTGGGATCCTTGGCCGTCACGCCCTTGATCGGGACGGAGTTCCTGCCCACACTGGATGAAGGTTCCATTGCCGTGCAGACGTTCCGGATTCCCAGCATTTCTTTGCCGCAGTCCTTGGCCATGCAAACTAAGGCGGAGAAGATCCTGAAGCAATTCCCGGAGGTCATCGACGTAGTCTCGAAAACCGGAAGAGCGGATATCGCCTCGGATCCCATGGGCGTGGAAATCAGCGACGTGATCGTGACCTTGAAACCGAAGGAAGAATGGACGACCGCAAAGACCAAGGAAGAGTTGGTGGAGAAGATGCGCGAGGCCTTGGAAAACCTTCCGGGCGTGGCCTCCAGTTTTTCTCAACCGATTGCCTTGCGCGTGGATGAGCTTGTAAGCGGCGTGAAGTCCGCTGTTGGCATCAAAATCTTCGGGGACGATCTGGATGTCCTGAAGAACGAGGCTGAGAAGGTGGCACGTATTTTGGGCAAGGTTCCCGGGGCGGCTGATATTAACGTCGAGAAAGTCAGCGGTCTGGCCTATCTCGAAATCGAGGCGGATCGGAACAAAATCGCCCGGTATGGTGTCAATGTCTCGGATATTCAGGATGTGGTCGAAGCGGCCATTGGGGGCAAGGAGGCTAGCAAGGTCTATGAGGGCCAGAAGGTCTTCGGTCTTTCCGTCCGCTTTCCGGAGGCCTCTCGAAACGACGTGGAGCCGATCCGGAATATCCTGATTCCCTCTTCCGGCGGCGCGTTGATTCCCCTTGGGGAGCTGGCCAAGGTTTACGTCAAAGAAGGCCCTGCACAAATCAGCCGTGAAATGGCGCAGCGCCGGATTGTCATCGAATGCAACGTCGTGGGGCGTGATATCGGTGGGTTCGTCCAAGAAGCCCAAACGAAGATCGATGCGGCGGTCAAATTGCCTCCGGGGTATCTCATGAGCTGGGGTGGTCAGTTCGAAAATCAGCAGAGGGCCATGAAACGCTTCGCTATCGTGGTACCGATTACCATTCTTCTGATTTTCCTCCTCTTGTTCGGTTCCTTTAATTCGGTCAAGCAAGCTCTTCTTATCATCTTGAATATTCCTTTTGCGCTTATCGGAGGGATCTTGGCCCTCATCATCGGGGATTTCAATTTGAGCGTGAGCGCTAGCGTGGGCTTTATTGCCCTGTTCGGAGTGGCGGTCTTGAATGGTGTGGTCATGGTGGGCTACTTCAACGAGCTTCGGCGCGAGGGAATGGGGGTGGAAATGGCGGTCATTAAGGGAGCGGTACTTCGGCTTCGGCCCGTGCTCATCACCGCGAGCGTAGCGGCTTTGGGACTGATTCCCATGCTCTTCGCCTCGGGGCCGGGAAGTGAGATCCAGAAGCCCTTGGCGGCGGTGGTCATTGGAGGTCTGATCAGTTCCACCTTGTTGACGTTGTTCCTCCTTCCGACCTTGTACAAGGTGTTCGAAAGGGGAGGTACCCCGACATCTGTATCCCATTTGCCGGACCCTCCTTCCACACTGGAACTTTGAATGAGGTTTCCCTTTCATTTTCCGGAGACATTCTATGGAGCATAGTACTGGTCATAGCCACGGGCCTTCCCATTATGGGAGGGCCTTTGCCATCGGAGTAACTCTTAACCTCGGATTCGTAGTCCTAGAAGCAATCTTAGGGGGATTCGCGCACTCGCTTTCTTTGCTTGCGGATGCGGCTCATAACTTCAGTGATGTCTTAGGGCTATTGCTGGCGTGGGGGGCCGTTGTACTGGCTAGGCGGTCCCCGACTCCACGTCGCACCTATGGGCTACGCCGATCCACTATTCTGGCTTCCCTGTTCAATGCGGTTCTGCTACTGGTTGCGGTAGGGGGGATTATTTGGGAAGCGGTAGGTCGATTTGGTAACCCAGAACCTGTGTCCAGTGGCATCGTGATGTGGGCGGCCTCGGCTGGAGTGCTCGTTAACGGCTTCACGGCTTGGTTGTTTATGAGGGGACGGAAACACGACGTGAACATCCGGGGGGCTTTCCTGCACATGATGGCCGACGCGGGGGTTTCCGCAGGGGTAGTCCTTGCAGCTTTTGCGATGCGGTTTACAGGTTGGTTTTGGCTTGATCCTGCCATCAGCCTTGCGGTCGCTGTCGTGATCACGATTGGGACTTGGAATCTATTGCGAGAGTCCGTCAATCTAGCCTTGGATGCCGTGCCCTCTCACATCGTCCCGACTGAAATAGAGGCCTACTTGCTTGGGCTTCCCGGTGTGGTCGCCCTACATGATTTGCACATCTGGAGTATGAGTACGACGGAAGTTGCCTTGACGGTTCATTTAGTGCGGTCTGATTTGTACACCGATGATTCCTTTATGGTTTCTCTAAAAAAGGGCCTCCATGACGGATTCGGGATCGAACATACGACCGTGCAAATCGAACGCGGGAGTTTGGAACATCCTTGTGACCAAGCCCCCAGCTCAGTCATTTAGAGGGCGTTCTAGTATCTTCTTATGAGTTGGGATGCGGAGAAACGCTACTTGTAAGGACTAAAATGGCCGATTGTTGTGACGATAAATCCTGCGAAGTCGTATCCCTCAAGGATCGTCATTCCCGTATTCTGAAGGCCGTACTTATCCTGAATGCCATCATGTTTGTCGTCGAGATCTGGGCAGGCTATTTGGCGCATTCCACGGCATTGATGGCGGACTCACTAGACATGCTAGGGGATGCCTTGGCTTATAGTGTCAGCCTCTATGTCCTCGGGAAAGGGGCACGGCTCAATGCTCAAGCGGCTTTGTTCAAGGGTGGACTCATGGCTTTGCTTGGGCTGTTGGTGCTAGGAGAGGTTGTTCATAAAGCATGGATTCCCTCGCTTCCCGTAGCCGAGACCATGGGTTGGATTGGCGTACTTGCTCTATCCGTGAATCTTGTCTGCCTCGGTCTTCTTTGGAAAAGTCGGGGTGATGACTTGAACATGCACTCGGTATGGCTCTGTTCCCGAAATGATATTCTCGTCAATGTGGGGGTCCTTACAGCGGCGGGAGCCGTCTTCGTCACTCAAAGCCGTTGGCCGGATATTACGATTGGAATGTTGGTGGCCTTTGTAGTTCTAAAATCCTCCTATGGAGTCATGAAGCGGGGTTACACGCGCCTCATGTCTGTCTAGTCAGGCTTAGACCGTTTTTAAGAGCGCCTCAATCTGAGATCGGATGAAATCGCGCACCTTGCGGAATTCTTCGGGTTCCATATGCTTGGGATCCGGAATGGCCCAGTCAAGGTGCTGCTTGGCTTTGACCCACGGGCAGGCGTCGCCGCAACCCATGGTGACCACGGCATCGTATTCCACGTCCGGAATATCGTTGAGGGACTTGGAGTCGTGCGCCGAAAGGTCGTAGCCGATCTCCTTCATGGCCGCAATCGCCTTGGGATTCACGATGCCCGAGGGTTTGGATCCGGCGCTGTAGGCTTCTACGGTATCGCCGCCGAGAATACGTGCAAAGGCTTGAGACATTTGGCTCCGGTTGGAGTTTTCGATGCAGACGAAGAGCAGTTTCTTCTTTTCCATGGTTAATCCGTATGAGAGGGGTTTGGGTTATCGTGCGGGACAAGAACGTCTGAAGCGGTTTTAGGCAGTGCAGGAACCAGCCATTGGAATAACAAAGTGGCCGCGACCGCGCCGCCGAGTTGGGCTAACATGAAGGCCGGCACGTCTGATGGACGGATGCCCGCGAAGGTATCACTGAGACTACGCGCTAAAGTGACCGCAGGGTTGGCGAAGGATGTCGAAGCCGTGAACCAGTATGCCGCCGTGATGTAGGCCGCGACCGCGAAAGGGACGGAGCTGGCCCGACGACGCGAACAGCCCCAAATGACGGCCAGCAGTCCGAAGGTGGCCATGAACTCGCTTAGGAGTTGGCCCGAACCATGTCGAACATGGGTGGAGGTGAAGAAGTAGGGGAGGTCGAACATGCGGTTCGCCAGAGCTACCCCCAGAATCGCTCCGAGGAACTGAGCGGACAGATAGCCGGGTACTTTCGTCCACTTCAGCCCACCTAGGTAGGCATCACAGAGAGTCACGACCGGATTGAAATGCGCTCCGGAGATGGGACCGAATGTGAGAATCAGGGCGACTAGGGCTGCTCCCGTGGCAAGGGTATTCGCCAACAGGGCAACGGCCACATTGCCTCCGGAGAGCCGTTCCGCCATGATGCCGGAGCCGACGACCGTCGCCAGCAACAAGGCTGTCCCCAAGCCCTCGGAAACGATTTCCCGTGCGTGAGAAGTCTTCATAGGTTCCTCAGGCAGCGGGAGCGCAGCAAGCACCCGCCTCCGCTAGCGGGGTGCAGCACCCCTCGCTTTTCAAGGGCTTGAATCCCTGCACGGTCACGCTGAGAACTCGCACCTTGGACTGCTTCAGCGCATTTCGTTGTTCTTCGTTCAGGTAAGCGGCGACCAAATCATCCGGAATCACGATGGTTTTTTCCTTCGTCACTCGGACGTTCTCAAAGCCCGTATCCCGTAGCATTTCCAGATATTCGTTCTTCTGAATGGCACCGGAGACGCAACCCACGTACAGCTCGGCGGCCTCCTTCAGCGCCTCTGGGAACTCTCCCTCAAGAACCACATCCGATACACCGAAGCTGCCTCCCGGACGCAAGACTCGGATCATTTCGGAGAAGGCCCCTTGCTTGTTCGGGATCAGGTTCAGTACGCAATTGCTGACGACGCGGTCGATGCTGGAGCCACCGACAGGCAAGGCCTCGATCTCGCCGAGACGGAATTCGACGTTGGTGTAGCCTTGGCGCGCGGCATTCTCGCGGGCTTTTTTGATCATGTCCGGGGTCATGTCCACCCCGATAACCTTCCCTGTCTCGCCGACGATTTGACGGGCCACGAATACGTCATTGCCTGCCCCGGATCCAAGGTCGAGCACAGTTTGACCGGGCTTCAGATCCGCCGCTTCAGTCGGAATACCGCAGCCAAGGCCGAGATCGGCTTCTTCGACATAGCCTTCCTTGCCCTTGTAGTCGTCGCTGATATCGAGGAAGACGTTTTCTCCGTTGGTCGGACCGCAGCAAGAGGTGGGGCCGCAGCAGCTGCTGCTGTCACGGGCAATGGCACCATACTTCTCACGAACCAGTTCTTTCAGCGTCTCTGAGTTTTCCATGATGTTTTTCCTTTTTGAATTTCAGCAGCAGCGTGCGTCTTCGCACTTCTGCATGCCCGACGCGAGTTTGTTCAAGGACTGGACGGCGGAGGTGAAGGCTTCCCAGTTCACGCAGTAGCAAGAACGCGGCCCCTCGATTTCTCCTTGGATGAGTCCGGCCTCCTTCAGCGCCTTGAGGTGCTGGGAGACGGTGCTTTGCGCGAGGGGTAAGACCTCTACGATCTCGCCACAAATGCAGGTGCCGCGCTCAGCCAGCACGCGGAGGATGGCGATGCGGGCGGGATGGCCGAGGGCCTTCCCCAGCTCGGCGAGGGCCTGATCTTGCTCGGAAAAGTCAGCGTCTTTGCGGTAGGCCATGGAGGCTCCTTATTTTATATCGTAAATATACGATACAATTTGACGAAGCTTCAAGTTGGCCTTTTTTGAGGATTTTAAGCCTTTATGGGGATCGGATTAATTGCTGGGGGGAGAGATAGGCCCCGAATCAAGAGTCCGTTTCTGGGGGCGATGATTTCCAAAATCCGGAAATGACTGGAGGAAAAATGGCCTTCGAAATTTTTGGGACTGTCGAGTGATGTCTTAATGAGTTTAAATCATAAGGATAAGAAGTGAGGCGCACATGTCTTCCTATCCCTATGTAATATGAGATCTTTTACATCCTGCCCCGTTCGCCCCGGCTTAGTCGATTTGAAAGACTCCCCTTGCAGGCTGTAGTTTCTCTCCGGAGCGGTCGTAAGAATTCATTTTCCAAACATATAGACCGCTACCCTTAGGGCTATCCCACTTCCATTCACCTTGTTCAGGCCCGAATCTGACGCGCCATCTGATCTTCCCAGTGAGATCAGAAATAGCCAAATCCGCATTCTGCGCTTCGGGGAGGCGTGGGAACTCTACGGTAGTGCCTTGGACCTTGGGGGCCATCTGCTGAGGTCCTGACGAAGGGACTATCCCTGTGACGCTTGGGAAGGTCGCTATGCCGCCGTATAGGCCTACTCCCACAAAGCGGGAAGCATTCCAGATCGCAGAGTACAGGGAGTAATTCGTCGTATAGGTAGTCCATGAGATCCCGTCCGGAGAAGTCGAAATGACTCCTTCTCCCAAGGCGAGAAATTGGGAGCCAGACCACGTTACTGATTTAAAGCGCTCCGTCGTCCCTGATGTAACCAAAGACCAGTTGAATCCGTCCGTCGATGTCAACAGGGTTCCTTGATCTCCTACGGCTACGATTCGGTTTCCCCCAAGCATCAGGCCATTAAGCTTTTGGGTGGTTCCTGAGGCTCTAACCGTCCAAGTGATGCCGTCCAGAGAGGTCTGGATAGTTCCCCCTTCTCCGACTGCAACAAACTGAGACCCTGACCAAATTACCGAGACTAGGATCCCTGACCCGCTTCTGGCAGTCCACGTCGTCGCATCCGTGGATGTAAATCGAGTACCCGGGCCTACGGCTACGTAGAGAGAGCCTGACCACGCTATTGAATTCAGCTTTTCTGGGCTAGAAGGTACTGACGTCCATGTTTGTCCGTTAGGCGACGCCAAGATGCTTTCAGCCCCAACGGCTAAGAATTTCTGGCCCGCCCATATGACTGCATTCAAGTCTCCGACAGTGCCCGAGGAATGCGTTGACCACGTATTTCCATCAGCCGAACTCATGATCACCCCCGGAGATCCGACTGTCACATAACGGCTTCCAGACCACGCTATCGAGGAGAGCCGATTGATGGTGTAGCTGAAGGACTTCCATCGGTCTGGATATTGATTGTTATCCAAGGTAGCGCCCGGGGACAGGCTAACGTATTCTCCTCCCACAGAAACGAATCTGGATCCGTCCCAGATCACATCAGCTTGTCCGAGCGGAGAAGAGAAGCTGACGGATAGCCATGGCTTTCCGGTGGCCGAAGTTGCCACTCTGTTTCCTCCTAGTGCCACAAAATGGGTTCCGGACCACGCGACACTGACGTACGAGCTTCCGTCTGGAGACCATTCATCCCAAGTTTTTCCATCAGAGGAGATCAGGATGGCTCCTTCTCCTACGGCTACAATCAAAGTGGGAGAAGAGGCTACTGCGTAGAGGTTTTTAGACGTGAGGATGGCCTGTTTCGACCAAGTGGTTCCATTGGTTGAAGTGAATATCGCGGCTCCAGACCCAACAGCAACGAACTGAGTGTTAGCCCAAGTCACTGAATAGAAATACAGCGGGGCTTGCCCAGTGAGACTTCTTGTCGTCCATGTAATTCCGTTCGTCGAGGTAATGACGACCCCTTCAGAGCCTACCGCTGCAAGTTGAGAGCCGGACCAGCTTACTCCATTCAGATCCGAACTTGTTCCGGATGGACGGATGGTCCATGCGGTTCCATTGGGAGAGGTGAGAACGGTTCCTCCATCTCCTACCGCTACGAACTGGGATCCAGCCCAAGTCACCTCGTTCAGATTAGACGAGACGCCTGAAGTTTTTGCCGTCCAAGCCACTGCGTCTGAAGAGGTCAAGATGGCCCCAGAGAAGCCAACGGCGACATAAAGCGATCCCGACCATGCGATTGCTTGCAATCCAGCGGGGGTGGTTGGAGTAACACGCCAAGTAAGGGATGGCTGGGCGAAGACATCGCAACTCATTAAAAGCCAGAGAAAGAGTGAAGTACAGATTTTCATAAACCCTCGTGGGTGGTTGTTCTAGCCAAATGTTGCGAATATGCAGCGTTTTCGAATTTACGCTGCGTATACGCAACATGTCAATTCACAAAGGCCTCTAGCTTTTTGCCTTAAATGGCAAAAAAACGGCAAAATCAATCTGAAAATGGCTTCGGAGATCGGTTAAAACGCCTGATTTTGGCCGGAGGATATCCGTCGGTCGAAAAGTTTGCCTTGGAGAATGGTTTTGACAGGGTAACGATCTATCGGATCGTGGAGAAAGGGGCAGATCCACGACTCTCCACTGTCATAAAAATCATTAGAGCTTTGGAGGTTGCCCCTCAGGACCTGATTGCGTCTTAGAAGGGTAGGGGACCAGCTTAAGACGGTAACCAACTAAGGAGCTTTATTGTTCTTCGCTTGTGTTAGAGCGATTTCGATGAGCCTATCATTATAGGGCTTCGTGAATAAATCATATTCCCTTGTCCCATTGGTGATGCCAGCTTTAATAAAGTCATACAACTGAGATTGTAATGGCTGATCGAGTTCGCAGATAAAAAGGGCGATATCTGTTCTAGACCTTTTGAAGATCTCATCCGTCATTGACTCGCCATAGTGCTCAATAAGAGTATCGTCGAAAATCTTCCACATGCGTGTCGATGCGGCCGCAAGAGTCTCAGAGGATGCGCTCCCCAGATTCTCTATAAGAACCTTGCCTAAAAGCATAAAAGACTTTGTGAAATACAGTAATGGGTCAGGTTCGATCAAATCCCATGACTTTACTCTTACTAGCCAATAGCACCATATCGCGGAAAGAATATTATCTGAGCAAACCACTTCTTCGGAGCGCGCGATAGGTAAAGCAATAAGCCTTGAAATTTGGTTATACGCTCCCTGAAGGTCTTGACCATCTGGATTCCACACGTAACTACTCAGAGAAACAAAAGAAGGAGACCGTTCTAGGGCAACTAGAATGTCCTTAATAGGAGTAGAATCTCCAACAAAAGAAAGCTCGGAGAGGAGTGAGATGTAGGCATCCAAGAGCGAAATGCTTACACCATTAATGTTCCATTGACACAGCTTCGCGATACAGTCGACGGCTTCCGTGGAGGAAAGGCGTTTCTGCTGGCGTAGGGCGGCAATAAAGTCCATTGTACAGAGAGATTTCTCGGCATCATCATGACAGGTAAAAATTCTGACTAGGACGTCATCCGAATAGATAGACCCGTTTCCACTGGACACCCAGCTTTTATAATCTTGCAGCTCTTCCATAGTGAATTCGCTGGGGGAGTCGATCCTAAAGGGCGGTTGAGAAATTTTATGGATATTCTGGACGATAATGGCAGCGATATGCTGAGCGCGTTCAAAGTAAGGGGACGAGAATAAACTTTGAGACCAAAGCTGAATACGTAAAAGCGTCCCACGTGAAATTGCGACACGGGAAAATGAATCGAAAAATCTCTGAAGTAGCCCTAGATCAAAAAGCACAAATATGGAGATGTCATCTATCAGAGGAACCTTGGAGAAGATTTCCATTGCCCGTGGGCTATAGCTTGGCGTGGCAATAGTCAGGCGAAATTCTCTATGTCTTGCCCCATCAATTTTCGCGCGCTCCCACAGGGATACGAGATCTCTGACTGAGTTTAAAAATCTAGGAGTTAGGCCGTAAGGAATAGGAAGAGTACCCCGCCTGAGTCTGTCTTCGTTTGATTTATACCAAGCTCTTTTCTTTTCGTCCATCCCCGTTAAGCGCTCCATTATTGCATGGAGTTCTTGGGGGTTGTCTACGGGTACTCGAACTGCCGTCAGGCTTTTGGAATGTGGAAATTTTGCGGTATAGGTGGCTAATCGAGTTTGAAAGGTCTGGATCATTTCAGGCGTGGCTTTGAGTCTGTTTACTCCAAGAGCCATGAACATTAAAAGATACTGCCCCTCTTCATCTTCGTTCTCCTGATCACAATAAATAGAGAATTGATGGACGAGTTCGATGATATTGGGACTGCTGGGGTTGATCCTTTGTTCAATGCTATATAGGCCATGAATCAGAGGGAGTTTTTTCTCGCGTCGGGTCTCTTTTTCCAGTAAGCCTTGCAAGAGTGCTTTGGCCTTAGCAGTAAGGCCGCTTCTGGAGGCAATATTCACGTAAACAATTGCAGCGTTAACGTCTAAAGACTCGCTTGATATCCCTTCAAGCACCTCTATCGCCTCAGGAGTTCTACCTAGCGAATCTAAGGCCAGCGCCTTAAAGAAGAGGAAATCGGTTGAATTGCTAAAGCGGGTCAAGGCTTTTTCTAGGTAGGACAGAAGTTCGTCCCATTTAGTCATGGTCACATAAGCCAAGCAAACATTCCGTATTTCGAAGATCGCCAAGGAACGTCTCTCGGAAATTACAGTAGCGACCTCTATTACCTTTTCAGAGCTAGCGGCATCCGAAGGCGTGAGTAAAAAAATCAAGACAGCAAGGAGTTGCTGATCTCTGTTTCCCGATTTGAAAATTGGATAAAGCCTGTCGCAACACTGTTTTGCTCCTAATGGATTTCGCTCCATGATTTCAGAGCATTCGTTAATCGCAAGAAAAGCGTCATAATTTGGCTTCGACTCTAGCCGTTGCCGAATCAAAGCCTTTTCTGGGGCCATTCCTAGCTCGGCGGCACTTTGATAAGCAAGTGAAAGGGCGGGTGTAGCCGCATAGGTCGTGGACGCGGAAAGCTCCTCAATGTTTTCTAGTGCTAGTTTGACGACTTCTCTCTTGTTCTTTTGAATATGATGGAAGATTATAGACTTGATTGTCTTCTCAAGACCAGCGGGAAAATGGTCTCTAAATAGTTCGAAATCTTTTGTGGATCCTTTGAGAATGCAACACTGGAATAGGATTCTTAACGCGCTTTCGGTTTTAGGCCTAGCGTGTGCATAGTCTTGAATAAACTTTTCAAAATCTTCAGTCTCGCCAAAATAATTTCCTAGGATAGCAGATATATCGACTAGAAAATCGCAAACCGGAGGATAATTTAGTGCCCTCCCAAGATCCCAACTGCGCTTTAAGTGTTCCCATGCATTTTTTAATGGCTCGGGGTCCATATCTGCGAATCCATATGTTGGCACCTCCACAAGATCACCTTCGCCCGGCATGTATTTTGATCCAAGGTGATAGAGGGAGCGAGCTAGGAAAATCCTGAGTTGCAATTGCTCGGTTTGTGTCAAGCTAGGGTTGTCTATTTTTTGGGTTGCCAAAGTCACGCATTCGTCAAATCTTAAACCCATGAACAGGATTTGAATTTCGGTTAAGGCTGCATCATTTCCTTGAATTCCTTCAACAATCGCTAAAGCTTCGGCGGTTTTTGATAAATGGGCTAATAGCCTACATCTCATCAATACGAATTCAGTGTCGGTTTCATTTTCCAACTTTTTAAGAGTCTCTTCACATAAGTCTCTATCATCGAGGCCAAAATGAACTTTTATTTCCAATGCAGAAATGCGGTATTTTTTAATACCCGGCATTTGCGAGTAAGCTTTGTCAAAAAATGGAATGCAGCTTGAGCCTAAGGTCTTATGGTACTCAAGCCTTCCTAGTTGCCAGTTCAATTCGGCCTGCTCATGGAGCGACATTTCTGATTCCCTGAGGGAAGCTTCACGTAACTTGCCTTCAGCCAGCTCTAGATTAAGAGATTTGAGAAGGTTCTGGCTTTGTTCTAGGAGTGCAGAAGGGGTGCCGGGGGCGCAATCGATCCAAGGGTTGTCCGATTCGAAGGAAATGGCGTCAATTGCTCCCGGCTTGAACTTCAATGTCTGGCTGAGGGTGGTAATGACGGCTACGGGGTCAGATGTCCTGTCGGAAACGATACCGGCTAGCTCTCGAAGAGCCTTTTTCTGCCTAGTTCTCTCCGCTAAATATGGTTGCGCATTAAAATCTGGATTAAGAATATTTTCGGATGGGATCCTGAAGGTATGGCTTTCCTTGCCTAGATGATCCAAGTTTTGTTTTCCTGCCAGTAGATCATCAAGTTCGTCGTCGATCCATTTGTAGTAGGTCTTGCATTGTCGTGGGTTGGGGTCGGTGGAAAGGTCGGCGAATACCAAAAGCACCGGACTCGCTATGTTTGCGTAATAGTTGAGGGTCGAAACGTTAAGCGTTACCGAGTAAAATTTTCCATCAGCGCTTAAGTCTTCGCATCTTCCGTTTTGGTCGACCTGCTGACTGCTTTTAACTTGGGCGTGAAAAAGATTGGAGACAAGTCCCTCGTGTACCAATTGAACTTGAAAATCAAGGCCAAAATCTGTGTCTCCATCTGTGCCTGTAGTAAGCCATTCTAGTGGATGGTTAGCATTGAACGCAGCGATACCGAATTGTCCGATTTTCTGGGATTTTCCCTGTTTGGGAAGGTTTTCTGGCCCACTCATGTCTATTTCTCCCATTGGTATCCTTAATAAT
>Ga0164241_10004928_pt1 | contig 12717 bp, 6 predicted proteins | sample OricomyardsoilBY_FD_108780 | JGI IMG/M metagenome (GOLD analysis project Ga0164241, IMG submission 108780) | Backyard soil microbial communities from Emeryville, California, USA - Original compost - Back yard soil (BY) | ecosystem: Environmental > Terrestrial > Soil > Unclassified | place: USA...
AGCGGCGCGGTGTGGGGTCTTTGGAAGCAGGTGATCGATAATGTGACGGTGAACGACAACATCGTGGCGAACATCGCCGCCACCGAAGGTACGCGCACACCCTATCGCGACATGTCCGCCAACCAGTATGGCACGGGCAATATCGCCTGGAATTGGTACGTGGAGGATACCTCATCCCAGAATCCCTTGTGGCCGGATCCCTCGCGCAACAGCGACAGCTACGGCAGTTCCCTCGGACTGACGGATTGGAACGGATTCATCGAAGCGGCGGCCGGTCGTGAGCTACGCGAATTTCCCTACGAGCTGTCGGCTTACGGCTACGTCGATTACGTTCGCGGGGGTTTCAACAAGCAGCGGGTCACGCCGCCCTATAACTTTGGCGCGAGCTATGAAGGCGGTGGTGGCGAGGAGCCTGGCCCTGGCGGCGGTTCTGTTCCCACCATCACGACCACCGCGTTGCCGGGCGGGCAGGTTGGGACCGCCTATAGCACCGCCTTGGTGGCGACCGGCGGAGACGGTGCCCGGAGCTGGAGCCTCGCCTCCGGCGGCATCCCCGCCGGCCTGTCGCTTTCCACGGCAGGAGTGATTTCCGGCACCCCTACTGCCGCGGGTACGGCCACGTTCACGGTATCGGTGGGCGACAGCGATGGCGCCACCGGCGCCCTCGATGAGGATGTGCAGGAGCTGACGCTGGTCATTGCTCCGGCCGCCGATCCGGAGCCGGACCCGGATCCAGATCCGACTCCGAACCTGACCAATGTGCTCGTCCGCTATGATTTCGCCGGCATGACCAATCCGGCGTCGAGCCTGCCCGCCACGCCGATCAATCCGACGGTGACGGCCGCCGGTGTGACCGCGACGGGCTTCAACACCTCCGCGGGATTTGCGACCAACGCGGTATTCCGACCGGCGCTCAACGCGCTGCAGGCGGCGGGCAACCTGGGCGGGGGCATCACTCGCACGAGCCATCCCCAAGTGCTGGACAACCGTTTCGCCTTCGGCCTGTGGAATCAGAACAACCCGGGCAACACGCTGCAGAACGTCCTCGATCGCGGCGTGAACGCAGAATACGTATCGTTCAAATTCACGCTGAGCGAGGCGACCACCTTGGGCTCGCTCACGTTCACGTATTGGTCGAACGAGAATAACCAGAGTCCGGATGTCGCGGTGTTCACCAGCGTGACCAGCAACTTCGCCGGAGCCGTGCAGGCCAGTGAGGCCGTGCAGACGTTCGCGCCTCCGATCGGATCGCTGGCGCTGGTGAACAACGCGCCCGATTTTATCGGCATGCAAACCCTGGTGGTGAATTTTTCCGGAGCGAGTTTTGCCAGCCTGACCGGTGAGGTCGAGGTTCGGCTCTATTTCTACAACGCCCTCTTCAATGCGGCCACCGGCTTTACTTGGATCAGCTCGTTGCAAGTGAAGAGCGCCGGTGAAGACGGTCCCGGTCCTGATCCCGACCCGGATCCGGATCCGAACCCCGCGGCACCGGCAGGCGTCGCCATGTCGCCCAAGAGCCGCATCATGGAGCCGGGCCAGACCTATCAATTGGAGGCGCGCGTGCGTCCGGAAAATAGTACGGACGACACGGTGATTTGGGCCACCGACAATCCGGCGGTTGCGACCGTCAATTCGAGCGGGTTGATAACCGCGGTCGCCGAGGGCGTCGCCACGGTCACGGTGACGACCAACACCGGAAACTTCTCCGACACCTCCCGGATCACCGTGTCGGCCCCGCTGCAGACCAAGGGCATCGGCGTGATCGGACCCGGCGGCTGGACTAAACTCGCGCCCAGCCCGGACTCGCACGTGGTTTACGTCAGCAGCACCACGGGCAATGACGCCAACGACGGGCTCTCTCCTGCGACTGCCAAGCAGACCATCAACGCCGGCAACGCGCTCATCCGCGACGGCTATCCAGACTGGCTCGTGTTGAAGCGGGGTGACACCTTCGCCCAGCCCAGCTTAGGCCGATGGAAGAGCGGACGCAGCGCCGCGGAACCCTTGGTGCTGTCCTATTATGGTCAGTCCGGCCCGCGTCCGGTCATCCAGTTGACAGATATCCTGGTCAATTGGAACGGCCAGGTGCGCAACCATGTCGCCTTCGTGGGACTGGACCTGCACCGCGCGGTGAGCGATCCGGATGCCCCCGAGTTCAACGACTCCGGGTCGAACTATGCGTTTCGGTTTATTCCCGGTGGCGGTCCAACCCATGACCTGCTGGTGGAAGATTGCCTCATGCGTTACTGCGGCCTGATCGCGCAGGATTTTTCGGGTGGCTACTCGATCAATGTGCACATCCGCCGCAACGTGGTGGCCGACAACTGGCGCCACGGCACCATCACCGGCAGCGTCAACCCGCAGGGCATGTTCGTGGAGAACGTGGTGAACTTCTACTTCGTCGAAAATCTGTTCCACCACAACGGCTGGAACGAGCGGTATGAGGATGCGGGCGCGAACCAGTTCAACCACAACCTCTACATGGGGGTGCGCAACAGCGGCGAAATCGTGGTCAGCGGCAACATCATCTCCTACGGTTCCGCCAACGGCGTGCAGCTGCGCTCCGGCGGCACCGCAACGATGAATGCCTTCGTCGGCAACGCGATCGGGATGAACCTCGGCTACGTCGCCGCGCCGCTGCTGTACACGGGAGTGACCCGGGCCGACGACAATGTCTTCACCGACGGACGCTATCAACTGCGTCCCCCGGGGGCGAGCGGGCAGAGCGGTTCGGTGTGGGGCCTTTGGAAGCTGGTGATCGATAATGTGACGGTGAACAACAATATCGTGGCGAACATCGCCGCCACCGAAGGCACGCGCACGCCGTATCGCGACATGACGGCGAACCAGTATGGCGTGGGCAACATCGCGTGGAATTGGTACGTGGGGGATACTTCGTCGCTGAATCCCTTGTGGCCGGATCCTTCGCGCAACAGCGACAGCTATGGCAGTTCCCTCGGTCTGGAAAATTGGGCCGGGTTTATCGCCGCGGCGGCAAACCGCGGGGTCCGCGAGTTCCCCTATGCGTTGTCTGCCTATGGCTACGTGGACTACATCCGTGAAGGCTTCAACAAGCCGGGCGTCACGCCGCCGTATAATTTTGGCGTGGGTGTCGACGGCGGCGGACCGCTGGATCCCGATCCGGTGTTCGGTTACGTTCCCGCCATCACGACCGCCGCCCTGGCGAACGGCAAGGTGGGGACGGCCTATAGCGCCACGTTGGGGGCAATCGGCGGAGACGGTGCCTTGAGTTGGAGTCTGGCGTCCGGCGGGATTCCCGCCGGTCTTTCGTTCTCCCCGGAGGGGGTTATTTCCGGCACCCCTACTGCCGCGGGTACGGCCACGTTCACGGTATCGGTGGGCGACAGCGATGGCGCCACCGGCGCCCTCGATGAGGACGTGCAGGAACTGACGCTGGCCATCGACCTTGGCAGCGCCACGATCGCCCTCACCGATCTGGCCCAGACCTACGACGGCACGTCGAAGTCGGTCACCGCCACCACCGATCCCCTCGGGCTCGGGGTGAGCTTCACCTACGACGATAGCGAGATGGTCCCAGCCGCCGCCGGCAGCTATGCGGTGGCCGCCCTCCTCACCGATCCGAACTACGCCGGATCGGCCAGCGGCACGCTGGTGATCAGCCCGGCCATGGCCGGGGTCACGCTCGGCAATCTGAACCAGTCCTATGATGGCTCGCCCAAGAGTGCAACGGTCACGACCAATCCCGAAGGGCTCGTGGTCGCGCTGGCCTATGATGGCAGCGGATCGGCTCCCACCAACGCGGGCAGCTATGCCGTGACGGCGGTGGTCGTCGATCCGAACTTCAACGGCGGTGCCACCGGATCGCTCACCATCTCGGAGGCCGCCGCCACGGTTGCGCTCGGCAACCTGCGCCACGTCTATGACGGCACGCCGCGAAGTGCCGTGGCCACCACGGTGCCCGCTGGTTTGGGCGTCGCGCTCACCTATGACGGCAGCGCCCTCGCGCCCAGCCTGCCCGGGGCCTACGCCGTCGCCGCCACGGTCGACGATCCCAACTACACGGGCAGCGCCAGCGGTGAATTGGTGATCGCGACGGCGGCGCTGGTCCGCCACGGCCCCACGCTCAATGGCGACATCGATGGCTCGGTGCAGGTGCTGCTCGCGGAGAACGTGATCCTCAACGGTGGGGCCAGCGTGGATGGCGACCTCCTGGTGCCGGGAACTCCCGCGCTGACCATCAACGGCAACGCGCTGCACGCCGGCGTCCATGATGGGCCGGGCGCAGCCACGCCCGCCAATCACCGAATCACTCTCAACGGCAACGCCGTGATCCGCTATATTGTCCGTCGCGTGGATGCCGCCGCGCTGCCCGTCGTGGCCGCACCGCCTGCTCCCGCCGGCACCGTCAATGTCAGCCTCACCAACCCGGGCCAGAACGTGGGCAACTGGGGCGCATTGCGGAATCTGACGCTCAACGGCAACGCGGGGGTGAGGGCCGTGCCGCCCGGCACCTACGGGACCCTCACTGCTAATGGTAACAGCGGCTTCGTGCTCGGCGTGGCGGGCGCCACCGAACCCTCGGTCTACAACCTGCAGGGCCTCACCCTCAATGGGAATAGCCAGCTCCAGGTCGTCGGCCCGGTTTTTCTCACGCTCTCCACCGCGGTCGCCCTCAACGGCAGCGCCGGCGATGCCGATCATCCCGAGTGGCTCGTCCTTCGCCTCGCGAACGGCGGCGTCACGCTGAATGGTAATATCGCGCTGAACGGCTCGGTGATCGCCCCCAATGGCACGGTGACGATCAACGGTAATAGCGTAATCCACGGTGAGGTGGTGGCCGACCGGCTCACGATCAACGGTAACGGCTACCTTTCCCAACCCATGCCGTGACGGGCGGGGGGCAGCCCCAGACCATCCATTCGTTTTAGGTTAGGACCCAAGGATCCGCCGGCAAGGAGGGTGAACCTTGCCGGCGGAAGGGAATCCGGGGGCTTGCCGGGCTACCATTTCATCTGGATGAAACTGGACTGGATTGTGCCCAACCGCAGCGACAGCATGTGCTGGCTGCAGGATCGTGTTCGTTGTGCGCGCACGATGCCTGCTTCCGCCCCACTTGAACTGTCGCCCTTCATGAACCGACGTGTCACCCAACAGGATATTGCGGACCAGCTCGGACTGGACAAATCGACCGTGTCCCTCGCGTTGAGGAATAATCCCGGGACCGCACTGACAACCCGCGAGCGCGTGCGCGCGATGGCGGACAAGCTGGGGTACCGTCCAGATCCGGCGCTGGCCACGTTGTCCCGTCAGCGGTGGGCGGGGCATGAGACAGGTAGTGGCGCCACCTTGGGCTACCTGGTGGACAGCCGGATGAAAAATTCGGCCCAACACCGTTGTTTCCTGCCGGCCGCCCGGGCCCGGGCGGAGCAACGGGGTTATCTGGTGAGTGAATTCGACCTGGCGGATTATAATTCGATCACGGCGATCGCCCGGGTTCTGCACTACCGCGGAATTCGCGGATTGCTGGTGCCGCAGTTCGAGCAGGCCCACGGGCCAAGCATCCTCGATATGCCGCTGGAGAATTTCACCGTCGTGTGTCTCGACTTGGGCTGGGTGCGGGCGCCCTTTCACATCGTGTCGTCGGACCGGTTCGAAGGCACCCGCCGGGTCTGGGCCGAGGTGGTGAAACGCGGTTACCGCCGGATCGGCGGAGCCGTCCTTTCCCATACGCCCCGGGCCGTGGACGACGCGACGCGTTACGGCGCTTCAACCTCCGCCCAACATGAATACCTACGGGCCTCCGAACGGATTCCGCTGTTGACGACCGATCACGCGGATCGCGACAGCTTCCTGCGCTGGCTCGATCGGCATAAGCCGGAGGCGGTCATCGGCTTCGTTCCCCGGGTATATGAGTGGATCGTGAGCACGGGTCGGCGTGTCCCGGAGGACATCGCCTTCGCGACCCTGATTGCCCATAGCCGGGAGCATCCCAAGCTCTCCGGCGTGCTGCGGCACATGGAAGATATCGGTGCGACCGGTGTCGACGCTCTGATCGCGGCCATGTACGAGAACGAGTGGGGAGTGCCGGCGTTGCAACGCACGCTGTCGATCGAGCCGATCTGGCATGAGGGCACCAGCCTGCCGTTACGGGGCCGAGCCTCGAGCGTTTCAAACCAAGAGGTCGCTGCTCCCGGCCGGAAGAAATGACCCGCTTCAGGGGTCTGGTTGCGACCCGGACCGAGTCGCGCGAGCTCGAGGATTATTTTCCCGACCTGCCTTCCGCCTGCTCGGCTTCAATCACCCCAAGTTTGATCACGCGGCCGGTATTGACCTGATGCGCAAACCAGAACGCCACCCCGGTCGCGACGAGGCCGAAGAAAATGAGATAGAGGAATCCACTTTCGTAGTCGTAGCCGCCGCCGGGGGGAATGCCGGCCAGACTGGACCAGGCCATGATCCAGAGGCCAAGTCCGTTGTTGATGAGGATGCTGACCAGCCCACGGGTGATGCCGATGCCCGAGGATACGGTGCCGAGCTGGTCCCGGGGCACGAAGTCGAACATCATCGAGACGGTGCAGACTCCGCCGACGCTGCCGATGCCGGTGTGCAACAGCCAATAGGTCAGCACAGCGGCGCGAGGCGGAGGACCATCGCCCTGGCGTAGCTTGAGGTAGAGGAAGAACAGCACGTGGCACAGCGTCAGGGCGGTCGCCAGCACCTTGAAAAGACTGAGGCGGTTGATGCGATCGGCCAGCCATCCGCTCAGGGGCAGGCACACGATGAGAACGAAAGGCGAACCCAGCGCGATGATGTTGCCGTAGGTCTGCTTGGAGAAGCCCCACTGGTCGGTGAAAAGCAGCGGAGTCAAACTGCCGAATCCGATCCAGAAGGCGATCTGGGCAATCGCGACGATATAGAGCGCCCGCCACTGGTGGTCACCGAAGACGTCGCGGACGAATCCGCGTGCGGCACTCATCGCGACGGCAAGGGTAATCCGGGGAAGACGCGGCGGCAGATGCGCGGGCGGGGTTTCCTTCACGCCGAACCCGATGAAGGCAATGGCGCCCAGCGCAATGAGGCTGCCCGCCCAGAAAACGATCTGGTCGCCGCGTACCGTTCCGATCCCCGCGACCGGATAGGTTTTGTCCCACTGCCCGATCAGCACCGCAAAGAACACGACCTTTATCACCTCGCGCATGAAGGTGAGGATCGCCTGGGCCCGGCCGCGCTGCTTGGGCGGCACCACCTCGTTGATCAACGACTCGAACGGTCCATCGACGTCGCGCAGCATCTCGTAGAGGCAAAGCATGCCGATGAGCAGGAAGAGCGTGTTGATCTGCGGCAGGATGAGGCACCCCACCGCGATCGTGCTCCAGCCCACGATGAGGAAGGGTTTGCGGCGGCCCCAACGGGTCCACACGCGATCGCTGGCGTAGTTGCATCCCGCGCCGACGATGATGCTGAAAATCAGGTTGAGGCTGCCGACGGCGGTGATGATCGCCGGCATATCGGTGAATGCGCGCAGCTTGAAGGTGACAGCGACGTTGGAGACCTGTTCGAAGTAAAGCTTCGCTGCCCACGGGCCGGAAAGCAGGAAGACCCACACCCACGGGGCTTGGTGTTGCCCGGTGCGGAGCGGCCAGAGGCGCGATTTCATTTCAGGGGCGCCGCTTGCCAAGTGAGTAGCGGGATAAAGCAGGGAAGGGAACCATCGGGGCGTAAGCTCGGAGCTCGAACGGAGAGGAAGCGTTGCTAGTTTCGGGGCGAAGTGGAGCCAATTGCTCCTTTCCGGCCGGCCCGGATTCCGGCAACGGTGTCCACGACGACATCGCCATCGCTGCCGTCTTTGGGAAGGGCGAGGCGATGAGTCTTCATGGGGGAAGCGGAGGGCAGGGGGAGACGGAGATTACGACGGTCGCCTGGTGCAATCGGCGGCGTTTTCATCCTGTTGATGGCGTCCGCCGGTGCTTGTCGGTCCCTCGGGCCGACGACTGGGGGAGCGAACCAGCCGGGTTCTTTCAACATGATGATAATCGGGCCGATTGTCGCTTGGGCTTTCTCCCGGCATCTACGACTGGATGGCCAAGTTCCCCCCTCCCAATCTTCTGTTCATCCTGACCGATCAACAACGGGTTGATGCGTTGTCATGCCATGGGGGATGGATCAAAACGCCTAATCTGGACCGGCTCGCTGCTACGGGAGCGGACTTGCGCGGACATTTTGCCCAGGCTCCCGTGTGCGTGCCTTCGCGCTGTACGCTCTTTAGCGGGCAATATCCTCATACGCTTGGTGTGCTCGAAAACGACCGGAGTCTGCCGGGACAGGCCCCTCACTTGCTCAAAATCCTTCGCCAGCAGGGCTACCACCTCACCTATTCCGGCAAGAATCACATGCTGCCCGAGGCCGAACTCGCCGCGAACGTCGAGCACTACGATCCGCCCGAACGGCGGCCGCAGCCTTCGCCCGAGCGCCAAGCCTACGTCCGTTTGGAACGAGAGTCGCAGCGCCACCTCGCCACCCAGGATTGTTTCAGCTCGGGGCGCTATCACGATTTTCCCGACGAGGTGACCACCAGTGGCATGATCGCCGGTCAGATGCTCGGAGATCTGGCTGCCGCCCCCGCAGACCGGCCGTGGTGCTTGGTGTGTTCCTTCAGCGACCCGCATGTACCACACCTCGCGCCGCGCCGCTTCGCTTCGCTCTATCCGGAGGACAGTATTCCACTGCCGGACTGGACGCCGGCGCCCGACGGCACCGAGCCCCGTCGTCTCGGGATAAAACGGGGAGCCCAGGGAGCCGACCGCGCGGACGCTGCTGCGCAGAGGCACTACCTCGCCGTTTACGGGGCGATGTGTTCCTACGTCGACGAGTTGATCGGCCGCATTCTCGCGGCGTTGCACGAGCGACCGGATGCCAGCCGCACCATCGTCGTCTTCGTGTCGGACCATGGCGATTTCTGCTGGGACCATGGCATGGTGAAAAAGGACCTGCTGCTCTACGATTCCCTTCTGCGTGTGCCGGCCTTGATCCACTGGCCCGCGCGGCTAGCCCCTCGCGTCGTCACCGACACCCTGACCGAGCACGCCGACATGCTGCCCACGCTGCTGGAACTGCTCGGCGTGCCCGTGCCAGCTGAATGCCAGGGCCGGTCCTTTGCGCCGTTGTTGCGCGGCGAGGCGGCCACGCATCGCGCCGAGGTTCACGCCGAGGTGTGTTATGAATGGATGCACTGCAAGTATAGGACCGCGGCAGAATACCGGCAGGCCTGGGAGGCGGACCAGGCCACCGGGGGCCCGCTCTCCCGCTCCGCCCCTTACAATGTGCCGGGTGACCACACCCGTGCCGTGCGCACTTGGAATTGGAAATACATCTGGTTCGGCGACGGATTTGAAGAACTCTATGATGTCGTGAACGACCCGGCCGAGACGCACAACCTAGCCCGCGAGTCACGGCATACCGCGATCTTGACTGCCATGCGGCAACGCTTGCAGGACTGGCAAGCCGCGACGCCACCCTCCGCTTCGGACCCGTTGAGCTGGCAGGAGCACCGGCAGCAGTTCGACCGCTGGGATTTCTCCCATTCGGCGCCCTTGGCATCCCCTTGGAAGTGAAGGCTTCTGCGCTCCCCCCACGCCGGTCACCGGCGCTGAAAGCAACAACAGGATGAATTCTCCGTGGGTTGCGGACCATCCGGCCGGTTCTGCCCAATTGCGACCAGCAGTCACCCCCATGCGCCCCATTGTTCAAATCTCGCTCGACGTCACCAACATCCCCGAGGCCCTCGCCACCGCCCGCATGGCGCTCGACGCCGGGGTGGACTGGCTCGAGGCCGGCACACCGCTCATTATTGCCGAAGGCATGCACGGTGTACGGGCGCTGCGTTGTGAATTCCCCACGACCCCCATCGTCGCCGACCTCAAGACCATGGACGGCGGCTGGCTTGAGGCCGAACTCATGGCAAAGGCCGGCGCCACCCACGTCGTCGTCATGGCCCGCGCCCACGAAGAGACCGTGCGGTGCGTTGTGAAAGCCGGGCGGGAAATGAACATCAAGGTGATGGGCGACAATCTCGGTTGTCCCGACATGATTGCCGGCGCGAAATTTCTGGAGGATCTGGGATGCGACTATGTCATCCATCATATCGGCTACGACGAGCGTCGCGGCATCGCGGCCGCCGGCCGGCGCATGCCGAACCCGCTCGACCAGTTGCGCGAGGTCGTGGCCGCGGTGCGGGTGCCGGTCCAGGCCGTCGGCGGCCTGTCCATCGAGCAGGCGGTGCAGACTCCCTCCTTCGGTGCATCCCTCGTCGTCCTCGGCGCCCCGCTGACCATCGATGCCGATGCTTTCCGGACCGCGAGCGGCAACGTCGCCGACTCGCTGCGCCTGATCTGCGAAAAGGTCCACGGCTACGGTGACGTGATCGTCGGTCGCTGATCTTTCGTCATGGCCCGACTCGCCGCCTTTCCCAAAGCCTGGCTCGACGCGCTCTGTGTCGACGGATCCATGACCCTCGACGAGTGGATCGAGCTTTCGCTGGGTTTCGACATCGATGGCCTGGAATTCTATGCCGGCTTCCTCGATCTGCGGGACGCTTCACGGGTCGCCTACTATCGTGATCGAGTGGAGGACCAGGGGCGCTCGATTCCGATGCTGTGTTGTTCGCCCGATTTCACGCATCCCGATCCCCGTTTCCGTCAGCAACAGATCGATCAGGAAAAGCGCTGGATCGACCTGACCGCGGCGCTGGGCGGAAGCTACTGCCGGATCCTTTCCGGCCAACGCCGGCCCGAGGTGTCGCGCGTCGACGGTCTCCGCTACACCGTCGACGCCATCGCGGCCTGCCGCCCGCACGCGATCGAACGTGGCATCACGCTGATCCTCGAAAACCATTACAAGGACGGCTATTGGACCTATCCGGAGTTCGCCCAGCGGGCCGACGTGTTCCTGGATCTGCTGCAGGCTATTTCCGCCGGCCCCGGTTTCGGGGTTAATTACGATCCCTCCAACTGCATCGTCTGCGGCGACGATCCGATCGCGCTGCTGGAAGCCGTGCGGGATCGCGTGGTGACGATGCACGCCAGCGACCGGTATTTCGAAGGCGGCAAGCTGGCGGATCTCCAGCGCCTGGCCCAGGACCCGCACGCCGGATACGCGACGTTTCTCAAGCACGGCGTGATCGGCAAAGGGCTCAACGACTACGACCGGATTTTTTCGCTCCTGCAGGGGGTGGGCTTTGACGGCTGGATCTCCATCGAGGACGGCGCCGATCCGGTCACCAGCTTCGAGGATATCCGCCAATCCGCGGTTTTTCTGCGCGAGAAAATGGCCCAACACGGACTGTCCCGCGTTTCCGCATGAATGCCCTGATCTACGACGGCCCCTGGCAGATGCGCCTGGCGGACTTGCCTGCGCCCGTGCCCGGGGACCATGAAGTCCTGCTCCGTTCGGTCGCCGTCGGCATCTGCGGCAGCGATGTGCATGGATTCACCGGTGAGAGCGGGCGGCGCCAGCCGGGAATGGTCATGGGTCACGAGGCCGTCGGCGAGGTGGTCGCGCTTGGCGCCAAGGCCACCCGCTTCCGCAAAGGCGACCGCGTCGCGGTCTATAACATCCATGCCTGCGGCCAATGCCGCCACTGTGCGGTCGGGCAGGAGCAGCGTTGCCCGGACAAGCGGGTGCTGGGCGTGAACGCCGGGCCATGGGGCGCCATGGCGGAGTATTTCGCTTTTCCAGAAGCGGGGCTGTTCCCGATCGACGCTGGCATCGATCCGGCGATCGGACTTCTGGCTGAGCCCGTTGCGGTCGGGGTCCACGCCGTCTCGCTCATGCTGCCGCGGGCAGATGACGTGGTTGCTATCGTGGGCGCTGGCACCATCGGCATCGGGCTCGCGGTTTCGCTGCGGGCGCAGGGCGTGAAGCGGGTGTTCGCCCTCGATCGCATCCCGGACAAACTGGCGCTCATCGCGGAGTTCGGGGTCACACCGATCGACGTCGACCGGGAGGACGCCACAGCCGTCATCCGCTCCGCGACCGGCGGCCGCGGAGCGGATGGTGTCTTTGAGGCCGTGGGCGTTGCCGCCACGGTTCGCTCCGCCTATGATTTTTGCGCGCCCGGGGGCACGCTGATCCTCGTCGGCAACCTGGCCAAGGAGTTCACGCTTCCCCTTCAGGGCGTCACGAGCAACGAGACAACCATCCGCGGTTCCTACGGATTCACGAAGCGTGACTTCGCCGCGGCCGTCACGTTGGTCAGCGATCCCCAGCTTCCGCTTGAACGGATGATCAGCGGCTCATGCTCGCTCGCCGAGACTCCTGACATCATGACCCGGCTGGGCCGGGGAACCCTGCAGGCGATCAAAATGGTGATCCGTCCATGAGCGCAATCATCCCCTGCCTGCCTGACGCCGGAGAGTTTCGGGGCCGCGTTGCGGTCGTTACCGGTGGCACCAACGGGCTCGGCCGTCATCTCGCCCGCACCCTGGTCACTCTCGGCGCCGAGGTCTTCTTCTGCGGACGCCAGCGCGAACGCGGGGTCGCTCTCGCCGCCGAATGGGGCCCGCGCGCGCATTTTGTTGCCTGCGACCTGTCCGACGCCGAGGCCACCACCGGGTTCATCAAGGAGGCCGGTGGGTTGCGCGGTTCGCTCGATTACCTGGTCAACAACGCCGCCATCGATCCGGTCGTGCCTTTCGCCCAGTCCACGCTGGCAGACTTCGACCACGTTCTCGCCGTCAA
>Ga0164241_10004929_pt1 | contig 12716 bp, 8 predicted proteins | sample OricomyardsoilBY_FD_108780 | JGI IMG/M metagenome (GOLD analysis project Ga0164241, IMG submission 108780) | Backyard soil microbial communities from Emeryville, California, USA - Original compost - Back yard soil (BY) | ecosystem: Environmental > Terrestrial > Soil > Unclassified | place: USA...
CAGCCTCGCGCAGGGCGAGTTTGCGCGCGCCGGTTTCGGCATCGGCAAGATCAACATCACCGGCCAGTCGCTGACCAGCGAAGCGACCATCGTCGCGGCCCTCGGCCTCGAAGCGACAACCTCGACGCTTACGTTCGATGCCGACGCCGCATTGGCCCGCATCGAGGCGATCTCGACGATCAAGTCGGCATCGATCCGCAAGACCTATCCGGGCGAGCTGTCGATCTCGGTCGAAGAGAAGATTCCGATGGCGCGCTGGCGCATCGGCGACGCGACCTATCTCGTGGATGAATATGGCGGCGCGGTCGCCCGCGACGATGGCAGTTTCCGCGAACTGCCGCTGGTCGTCGGCGAGGGCGCTGCGGACGATGCGATCGTGATGATCCGCGCGCTCGACCGCTATCCCGCGATAACGCGCGATCTGGCCGCGCTGAGCCGCATCGGCGACCGGCGCTGGGATCTGATCTTTTATTCCGGCCTCCGCGTACAATTGCCCGAGAACGGCGTCGCGCAGGCGCTCGCTCAGCTCGATATGTACCAGTCGGCCGACCAACTGCTCGACCGCGACGTTACTGTCATCGATCTTCGCGTGCCCGGCATGGTGTCGCTCAAGCTCGGCGAGCTCGCGATCAAGGCGCGGGACGAAGAAAAAAAGACCAAGAAGAAAAAGCCGGTCGGTGGCGACGCCGACTATGAAACGCCCGCTGAACGCGCGGCAGAGGCCAAGCCACAATGATCACCGACTCCATGACTGCCCGGATCAAGCCGGTCCAGGCCGGCCGCGCCTCGCTCGTTTCCGTCCTCGATATCGGGTCCACCAAGATCGCCTGCGTGATCGCGCGACTGACGCCGCGGCCCGAGGGCAAGGCGCTCAAGGGCCGGACCCACGCGGCGGAAGTGATCGGCTTCGGCTACGGCCCATCCGCCGGCATCAAGAGCGGCGTGATTACCGACATCGACCAAGCGGAGCAGGCGATCCGCACGGTCGTCGGCATGGCCGAACGGGCTGCAGGGCTAACCGTTCAATCGGTCATCGTCAATGTCACGGCCGGGCGGCTCGGCTCGGAGACGTTCTCGGCGACCGTCAATCTCGGCGCGCAGGAAGTCGAGAAGTCCGACATCCAGCGCGTGCTGCGCTCGGTCAATTCGCGGAGCGTTCGTCCGGAACGTTCGATCGTCCACGCGCTGCCGATAGGCTACGCGATCGACGGCCAGAAGGGCGTTCAGGATCCGCGCGGCCTCGTGGGCGAGAAACTCTCAGTCGACGTCGCGGTGATCAGTGCCGAGACGCTCGCCATGCGCAATATCGAGCTCGTCCTCAACCGGTGCCACCTCCAGATCGAAGCCCTCACAGCGACCCCCTACGCGTCGGGGCTCGCAACGCTCGTCGATGACGAAGCGCAGCTCGGTGTGGCGTGCATCGATTTCGGTGGGGCCACCACGACCGTTGCGGTCTTCGCGGATGGCCACCCGGTTTATTGCGACGCGCTGGCCATCGGCGGCCATCATCTGACGCTCGATATCGCACGCCAGCTCTCGGTCTCGGTCGCCGACGCCGAGCGGCTGAAGACGGTCTATGGCAGCGTGCTGCCGGGACAGGCGGACGAGCGCGAGATGATCTCGATCGTACCGGTGGGGGCAGGGGCCGATGAGGCGCCGGGGATGATCCCACGCTCGCACCTGACGCGCATCCTTCGGCCACGAGTCGAGGAAATCCTGACCGCGATCCGCGACCGCATGCAGGCGACCGGCATGATGGATGTGTGCGGCCGGCGGTTTGTGATGACCGGTGGCGGTTCGGAGCTCACGGGCCTTCCCGAAGTCGCCCGGCGCCTCCTTGGTCGCAACGTGCGCAACGGACGACCGATGGGAATCGCTGGTCTTCCGGAGGTCGCGCGAGGCGCTGCCTTCGCCACGATCTGCGGAATGGCGATTTACCCTCAGGTCTGCGCCCAGGAGTTCGCAGAGCCGCGCCCGATCGCCAAGCTGACGGGCACCGACGGCTATTTTGCTCGTTTCGGCAATTGGCTGCGGACGAGCTTTTAAAGCTCTACTTTAAGGTAAACGCTTCGTAACTGTGCCCGGTCCAACCGTCGCAATTTGCATCCGATGTTAACGGATCGGTTCGAATTGTTAGGGGGCGGTTAACGAATTGGCGACTACGGTTGGACTGTTCCGCATTCCCCATGGGGCCAGCATGACCATCAATCTCACCATTCCCGATATCCAGGAATTGAAGCCCCGGATCACCGTCTTTGGCGTCGGCGGCGCTGGCGGAAACGCCGTGAACAACATGATCACGTCGGGGCTCGACGGGGTGGATTTCGTCTGCGCGAACACCGACGCGCAAGCTCTGGCCCTGAGCAAATCGCCCCGGATCATCCAGCTCGGTGTCTCGGTTACCGAGGGTCTTGGCGCAGGATCGCATCCCGAAGTCGGGCGCGCGGCTGCCGAAGAAAGCTTCGACGAACTCAACGATCACCTTTCGGGGTCCCACATGGTGTTCATCACCGCGGGAATGGGCGGCGGCACCGGCACCGGTGCGGCACCCGTCATTGCGCGCGCCGCTCGCGAGCAGGGCATCCTGACGGTCGGCGTCGTAACCAAGCCCTTCACCTTCGAGGGCAATCGCCGCCTGCGGCTGGCCGAAGACGGCATCGATGAGCTCCACCGCCACGTCGACACGCTGATCGTCATTCCGAACCAGAACCTCTTCCGCGTCGCGAACGAGAAGACGACCTTCGCCGACGCCTTCAAGATGGCAGACCAGGTTCTCTATTCGGGCGTGTCGTGCATCACCGACCTGATGGTGAAAGAGGGGCTGATCAATCTCGACTTCGCCGACGTTCGCGCGGTCATGCGCGGCATGGGCAAGGCGATGATGGGGACGGGCGAAGCATCGGGCGAAGATCGCGCCCGGCACGCCGCGGAAGCCGCCATCGCCAACCCGCTGCTCGACGACGTGTCGATGCATGGCGCGCGAGGCCTCTTGATCTCGATCACCGGAGGTCCGGACCTTACCCTCTACGAAGTCGACGAAGCCGCGAGCCGCATCCGCGAGGAAGTCGATCCGGACGCGAACATCATTCTTGGCGCGACCTACGATCCGGAAATGTCCGGCACGATCCGGGTCGCGGTGGTTGCGACCGGGACCGACGCGACGATGGTTCAGGCGTTGGAGCCGATGAAAGCGAACGCGTCGCGCGCGCCGCTCGCCGTACGTCCGCGCCAGCCCGTTCAGGAGCCGGTCCAGCAGCCCATCGTTGCCGAGCAGTTCGAGGACGACGTGCGGCACGCCGTCGAAGAAGCCATCACCCAGCCGTCGGCTTATTCGGCCTACGAGACCGACGATGGGGTCACCGTCGAACCCTACATCCCGCAGGCGAGTCTGGAGCATATGGAGGAGCCCGCGCACACGTTCGAAGCTCCCGTTCCTAGCGTCTATGTCCCGTCCCACGCCGAGCGTCCGGAAGGCCGGACGCGGATGCCCCGCACCGAGGAGCTTCCTGCTGTTGCACGGAAGTCACTGGCGATGGAAGAACGACACGAGACCGAGCCGCGGAATGCCCGCGCTTTGTTCAAGCGCCTGGCCTCAAATGTGGGCCTTGGCCTGCGCCCGACCCAGCCGCTGGGATCGAGCGAGACGGGGTCTTCGGCCTCTCAGGACGCCGCCGCCCGAAGTGCCATTGAGGCCGGACAGCCCCGGAATCTGGGGAGTTCAGCCGCTTCCGAGGGTGCCGCCGGCAAGCTCGATCCGCATGGCCGCCAGCTGCCGCATAAGGAGCACATCGAGATTCCCTCGTTCCTGCGGAAGCACGGTTAACACCGTTCAGGTAACCACTGAAGAGAACGCCGGCGCGCTTTCGCGCCGGTTTCTTTTTAGTTAAGACTCAACTGCTTTGGGGTCGGAGTACATACTTTATGCAGAACCTGTCGGCGCGTCAGCGCACCGTTGGTGGTGTGCTTGAGTTCAGCGGGTTTGGCGTGCACTCCGCCCTGCCTGTCACACTGACCATCGAGCCGGCTCCCGTCGACAGTGGCTACCGCATTCAACGCAAGCTGGACGACGGCACGACCGTTGGCCCCGTAGCCGTCCATTTTGCGCGGGTGACGCGCACGACTCTGTGCACCACCATCGACCTGGGCGACAGTGTTTCGGTCGCGACCGTCGAGCATGTGGTCTCGGCGCTGAGCGGCCTCGGCGTCGACAATGCCCTTCTGACCGTGACCGGTCCCGAGTGCCCCATCATCGATGGCAGCGCCGCACCGTTCGTCGAGGGCATCCTCAAGGTTGGTCTCGAGATTCAGGGCAAGTCGCGCCGCTACATCAAAGTCATGCGGCAGGTTCTGGTCCGCAACAACGACGCCTCTGCGGCGCTCGAACCCTACAACGGTCGCCTGCTCGACCTCGAGATCGATTTCGATAGCAAGGTCATCGGTCGTCAGCGCATGATCTTCGACTGGACGCCCCGCAAATATGTCGCCGACGTCTCCCGCGCGCGCACCTTCGGCTTCGTGCGCGATGCAAAGATTCTCCGCCAGGCTGGCTACGCGCTCGGCTCATCGCTCGACAATTCCATCACCGTACATGAGGACCGCATCCTCAATCCGGGCGGGCTGCGCTACGATGACGAGTTCGTGCGCCACAAGCTGCTCGACGCCATCGGTGACCTCGCCCTTTGCGGGCTGCCGATCTATGGCCGGTTCCGGTCGTACAAGGGCGGCCACGGCCTCAACGCGCTGGTGCTGCAGGGGCTGTTTGCCAGCCGCGCCAACTACGAGATCGTCTATGCCGAGGATCTGCCGCTCGGCTACGACGCGCTGAACGACATGCCGGATGGTGTGGAAGTTCGGCCATACCTCCGCTCTGTCGGTTGAACCAGCCACAGTTTTGATGGATTTGGTGATTAGTCCGCGCAGCAATGGTAAGATGCTGCGATAGGTAGGCGGGGCGTTTCGTGACAGACTTTGGACCTGCGGCCGCAATAGGCCGAATTGCCCGCCTCGCTGGCATCATTGCGTTGGTCGTGACGATGGCCGCGTGCTCGATGTTCGGGCCTGAGAAGTTCAAAGACGAAGAGATCGTCCCCGCGGACACGCTGTATCAGACGGCGCTCTCGGAAATGGACCGCCAGAACTACAACAAGGCCATCGATGCCCTGAAGAAGCTCGAACGTCAGCATCCCTATTCGGAGTTCAACGAAAAGGCGAAGCTGATGGAGGTCTATGCGAACTACCGCATCGGTAAGTTCGAAGAGGCGATTCTGGCGGCCGACCGCTACATGGCGCTGTTTCCGTCCTCGGCCGAGACGCCCTACGTGCTGTTCCTCAAGGGGACGGCGTATTTCGCGCAGATCAAGGACATCACCCGCGATCAGCAGCTCTCCAGGGACGCGATCGACACCTACACCCTTCTCATCGGCAGCTACCCCGACAGCGACTACGCCAAGGACGCCCGCGAGAAGATGGTGATCGCCGTCGACCAGCTCGCCGGCAAGGAGATGTCCGTCGGCCGCTACTATGCCGGCAACGGGCAGTATGCGGCAGCCATCAACCGCTTCCGCGTGGTCGTCGACAAGTACCAGACCTCGACGCATATCGAGGAGGCGCTCTTCCGCCTCACGGAGTCGAATCTGGCTTTGGGTCTCACCAACGAGGCCCAGACTGCGGCGGCCGTGCTCGGGCACAATTACCCGTCGAGCGACTGGTACAAGGAGTCGCTGGACCTGCTTCAGCGTTCGGGTCTCGAGCCGAAGATCAACACGGCCAGCCCCTTGGCGGCGTCGCTTAAGGGCTAGTCACAGCTCGCAACTGTTGCTATTTTGTTCTGGTCGCGGCGTCGCGGCAAATCCACGTCGGAGCTCGACTGCCGGTGCTGAGCGCGCTGTCCGTCCGCAATATTGTGCTGATCGATCAGCTCGATCTGGGCCTCGACACGGGGCTCACGGCGCTGACGGGTGAAACCGGTGCCGGAAAATCGATTCTGCTCGACGCTCTCGGGCTTGCCCTGGGCGGGCGCGGCGACGTTTCGCTGGTCCGCAACGGCAGCGAGAGCGGCCAGGTCGTCGCGGTGCTGCAACTGTCCGTCGACCATCCGGCGCGCGTTGCCCTGCGCGAAAACGAGATCGCGGACGACCCCGAACTGATCCTCCGCCGCGTGCAGTACGCCGACGGGCGAACGCGCGCCTTCATCAACGATCAGCCGGTAGGCGCGGGCCTGATGCAGGCCATTGCGTCGAGGCTCATCGAAATCCACGGACAGCATGACGATCGTGCGCTCGTCGACGCGGCGACCCATCGCACGTTGCTGGACGCGTTCGGCGGACTCGATCGCGAAGTCGCCGCGACACGCGAAGCGCATGCGACATTGGTGTCGATCGAGATCGCCGTCGCCGAGCAGCGCTCGATGATCGCCGAGGCTGCGGCGCGCGAGGACTATGCGCGCCACGTCGTCGAGGAGCTGGGCGAGCTCGATCCCACGCCCGCCGAAGAGCTGTCGCTTGCCGAGCGGCGTCAGCGCCTCATGCAGCTCGAGAAGTCCGCCGATGAAGTGCGCGACGCGGACGAGATTTTGAACGGCCCCTCTGCGCCCACCGCCGCCCTGTCCTCGCTGATGCGCCGGCTGATGCGCAAGTCCGATAGCGGAGCGACAGTTTTTCAGCCGTTGATCGAGTCACTCGACACGGCGCTGAACGCGCTCGACCAGACCTCGGAAGCGATTGAGACGCTGAAGCGCGACATGGCTTTCGACCCCGCCGAACTCGAGCAGGTCGAGAGCCGGCTGTTCGCGTTGCGCGGCGCGGCGCGCAAGCATCACGTCAGTGTCGACGACCTCGGCGAGGTGTTGGCAAAATATCGCGCCGAGATCGCGGCACTGCAAAGCGGCGAGGCGACGCTCGCGAAGCTGGAAGCCGACGCCTCGGTGGCGCGCGAGGCCTATGTGAAGGCCGCACGAAAATTGAGCGCGGCCCGCAGCAAGGCGTCGAAGTCGCTGAGCAAGGCCGTCGAGGCGGAACTGCCCGACCTCAAGCTCGGGAATGCGAAGTTCATCGTCGATCAGCAGGTCGATGAAAGCCGCGTGGCCGCGACGGGCTTCGATCAGGTGGCGTTCCATGTGCAGACCAACCCGGGAACATTGCCGGGGCCCCTGATGAAGGTTGCGTCTGGCGGTGAGCTCAGCCGCTTCCTCCTCGCGCTCAAGGTGGTTCTCGCGGATCGCGGCTCGGCCCCGATCCTGATCTTCGACGAGATCGACACGGGGGTGGGCGGCGCGGTCGCCGATGCGATCGGCCGCCGCCTCCGGCGCCTGTCGGAGAAGGTGCAGGTGCTCACCGTCACGCACGCGCCGCAGGTGGCCGCACGTGCCGATACGCACCTGTTCATCGAAAAACAGGCCCTCGCAGACGGTGCTTTCGTCCGTACTCATGTCCGACCGCTGGACCCCACCGGCCGGCGAGAAGAGCTGGCGCGAATGCTCGCAGGCGCTAAGGTAACGGAGGAAGCTCGCGCCGCCGCGAGCAAGTTACTCTCCGACGTGGCATGACCAAGACCGACCGCGAAATCGAAAGCTACTCGGAGGACGAAGCGCGTGCCGAGATCGATCGCCTGCACGATCTCCTGAGCGAAGCGGATCGCGCCTATTTCGAACAGGACGCGCCCTCGATCACCGACGCCGACTACGACGCGCTGAAGCGGCGTTACCAGGCGTTCGAAACGGCGTTCCCGCAGCTCAAGCGCGCCGACAGCCTCAGCGACAAGGTCGCGGGTGCACCCGTCGAAGGGTTCGCCAAGGTGCGGCACGACGTGCCGATGCTGAGCCTCGCAAAGGCCTACGCCGACCAGGACGTGATCGACTTCGCCGAGCGCGGCAAGCGCTTCTTCGAGCGCGACAAGGATCTCGAGCTGGTCTTTACGGCCGAGCCCAAGATCGATGGCCTGTCGGCCTCGCTGCGCTACGAGAACGGGGTTCTTGTTCGCGGTGCAACGCGGGGCGACGGCGCGGTGGGTGAGGACATCACGGAGAACCTCAAGACCATCAAGGACATCCCGCGCAAGCTCAAGGGCAAGGGTTGGCCCGAGATCATCGAGATCCGCGGCGAGGTCTATATGACCATGGCGGAATTCGAGGCGCTCAAGGCACGCTCGGCGGCGGTGGGTGGCCAGGAATATGTGAACCCGCGCAACACGGCGGCAGGATCGCTGCGACAGAAGGATCCGTCGGTCACCGCCAGCCGCAACCTCAAGTTCTTCGCCTATGCCTGGGGCTCGGCATCGAGCGAACCCGCTCCGACGCAATACGACGCGGTGCAGAAATTCGCCGAGTGGGGGTTCAAGATCAGCCCGCTGATGGTGCGAGCGACGTCGGTCGAGGAACTGATCACGCAGTACAAGAAGATCGAGGGGCTTCGATCGTCGCTCGGCTACGACATCGACGGCGTCGTGTACAAGATCGACAACCTCGAGCTGCAGCGCCGTTGGGGATTTTCAAGCGGCGAGCCGCGCTGGGCCGTGGCTCACAAGTTCCCGGCAGAACAGGCATTCACGACGATCCGAGCCATCGACATCCAGGTCGGACGCACGGGAACGCTCGCGCCGGTCGCGCGCCTCGCGCCGGTCGGCGTCGGTGGCGTGGTCGTCGAGAACGTCACGCTCCACAACGAGGACTACATCAAAGGCATCGACAGCAACGGCCTGCCGATCCGCGGCGATGAGCCCATCGACGTGCGCATCGGCGACACCGTCGTGATCCAGCGTGCTGGCGACGTCATTCCGCAGATCGTTCGCGTTGTGCTCGAGAAGCGCCCTGCCGACGCGGTACCTTATGTCTTTCCGCATACCTGTCCGGTCTGCGGATCCCCGGCGATCCGCGAGCTTAACGAGAAGACCGGCAAGGAGGATTCACGGCGCCGCTGCACCGGCGAGTTGATCTGTGCGGCGCAGGCGGTCGAGCAGCTCAAGCATTTCGTGTCGCGCGGGGCGATGGACATCGAAGGGCTCGGTACTGAAAACATCGAACTGCTTTTCGCATCCGGATTGGTGAAGACCGCCGCCGATATTTTTACCCTCAAGGATCGCCGGGCCGATGTGCAGGCGGCATTCGCGGCGCGGCGCGAGGAACAGTCGCGATTGCGCGATGAAGCCGCTGGCAAGGTGCGCAAGGCCTCCCGTTCGGTGGACGAGCGCAGCTTCGAGGGTCTCGACAAACTGTTTGCGGCGATCGATGCGCGGCGCGAGCCGGAACTCGACCGCTTCATTTTCGCGCTCGGTATTCGCCACATCGGTGAAACGACCGCAGCGGTGTTGGCGAAAACCTTCAGCAGCATCGCTACGCTGCGCAAGACGGGGCTCGCAGCTGCAGCGGCAGGCGGCGAACTCCACGAGGTATTTCCCTCGGTCAACGGCATCGGCGACACGGTGTGGGAAGCGCTGCGCGACTTCTTCGAGAACGAGCGCAATGTGGCGGTACTCGACAGCTTGCTGCAGCAGGTCAAGCCTGCGGACTATGTCGTTACGATCTCAGCCAACTCACAGGTTGCGGGCAAGACCGTCGTCTTCACCGGCACGCTCGAGAAGATGAGCCGCGGCGAGGCGAAAGCGATGGCCGAGCGACTCGGTGCCAAGGTCGCGGGGAGTGTGTCGAAGAACACCGATATCGTCGTTGCCGGTCCGGGCGCAGGCTCGAAGCTCAAGACCGCGTCCGAGTTGGGCATCCTTGTTTTGGACGAAGATGGGTGGCTTGATCTCGTCAAACAATAGGGTGAGCCCGATGCGGACGAGACTGATTGCAAGTGGACTGTTGACGCTCATGGCTATCCCGGCGCTGGCCGGGGAGGCGGGAGACGTTACGCGCGGTGCCCTCTATGCGGGGCAGTTCGACGCGGGACTCGAAAAGCTCAAGCCACTCGCCGCAGCCGATGATCCTGAAGCTTGGTTCGGGATCGGGGCGCTACGCTTCACGCAATCGATCGAAGGGGTCGTGCAGGCACTCTACCGGCACGGTTTCGCGGTGCCGAACGCGCCCGCCATCCTGGGATCAAGCCCGCAGGTTTTTCTGCCGACCAATCCGAACCCTGAGCCGCTCGACTATGAAGGGGTACGCGGGATCCTCTCTGATTTCGTCGCCGGCCTAGACGAGGCACACAGCGCCTTGCTGACGGCGGGCCAGGCGGGAGACTATGTCATCGAGATCAATCCGCTCCTCGTGCATGTCGACGCCAACGGGGACGGCAAGGTCGATGACTACGAGAGTCTGGCCGGATTGTTCGCCATGGTGAACGCGACCTCGATCGAGGAGTTGCTCGCTCCTCCGGTTCCGGGAGGACCGTCGAAATTCGAGTTCATCGGGTTCGATCGCGCGGATGCGTTCTGGCTCGCCGGATACTCGCAGGTGCTGGCTGCTCAGGCCGACTTCCTGCTTGCACATGATTTCTCTGAGTTCACCAACTCGCTCTTTCATCGGCTGTTCCCCAAGGCCGGCTTCCCGATGCAGGATTATGCGGCGGGTGGCATGATGATGCTCGATCCGGAGACGGACACGGCCATCGCCGATCTCGTGGCGGGCATTCACACGCTCGATTGGTCCGTGATCGATCCGGCGCGGTTTAAGGGTGTGCGCGACCGGATGCTGGCCGTCCTCGAGCATTCGCATCAGAACTGGGACGCTATTCTGGACGAAACCGACAACAATCACGAGCTTGTGCCGTCGCCGAAGCAGACCGCCATTTTCCCCGGCACTGCCGTAGATGAGGCCAAGGTCGCGGCATGGCTGGTGACACTGGAAAAGGCACGGGACGTGCTTGAGGGGCGGTTGCTGCTGCCGCATTGGCGGTTCAAGCAGGGGTTCGACCTCAAGGCGTATTTCGAGACCGCGACTGAGACCGATCTTGTGATGATCCTCACTGGGCTTGGCGCGGTTCCCTTCCTCAAGACTGGACCGGTTGCCAGCCAGGCCGATTTCCGGGCGATCGAGGAGGCTTTCGGGAGCGACTGGCTGGGCTACGCCTTCTGGTTTAACTGATCGCTGCCCCGATTGTGCCTTAAGCGGCCGCTAGTGCTGCCACGTTCAATCAAGGGGTGGGCAGCATGAGAATGTGGTTGGGGATCGTCGCGATCGTGCTCGGTTTGTGCTGTCCGGCGCTGGCCTATGACGATCCGAAGTCGCTGGTCGATGCGATCTATGCGCCTTACACGACGCTCGGCGCGGCGACGGATCAGGATCCGGCCCAGTACTACTCCGAGCGGCTTCGCGGGCTGGTCGCTGCCAACGCGGCGCCGCAGGGCGAGGACGCACCGCCGGTGCTCGAGTTCAATCCCTTCATCGGGGCCAAACAGGCGCTGCTGCGCGACCTTGCCATCAGTGCACCTGTCGGCAACGCGGAGAAGGCGATCGTCACCGTTTCGTTCGGCAATTTCGACGAGGTCAGCTTGCTCGCCCTTGCCCTCGTCAAAGAGGGCGACGGCTGGAAGGTCGACGACATCGCCTCGCTCGGTGAGGGAGAGAACTGGCTGCTGAGCTGGCTCCTTCAGTACGATCCGTTCGCTATCAGATAGGGCGCGTCGCTTCCTTCAGCCAGGCTTTGACGTCGGGTTTCAGGCTGGGGCCGATCTCGCGGAAGACCCGCTTGTGGTAGGCATTGAGCCAGTCGCGCTCGTGCTGAAGCAGCAGTTTGTCGTCGATGAGCCGGAGGTCGATGGGGCAGAGCGTCAGCGTCTCGAGCTCGAGATATTTGCCGGCCCCGACGCTGCTTTCCGCGACCAGAACGAGGTTCTCCACGCGGATGCCGTACTGGCCTTCCTTGTAATAGCCGGGCTCGTTGGAGAGGATCATCCCCGGTTCGAGCGGAATGGGATAGCGCGGTGAGAAGCCGGTCGGCCCTTCGTGCACGCCGAGGAAGTGACCGACGCCGTGGCCGGTCCCGTGGGTGTAGGTGATGCCGTCCTGCCAGAGGAACTGGCGGGCGAGCACATCTAGCTGGGCGCCCGACGTGCCGCGCGGGAAGCGAGCCATCGACAGCGCGATCATGCCCTTGAGCACGCGGGTGAAGCGGTCCTTCTGCTCGGCCGTCGCCTTGCCGGTGAACAAAGTGCGCGTGATGTCGGTGGTGCCGCTCAGATACTGCGCCCCGGAATCGAGCAGCATGATTTCGCCGGCCTTTAGCGTCCGGTTCGAGCGCTCGTCGACATGGTAGTGGACGATCGCGCCGTTCGGGCCGGCGCCCGAGATCGTGTCGAAACTCGCATCGACACAGCTCTCGTCGTGCCGGCGGAAATGCTCCAGCGCCTCGACGATGCCGATCTCGGTGAGTTTGCCCTTCGGTACTTCACCATCGAACCAGTGGAGGAACTTCGCCAGCGCGATGCCATCGAGGCGCTGCGCTTCCTTCATGCCGCCGATTTCGACGTCGTTCTTGCGAGCCTTCGGCAGCAAGAGCGGGTCGCGCTTTTCAATGATGACGGCATCGCTGACGCCTCCGACTGCCGACACCAGCGCCAGCGGGGCGCTCGCCGGGTCGATCCAGACACGCTTGTCGGCCGCCCCAAGCTTGCGGAGCTCAGCAATCAGCGTCGTGACGTCGGCGATCTTTGCGGTGCCAGCCAGGCCCCTCTTCAGGTCCGGCGTGATCTTATCCCCGTGGACGAACAGCGTCGGCATGCCCTTCTGCGGCACGATGGCGAAGCCGAGGACCACCGGAAAATTGGGCACGTCGCGGCCGCGC
>Ga0164241_10004930_pt1 | contig 12714 bp, 12 predicted proteins | sample OricomyardsoilBY_FD_108780 | JGI IMG/M metagenome (GOLD analysis project Ga0164241, IMG submission 108780) | Backyard soil microbial communities from Emeryville, California, USA - Original compost - Back yard soil (BY) | ecosystem: Environmental > Terrestrial > Soil > Unclassified | place: USA...
ACCCCTCGACCGATCCGCAAAGGGTCGGGTTTCGGGTCGTGCTCGGGCTAGCGATCAGCGCGCAACTCTGCGGACGAGCTCATTGGGATGAGTGCCAGCTGGCGCTGGCATTCGAACAGCACGACTCCGACGGCGATGGCCAGGTTGAGGCTCTGGGTTTGGCCGTGTGACGCAATGGTCACGGCGCCTGCGCAGCTGGCCACCAGCGCGTCCGGCAAACCGTGACTCTCGGAGCCGAACACGAGCACGTCCGAATCTCGAAATGGGTAGCGCGTGAGCTCCGTGGCGCCGGCGGCCGCCACCGTTGCCACCAAGCGACCGGCATGAGTCTGGGCGAAGCGCTCGGGTTCTTCGACCCGCTGCCAGTTGATCTTCTGAAACGCACCCGACGACACCACGCGGTGCTCGCGCGTGCGGCTCTTGCCGTAACGCTCGCGAATCAACCGGTGCGGGTCGAACACCCAGCACTCGGTTTGGCCGAACACCTCGAGGGTGCGAGAAATGGCGCACAGGTTTCGAAAATCTCGCGGCGCATGCAGAAAAACTCGGGCCATTTTCGCGCCAACCTAGCGTTTGCGCGACTTTTTCGCGAGACGTCGGAGTGCTTCTTCGTAGGCGGCGTGCAGGGCGCGAAATTGCGCCGCGTCGCCGCCGCGATCGGGGTGCAGGGTGAGCGCGCGTCGGCGGTACGCGCTCTTCACGTCTTCCACGCCGGCTCGCGCGGTGAGGCCCAAGACGGCCCACACCGAAATCTCGGGCTGGCCGCGAGCGGCAACACGCGGAGCGGCGGCCGCCTTGGGCGCGGCGTTGGGCCAAGGCGGCTCGCCTTGCAGCACGCGGGCCCAAGCGCGGGCCCAGCTCGGATCCAATTGCGTCAGCGGTTGCGCGGCCGCGCGCTCTGCTTCAGCGCGTGCCTCGTCCAGGCTGCGGGCGCCACCTTCGGCGGCGTCGGGCTTGCGAAACGGCTCGCGCTCGGGCGGCCCGCTCCACCACGCCGCCCACAGCAAGCGTCGGCGCTTGGTGCGAGTCACCGAGTAACCGGGCGCGAACAGCTTCGTCAAAGCAAGGCGTACACCCTAGCCCAAGGTGGATACTGCAGTATGTAACCAAGGAGCAACGAAGCCAGGCGGGATGCATCGGCCGCGAGATCGATCGACTTAGCCATTCGCGGGCCCTAAGCTGGCCGCGTGAGCGGCTCGCTGATGTCCCACGGTGACGACGGTGGCTTCGTCCACTGCGCTTCGTGTGGCGCACTGGCGGCGGGCCCGTGTGCGCGATGTCGCAAGCCGGTGTGCGGCGACTGCTGCGTGCTCACGACCGGCGGCGCTGCGCCTTGGGCGATCTGTCACGATTGTGAAAGCAGTGGCGGCGGTTCGCTGCGCCGCGGCTGGGGCGTGGTGCTGGGGTGGGTTCTCAAGCCGATCGCTCTACTGCTAGTCGTCTACGTCGTGTTGCGATGGCTCGTCCGCTGACGGGCTCGCCACCCAAGCTCGAGCTTGGCATCCCGCCCCGAGGCACGCCGCAACCGGGCTGCAAATTTTCATGCTCGAGGAATCGTCCGGCCCCGTGATCGACGGCGCCGCCTCGTGCATTAGCGGAGATGGCGAGCACGGTCGTTTCGCGTTGGGGACAGCGGCTGGCGGCGTTGGCACTGCTCAGCGGGTGCTCGGCGTCGTCGGGCCCGGGCAGCACGAGCTCACCGCCCACTCAAAGTACCGGGGGAGCGACTGGCGCCAGCCACCAGCCGAGCCCCACCGCGGGCGGCACCGCCCAGGCCGGCACGCTCAGCATCGACGTGGTGCCCAACGCGGGCACCAGCGCGGGCGGCACGGGTGGAGTCGACGCCTGCGCCACCCAGCAAGCCGACGCGCTACTCGAACGGCAGCCGGTCGACATCATCGTGACGATCGACAACTCGGGCAGTATGCAGGACGAGATTGACGCGGTCGAAAGCAACATCAACACCAAGTTCGCCAACATTCTGCAATCGAGCGGCGTCGACTTTCGCGTGATCTTGGTCTCGCGTCACGAGAAGAAGGGACGCCAAACGTCGATTTGCGTGACCGCTCCCCTCAGCGCCAACACGGCTTGTCCACCCACGCCAGATCGGCCGGCGTTCACCGAGCGGTTTTATCAATACAGCTTGAAGGTCGACAGCTTGAACTCGCTGGTGTTGCTGGTCGACACGCTCGACGCGACCGAGCCCGATGAGTTCAAGCTGGCGCCGATGGGTTGGGGCGCTTGGCTGCGGCCGAACGCCAAGAAGGTCATCCTCGAGATCACCGACGATAACTCGACCGAGATGACCGCGAGTGATTTCATCGCCAAGCTAACCGCGAAATCGCTGCAGTTCGGGACGGCGGCGGCGCCCACGTTCACCTTTCACAGCATCACCGGTATCGGTGAAAAGCCGCAAGCCACGGAGCCGTGGCTGCCGAGCGAGCCCGTTCAAACCAGCCTGTGCACGGGCAACGACGACACGGTCGAGAATTCGGGACCCGTGTACCAAGAGCTGAGCCGCACGACCGGTGGTTTGCGCTTTCCGCTCTGTCAGTTCTCCGCCTTCGACGCCGTCTTCGAGAAAATCGCCAACGATGTCGTCAGCCACGCGGCCATCGCTTGCGAGTTCGTGATTCCGGAACCGCCCCGAGGCCAAGATCTCGATCTGTCGAAGGTGGCCGTCTCGTACGACGCCGGCGACGGCCAAGGCGCCAAGACGTTCGGTCAAGCCATGACGGCGGCCGAGTGTGTGCCGGACGCTTTTTACATCGACGCGGCAACCAACAAAATCCAGCTGTGCCCCGAGACGTGCTCGAGCGCTCAATCCGGCGCAAACCCCAAGATTGACGTCCTTTTTACGTGCGAGCCGACGTTCGTCAAACCGCCGGCATAAAGCGGCGGGGCGCCGCGCGAGCGACGCCGTTCGGCTGAACCACCAGGGGCCCGCGCTGCCCGACTGAAGCCACTGCCGCGTGGCGCGTTTTGAGTAGGCTGCGCAGTCGCGATGGTGAGGTTGCTTGGGCGCGGCGCGCTATTGGCGGTGTCCTCTACCGCTTGCGGCGTGAGCCTGTCGAGCAACCAGCCTGCGCACGTGCCGCAAAAGGGCCACGACGGTCCTTGACGCGCTCAGGTGCCAGCACCGCCGCCGTCGTCCCAGCGATGATGCACGATGCGACGCCGCTTGGGCGGGTCTTCGTGAATGACGACCACTTCGTGATTGGGCTCGGCGACGGGCTCGCGCATCGTCACCAGCTCCTCCGCGGCGGTGGGATGGATGCCCAACGTGGCATCGAACTGGGCCTTGGTCGCGCCACACTTGAGCGCGACCGCGAAGCCCTGAATGACCTCGGCGGCGTCGGCACCCACCATGTGCACGCCCAAGACGCGGTCCGTCGCTCGCGCGACCACGAGCTTCATGAACGTTTTTTCACCGCTGCCGGCCAGCGTTTGCTTCAACGGCGTGAAGGTCGACTTGTAGATGTCGAGCGCACCGTGCTCGGCGCGGGCTTCCTCTTCCGTGAGGCCGACCGTGGCGATGGGCGGATTGGAGAAGACGGCTGACGGCACGCCGTCGTAGCTGACGTTCGGCGTGCTTGCGCCGAACAGGTGTTTGACGACCAGCGTGCCTTCGGCCAACGCGACGGGCGTCAGCGCAATACGATTGATGGCGTCGCCGACCGCGTAGATGCCCGGCACCGACGTGCGAAAATTGGCATCGACCAAGATCGCGCCGCGCTCGTCGGTCTTCACCCCGACGTCCTCGAGACCAAGGCCGTCGGTGCGCGGCGCTCGACCGATGGCGGCGATTATGGCGTTGATCTCGATCTCCTCACCGTCGTCGAGGGTCGCCCGCAGCAGCTCGTCGTTCTGGCGCTCGACGCGGACGACCTGACGACGAAAGCGCAACGCGACGCCGCGCTTGCGCATCTCTTGGTCGAGGTGCGCGCGCACGTCGCCGTCGAAGCCGTTCAGGAACATGCGGCCGCGGTGGACCAACGTCACCTCGGAACCGTAGCCGTGAAACACGCCGCTCAGCTCGAGCGCGATGTAGCCGCCGCCCAGCACCAGCGTGCGCTCCGGCAGCGCGCGCAGCCGAAACACGTCATCGGAAACCATGACGTGCTCCGCCCCCGGAAATGTCGGCCGCACCGGCCGCCCGCCGACGGCACACAAGATATTCTTGGCTCGAAATGTCGCGGTCGCGCCCTCCCGCCCCACCACCGCGACCGCACCCGGCTCGACGATGCGGCCTCGTCCGCGGATGATGCGTACCCCGCGATCTTCCAGCAGGCGTTGGTACACGCCATTCAGCCGCGCAATCTCGCGGTCCTTGTTGGCCATCAGTTGGGCGAAGTCGTGGGTGGCGGGCGTGCCTCGCCAGCCAAAACCGGCGGCGTCGCGCTGCTCATCCGCAAAGTGCGCGCCTAGCACCAGCAACTTCTTCGGAATGCAGCCGACGTTGACGCAGGTGCCGCCGAGCGCGGCGTCTTCGCAAACCGCCGCCCGCGCCCCAAGCTGCGCGGCGACGCGCGCAGCTCGCACCCCGCCAGAGCCCGCGCCTATGACGAGGAGATCGAAGACTTCCGCATCCGTCGACATCGCCGCAGCGTAGCCGAGTCTCGGCACCAGGGGGGCGTTTCGCCCGCGTTGACCCGCACCGGATCCCGATTCCTAACCTCGCGTGGCGGCCCCACTGCAGCTTGCGGGTAGGCGGCAAGGTGGCAGGGCGGAAGCGAGATCTCGGGGTTTCGGGCGCCGCGATCTCAGCCACCGCGGCCGCGGCGCCTTCTGAAAACGAAAAGTGACTTCGGAACCGAAGTCACTTTTCGAACGCGAAGGGTGGCAGATTCGCCGTCTCCTCTCACCGCTGCGCGCGGGCCCTAATCCCCAGGTAAGGTAAGCCTGTTCAGGGTGTGAAGCAGCGACGACGTCGCACACGCGCTTGCAGTGGGGTCCATGAATGCCGCCGTCGGTAGGAGTGGGCTGGGTGCCGCGGTAGGCATGACAAACGCGCGCGTTACGGCCTTGCATGGCGGCGCGGCGTGTTAAGTTTAAGGTTGTGGGACTTGTGCGCTCAACTCGATCTCTGCGCCACGCAGCTCCCGTGGCTTCTGCTCGCGGTTGGTCCTTCGCGGCCGCGTTGATAGCGTTTGCCTGCTCGGTGTACGAGGTCCCGGGCAGCACGAGCGACGCGATCGACGGTAGCGCCGGTAGTTCCGGTAGCGCCGGTAGCGCCGGTGAAAACAGCGGCGATGGAGCCGCCGCGGGCAAGACGTCGGCCGGCAGCGGCGCGGGCGTGGGGGCCACGAGCAGCGCGGGCACTCCGAGCGACGCCGGTTCCGCGAGCGGCGGTTCGAGCGCCGGGACCATCAGCAACATCGGCGGCGCGGCCGGCGAGCCTTCGATTGATCCCACGACTGGCGGTGAAGGCGGTGCGCCTGCGGTGGACGACGCGTGCCCCACCGATCCCAAGAAGCTCGTCGCCGGGGAATGTGGCTGCGGTGTCCCCGAGCCACCGTCGGCGACGCACGCTGATTGCCGCACGCTGAAGGCCTTGCTCGCGCATCGCTACGATTTCGAGGGCGGGGGAACGGCCGTCAAAGATCGCGTCGGCACCGCCCACGGCGTGGTCGCCCGTGGCGCGACGCTGTCGAAGCTCGACGGCAAAGGCGTCGTGTTGCTGGGTGGCGGAGACGTCGGCGCCTACGTCGATTTACCCAACGGCATCTTGTCGTCGCTCGGCAACGCCACGATCGAAGCTTGGGTGACGTGGGGTGGCGGAACCTCGTGGCAACGCGTCTTCGACTTCGGCGACTCGACCGCGACGCCGCCCGAGAACAACCAGGCCGGCGGCAAGACCTACCTCTTCGTCACGCCCAAGGGCGGCTCCGGCAAGGTGCAACTGGCGTACTCGCTCGGCTCGGTCGACAAGGAGCTCGACGTCGAAGGCACGGTGGCGTTGCCGCAGACGATCAAACAAGTCGTCGCCGTCGCGGACGACTCGGCAAACCTGCTCACTCTCTACGTCGACGGCGTCAAGGTCGGGCAACAGCCGTGGACGGGCGCGCTCTCGCAAATCAACGACGTCAACGTGTGGCTGGGCCGCAGCCAGTACGCCAACGATAGCGAGCTCAATGCCGTGTACCACGAGTTTCGCATGTACAGCGCGGCGCTCACCGCCGCTCAAGTCGCGGCCATGTTCAACGCCGGTCCTGATCCGCAATTTCTCGCGTACTAGGCGCGGCGTCAGCTGCCGCCGCTGGTCACGACGCGTTACGAATGTCCTTTTCCGGCGCGGTGATTGTTCTTCGCGCTGGCTTCGCCTACGTTGCGCGCGTGACGGGTGGCCGCTGGTCTCGTGCTCGCTTGGCAGAATGTCTTCTGGCGATGGCCGCAGCGTTGGCGGTCTGGTGCACCACGAACGCGACGTTCGCTCAAGAACCGCGAGCCGCCGCCGAGTCGTTTCGGCTGGTTTGGAGCTCCTCGGCCGCGTGTGGCAGCGGCCAAACCTTCCTCAAAGAGCTCGAAAGCCGCACCGCACGGCTGCGCGAAGCCCGCGAGGGTGAGCACGCCATCACGCTGATCGTCGAAACCTTTCGCACCGCGGGCGGGGTGAGGGGCCAGTTGACCGTGCGCAAGCCCGACGGAGATCTGACCGTGCGCGAAGTGCCGGGCGTCGATTGCGCCGAGGTCGAGTCCGGAATGGCGCTGATCGCGGCCCTGATGGTCGACCCGCTCGCCGGCAGCGCGCCGCGGTCCAAGCCGCCTTCTGTACCGCCGCCGATCGCACCTGCATCCGACTCGACGCACGCGCCGGGTGCGCCGCGGCCCAACTGGACCATCAGCGTCGAGCAACGTCTGACGGTTCGCACGGCGGTCGCACCCGGTTGGACCTGGGGCGAGGCGCTGGGTGCCATGCTAACCCGAGAAACGAGCCGCTTTCGCCCAAGCGTCGCCCTGTCCGTCCACGATGCGCGGGCAGTCGTTGCCAAGCGGCAGGGGTCGGCGGAGCTGCAATGGACGGCGGCGCAGCTAGGGTTGTGCCCGGTGGGTGCCCGGCCCACTGAAGCCTGGGATTTTCGGGCCTGCGCCTCGTTTCAAGTCGGGCGCCTCCGCGGGGTCGGCTTTCAAACCGTACGGCCCGCTCATAAGTCGATCTTGTGGACGAGCGCGGGGGTGGAGCTGGCGGCTCGCTACCAACTCTTGGGCCCCCTGTGGCTTGGTTTGGAAGGCGCCTTTACTTTGCCGTTCTCGCGTGAGCGGTTCTACCTCGAGCCCGAGCCGACGCTGCACCGAGTGCCAGCTTGGGGCGTGAGCTTGGGGCTAGGCGTGGGCGTGCGCTTTTTCTGATCGATTCGAGGCCAGCTCCACATCTGGGTTAAAGTGACGGTCACCATGGGTGTGGGCTTACCGGCAACGGTCGACGCCCCGGCGCCGAGCGGCGTTTCCCCGGAGCCGCGCAGTCAGGTCACTCAATCGCGACCGTGTGCCGCTGCCCCGCCGCTCAGCGAGCAAGACGCCGGCCGCCTCACCGACTTGTTGCGCTGTCACTATGCCAGCGTGTGGCGCACGCTACGCCAGCTGGGCGTCGGTGAAGCTCACGTCGACGATGCCGCCCAGGAGGTGTTCATCGTGCTCTCGCGCCGGCTGGCCGAGGTGCGCGAAGGCAGTGAACGAACCTTCTTGCTCAGCTCAGCGGTGCGAGTCGCGGCCAATTATCGCCGTAGTTGGCACGTCCGCCACGAGGTTGCCGATGAGCAGGCGCTGGCGGCAGAGCGCGACCCCCAGCCGACCGTCGAGCAAATGTTGGATCAAAAACGGCTGCGGCAAGCCTTCGATGACTTGCTTCAGCGCTGGCCCGAAGACATCCGCACCGCTTTCGTGCTGTTCGAGTTGGAAGGGCTGACCGCTCCCGAGATCGCACAGATCACCGAGACCAAGCTGGGTACCGTCACGTCGCGTCTGCGACGAGGGCGCGAGCTGTTTCAAGCCGGCGCCCAGCGGTTGCGAGCTCGTGCCGCGGGAGACGAGCGATGACCGAGCTGCGACCGCTCCTCGAAAGCACCGACGACGAGCTCGAGCGCGCCTTGCTGCGGTCCGTCGGGGCCGAGCTGCCCAGCGGATTGGGCCTGCGCGATACGGCGCTCGCGCTCGGACTCACTCACTCGACCGCTGAGACGCTGGCCGCGTCGTTCAGCGCCGCGAGCTCGCTGAGCCAAGCCAGCGCGCCGACGGCTTCCGCGACGGCGACGGCTTCGACGGCGACGGTATCGACGGCGGCGGCTTCGACGGCGACGGCTTCGGGCGGCGCGACGGGCGCGCTCGGCGCAGCGACGCTGGGCGTCGTCGGCAAAAGCCTACTGGGCGGCGCCGTGGCGAGCTTCTTGGCGCTGACGACGCTCGACTATTCGCTCGGTTCGTCGTCGTATCGGCCACAACCGGCGCTGCCCGTAGTTAGCGCGGCCGCTGCCGCGCCTGAGGCCTCGCCCGTGTCATCGGCCGCGGTCACCGCGCCCCCTTTGCCCGACGCGGAGCCAGTGCCGACCGCTGCCCCCGCGGTCGCGGGTGGCGCGTACTCACGGCCGTCGCGGCTCGAGGCGGCTGCCCCTGCGCCGCCGCCCGTGCCGGCGCGGGTCAACGCCCCCAGCAACGCTACCTTCACTCTGCCGCCGCGACCCGAGCAACCGCTGGGTCCGACCCTGAACGCCTCGCTGGCCGCTGAAATCCGTCTGCTCGATCAAGCGCGCACGGCGCTGGCTGCCGGCAACTCGGCGCGGGCGGCCGCGTTGCTCGACCGCTATGCCGCCAATCGCCCCAGCCCCGTTTTGGCACAAGAAGCGGCGTTGCTACGCGTTCGGTTGCTGCTCACCCAAGGTGACCAAGCGTCCGCCGCGCAGCTCGCGCGGCGTATCATGCACGACTACCCGGAGAGCGCCCATGTCGATTCACTGCGTAATGTTGCCGCTGAACCGTAGTACCGCCGTCCGGCTGGCGGCGGCGGTGGCGCTGCTGACCGTAGGCTGTGGCGACGGGAGTCATCGCCTGGGCGGCGCGGCCGAAAGCGTCGCCGGGGCCGCGCGCGTCGGGCTGTGCGCGGACGGCGCCGAGCTCGAAAGCATCGACCAAATGGAAGATGGCGACGGCACCATCGACATGACGGCGCAGCGCGGCGGCGTATGGTTCTCGTTCAACGACAAAACCGAGGGCGTGCAGCTGCCCGCCGCCGACGCCGAGACTTTCGCGATGTCGGAGCTGGAGCCACCGCGCGGGGGCAGCCACTTTGCCGCGCGCAGCCATGGCGGCGGCTTCACCAAGTGGGGCGCCGGCATCGGTTTCGAGCTGTACAACCGGAAGGCGTACGACCTCTCGAAGTACGCCGGTATCTCGTTCTGGGCCCGGCGCGCGCCCGATACGGCGGCGGCGCTGCGCTTTGCGCTCACTGATTCGGCGACGGCGCCGCGCGGCGGACAATGCCACGAATACGCCGATTACTCGACGTGCAGCGACTACTTCGGCATTGACCTGAGCTTGGGGACCGCGTTTCGTCGCTACAGCTTCAGCTGGCAAGAGCTGCAGCAAGAGGGCTGGGGCGAGCCGCATCCCGAGGCGGTGAATGCGGCGCAGATTTACGGCGTCAGGTTCCAAGCCGACCCGGTCGAAGATTTCGATTTTTGGATCGACGACATCACGCTCATCTGCAACGCAGACTGACGGCGATCCCGCGCGCGGAGAAAATCCGATCGATGCGGCGCACGCTCTACATCTGTAGCTAGAGCGTTACCGGAAAGGTCCTGCATGAGCGAGCCGATGTCCGCGGTGTCGAGACGCGTGGTTGTCAGCGCGATGGCGCTGCAGTTGTTGGGTTGCGGGGGCGACGATGTCTCGCCACCCGGGTCGACTGCAGGCGCAGGCGGTAGCGGGGGTACCGCAACGAGCATGGCCGGTACGGGCGGCACCGGCGGCGCGGTCGTGTCGCCGGGTACGGCGCTCGGCTGGGGTGTCGATGGCTTCGTGGCCGGCGACACCAATCCCTACGCCATCGAAGGGCCCTTTTACTCGTACAGCGACTGCGATCCGCCGAGCGGGCTGCCGTGCTCGATGCCCGACCCCGCGCTCACCGGCGCCGACGCCAAGCCGGGCTGGTCCGTCGACGCGGGCAAGGTCTGCCTCAAAGGCACGGCCGTTCAAGTGCAAGACAGCATGTTCGCCGCGCAGTGGGGCGCGGGTTTAGCCCTCGATTTGAACAGTAAGGGGGGGGAGCTGGGCGCACCTGCCGTCAAAGGCACGTTCGATCTCGTGCAAGCCGGCATCAAGGGCTTTTCGGTCGACATCACCGGCACGGCCCCGGCGCGCATTCGCATCAACCTGACGATGCCAGGTGTGCCCGACTCGAGCTTCGTCGACGCCAAGGTCCCCGGCACGACTACCTTCAATGTCGCCGACGCCAAGCAAGGCACTTGGGTGACGAGCAAGACGCCGCTCGATCCGAGCAAGATCGAGGCGCTACAGTTCCAAGTCTTCACGACCGCGGCATCGCCCACGCCGTACGACTTTTGCGTGACCGCGATTCGCGTCGTCTCGGACGGTGTCGAATGAAGAAGCCCATCGCCGTTGCGCGCGCGACGTCGCTATCGGTCTTCGGTCATCACGTGCGGGCGCAAGAAGCCGCGCCTGCCGTCGAAGCCAAGCCCCCTCCCGCCAAGCTCGCCCCGCGTACCAGCCTGGCCGCGCCGCCCACGTCGCGCTCCGGCGACGAATCGACCGCGGCCAGCAAAGAATGGAAGACCGATTTTCACGGCTACTTTCGCGCTCCTTTTCGCGTCGGCACCGGCTCGCGGCCAGCCCCCAAGTCGCTCTTGCCGCAGGCGAGCCAGAGCGAGGCCGACACCAGCGATCGCGCGCCCGGTCAAAGCTCGCTCACTCTGCATGCGCCGATCATCCCCGACGGCCAGGCGCTCAGCTGGCAATCGACCGCCCATAATCGCAGTGACTGGTCGGAAATGTTCTTCGGCATCGGCAACGCCTGGGCCAAGGCCACCGTTGGCCTGCAAGGCTACAACTTCACCGACGCCAGCTTCGACGACCCCAAAACCCAATACGGCATCGGTCAAGCCTACGTCACCCTCGCGCCCGATCTCGGCTACGAGAACGCGCGCCTGAGCCTGAAGGTCGGCGCGTTCCAGGATCGGTACGGCGCCGCTGGCAAATACGACGGCGGTGAATACGACACGTACCTGTTCGGCCGCACCCACGTCATCGGCGAAACTTTGCACGCGGACTACGACCTCGACGAATCGTGGAACCTTTGGCTCGAGCAAGGCGTGGGCGGCAAACGCCCCGACCCCAGCAGCTTCAACAACTCACGCTTCACCATGCTGGCCCACGGCCACGTCGGCTTGAATCGCGGGCAAGCCATGCAATTTTCCGCACATTTCTTGTACAGCTGGGCGCAAGAAGAAGACCGACCCTACGACGTGAGCAAAGAAAACACGCTCGACGCCAGCTCCGTCGTCGACTTTCCCGACGGCAACATGTGGGTCGCGGGCGCCGACGCGCGCTTCGACCTCGGAGCTTGGGGCTACCTGTACGGCGGCTACTCGCACATCGGCGCCAGTCACGCGCTGGTCGTCGGTCGCGCGCTCGAGGTGCTGCACGCCTCCGGTGGCGGCGAATACCAGCTCGGCGTCGTCGACAATTACTTCGGACCCAGCTGTCGCGCCGCCTTTGCCGACCCGCGCGCAGCGGGCGGCCCGACCGAGCGCATGGGTGGGCTCGCCGGTCCGGGTCCCGTCGCGGCCCCGAGCGGCTGTAGCGCGGGCACCGGCAGCGTCGATTCGCTGCTCGCGCAGTACGAATTCTCGCTCACCAATTTTTTGCAAATGAGCGAAGAGGGCGGCCAAAAATTCTGGGGCGAAGGCTCAGACCTGAAGCTCGTGCTGTACGGCATGCTCAACAAGGTCAAGAGCGACTACCGGCCGCTCGACAAAACCATCTGGGGCCCGACCGACGGTAACCTCAAGCTCAAATACGGTGCGGATCTGCAGTATCACGCCACGCCCTCGCTCACCGCCGCCTTGCGTGCCGACCGGGTGCAGCCCAATAGCGAAATTCCAGAGCAATCATTCGCGGTGATCTCACCGCGCTTGGTCTTCACCTCCAACTGGGTCACGCGTGAGCAGCTGACGTTCCAGTACTCGCGCTACCTGTACAACCACCGCGAATGCCCGGCCAACGCATCGTCGCCCGCCGACTTCGCGCGCCTGCGCAACGCCGGTTCGGCCCTGTGCGTGCAGCCACCTGCCGCCGGCACTCCCCCCGACGGCTTCGGTATCAACTCCGAAGTCCAAGACGCCAATCTACGTAGCGCTCCCACTCTGCGCCCCGACCTCAACGTCTTCAAAATCGAAGCCACGTTCTGGTGGTGAGTGGCTGCCCCCCGCGCTGCGCGTTGTCGTGCGGCTCTTAGGGCCCGCGAATGGCTAAGTCGATCGATCTCGCGGCCGATGCATCCCGCCTGGCTTCGTTGCTCCTCAGTTACCTACTGCAGTATGCGCGTTCGTCGCGCCTCGCCATCCGGGCGCCTCGCCCACGATCTTCGACCGACTTAGCCATTCGCGGGCCCTTAGTTTACGAATAGGAGGATCGTCGTCGCGGGCGATCTGCCCGCGAAATCATTCACGAAAGTTCCTCACATCAGTAAGACCGAAACGCGCG
>Ga0164241_10004931_pt1 | contig 12713 bp, 10 predicted proteins | sample OricomyardsoilBY_FD_108780 | JGI IMG/M metagenome (GOLD analysis project Ga0164241, IMG submission 108780) | Backyard soil microbial communities from Emeryville, California, USA - Original compost - Back yard soil (BY) | ecosystem: Environmental > Terrestrial > Soil > Unclassified | place: USA...
ATTGAGAAAGATGGTGTCGTTCATTTCGAGACTGAAGTAATGAATGCAGAAGACCCTTTATTTATTTTATATACATCCGGAAGTACGGGTAAACCAAAAGGTGTAGTACATAGCTGCGCAGGGTATATGATATGGACTGCGTATACTTTTGTCAATACATTTCAATACACACCGGGCGATATTCATTTCTGCACAGCAGATATTGGCTGGATCACAGGGCATAGTTATATTTTATATGGTCCATTAGGTGCAGGCGCTACTTCACTCATGTTTGAAGGTATTCCTACATGGCCGGATGCGGGAAGGTTCTGGGATATTATTGATAAATACAAAGTAAATATTTTATATACTGCGCCTACAGCTATCCGTTCGTTGATGGGTTTTGGATTAGATCCATTAAAAGGGAAAGATCTTTCTTCTTTAAAAATATTAGGAACAGTAGGTGAACCCATTAATGAAGAAGCATGGCATTGGTATGATGAACATATTGGCAAAAAGAAATGTCCGATAGTAGATACATGGTGGCAGACAGAAACCGGTGGTGTACTCATCTCCAATTTAGCAGGGGTTACCCCATCCAAACCTTCATGGGCTACATTACCGTTACCCGGTGTACAACCAGTATTGGTAGATGAAAACGGGAAAGAAGTAACCGAGCCGGATGAAGATGGTTTATTAAAAGGGAATCTATGTATAAAAGCACCATGGCCTGCTGTTATACGCACTACCTATGGCGATCATGAGCGTTGCCGTACTAACTATTTCGCTACTTACGAAAATTTATATTTTACCGGCGATGGAGCATTAAAAGATAAGAATGGTTTTTATCGTATTACCGGCCGGGTAGATGATGTATTGAATGTAAGCGGCCACCGCATTGGTACTGCAGAAGTAGAAAATGCGATCAATATGCATGCTGGTGTAGTAGAAAGTGCAGTAGTAGGATACCCGCATGATATTAAAGGACAAGGCATATATGCATATGTTATTTATAATCAGAAAAACATAGATCCTGAATTAGCTAAAAAAGATGTTTTGCAAACAGTCAGCAGGATCATTGGCCCTATTGCAAAACCAGATAAGATACAATTCGTATCGGGCTTGCCGAAGACAAGAAGCGGAAAGATTATGAGAAGAATATTAAGAAAGATAGCAGAAGGAGAAATAGCTAACCTGGGAGATACGAGCACATTGCTGGACCCGGGCATAGTGGATGAGATAAAAAATGGCAGGGTATAATTTGCGCATTCCGGTTTTTTAATGAAAGATAAAAAAGCAAAACCGCCGTATAAGCGTGTTATTTCATGGATAGCATGGGCTATTCTTGTTCAGTTCATTCTGATGAATATAAGCGCTGCTTTTTATGCGTACAGTTTTACTCATCTGTATTCAGAAGAACAAAGAGTAAAAGATGTATCAGCGCCAATAGCTAAAAATGTTTTTGCAAAAACATGGCGATTATTCAAAGGCTATCGGTATTATAAAACAGGGGTATCTGACAAGCCGGCATTTCCCTGTAAAACAATAGTACTGCATACAAAGAACGGCCTTGCTATAAACACATGGTTGAGTACAGTAGATTCTGCAAAAGGAACAGTTTTACTATTTCATGGCTTAACTGGCAATAAAAATGAGTTGATACACCAGGCGGAATTTTTTCATGACCAGCATTATAATGTAATGCTGGCAGATATCAGGGCACATGGGCAAAGCGAAGGAACAAGAACTTCAATTGGTTTTTATGAATCAGAAGAAGTGCATTTGCTGTATGACTATGTACAAAAATCAGGAGAAAAAAATATTTACTTATGGGGTGCATCTATGGGCGCTGTAATAGTAATGAAAGCAGCAGCAGAGTATAACTTATCCCTGAAAGGAATTATTTGTGAGATGCCGTTCGAGTCCCTTCACGATCATATCCAGTCGCGTTTAGATATTATTGGTTTCCCCTCTGAGCCATTTGCTTCTTTTGTTACATTCTGGATAGGAGCAGAGCAAGGTTTCTGGGCCTTTGGTTTTAATTCAACGAAGTATGCAAAAAAAATACAATGCCCTGTTCTTTTGATGTGTGGCGATAAAGATGAATTGGTAGAGAAAGAAGAAACAAACAATATTTTTACTGCACTGGGCTCAGCAGATAAGCATCTTGTATGGTATGAAGGGTCCGGCCATCACTCATTGATGAATGAAGACCCGGCCTTATGGAAAAATGAAGTGAATCATTTTCTTACCAGGATAAATAAGTAACTATTTTCTTATCGTCACTTTTGTTCCGACGGGTGTATAATTATATAAATCCTGTACATCTTCATTCTTCATAGAAATACAACCCATTGTCCAGTTTTTATACCTGTCAACTACCATATCATCATTTGGCCATGTGCCATGTATACCAATAGAACCACCTATGCGCGCAGATGAAGGTATTTCGCCTTTTTGTTTTCTTTGATTGAATTTGTCCCAGCTTTCTCTGGTTGGATAATCAAGGCCCATAAAACGATACCATTTTTCATGTACACGTTTACCATTGATATGAAACACTCCTTCCGGCGTATTTTTATCACCTTCCATTTTTTTATCGGCTAAGGAATTATTACCAAATACTACAGGATAAGTGGCATACCAACCTTTTTCATCATACACACTTAGCTCATAATCAGATTTGTCAATAACAATGGAGACATTACCCACAGGGCCGCTTTCTGCAAAAATGCGTTTAGAAGAAACTGTATCATTTTTAAAAGCCGACGGATGATTCGTTGCCACCATCCATCCGCTGCCCAGTAATACAGAAGTGAGAACAATAATTTGTTTCATAGTAGATTACTTAACCGTCATTTTCATAACGGGATATTGGATATTTTTATTTCTGTCAATAATCGCTTTAACGCTATTTTAGAAATTCTCTTTCAGCAAAAATGATGCAGCAAAAAAAATCCCGGCCTGCTTCTGAAGCGGGGCCGGGATTTTTTTATTCACAAAAGAGCTAATACGAATGGGCTCCTGTAAAACTGGCTGTACTTTTTACCAATTGCTGAAACGGAAACCTACATTGTAAGGCGTGATATCCAATCCGTTTTCAAACATGCTTTTGAAAGCATATGAACCATAGATACGTACAGGGCCTAATGAAATTTCTCCTATATAAGATAATTTGAAATTGCGTAAGCCAAAATCATCTTTTGTTTTATCTACATCACCATCATCTTTTATTTTCTGACGGGAGCTATACAAATAGCCGGCACTTACACCTCCACTCATTCCAAAGTGTTTGCCATGCCTGTTTGGAGTAAAATCAAAATTCAACATAAGAGGAACAGTCAGGTAATCGGCTGCCAGTTTATTTTTCTTTAATGATCTGCTGGCAAAACCTTCTGTGATGACAGGGTTTGTTTTATTCAGTTGAATGTCTTTATTGTCAAAATGGTAGTTATTCAATTCCAGCCCTATACCATATTTCAGGTTTACAACATGTTCGATCAGGTTTACTTTTTGCGTAATGATCCAAAGGTTTATGTTGCGGGATTTACCGGCACGTAATTTCATATCATCTTTAACGATACCTGGTGCTACTACACCGGGCGTAAGCGAGGCATAATTACTTTTATCGGAATAATTTGAAAAGCCGATATCAAGTATCCACCAGTTAGTACTTACGTTTGATGGTTTATCGTTATGGCGGCCTGTGATAGTAAATGACTTTCTCTCCTGGCCTTTTTCATCTTTACCACCTCCTTCGCGGATGATAACCATTCCTCCGATTTTTAAAGTGTCTACTTTAGGTTTGGCAGCACTATCTGTTTGTGCAAAGCCGCTGATAGCAGAACATACGATGGCACTGAGAATAAAAATCCGTTTCATATTGTCTTGTTTAATGCTTTTAAAAAATAGTTGATCAGAGTTTGATGGACAGCCCCGCTATCAGCAACCTGTCTTCATCATCAGTTGCTTTAATATTGGTTGTTTTTTCAAATGTTCGTGTGACTTTCCGGAGTAATCCACGAAGTGCATTTTTCTTTTCAGGCTGTTCTGCATCAATGAGCTCATTTGAAGATTGTAACGAATGAGCATATGCAGGAGTTACAGGTTGTATCGAAATTTTTTCTTCAGGAATTGTTAATGCTTTTTTTTCAGGCATGTTTAATTCTGCCAGGTTCTCAGTAGACTCAATCGGCCTCTTCATATTAGCATTATATGTGGGCTCTGGCAAATTATTTTCATTTTTACCTTGTGTGTCTGCCAATGATGGAGATGTATTTTCTTTTATAATTCCTGATTGTGTATTCTTTGATTGGCTCCTTGTTTCTTTTTTTGTTGCTAATTGTTCTTTGGGTGTTACCGGAGATTCTTTGGTATGAATAACAGCAACCTGATTTTCATCCTTTATAGGTGCAGGCTGTTGTTTTTCTTCAGCAGAAGGAGTAATACCTTTTGATGGCTCAGCAGCATAACCCGCATTTGTTTCTTTTTTATCAGAAAAAATAATGAAGGCTGCTGTGCTTACTGCCAATAATAAGGTAGCAGCTACTGCTATTCTTTTCCAGTTAAAATAAATAATTCTGACAGGTTCTTCCTTTCTGTATAAAACAGATTTGTCGGGGAAAACGATATTTTCTTCCGGTTGTAGTTTTACTTTTTGTAAATAATCCCATTCTGTTTTTACAGAAGGGTTTTGGCTGATCAATTGTTCTGCTTGTTGTTTTTCTTCAGCAGACAATTCATTATCTGTATAATGTAAAAGTAATTCTGTAGAAGGGGAGAAGCCAGTTTCTGTACGCAGCAACATTTCTTTTTCATCAAAATGCAAAGAAGTATCTGCAATCAGCTTGCTTTGCAGCAACATCGTAAGCTCTTCTTCGAGGTCAGGGTTTTGCTGCACAAAAAGATCAACCATTTTTTTCTCATCATGGCTGAGTTCATTATCCATATACAGGACAAAGTGCTCTTCGTAATTATGACGATTAATGTTCATGATTGCTACTTTTAAATTACGTTCTCCATTTTTACCAGGTAATCTTTTAATTGTACCCTTGCCCTGTGCAGGTATACTTTTACCTGGCTTTCACTCAGCCCGGTTATCTTGCCTATTTCATCATAGCTATATCCTTCGTAATCTTTTAATAGTACCAGCGAGCGTTGTGTTTCGCTCAGCCGGCTCAAAGCCTCTTCTAATATTTTTTTCAGGTTGTTGGCTGGTTTATCCTGTGTACGCAGATCTTCATTAAACTCTTCTTTCAGTTGTACCCGTTTTACTTTGCGGATATGATCAATCATCTGGTTGTACGCAACAGTAAAAAGATATGATTTGGAACGGCTTGCGTCTACTTCTGCGCGGTTCCGCCACATTTTTTCGAACGCTGTCTGCACTACATCCCTCGCGTCTTCTTCGTGGCGAAGATTTTTGAGGATGAAGCGGTACACATTATCAGCATACAGCGTAACACATTCATTGTAATCTTTCTCAGTCATAAACAGTCATAATGCTCCGGGCACAAAACTAAACGATATAGCCGGGACCCACCGTAATACGAAGAAGGATTATGAAATGTTACACTATCCGGGAGTTTTTTCGGAATTTTTTTCTGAAGCGGAGAAAAAGCGGCTGGAAAGGTCTTCCCATACCATTTTATTCTTCTTTTTCTTTTTCACCACGCATTCCTGCAGAGTAGTTTTGCTGGTGTTTATCTGCGAGTTATAAATAAGAAAAGAACAGCAAACCAACAGTATAAACCCTGTCAATGCCATGCCTGCCCATCTGTATTTCCTGTTTTTGCCGATCATGTTGGTTGGTTTCGGAGTATGTGACGTACTATAGAATTAAAATGTTACACCAAAAATAAAAATCAGCATATACTCAGGTAACTCCTGCTGACAGATACATTGTTTTTACTGATAAAAAGCAGGAAAGCAAGGGTAAACAGCAAGCGAGCCATTTATATTTGCATAACAAACACACAACATGAACGAAAAATTTGCACAACGCATTGCGGCAGAAGTCGAAGGCATACGTGAATCAGGATTATTTAAAAAAGAACGCATCATTACAAGCCCGCAGGGTGCTGAAATAACAGTAGGCGGCAAAACTGTTTTGAATTTTTGCGCAAATAATTATCTCGGCCTTTCTTCCCATCCTAAAGTAGTAGAAGCTGCACAAAAAGCGATTGATGCGAGAGGCTATGGTATGAGCAGCGTACGGTTTATCTGCGGTACACAGGATATTCATAAAGAATTAGAACAAAAAATTTCTGCTTTTCTGGGTACAGAAGATACCATCTTGTATGCTGCGGCTTTTGATGCGAATGGTGGCGTGTTTGAACCCTTGCTGAATGAAGAAGACGCGATTATATCGGATGCATTAAACCATGCATCGATTATTGATGGTGTACGTTTATGCAAAGCACAACGTTACCGCTATGAGCATAACAATATGGATGACCTTGAAGCGAAGTTGAAAGAAGCAGCATCCTGCCGTACACGCATGATTGTAACCGATGGTTCTTTCAGTATGGATGGTACCATTGCACAGCTAGATAAAATTGTAACACTCGCAGAAAAATATGATGCTGCTATAATGATTGATGAATGCCATTCGTCGGGTTTTCTTGGCAAAACAGGAAGGGGCACGCACGAATACCGCGGCGTGATGGGAAAGATTGATATCATCACGGGTACATTAGGTAAAGCATTGGGTGGCGCATCCGGTGGTTTTACTTCGGGTAAAAAAGGCGTCATTGAAATGCTGCGGCAGAAGTCAAGGCCTTACCTTTTCAGTAATACATTAGCGCCATCAATTGTAGGCGCATCGATAGCAGTATTAGATATGCTGAGCGAAACAACCGAACTGCGTGATAAACTCGAATACAATACAAAATATTTTCGGGAGAAAATGACCGCTGCAGGTTTTGATATAAAACCCGGCGACCATCCGATTGTTCCGATTATGTTATACGATGCAGTGCTGGCGCAAAATTTTGCCGCACAGTTATTGGAAGAAGGTATTTATGTCATTGGTTTTTTCTTTCCGGTAGTAGCCAAAGGGCAGGCGCGGATTCGGGTACAGCTAAGTGCCGCGCATGAGCAGGCACATCTCGATAAAGCTATTGCCGCGTTTACAAAAATCGGAAAGGGATTGGGTGTGTTGAAATAAATAAACTATTTAAAAGAAAGCTTCTCTGCTATTTTCTTCAATCCTTCAGTATCCAACGCTTCTGATTCTAATGTAACCAGTAAGCGACCGGATGGATAAGTGAATGTGGAGCGGTAACTATTATTATCCAATTGCTGGATGGCTTTCTGCCCATTGAAGTCAATTGTTTTTTTCTCAATGTCTTCACTTTCCGGTGCAGCCGTTAGCATATTTACAAATTGAAACTGGTAGAAACCTGCACCGCTACTGCCCGCACAGTCAAACAAACTGAGTTCGACAGCTGTAGAATCATTTATCGTATATAATCCTTTGGCATAATGTGTACCCATTATCTCACCGGATTCAGGCTCGCTTAATTTGCCTCCTTGTAATTGTGCAGGTAATAAAGCGGCTATTTCTTTTTCGGTGTAAGGCGTTGTGTTTTCAAAAGTGGACTCGGCTTCTTTAAGTGATGATTGTTTACTTAATGTATCATTTACAGTCTCTATCGAATTTGAATTATTCTGATGATCAGAACAACTGGTATTATAAAACAATGCAACAATACATAACAGATATAAAAAACGCATACAGGGATAGTTGTAAATTATTTTATAAAGCTATATAAAATCGTATTTCTACGAGCTTCGAAAAAAAATCATTTTAAAAACTATGTAAAGCAATTTTGGCATTGTATTTTCGTTTCCTTACCGATGATATAATTCTACCGATCCCCCTCCTCTGAATTTCCAGCAATAATTTTAATGACCCTTTCAAAATCAGGTAATGAAGAAATTTTTTTTCTGCTTCATCGCAGTATCGGTATCAGTGGTATTATTAAGCTCATGCGCGGCCACTAAAAGAGATTGCCAGGGAGTAAAGCACTATAAGCACAAGAATGGTTTTTACATATAAGTTGTAAAACAAAAAAGATCCTAAAAGACTGTCCATGCGGCAGTCTTTTTATTTATAAACCATTCGTATTTAAATAGGAAGGGTGTATTCTGTTCTTTGGGTAGCCGCCAACCCTTGCTTACCTTTGCGAAAATTTGCATACCGATGAGACTTTTAGCGACAGGCTTTATTTTTCTTATAGTAATAATGATGGGTTGCTCGCCCAACAGTGTGACGATCAATAATGATTTGAAAAAATATTTCGATGAGAACAAAGTAGAAGGTTGTTTCGGGATGATGGACAATGGCACCGGGCAGTTCACTATTTATAATCTCTCCCGCTATCGCGATAGCAGTTATCTCCCCGCATCTACATTTAAGATTGTTAATTCCCTCATCGGTTTGCAGACGGGCGCTATCAGCAGTGATAGTATGGTAATAAAATGGGATGGTGTACAACGCCGCCCCGAATGGGATAAGGACCTGACAATGTATGATGCATTCAGGGTATCTGCTGTACCTTATTACCAGGAAGTTGCAAGAAGAATTGGTAAAGATTCTATGCAGGCAAAGCTCGACCAGATAAAATATGGCGCTGCATCTGATACAGATAAGATCGTTATCCGTTCTGCGATCGATACTTTCTGGTTAGATAATTCCATGAAAATTACACCTGACCAGCAATTGGGTTTGGTAAAGCAATTGTATTTTGACCAGCTTCCTTTTTTTAAAACCTACCAGGAAAAAGTAAAACATGCTATGCTTTTTGAAAGCAATTCCAATTACCAGCTTTCTTATAAAACAGGATGGGGCTACAGGGAAAATGGCAACCCGATCGGCTGGGTAGTAGGATGGGTGGAAGAGAACAGGCATCCGTATTTTTTTGTGTTAAATATCGAATCGCCTGTTCATGATTTTGATATGAACGCTGTCCGCCTGAAAATGCTAAAGGAAATTTTAAAAGATATGGGCTTTTTTGAAGGCAGAATGTAATCGTTTAATATGGTTTGATATTTGCATATAAAACGCATTCTCAATATCTGTCATAAAACCACATAATTGGGCCTTCATTTTCAATACAAAGAATTTATCTGGTTACTGGGAGGAATATTTATTTTTCTTCTCCTGTTTTTTTTCCTGCAACGCTGGAAGAAAAAAACAATGCACCGTATCGGCGATCCTTCCCTGGTAAAAAAATTAATTACAGGATACTCGCCACGTTTGTTTCAGTTAAAATTCGGTCTGGCAACAATCGCATTTGCTGTGGGAGTATTAGCTGTGATGAACTTACGCAAACCCGGCGAAGATGGCACCATCAGCCGTAAAGGAATTGATGTAGTAATCGCATTGGACGTGAGTAAAAGTATGATGGCGACAGACCTGCAGCCAAACCGCCTTGAAAGAGCCAAGCAGTTAATCAATAAATTAATTGATGTAATGCCGGACGACCGTATCGGTTTGGTATTGTTTGCAGGAAGGGCTTATTTACAAATGCCATTAACAACAGATCATGGCGCAGCCAAATTATTTGTTTCTTCTTCCAGTAGTGATGCAGTGCCTTTGCAGGGAACAGTTATCAGCGAAGCATTGAACAGAAGTGCCAATGCATTCAATACAGCAGAGCGAAGATTTAAAACAGTTGTATTGATTTCTGATGGAGAAGACCATGACCCTGAAGCGATAAAAACGGCGAAAGACCTGGCAGCTGAAGGTATGATGATTAACACAGTAGGGATAGGTTCTGCGGAAGGTTCCTATATTCCGGATTCCGCAACGGGACAAAACAAAAAAGATGAGAATGGCAATGATGTGTTGACAAAATTGAATGAAACAGAACTGAAAGAAATAGCAGAGAATACGAATGGCATATATATTCATTTGCAGGATAGTGAATCTGCGGTAAAACAATTACAACAACAGTTTTCAGGTATAGAAAGTAAAGCCTTTGGTGATGTATCCTTAATGAATTTTAAAACCTATTACTGGGTTTTTGCTATTGCAATGTTTGTATTATTAGTAGCCGAATATTTTATTCCTGAAAAAAAGAAAATGAAAACAGCATGAGAAATTTTCTTTTTATAGGAATTATATTTTTTACCAGCACTGCTACGCAGGCGCAGGAAGAGGATAGGCAAATTCAAAAAGGAAATGACCTGTATAAGCAAGAGGTATATGACAGAGCAGAGTTTACCTATAAACAGGTATTGAGCAAGGATAAAACAAATACAACTGCAAAGTTTAACGAGGCAAATGCTTTGTATAAACAATCGAAGCAGGTGGATGCTGTAAAATCGCTGGAAGAATTGCTGATGAATACGACTGATGCAGAATTGAAATCAAAGGCCTATTATAATAAAGGCGTTATTTTTTCCAGCCAAAAGCGATTGGAAGAAAGTATTGAAATGTATAAAAATGCATTGCGGCAAAATCCCGATGATAAAGATGCACGGGAAAACCTGCAAAAAGCATTGCTGGAATTAAAAAAGAAAACACCCCCACCTCCTAAAAAGGACAATAAGCCCAAGCAAAATCAGCAGAAAAAACAACAGCAATCGCAAATGGATAGAAAAGAAGCGGAACAGCGGCTGAAATTATTGGAGCAAAAAGAAAAAGAGTTACAGCAGCGGATGCAAAAACAAAAATCGCAGAGCGGTTCCGGCCAGCCAAAAGACTGGTAAATGCTGTATTGATTCAACAATTCTACCTGTTACTTCGTTAATTTTGCGGGAATCAAATTTGCGTTGGCAATTACCATCCGCACATCGTGTATGCAATTATATACTGAATCACTTACAAGCTATAAACGCCTCATTACCCGCGAAGTAAAAATCGGCGAGCTGTTATTGGGTAATGGCCATCCTATCCGCGTGCAAACGATGACCACAACTGATACGATGGATACCATAGCTACAGTGGAGCAATCGATCCGTTGCATAGAAGCCGGAGCAGAGCTGGTGCGCATTACTGCCCCATCTAAAAAAGAAGCTGATAATTTATTAAACATAAAAAATGAATTGAACAGGCGTGGCTACACTACGCCGCTTGTTGCGGATATTCATTTTACACCCAATGCAGCAGAAATAGCTGCGCGCATAGTAGAGAAGGTAAGAGTGAACCCCGGTAATTATGTTGACAAGAAAAAGTTTGAGTTATTAGAATATGATGATGCGGAGTATGCCGAGGAAATAGAAAGAATACGTGAACGGTTTACACCATTGGTAAAAATTTGTAAAGAGTATGGTACAGCCATGCGTATTGGCACCAATCATGGTTCATTGAGCGATCGTATTATGAGCCGCTACGGTGATTCACCTATTGGAATGGTGGAAAGTGCGATGGAGTTTTTAAGGATAGCAAGAGCGGAAAGCTATCATAATATTGTGCTAAGCATGAAGAGTAGCAACCCGCAGGTGATGGTGCAGGCATATCGTTTATTGATACAAACAATGTCAACTGAGTTTGGTGAATGTTATCCTTTGCACCTGGGTGTAACAGAAGCGGGTGATGGTGAAGATGGAAGAATAAAATCTGCAATTGGTATAGGCGCATTATTAGAAGATGGCATTGGCGATACGATCCGTGTATCATTAACAGAAGACCCTGAGTTTGAAATTCCGGTATGTAAGGATTTGGTAAGAAGGTATGATGTCGGAAAGACGGAAAGTCAGAAAGACGGTAAGAAGGAAAGTAAGTTGCTTCCGGACTTACCGTCTTCCGGACTCAATTATAATCCCTTCGAATACAAACGCCGTGAATCATTTGCGGCAGATGTGATAGGAGGAAAACAAGTACCAGTTGTAATTGCTGATATCAGCCGTATTGAAAAAATTCAGCCATCCCATTTACAAAGTGTAGGCTATCATTATGATGAAGCAACAGATAAATGGACGATTACAGATGCGGCAGCAGATTTTATTTTTACAGGTAACCAGTTGCTTGATTTTGCATTGCCCGGTACATTAAAAGTAATTGTATACCCGGATGCATGGCAACAGGCAACAGATAAAGAAAAATATTTTCCAATATTCCAGGACGCAGGATTTGTATCTGCTGGTATAAAAAGCAATGCATTAAATTTTGTAATGGTAGATTGTTATAGCGATGATACAGCTATCAATGATTATACATATTTAGATGCTATAGCCAATGACCCATCGGTTATTATTTGTTTAAGCAGCAAGAACAAAAATGCGATGCAAGCAGTGCGGCGGATGTTTGTAGAATTATTAAACAAAAAAATTCTTAACCCTGTTATTTTAATTACAGATAGCAACTGGCAAACTCCTGATGAACATTTGATTCATTTTGCAACAGAGACCGGCGCTTTATTATTAGATGGGTTGGGTGATGGTATTTGTTTAGGCTTTAGCAGTACTGCAAAAATGGAAAATGTAAAAGCTTCGGGGCGTACTTATCTTGAAGTGAAAGATATTTACCAGTTTACAAATAATACAGCATTCAGCATATTGCAGGCAACAAGAACACGTATTTCTAAAACAGAATATATCAGTTGCCCAAGTTGCGGACGTACTTTATTTGATTTGCAGGAGACAACAGCAAAGATCCGTTCACGAACCAATCATCTTAAAGGAGTGAAGATTGCAATTATGGGATGCATTGTAAACGGGCCGGGCGAAATGGCGGATGCAGATTTTGGTTATGTAGGAAGCGGGCCGGGAAAAATAACACTCTA
>Ga0164241_10004932_pt1 | contig 12712 bp, 11 predicted proteins | sample OricomyardsoilBY_FD_108780 | JGI IMG/M metagenome (GOLD analysis project Ga0164241, IMG submission 108780) | Backyard soil microbial communities from Emeryville, California, USA - Original compost - Back yard soil (BY) | ecosystem: Environmental > Terrestrial > Soil > Unclassified | place: USA...
CGCACCGCGCCCCCGCGCAGGTGGCGCAGGATGGAGTTGCGACGGTCGGTCTGGTGGCGGTCGGCGTGCATAAGAATTCACATCTTATGCATAAATAGTCAGCGATACAAGAAAAATTTCGACCTTGCGCCCAGGAATTCCAGGTCGAAGAGGCCAGATTTACGGATGGAAGTATTACTTACTGAAATCATGTAATACTCGCATGCAAATGGCCAACGCACTCACGGTAAAGGGACAGGTCACCATCCCCAAGAGGATTCGGGATGCACTCGGTCTGAAGCCGGGCGATGGCGTCGATTTCGTGGTCGTCGATGGGGACAAAGTGGTGGTGCGGCGCGCAGGCGCCCAGCCCGCTGCCAGGCGGCAGCCGGACGGCATCGACCGCGCGCTCGGCTGCGCCGATTTCAAATGGGGCAGCACTGCTGAATACATGAAGTTCATCCGCGGCGATGACTACGAGATCGAGATGGACTGAAGGTCCGGGTCCGTGCTGCTCGTCGATACCAATGTTCTTTTCGATGTCATCGACCAGGACCCGCGCTGGGCCAGTTGGTCCGCGCAGCAACTTCGCGCACAACGCAGCATGCAAGAGCTGGTCATAAACCCCATCATCTACGCGGAACTGGCACCCGGCTTCGCTTCCCAGCAGAAGCTGGATTCACATGTGGAAGGCATTGGGCTCGGCTTCCGTAACCTGCCGAAATCCGCGCTGTATATCGCCGGCGTTGCGCACCGTCACTACCGCCAGGCCGGCGGACCGCATCTTTCCATCCTCGCCGATTTCCTCATCGGCGCGCATGCCGCGGTGCTCGGCTGCGGTATCCTCACCCGCGACACGAAGCGTTACCGCAGCTACTTCCCACGAGTGCCGCTGATCACGCCGTGAATCGCTGCTAAGCGGTTACGGCACTACAGACGAAGCCGGTGCCGGAACCTTAGGCCCGGCATCCGTCCTGGCCTTCTTCTTCCCCAGCCGCGGATTGCGCACCGTGAACACGATGTCCGCACTGCGCGCCTTGCCCGCCTCGGTCTTCAGCGTCCAGTGATCGCCGATGGTGTAGCGCAGCTTCAGCGTATTGATGGCCTCGGCCAGGCTGATGCCATAGCTCACATAGAAGCGCGGTGACAGGTAGCGCCCCAGCACCAGCGAGGTGTCGTTGCCGACGCTGGCCGAATCGGCGTTGTAGGTGGGCTCGATGCTCACGTCCTGGATGCCGACGCGACCACCGATCTGCTGCGCGAGGATGGCGCCGCCCTGCATCAGCAGGTCATTGCGTGCGGCGCCGGGGCGTGTGGTGTTGTCCTGCACCGAGGCCAGCGAGCCGCCAGAGAGAATCAGCGAGGCGATCTGCGATTGCGGAATGGCCGGCTCGGAGAAGAACGTCATGCGCGGCGCGCGCAGTGTGCCGCGCACGTTCACGCCGGCGGTGACATCCGGAAACACCTTCTGCGCGCGCAGGTCGATGCCGGGATCGCCCAGCGGCCCATTGCTGAACAGCAGTCGCCCCCGCTGAATATCCAGCAGCCGGCCCAGCGCCCGGTACCTGCCCGAGGTCACGCTCAGTTCGCCCTGGCCGCGGCTGTTCTGCGCCTCATCGGTGCGCAGCAGGATGCTGCCGCCCAGCTTGGCGGTCAGGCCCTGTGTGTTGATGTTGACGTCATCGCCCAGTGTGAGCCGGATGTCACTGACGACCAGCCAGCGCTGTGCCGGATCCACCGCGGGCTCACCCACCAATACCTCGTCGCCCGATGCCAGCACGGCATTGGTGAGATCGGCCGGTTCGATGTGCGCCTGCGGCAGCTTCACTTCGCCGCTGGCATCGATGCGCCGGCCCGCCAGCTTGAAGTCGAGCTTGGGCGAGGCATCGATGCGCGCCTCAGGCACGTTCACCACGCGCAGGTTCTCGCCTTCGACATGCAGATTGCCGTAGGGCTCGCGATCCTTCCAGGCCAGGCGTCCATTGAAGCTTGCGCTGCCGTTGCCGATTTTCGTCTGTCCCGACAGGTCGAGCGCGCTGGCATCGAAGCGCGCATCCATCGACAGCTCGCGCAGCGACAGATTCACCTGGTACACATCGATCTGCGCGTCGCGCAACTGCAGGCTGCCTTCGATCTGCGGCTGCCCCAGTGTGCCGGCGATGGAGACATCGGTGGTCAGGCGGCCACTGGCCTTGTCGATGCCGCCAACATAGATGTCGAGCACGCCCAGGCCGGTGGTGGTGGCGGCGAGCGAACCTTTGACGGGATAGCCGCGCCAGTCACCGCCGTTGCGCTGACCCGTGAGCTGTCCGGTGATGCGGCCGGCGTCGCCGGCATCCAGCCCTACCTGCACGTCGAAGGCATCGGCGGTGGCGCGTCCGGTGACGCTGCCCGAACCCAGCGCCATGCGTTCCTCGCGGCCATTGCCCAGCTGATGCCGCAGCTGCGCGTCCTGCAGCTGCGCCCGCACGCCGCCGATCGTCGGCTGGCCACGCGCGCCCGCCGCGTTGGCGCTGACATTGATGGTGCCATCGTAGTTGATGTTCTGCGTCAGCCCGGCGGTGAGCGCGCGCAGCGGCAGCGAGGTGGCGGCGACCTGCGCGCGCCAGGCCCCCGCGGCATCGCGATCGGCCGCGCCGCAGACCCGTTCGCCATCGCCCATCAGACACAGGTTTTCGACGCGCAATTGCCGCGCCGTGAATTGCAATGGTGCGGGCGCTTCCAGTTTAAGCTGCAGATTGCGCGTGTCGTCCACCGACAGGCTGCTGAGATTGCCGCGCCACTGGCCATCGGCGATCACGCCTTCGGCAACCACCGCGCCGCGCAGCGGCGCGGCTTCGACGGTGGCCACGATGCGCTGCGCATCGGCAGTGCCCTGCAACTGCACATTGATGTGCTGCGCGGTGCGCTCGCCGATGCTGAGTCCCTTCAGGTCGATCTGTCCCTGTGTGCGCCGTGAGCCGGCCAGGTCGATGCCGACATCCGCATTCAGCGAGGCCAGCTTCTGGTCGCGCCATTCGAAATCCGAGCCGCTTCCCTTGAAGACCAGCAGCGGCGCCGCGCTGGTTCCGGCGAGACGGCCGCTGGCGCTGATGCGTCCTTTGGCATCGGGATCGAGCAGGCTCAGGTCTTCGGCCTCGATGGCGAACTGCAGGTCGCGCCGCGCGCCGAGGCTGCCATCCAGCGCCAGATGAGTGCGGCCCAGGTGCAGGTCCACATCACGGAACTGCCAGTCCGGACTGCCGGCGGCCAGCGCGAAGTGTCCTTCGCCACTGGCACTCTGGCCGCGCAGCTGGCCGCTCAATTGCTTCAAGTCGAAGTCCAGCGCCGCGCCGGCGCCGAAGGGCGCCCCACGCGCGTCGAAGTCGAAGCTCAACTGGCCGGGCAGATCGGCGCGCACCTGTGAGGGATCGACATGGGTGGCGCGGCCGGCCACGTGCCAGCTCTCGCCCGGTTTCCAGCGTGCTTCGCCACTGAAGTCGGCGCTGCCACCGAGTATCCCCAGTTGCGCGGCATCGATCCGCAGCATGTCTCCGGCGAGATTGCCGCGCAGCGTGCCGGGCAGATCCTGCCATTGCAGCGCGCTGACCAATCCATCGCCCTCGACCTGCCAGGGCTTCTGGCCAGAAAGGCGGAAGTGTCCGCTGGCGCTGCTGAAGGCGGGCGCGCTGGCGGCCAGCGGCCAGCGAAACCGCGTCCATTCACCCGCCAGCGCCACACGCGGTCCGCCCGGCACGATGTCCACATCGCCGCGCACGCTGGCGCGCGCGCCCGAGGCCGCATGCGCCGCGGTGGCCTGCCGGATCTGCAGATGCTTGTCGGCATAGGCGCCATCGAAGGTCACCGCCATCGGGCCGGCCTTCAGTCCGGGCGCGGTGACATTGCCGCGCGCGGTATAGCCGCGCGTATCGGCGGTTACGTCGAGCTGACCCGAGAGAATGCCCAGCGCGCTGCCACCGCCGAAAGGCACCAGATCGAAATCGCGCACCGTGGCGCGACCGGTGTACTGCCACGCGGAAGTCAGCGTCTGCGCCACGCCATTCACCTGCGCGTGGAAGGGCAGCTGGATCTGGGCCTGGATGGGCAGTCGATCGAGGTTGCCGTCCATGCGGGTCTGGATCTGCCACTCCGGCAGGCCCTGGGGCCGGTAGCGCAGCTGCGCGTCGCCGCGCAGTCCGAGCGGTCGCGCGGCCAGTACGCGGCCGCTGGCCACGACATGCGTGGACAGCAGATCCACCTCCGAAGAACGGATGCGGATCTGCTTTGGATACACCGTTGCCACGGCGTGCCCGTTGGTGAGCTCCAGCACGCGGCCATTGGGCGAGGTGACGCGCACCAGGTCGGCGCTGGCACTGTCCACGTCGATGCGCAGCGTCGCGGGCAGGAAGTGCGGCTCCCAGTTGCGCTTTTGTCCGTCGTCACGGAATACCAGCACCGCCACACTGGCGGCATGCAAATCGCGCAGCTGAACGCGCTGTTTCAGCAGCAGCGGCAGCAGTTCGACATGGCCTTCGCCCGCGGTGATCTGCACGTCGGAGCGACGATGCTGCACGCGCAGCGAGGCCACCGAGAAGCCCCGCACCAGCGTGCCACGCACACCCTGCATGCTGATCGTCACCGGCCCGACCTTGCCGGTGACCCGCCGTGCCAGGAACTGCAGCCCCGATTCCGTGGTGGCCAGGTAGTACATGAAGCCGGTAGGCACCAGCAACAGCAGCGCGATCAGGACCAGGATGATCTTGCGGCGCAGGCTCATAGCTTGGTGGTGATGTTCAGATGCAGCCGCGGATTGCCGCCGCGCGACAACGGCTTGGCCACATCCAGGCCCAGCGACACCACCGGCAGGCGGTAACGCATGCCCACGCCGGCGGCATACTCCAGCCGGTCGCCGACATGATCGAAGGCATTGCCGACATCGAAGAACGTGGCCGCCGCCAGGTTCCACCACGGCAGATCGCGTACGAACTCCACCGAACCCACCGCCAGGTGACGGCCGCCGACGGCCTTTTCCTCGAGTACGCCCTGATTGTTGGGGATCAGCTCTCTGGGCGACAGGCTTTCGAAGGCGAAGCCGCGCACGCTGCGATCGCCGCCGGCGAGGAAGCGGTAGATGCCAGGCACCTCGTCGAAATTCTTCACGATGGTGGTGCCCAGTTCGCCGCGCAGCAGCAGATGCCAGCGCCGCGACAGGTCGAATTGCCGTTCGGCCTGCACGTGCAGGCGCAGGAAGTCGGCGTCGGATCCCAGTGTTTTCTGCGAGCCGATCAGTTCGATGATGAATGCGCGGCTGAACAGGGCTTCGCCGAGAAAGCCCTCTGGCACCGACGCGAAGGTGATGCCCGGAACCAGCAGGTTGCTGAACACCTTGGACTGGCCGTCGTCGGTGCTGGTGCGGGTCGCCGACACCTGCGTCACCACCTGCCACCGGCCGCGCACGCGCGTGATCGACGGCGTGAGCGAGGTCTCGTTGGTGTCGAGGCCGCCGGTCTCCTTGAATTCGTTGATGGCATCCACCGAGAAGCGTTCCAGCGCCGGATCGCCGATGGGGATGTCGTAACGCGCGTTCACGCGCCGCCGGATCGTCGAGGCATTGATCTCGAAGCGCAGCCGATGGCCGCGGTCATTGATGCGCGTGTCGGTCCAGGCGATGGTGCCGCGCACCGAGGTGTCGGTGCCATAGCCCGCGCCCAGTTGCAGCTGCCGGTCGTTCTTCGAGGCGGTGATCTTCACGGGCACCGCCAGGGTTTCTGGATCGGCATCGCTGGGGATTACGTCCACCGAGGAGAAGTACAGGCTGTCGTCCAGTGCGAACTGGGTGCGCAGCAGCTGCGCCACGCTGTAGGGATCGCCTTCCTTGAAACGCACGTAGCGCTGCATCAGCGCCGGCCGGATCACCGACTGCTCGATGCTGACGGCGCCGAAGTGGTATTGCGGTCCGGTCTCCAGCTTCAGGTCGATGCTGGCCGAATGCGCCGCCACATCGACCAGCAGCGGATTGGGTACCAGCCGGGCCGCCAGATAACCATTGGCGGCGGCGGCATTGATCAGCGAGCTCTTCACCTGCTCATAGGTGCCGTGGTTCAGCCGCATGCCTTCGCGCAGCGCCTTCTGCGCCTTGATGGATTCGAAGGCCGGATCGCTGGCCCCCGGTCCTTCCACTTCCACGGTCACATGGCGCACCCGCACCGGCTCGCCCGGCGTGATGTCGATTTCGATCAGCCAGCCCTTGTCTTCGGGTTCGAGCTTGGCGTCGATCTTCGGTTCGTAGTAGCCGAAGGGCCGCAATGCCTCGCGCACTTCGCCATCGATGCGGTTGAACAGGCGGTTGACGGTGTCCTCATCGATGTCGTCGCGCTCGCGGTAACGCTCGACGCTGAGGAAGACCTGCACATTGCGCTGCACTTCGCCCTCGACACCGCGCACCTCGAGGCGGATGGCGGCGCCACAGGGCGCGACCAGCAGGGCGAGCGCGACGGCGAGCAGTGCGCGCATGCTTACGCCCCGTGCAGCCAGTGATCGATCAGCCGGCGCGAGATGGATTCGCGCGGCGGCAGGTGCACCTCACCGGCCCGGATCGCATCGCGGCTGATCCAGCGCGCGTCCTCGAGCTCGCCGTCATGAAGCTGTGGTGGCGCATGTTCGCCGCGTGCAATGAACCCCAGCATCAACGACGCCGGAAAGGGCCAGGGCTGCGAGGAGTGGTAGGCGATGTCGCGCACGGCGATGCCGGTTTCCTCCGCTACTTCGCGCCGCACGGCGTCTTCGAGCGACTCGCCCGGCTCGACGAACCCGGCGATGGTGGAGTAGCGGTTGGGTTGCCAGCTTGCCTGGCGGCCCAGCAGTGCCTGCTCGCCATCGTGCACCAGCACGATGATGGCCGGGTCGAGCCGCGGGAAGCTCTGTGCCTCGCAGGAAGCGCAGCGGCGCATGTGGCCCGCGCGTTCGCTGCGCGTGGGCGCGCCGCAGCGTCCGCAGAAGCGGTGATTGGCATGCCAGAGTTGCAGCGCGCGGGCATAGGCCACCAGACCCGCTTCGGTGGGCGCAAGTTCATTCGCCAGCGGACGCAGTTCCGCCAGGCACTCGCACGGTTCATGCACCAGCGCTTCGCTCGCCAGGCTCACCAGCACGCAGCGCGACTGGCCAAACCAGCCCAGCAGCACGCTGCTTTCGGGGCTGAGGGAGGCGGTCACGCGCGGGTCGTCGCCGCTCAGAAACGCGATTCGGGGAGGGGCGCCTGCTTCGGGAGGCCGCGTCAGCGCGGCGCCGGCGCGCATGGCAAGGTAAAGGGTGGCTGGATCCGACCGTGCTTCTGCCAGCCAGTCTTCACGTAGACGCGCCTCGGCGCGCCGGTCGAGGTACGCGCCGGCAAACAGGTTTTCCGGGGCCATTTTCGGCCCCGATCATAACAATGGGAGCCTAACGGCCGCTGAACAGCTTCATTCCAGAGGCAGGCGTCCCTGCCGCGAATGCTCGCAGGAAAGACAGCGCCGCGCGCCCGCGCCGAAACGATCGACCACGATCAATCCCATGCAGTCGCCGCACAGCGTGGCGCGCAGTTCATCGCCGCGGGCCAGCGCGGTGACGAGAAACACCGCATGTTCGAAGCTGATGCGCGGATTGGGTACCAGCGTGCGGTAGGCCTCGAACGCATCGCAGAGTGCTTCGCCGCGCTGCATGCCGGGCAGTTGCCGCGCGGCATCGGCCACGTGGGTGGCGGGCACCGCGCCCAGCAGGTAGCACACGCTGGCCAGCACGGCGGATTCCTGGCGCATCAGCGGCGTGCGCACGAAATAGCCGATCTGCTGCGGCGACTTGCCCCGATGTCGCGTGACGCGCGCGGCGCTGCCGTCGTCGGCCACATACGAGCGATACAGCTTGCGGATGCGATCGTCGGTGAGGCCGGTCCACACGCGGATGGTGCGCGTGCGCGCTTCGTGATGAATGAAGCGCAGCGCCAGGTCGAAACGCTGGCGGTCGCGGCTGTAACGATCGTCGGAAACCCGCATGACTGTTCTCCGGAGTGCTCTGGGTCAAAAGTGCGAAAAATCAGAATTGGGATAAATATCCCAATATCGTATTTGCCGTACCACACACAAAGCCTCCGCTAGCGTTAATTTCAGCGATTAATTTTCACGTTAAATTGCGCAGCGATAATTTCTATCGCTTCTTCTTTGGCGCAGGCAGCAACGCATCCAGAGCCCGCGCGAAGTCCTTTCCCGATTCATCCACGCCCGCAGCCTTCGCTGCCGCTATGAATCGTTCCGATTGCGTTTGAGCCTTTTTCTTGGCGGCTTTCTTCTTCGCCATTCATCCTCCTTCCACAAATCCATCTGCAAGTAGAGCCATGGTCTGCACCTGTAGTTACGGAGCTGTTTTATAGGTCAGGCGCTTACCCACCACACCCGCAAGCAGGCGTTCCGCGCGCTGACCGTCATCGACTCCTACTGCTGTGCGGTTGTTGTAGCGGAAGTCGAACTCGGCCAGATAGCGGTGCAGATGATCGCTGCTGCAATGCTGGTAGACGCCCTTCATGCCGCGCTTGAACACGCTGAAGAAACCCTCAACCGTGTTCGTCGTGATGCCGTTGCCGCGCGAGTATTCCCCGGCCTTGTGGTTCACAGACTGGTGATCCGCGAAGCACTTGCCGATGCTCTTGTAGAAATTGCTCTCATCGGTCATCAGGACGGCCTCCGGGGCGACATTGCGCGCCAGGGCATCCTTGATGCCGTCGAACTTGTCCCCGGCGATATGGAAGCTACGGACGCCCTGCTTGCGGTCCAGGAGGGTAAAGACCATTTCCTTGTGGCCGGCACCGCGCTTGACCTGCTTGCCCGGCACCCGGCCCACGTAGGTTTCGTCGGCCTCTACGACGCCGCCATCCTCACCCATCATCGAGAAGTCACCACCGGCCATGGCCAGACGCAGGCGATGCATGATGAACCACGCGGTATTGAGCTGGACGCCCAAGGCGCGGTGTAACTGATTGGCGCTGAAGCCTTTCTTGCTGGAGGCCATCAGCACGATGGCCTGCAACCAGATGTGCAGCTTGATATGGCTGGACTCGAAGATGGTCCCCACCTTGACCGTGAAGGGCTTGCGGCAGCCCTTGCACTTCCAGACGCCCGGGCGGGTGCTCTTGCCCTGCAGCTTCGTGGCGTTGTCGATCTCGCCGCACTTCGGGCAGACCGGGCCTTCCGGCCAAAGGCGGGCTTCAATGAAGGCGCAGGCGGCGGCTTCGTCGTGGAGGTGGGCGGCTTTGAGGATGGACATGGCGGAACCTGCTAAGCATCTGGTTTTTTCTGATGCTTGACAGGATGCCACAACACGCCTAAGGTGGCAAGCATTAAGAAAACGGAGATGCTTAGCATGACGGATGATGCCAAAAAGGAAGCCGGCCGTCTCGGCGGCGAGCGCAGGAAGGACGTATTGAGCCCTGAGGCTCGCAAGGCCATTGCCCAGAGGGCGGCGGCGGGGCGTTGGGGGAAGCCTCTTACGGCCTCTAATAGGGGCAATTTCCTTGAAGAGTTCGGGATGGACGTGGACTGCTACGTCCTCACCGACGCCACCAAAACGGCTGTAATCAGCCAGCGCGGCATGGGCAAGGCCATTGGACTTTCGGAGCGCGGGAATGCTCTTCCCAGGTTCATCAGCAACAAAGTCATGGCTGATGCACTTGGCGCTGAACTGACCGAAAAACTGCAAAATCCCTTTAAATTTCAATGGGGCGGCGGCGGCGCTGAACAACCTCCTTCGGACATCAACGGGTACGACGCCGCGCTGCTGATAGACCTGTGTAAGGCCATCATTGCAGCGCACGGTGCAGGAAAACTTGGCGCCAGATATGACCACGTAGCCAAGCAGGCTGCTTTGATTGTCGGTGCTTCGGCCAAGCTCGGCATTCGGGGATTGATCTATGCGCTGGCTGGCTACAGCCCGACCACGGAAGAGGTAATCGACGCCTTTCGGCTGTATGTGCAGGAAGAGGCGAAGAAGTACGAAAAGGAATTCCCGAAGGAACTCTATGCGGCATGGCAGAAGCTCTATCAGATCGCGCCCATCCCGCGCGGCAGGCCATGGCAGTTCAAGCACCTCACCGTAAATCACATATACATGCCGCTGGCTAAGAGCAATGGCAAGGTGCTGGAATTGCTGCGGGCGCTGAAGGCGAAAGGCGGAGATAGGCACGCCAAGTTGTTTCAGTTCCTCAATGACACCGGCGCCCGGGCGCTCCGTATGCAGATCGGCCGCGTCCTTGAAATGGCGGAGGATGCGAGCGGTAAAGATCAGTACGAAGCCAAGATCAAGAAGCGCTTCGGTGAACAGCGAGAATTCGACTTTGTGAACACGGCCGATGAGCCGGAAACGGTTTAGCTGCGCAGGGTAGAGGGGCGCTGGCCGTATTCCTCCGGCCAGAGGACCAGCGCCCCTACTATCGAACATGGAGTGATAACAACTGGAGGGAATCATGGTTACGGAAGTACGAAAGATCACGGAAGCTCGACAGGCCAACAGGGACGCTACGGGAGACATGCAGGCACGGCAGGCTGTAGCCCTAGAAATGATTGCAGACACGCTAGAGGCCATCCGGTCCGACATGATCGGGACCCAAAGCCTTATCGCCCAGATTGCTAGACAAGCCGGCCACTCCCCCCGGTGATTCGCGCTTACTGATTACACGCGGCCCTTTACTCAAGGTCGCCATAAATAGCTGGGCATCGAGCGGAGCACTGAAGAACCGCTCGATGCTCCAGTGCTGAAAATCAGGCGTTTCTATCGCCAAACGCTCCACTGCGTAGCGCCTGCGCGGAATGTCCCATGCCCTTTCTACCAGCCTAAATTTCATGGCTGGTTACGCCTTCCCGCGTGGTACGGCAAATACGATATTGGGATAAATATCCCAAATTTGAAAGTTCGACAGAATGACTTTCGCCAGCCACTATGTGACCTGAACACGGAGGAATGGCATGGACGGCGAAAGCATGGGCGCGGCGGCGCGGCAGTGGCGGGTGGGGCAGTGGCTGGCCGATGGCTCCATGGAGGCGGTGGCCGAGATCAACGCCCAGTGCCTGGAATTCCTCTGCACGCTGGCGGCGGGGCCGGGCCAGCGACTGCCCGAGATGTTCAGCGGCCAGGTCATCGCCTGGCGCGAGCTGTCATCGGCGTCGCGGGCGCAACTGGCCGCCAGTCCCTATCTGCTGGTCGACGCCGGCTTCGGCGACGAATCGCGCTGGCTGCTGACGGCGCGCCGCCTGGTGCAGGATGTCCCGGCGCCCGCGATCGAACCGGCTTTTGCCGGTGCGGGCGCGGCGCAGTTCATCCGTGCCGTGCTGGTCCTGGGCTGGCATCTGGCGCGCGCCAACCGCCAGCTCGCGCGCGTGGTGCTGGGCATGACGCCGGCCTGCGCCGTGCGCATCGGCGCCCTGCGGCTGCGCGATCTGGACTGGGTGGTCGAGCATCATCCGGAATGGGTGCGCCCCCGCTGGGAACGTCAGCCGCGGGTATGGCGGCACTTGCTCGGGGCGGCGCGCGAGCCCGGCGCCGCGCTGCTGACGCAGGTCAGTCTGCGTGGCCTGCAGTTGCTGGCCGCCAGTGTGCTGGGGGCGCCGGGTGGTACGCGCCGTTCCTCCGCGATGTCATAGCGCCGCCGCGTTGGGGGGTATAGTCGCCAGCTGATAAAGGGGAGGTTGTCATGCGCGATCACACCAAAAGCGGGCGTCCGCGGCGGCATTCACTGGCGTTGTGGCTGAGCCCGGCGCTGTTATCGGCGCAGATCGCCCTGGCGGCGCAGCAGCCGGCACCCGGCATTGCGCCGCTGTCGCTGACACAGCCCTCCTATGTCTTCGACACCGGCGAGCAGCACCAGCTGCGCGTACAGGTGCTGGCGCGCGGCCTGAATCATCCCTTTGCACTGGCGCTGCTGCCCGATGGCGATGCGCTGATCAGCGAGCGCGGCGGCGCGCTGCGCCTGCTGCGCAATGCCGTGGGCGCATCCGGCCGGCCCACGCAGCTCGAGGCCGCACCGGTGCCGGGCCTGCCCGTCATCGACAAGCCCTACCGCAACGCCGGCCTGCACGATCTGGCGCTGCATCCGGACTACGCGAAGAACCATTGGGTGTATTTCAGCTTCAACAAGCCCGGCGACATGACGCCGGCCGTGGGCAACACGCCGGGGCGGCAGCAGAGCAAGCTCACGGTGATGCGCGCCACCTTCGACGGCAAGGCGCTTACCGATGCGAAAGAGATTTTCGTCGGCAAGTCCGGCGGCACCAGCGGTTCGCGCATCGCCTTCGGCGCCGATGGCCTGCTCTACATCGTGATCGGCGCGGCGACCGGCGATGACGCCCAGCACATGGACAACACCATCGGCAAGGTGCTGCGCGTGCGCGATGACGGCAGCATCCCGGCCGACAATCCCTATGTGGGGCAGAAGGATGTGAACCCCGCCGTGTTCACGCGCGGGCATCGCGATCCGCTGGCGCTCGCCTGGCATCCCGGCGCCGGCGTGATGCTCTCGGCCGAGCACGGTCCCAACGGCGGCGATGAGCTGAACGTCATCCGCGGCGGCAAGAATTACGGTTGGCCCGTGGTCACCTATGGGCATGGCTACGACGGGGCGGTGCTGGCCGAGTCGCCACTGGCCGCGGGCATGGAGCCGCCGATCGTGGTCTGGGTGCCTTCCATCGGTCCGTCGGGACTGACGGTGTACACCGGCGATCGCTTCGCGGCCTGGAAG
>Ga0164241_10004933_pt1 | contig 12709 bp, 10 predicted proteins | sample OricomyardsoilBY_FD_108780 | JGI IMG/M metagenome (GOLD analysis project Ga0164241, IMG submission 108780) | Backyard soil microbial communities from Emeryville, California, USA - Original compost - Back yard soil (BY) | ecosystem: Environmental > Terrestrial > Soil > Unclassified | place: USA...
CAGAAGAAGACGGCCGTGCCCGACGACATCGTGAGGGCCACGCTGCAGAGCTTCGCGCCGTCCTTGGCGCAGAACGAGCTGGTCGCCGAGACGGCGCTCGACGCGCGCGAGCCAGTCGCGCTCGACGTGGACTTCTTCGAGCAGGTGCTCGCGAACCTGCTCTCGAACGTCGAGAAGTACGCGCGCTCGGGCAAGTACGTCCGCGTGAGCACGCGTCGCGACGGCGTGCGCCTATTGCTGGTCGTCGAGGACCGCGGCCCCGGCGTGCCGCCCGAGTTCCAGGAGAAGGTCTTCGAGCCGTTCTGGCGCATGTCTAACAAGGCGACCGACAGCGCCGCGGGCACGGGCATCGGCCTCGACATCGCGCGCCGCCTGACGCGCCTCCACGGCGGCGACCTGCGCCTCTTGCCGAGCTCCGCGGGGGCGCGCTTCGAGGCCACGTTCGAGGTCGGCTCGACCGTTTGATCTCCAACGATCCTGGGGTGATCCGCGTGTCAGCGCGCACCGGACGATGCACCTGTGCGCGTACTTTCGCGGCGTGAGCCGGCATGCCTGATCGCGTGCGCGTCGCGGCGATCGTGTCGCATGCGCCTCGGCGGCCGCGGTCTCGCGCATGTGGGCCACGCCGCTGTCCCGGCACACATCGTGTATCGGTCGGGGCTCGGCTCCGGTCGAAGCCACCCAGCAGAAGAATTTGGCGTCAAGCGAAATCGGTTCCTACACTGCCGTAGGCCTTCGCCTGAGCGCGATCGACCCCAACTCCAAGGGAAATCATGAACTGCAACACTGGTGTACGGGGCGCAGCCCGCTGCGTCTCGCGTAGCTTACTGCCTGTCCTCCTCGCCTTTGCCTCGTCGAGCGCGCTGGCCTCGGAGGCCAGCAGCCCGGCGCAGGCGGTGTGCCCGTCGGAGCCGGAGCTGCAGCGTCCCGACAGCATCGACTCGCCCGACACGCTCGACCCGAAGCTGCGCGGCGTGGCGCTCGCGGACCTCGGCGATCCGGTGCTCACGGGTGTGTCGACCTACCTTCGTATGAAGGGCGTGCTCGATGTCGGCGCTGTGCTGTCGACGTCCATCGTCGAGGTCCACCTCGATCACCTGGTGGTCGACGCGGTGGTGCGCGCGCCGCGCTTCACCGACACCGACGAGAAGAAGGACAAGGCGGGTCGGGTCGGCATCATGCGCCTCACGGTGCCCATCGGCTCGCTCGACGGCTTGAGCGACATCGGCGTACCCGTCACGCAGTGGGAGCGCTCGCTGGTCGACATGAACCTCACCTACCGCGTCAGCATCAGCGAGTGGATGGGCGTCATCGACGACGCGCAGACCGGCTTCCGCCGCGTGTGGCCGCTGGGTGGCGGCAGCATCGATCGCGGCGTGCGGGTGGCCGGCTACCTCACCTCGATGACCCCGACGACCGAGGACGCCATCCTCGAGAAGGACTACGCCTGGCGTGAGCTGCACAGCCCCTGGTACTTCCGCAACAAGCCGTACCTGCCGATCAGCGTGGGTCGCACCTTCACGCGCGCCGACGGCACCAGCTACCACGTGTTCGCGGAGTCCAACATCGCGTTCCACATCTGGCAGGACAAGGGCTTCGAGCGCGGCTACTTCTCGCACGGCTGCATGCGCATGCGCGACGAGGACCTGACCGAGCTGTCCGCCTTCGTCTTCGCAGGCAAGGACATCCCGATGAAGCTGCGCACGCCGGAGATCCCCGACGCCGACCACCCGTTCCCGTTCGACCGCACGAAGTACTGGCAGCTCAAGAACTACGGCACCGCCGAGAAGCCCAAGACGCGCCTCAAGTACATGCTCTACGAGACCGAGCTCGGCACGCTGCCGCTGCCTTCGTCGGATGAGATCATGCCGATGTCGTTCGATGAGAAGCCGGTCCGGTCGATGGTCGCGGATCAGTAGTCTCAGGACATGGGAACGTGGACGCGCGCGGGTCGCGGGCGGGATGCGGAGGCTCGGGAGGGGCGTCGAGGCCGGCCGCTAGGCCGCGTCCGGGGCTGGTGGAACTGGGTGGCATTTCTACTACCACATGCGCGCCGCCGCGCGCGCCGGGCCCCCGCCTTCCTCCTCTGCGCTTCGGCTTCGGCTCCGTTCTGTCCAGGCGTGGGCCGCGCGGCGGCGCGCTCCTCGACCCGCACCGCGCGCGTCCACGTCCACGTCCACATTCGCGCGCTCACCCCCTCCTCGCCCCGCACCCCCGCGCGCGTCCACGTCCACCCGCCACATGGAGTTCTTCCGCAGAAGGCCTCGCAGCGGGACGGGCACTGCGGCCGCACGCAGTCACGCGGAGAGGCTGCCCTGCGGAATTGAGGTCGACGCCGCCGCAGGCTCGTTCCGCGGGACCGAAGCAAGAGCCCGCCTTCAGGCGGGGTCGCCGCGCAGGGCGCGCGGAACGAAAGGGCGTCGACCGAAGGAACAGGAATTGTTCCGCAGAAGGCCTGCGGAGAGAACCGGCCACAGCAGCCGCATCGGCTGCTCGCCGGTTCCGGAGCAGGCTGCCCTGCGAATTGACGCCCGCCCCGTGCCCGTGGATGGTCCCTTCCCATGACCGACCCGCTCGCACCCTATCGCCTGCACTACTGGACCGGCATCCAGGGCCGCGGTGAGCTCATCCGCCTCGCGCTCGAGGAGGCCGCCCTGCCTTACGTCGACGTCGCGCGCCTCCCGGAGGCGGAGGGTGGTGGTGACGCGGCGCTCGTCGCGCGTATGCGGGGCCACGACTTCCCGCTGGTCGCGCCGTTCGCGCCGCCGTTCCTGGAGGTGCCGGATCGGTCGTTCGTGCTCGCGCAGGTCGCGCTCATCCTCGACTACCTCGGGCGCCGCCACGGGCTCGTGCCCGTCGACGAAGCCCACGCGCTCGCGGCCCACCAGCTCCAGCTCACCATCACCGACTTCATCGCCGAGGTGCACGACACCCACCACCCGGTCGGCGTCGGGCTCTACTACGAAGACCAGAAGCCCGAGGCCGCCCGCCGTGCCAAGGAGTTCCGCGAGGCGCGCATGCCGAAGTTCCTCGGCTGGTTCGAGCGCGCGCTGGCGCGCAACACCGCGGCGCGCGGCGAGTGGATCCTCGGTCGTGAGCTCAGCTACGTCGACCTCTCGCTGTTCCAGGTGCTGACCGGCCTCGGCTACGCATTTACGAACGCGCTTTCACAAATGAGCGACACCATCCCGCACCTGCTGGCGCTGCGCGCGCGCGTCGCGGCCCGCCCGCGCATCGCCGCCTACCTGGCGTCCGAGCGGCGTATCCCCTGGAGCGAGGACGGCATCTTCCGTCACTACCCGGAGCTCGATCCGGCGCCCGCTGGCGGCGCTGGCGGCTGAGCCGTCACGCGTGGACGACGGCGCGAGTCTGCACTAGGCTCACGCCCACACCATGCTCCGCACCGCCTCGTTGGTCGCGCTCACGTCTTGCCTCTGCGCCTGCTCCGGAGACGGTGGCGGCGGCACGCTCGACAAGATCCGCGCGCGCGGCGTCGTCGAGTGGGGTGCCGACCTGCAGGGCGGCGAGCCCTACGTCTTCGAGGACCCGGACCACCCGTCGGTGTTCATCGGCTTCGAGGTCGACATCATGGCCGCGCTGGCCCGCCGGCTCGGCGTGAAGCAGGCCCCGCAGCAGTACAACTGGTCGAACCTCATCCCGTCGCTCGAGCGCGGCGACTTCGACCTCACCATGAACGGCATCGAGGCCACCGCCGAGCGTGCCGACCGCGTGCTCTTGTCCGAGCCGTACTACGTCTACGGCGAGACGCTGGCGGTGCGCGACGACAGCAAGGTCACCAGCATCGATCAGCTCGACGGCAAGGCCGTCGCCACGCTCAACCAATCGGTTGCGCATGACATCCTGCTCGGCAAGCACGTCGACATCCGGCTCTACGAGGGCGTGCAGGAGCCCTACGACGATCTCGTCACCGGCCGCGTCGACGCGGTGCTGCTCGACGACGTCATCGCCAATCGCTACGGCTGCAACATGAAGCGCGTGCGCTGCCTGCCAGCCGACGTCGCGCGCGGGACCTACGTCATCGCGTTCAGGAAGGGCGACGACGATCTCAAAGAGGCCGTCGACGACGCGCTCCAGGCCATGAAGGACGACGGCGAGCTGCGCCAGATCCTCGACAAGTGGCAGCTCTGGAACCACCGCCAGCTCGAGCCCGCGCCCGCCATCCTCGAGCCCGTGAGCGGGCGCGCGCGCAGCTTCGACGGGGCCCAGGTCGGCCTCTTCGCCGAGGCCGCGTGGGTCACGCTGAAGGTGTCGTTCCTGGCGTTCCTGCTCGCCGTGCCGATCGGCCTCTTGCTCGCGCTCGGGCGCGTCTACGGGCACCCGGTCGTCAAGGTGCTTTCGCGAGTCTACATCGAGCTGTTCCGCGGCACGCCCGTGCTCCTGCAGCTCTATGTCCTCTACTACGCGTTGGCGCCCATCTGGGAGCTCGACGCCATGGCCGCCGCGGTGCTCGGCCTGGGGCTCAACTACGCGGCCTACGAGGCCGAGGTGTATCGCGCGGCGCTTCTGTCGGTGCCGCGCGGGCAGGGCGAGGCGGCCAAGGCGCTCGGCCTCGACGGCTGGCAGACGCTGCGCCACGTGCTCGTGCCGCAGGCCTTCACGACCGCGCTGCCGGCCATGACCAACGACTTCGTGTCGCTGCTCAAGGACAGCTCGCTCATCAGCGTCATCACCGTCATCGAGCTCACCAAGCGCATGACCATCGCGTCGGTGGATCTCCACGGCTGGCTCGTGCCGGGCCTCGCCTGCGCCGCGTTCTACCTGGTCTTGAGCGTGCCGCTGTCGGAGCTCGCGCGCCAGCTCGAGAGGAGGCTCGTCCGTGATCAGCGTACGCGGACTCTGTAAGCGTCACGGCGCGCGTGTCGTGCTCGACGGCGTCGACCTCGACGTCGAGCGGGGCGAGACCGTCGCCATCGTCGGGCCGTCGGGCGCCGGCAAGAGCACGCTGCTCCGCTGCATGAACTACCTCGAGCCGTTCGAGGCCGGCTCGATCGAGATCGCCGGGCTCGTGCTGCGGCCCGACATGCTGCGCGGCGCACACCGCGCCACGCTGCGCCAGGTGCGCACCAAGGTCGGTATGGTGTTCCAGCAGTTCCACCTGTTCCCGCACCTGACCGCGCTCGAGAACGTGACGCTCGCGCCGCGCGTGGTGCAGGGGCGTGAGCGCGCGCTGGTCGAGCAGGCGGCGCACCAGATCTTGTCGCGCGTGGGACTGGCCGAGCGCCACGGCGCTTATCCGCACGAGCTCTCGGGGGGCCAGCAGCAGCGTGTCGCCATCGCACGCGCGCTCGCCGCCAAGCCTGACGTGATGCTCTTCGACGAGCCCACCAGCGCGCTCGATCCGGCGCTGCGCACCGAGGTGATCCAGGTCATCAAGAGCCTGGCGAGCGACGGCATGACCATCCTGGTCGTGACCCACGAGCCGACCGTCGCGGCCGCGCTCGCGACGCGCCACTGGGTCGTCGACGCCGGCAAGGTCAGCATCGTCGGCGACCTGTAGGGCCATCCTCCGGCGGAGATCAGAACGCGAAGCGCGCGTCGAAGGTCGGCAGGATGGCCCAGTCGTCGGGGCCGGGCAGGTCGCCGCCCGAGATGGCGTAGCCGAGCTGCAGGCGCACGGCACAGCTCACGCGCCAGATGATACGCGCGGACTGCTCGAGCACCGGGCTGCCGTCTTCGGCGTCATCGGCGACGCGCGTGTAGAGGTCGACGTCGGCCTCGACGTCGAGCGCGTCGCTCACCTGCAGGTGCGCGGCGAGTCCGAAGCGTATGGTCGCGCCGCTCGACCAGTGCGCGGTGCGTGGATAGAGGAACCACATGTCGACGGTGCCGAGCGTCGAGGCGCCGAAGCGCGCCGCCATGAGCGCGCCGACGCGCGCCAAAAATACATGGGATCCCAACGAATAGCTGGCCATCAGATCGGTGTCGAAGCCGATGATCTGCGGCACCACCGCCTCGTCCGGCCACAGCCCGCCCGTGCCCGGCGCGGACAGCGTCTTGATGAGCTGCGTCGGGTAGCTGAGCGTGTGCTCGCTGGCGAACGACCACGGGCCGCGGTCGAGCCACGCGACCTTCACGGTCAGCGCCGGGTCGAGCACGTCGAGCAGCGGGTGGGTGGCGAGCTCGACCCGATCCGTCAGCCCGTACGCGAGCGGCGCGAACAGCCCGAGCTCCCAGCGGCCCGCGGGTAAGACGTGCGCCTCACCGTACGACCACGCGCCGCTGCGCGCGTGCGCCGCGCCGCTGAGCAGCACGAATATGAACGAGCATTTACTAATGGCGCCGATCATGGCACCACGAGCTCGACCGAGACGGGCGCGTGGTCCGACAGCGGCATGGTGCCTTGCTGATGCACCTCACCCGAGCCGTCGACGAAGTCGCCGTTGGTGAAGAGGTAGTCGAGCTTGCGATTCCAGAACGCGTCCTTGTCGGTCGTGTGGCTGAAGTAGCGGGCGTTGTCGGCTTGGTAGTCGGCCAGCGGGATCTCGGCCTCCCAGGCGTCGTAGAGCGGCTGGAGCAGCGTCGTCTCGGCGGCGTAGTCGTCGTCTCGGAAGGCCTGGTCGGTGCACACCAGGTCGGGGAAGTCGCTGGTCTTCTGCGAGCCGGGCGGCAGCGCGTTCAGGTCGCCGCCCGCGACGAAGCGCTTGCCGTCGCGATCGAGCGCGTCGAGCTCGGCCGCGAACCTGTCGATCTGCCGCGCCTTGGTGCCGTCGTGCGAGTAGGCCTCGGTGTGGACGACCACCACCCACAGCCCGTCGGGCATGCCGGGCACCGCCACCTGCGCGATGAGCATGCCGCGCTTGAGGTAGAAGTAGCGCTCGAGCGCGTCGTACTCGCCGACCTCGGGCAACGCGATGCGCTGCGCATGTGAGATGGGCCAGCGCGACAAGACGGCGATGCCGTCGTCGATGCGGCCGATGCCGTCCGACGGCACGAAGTCCGCCTTCCACTGCGAGGCGTAGGCGGCGAAGTTCAGGTGCGTGTGGTCGAGCAGCCACTGCAGCTCGTCGACGTAGGCGGACCGCTTGCTCGGCCGGTCGACCTCCTCGACGAACAGGATGTCCGGCGCGAGCGAGGTGATCTCGGCGGCGACGCCCGCGAGGTTGTCGTGCACCTCGGCCTTGTCCATGTTGCCGCGGTTGCCGTGGCAGTCGAAGAAGAAGTCGAGGCGGCCGCCGCCGAACTTGATGTTCCAGTCGACGACGGTGATGGCGCCCGCGGGATCGGGCGCGTCGCTCAGCGTCTTGGCGTGCAAGAGCGCGGCGGGCTCGACCGGGTCGAGCTCGGCGTCGAAGTAGTCGACCGCCGCGCAGGCGGGCACCAGTGCGCAGAGCGCCAGCACCGGCCCGCGCACGTTCACGCGGCGGGCTTCCAGTCGAGGCGCGCGAGCACCGCCTCGCACGCGATGGTCACGATGGCGGCCGGGTCGACGGCGCCCTCCTCGAACCACGTCTGCGTGACCACGCCGATGACCACGCCGACGAGCAAGCCCGCCAGCGCGTCGACGTCGCATGGACCGAGCTCGCCGATCTCCTGGCCGTGGCGGATGAGCTCGACACCGTGCGCGCGCCAGCCGGCATACAGCGCGGCGTTCTTCCGCGCGGCGCGCGGGTCGTCCTTGAGGCGGCTCCAGAACGACAGCAGCACCCGACCGGCCTCCTCGAGTGAGAGGAAGCCCTCGACCATGCCGCGCAGCGCGACGACGATCTTGTGGCGCGCCGAGTGCTCGGCCTTCACCTTCGTGCGCGTCGCCGCGTCGATCTCGGCGATGGCATCGTCGAGCAGCGCATCGACGATCTCGTCCTTCGACTCGAAGTGGTAGGTGATGACACCGCGCGTGAAGCCGAGCTCCTTCTCGAGCGCGCCGAACGTGAGCGCGCCGAGCCCGCCGTCGGCGACGATGCGGCGCGCGGCGCGGATGATCTGGCCACGGCGCAGATCGCGGCGGGTCTCGACGATGGCGGGAGTTGCTTCAGACATGTGTAGTTTGTTGGGATCCCAATGATTGGGACACGAACGGTTCCGGCATCTCCGGAGCGCGCGGCGCGTCCGTCCAGGTCGAGGGATCCTCGGCCGCGAGCAACCGGACGGTCGGGCCACGCTGCGAGAGGATCGCCTCGTTCGAGGTGTGCAGCACCGCGCGCGCTACGTCCAGCCCCGACAGCGTGGCACCCATGATTCCATGGCCGCTCATGGTGCTCGCGCCGCAGTGGTAAAGATCCTTGACCAAGCCGGCGGGCGCGTAGGCGAACGGTCCGAGCTGGCCGAGGCGCTTCTCGGTGCCGTACAGCGCGCCTCCGGTCGCCTCGACGTAGTGCTCGTTGGTGAGCGGCGTGCCGAGCTCGGCGAACACCACATGGCGCGACAGCCCTGGCACGATCTCGTCCAGGACAGCCAACATCTTCGCGGTCAGTGCCTCCTTGAGCGCAGCGTAGTCGGCCGGGCGATCGCCGAAGCGGCTCGTGGCCCAGCGCGCGAACGCCTGATAGTCGACGAACGCGAAGCTCTCCATGGTGTGGTGGCCATGCTTGGCGGGCTTGGTCGGGTCCTTGAGCGTCGTGGTGGTCAAGAACACGCCCGGGATGTCCAGCTCGGCCATGGCCTGCGGCGCGTACATCCGATCGAGGTCGGGCTGGCGCGAGTACCAGACGTTGCCCGAGTCGAGGCCAGCGGCGCGTACGTCCATGTCGACCGCGAGGAACAACGACAGCGCGCTCATGCCGTAGGTGGTCTTGGCGAGGCGGCGCTGCAGCCGGCGCGGCAGGTGCTCGCGGCCGATGAGGCGGTCGAAGGTGACCGTGGGATCGGCGTTCGAGACGACGCGGCGCGCGCGCAGCTCGGTGCCGTCGGCCAGCCGCACACCGATGGCGCGCAGCGTGCGGCCGGCGCCTTCGACAAGGATCTTGTCTACCTTGGCGTTGAGCACGACCTCGCCGCCGGCGCGCTTGAGCGCCCGATTGAACGCGCGCGGGATGGCGAAGCCGCCGCCCTGCGGATAGAAGGCGCCGTTGAAGTAGTGGTGCTGCACGGTGGCGTGTAGGACGGCCGGGGCGCGCGCGGGGGCCATGGCGTGATCGCCGGCCTGCATGCCGAGGATGGTGCGCACCACCGGGTCCTTCACGCCGTGGCGGTCGAGCATACGCGCGAGCGTCGTCGGCAGGTGCGACAGCAGCGTGCGCGAGCGCCACGGCAAGAGCAGCTTGTCGCCGAGCGTGGTGGCGCGCGCGAGGCCCTCGAGCTGATCGCCGATCTTCTGCACGGCCGCGAGGTAGCGGTGGATGGCGCGCGCCTCGGCGGGGAACTGCGTCGCGAGCTTGTCGGCGAAGCGCTCGCGTCCCTTGGGGATGGCGAAGCGCACGTCGTCGCCGATGTGCACGCGGTCGAAGCCGTCGGGGGCGAGCTCGATGAAGGCGAGGTCGCCCGACACGCCGAGCCCTTCGTAGATGTGGCGCAGGCTGCCGCCCGGCTGGAGCTGGCCGAGGTAGTGAACGCCTGGGCTGAAGCGATAGCCGCCGAGCGTGAACGAGTGGCACCAGCCGCCGGGCACGTCGTGCTGCTCGAGCACGACGACCTTCTGGCCCGCTTGGGCGAGCGCGAGCGCGGCGGTCATGCCGCCTGCGCCCGAGCCGATGACGATGGTGTCGATGTCCGTGGATGCTGCCCGCATGAGTCCCTCCGTGGTGACGGGGGCGTTTAGAATGCGCGTTATGCGCTGTCGAGCGGGCGTTCGGACAATCGTCTAACTCACTGGAACGACAGCGTTCTCCAGCTCGCGTCCGGCGCGCTCGAGCTGGCCTCGGCGGCCGCGCCGAGCGTGGTGGTCGTGAGGCCGCCGTCGGCCGACACGATGAACCGATACCGGTAGGTGCCCTTGGGGCAGCGGCTCAGCAGCGACTCGATGCCCCAGCGGAAGGCCACGTTGTTGCCGAACGCGCCGAGGTGGCTCGCGGCGATGGGCATCGCCTCCTTGGTCAGCGGGCCGCCGGGCGTGCAGGCGAGCGCGTCGCTCTCGACCCACGCGATGACCTTCGTCGCGTCGACCTGCGCCTGGTCGGTGAGGCCGGCCACGTAAACTTCTGCCTGCACCATCAGGCCCATGTTCGTGAAGCCGCTGTACACGAGCGGCTCGGCGAGCGCGATGGTGTCGCTCGGGCGGCCGCGGTACATGGCCCAGCCGCCGACCCAGTCGACGTCGCGGCTCAGGTCGACGACCTCGGCATGGTAGTTGGCGCCGTCGTTCGAGTCGTACTTCACGTTCGGCGCGCCATCGAAGCCGGGCACGCAGTAGAACCAGACCGCCAGATCGGCCACGTCGGCGGGCACGTCGATGAGCGGCTCGAGCACGTCTTGGCGCACCTGTCCGTTGCTGATGACGTAGCGCTCGATGTCGTCCGAGCCGCCGCGGGTCGCGTCGCCGTCGAACATCCACGCGACCTTCAGGGTCGTGGCGGACGCCGAGCCGTGCGCGCCCATGCAGCCCTGCGTGTCGCGCAAGCGGCGGCCGTCGTAGGCGATGCGGACCTGGCCGCTGGCCGCGATGGGCCCGCCGACGAGCGTCTCGTCGAAGCTCGGGTAGCTGAAGCGCCAGCGCGGGATGCCGTCGCTGACACCGCTGCACGAGCCGTCGCGCACGATGGTCCACTGGTTCTGGCTGTCGAGCTGGTAGCTCGCGAAGACATCGCTGACGCGGTTGTGATCGAAGCGGCGGCCGCCCGCGCTGTCGCTGACGTAGGGGATGAAGCGGATGACCGAGCGCGACAGCGCCGTGCCGCTCATACCGTCGAAGGGCGTGTAGCGATCGAGCGCGAACGTGTAGCGCACGAAGCCCGCGGTGGTCGACGCGTCCTGCTTGGTGGCGGCGGCCTTGAACCACGAGTCGCCCTGCTCGGTCGTCTGGAAGAGCACCTCGACGACCGGCTCGCCGGCGGCCACCGAGGTGGCCACGTCGAGCTCGCCGGACCACACGTAGCGGCGCTCGGGGCCGGTCGTCATGAAGCCGCCGCCGCCATTGCTCACGCGGCTGATGCTGCGCAGCACGATGGTGCAGGCGGTGTCGGCGGTGTCCTGGCCGACGCCGTCGGCGCCGAGCACCAGCGTCGGTGCGCTCTCGGACGGCTCGCCCACCGGCTTGGCGTCGTCGGCGCAAGCCGCGAGTGAGAGGCAAGCGCACAGCACGACATTATAGGGGGCAGCTCTCATAGCGGCGGCCTTTCACCATGACCGCGCGGCGGCCGCAAGCCTGGGGCTTCACGGGGTCGCGTGAAGCGATGTGGCGTCGGAAGGCGCAGGGCGGTTCTTTGGATAAGAGGTCGTGTGGCCGCGTGTGGCATATGGCGCTTCGTTGCCGTCGCCGAAGTCTCCCGAATGTTGCTCGGCGATGATCAACGGCCGCTGAACCGGCAACCATGCTGCGCGACGTGAGAGCTGTCGGTAGTCGGTCGGCCACCGCGGGCGAGTCGTAGCTCGAGAGAGCGCCATCGAGGGCGTCGGCATTGCCACGCCTTCTGCACGCATTCGACCCCTTTGGGGGGCACAGGGAAGGGGAGACTTATGCTCATTCGATCCAAGCGATTCATGGGGCTTCTGGCGCCGGCGGCGATGGCGTTTGGTGCCTGCGGGGCCGAGGCCCCCTCGACCACCGGTGTCGCGGTGGACTTCAAAGCGGGCGTGACGCAGGGCGCGCTCGCGGGCCTCGAGGTGAACCACCTCGAGCTCAACATCGATGCGGTCACGATGATCTCTGCCGACGGGAAGGCGCACCGGCACTTCGATGCCGAGGGCAACTATCACGTCGACGTCCTCCACCCCGAGAACAGCGCGCTCCCGTCGCTGGAGCTGCCGGCGGGTTCGCGCTGGGAGGGCGTGGTGCTCGAGTCCCCGAACCAGGTCGGCACGCACACCGCCGCGCTGCTCGGCCTGTTCGGAGACGACGGCGACAATGGCGGCGCGCCCGACGACGCCGACGACCAGGGCATCCTCGATGGCCTGTTCGGTGACGACGCGCTCGTCGACCACATCCTCGACACGCTCGAGGGCGACGACGGCCTGGTCGAGGAGATCCTCGACGCCGTCGGCGGCGACAGCGACCTGCTCGACAACCTGCTCGACGCCTCCGACGGCGACGAGAACCTGGTCGATCGGCTGGTGCACGCCGTCAGCGGCGACGGCACGCGGCTCTCCGACCTGCTCGACCTCACCGGCGAGGACTCGGGCCTCCTGAGCCGCCTCCTCGACGGTGTCAGTGGCGCGGGCGACGACAACGCCGTGTCGACGTTGATCGATCGGGTGCTCGAGGCCATCGACGGCTCGGGCACGGGCAACGGCGCGAACCTGCTCGACCGCCTGCTGCACTCGACCGGCGGCGACAGCGACCTGCTGCAGCGCGTGCTCGACTTGCTCCAGGTGGGCGGCACGGACGGCAACGGGCTCAGCGATCTGCTCGGCATCCTCGACGGTGACTCGGGGCGCCTGAGCGAGCTCTTCGACCTGCTCGACACCGGCAACGGCAATAGCGGGGCACTCAATGACCTGCTCCAGCGTGTGCTCGACGTGCTCAGCGGCGACACCGGTGGCCTCGATCGGGTGCTCGATCTGTTCGACGACGCCGGCCAGCTCCAGCAGGTGCTCGACCTCGTCAACGGCGACAGCGACACGTTCGAGCGCCTGATGAACCTCTTCGGCGGCGACGGCG
>Ga0164241_10004934_pt1 | contig 12707 bp, 14 predicted proteins | sample OricomyardsoilBY_FD_108780 | JGI IMG/M metagenome (GOLD analysis project Ga0164241, IMG submission 108780) | Backyard soil microbial communities from Emeryville, California, USA - Original compost - Back yard soil (BY) | ecosystem: Environmental > Terrestrial > Soil > Unclassified | place: USA...
AACAACGAAGCGGAGGTTTGCTTTTGTAAGTTTCTCGAGCGCCATGTCGTCTCCGGCGCGAATACGTTGTGCTAACGAAACCTCTTCGTCAGTGGTTATAAGATCAACCTTAGCGATCTCCTGGAGATATTTATCCAACGATTCGTTCTCACGATTGGTGATCTGCTGAGCGATCTTAAGTTGCCTCATGTTGTGATTGGATTTGCCCTCGTGTTGTTAAAATCTCATATCCTGTAAAGAATCGCGTTGATGTTCATTCCGGCGCCTACAGAAACCAGCAAGATAAATTCGCCGGTGGTCACCGAATGGCCCGACAGCTTTCCCTTCAATAAGAGATCCAGTAATGTGGGGACTGTTGCTACCGAACTGTTGCCGAGGAATTCGATTGTCATCGGCATGATGTTGTGGCGAACCGGGGTTTGCCCGAACATCTGGAACAGTCTGCCAAGGATAGCCTTGTCCATCTTTTCGTTAGCCTGGTGGATCAGCACTTTACTGATCCTGGCGATGTCGATGCCAGACCGGTCCAATAAATTTTTTACTAACAGGGGCACGTGTGTAACGGCGAATTCATACACTTTTCGTCCCTCCATTTTGAGAAACAGGTCTTGCCTGTCGTTCGCATACGGCGAACACGACACATCCATGTTGAGAACCGGGATGAAGTCTACGGCATGAGTCTGAGTTTTGTGTGCGATCATTCCACGATCCGCAGAATCGTTAGCTTCGAGCACGGCTGCTCCTGCCCCGTCGCTAAAGATCATTGAGTCGCGATCGTATGGATCGAGTACTCTCGAAAGAGTTTCCGCACCGACGACGAGACACTTCTTCGCGTCGCCCGACCGGATGAAGTACCCGGCCTGGATCAAACCTTCGATCCAACCCGGACAACCGAAAGGGAGGTCGTAAGCAACACAGTCAGGGTTGCTGATATTAAGGTGCGACTTTATTCGTGAGGCCAACGTCGGCACCTGGCTGGTTCGATTAGTCTCAAAAGACACATCACCGAAGTTGTGTGCAACGATGATGTAGTCTAATGAGTCTTTATCGATGCCGGCGCATTGTATTGCTTCGGCTGCGGCAATAGAACCTAAATCAGATGCGTTCTGATCTGTTCTCGCATAACGGCGTTCCTTGATACCTGTAATCGACGAGAATTTATCAACGATAGCCTTGCCACTCTGATACAATTTCTCGCCGTTCTTCGAAAAGAACGGAGTACTGTGAAAGGATTCGTTTGTGATAACTTTTTCAGGAATGCAGCTCCCGGTCCCTGTGATAACAGGTTGTATCATAGCCCTTCTCTCAGCGAAGGGTACGGACTTTTACCGCGGTCATTCCTTTTTTGCCCTGCTCCTGCTCAAACTCCACTTTGTCATTCTCGCGGATCTTGTCGATCAAGCCTGAAGAATGAACAAAGATGTCTTGTGAGGTTCCTGCAACCTGAATGAATCCAAAACCTTTTGCTTCGTTGAAAAATTTAACTGTGCCTTGCATTGTTATAAAATTTAATTTGAATAGTGCCGTGATTTAATTGGTGACCAGTCGATGAATGGATGAGTGAGTACCTGCAATCTGCCCGGAGAGCGATGCAATCCTTTCAACTGGTCGTGTTCGTCGCGATCGCAGAACGACAATGCGGTGCCTGCACTACCGGCACGTCCTGTGCGGCCGATGCGGTGTGTGTAAGCTTCGATTGTGTCCGGCATTTCATAGTTGACTACGAAAGGCAGATCGGCGATATCGATACCACGCGCTGCAATGTCGGTAGCGACAAGCACGCGTGTTGCGTTCCTTTTAAAGTTCGACAAAGCGCGTTGTCTCGCACCTTGCGATTTGTTACCGTGAAATGCTTCTGCCGAAATCCCCGACTTCGACAGATCGCTGGCGATCTTGTCGGCGCCGCGTTTCGTGCGGGCAAATACGAGTACGTTCTTCATCTCGCGTTCCTTGATCACATGCTTCAGCAGAGCTCGCTTGTCCTGCCGTGCCACGTAGTAGATCCCTTGCTGGATCTTTACAGTGCCGGCCTGGGGCGTAATGCTGATGCGGATCGGGTTGCGCAGCATGGTCGATACAAGATTCTGAATTGCATCGGGCATGGTTGCCGATAAAAATACTTTCTGGCATTGAGCGGGGACCATTTGCATGATCCTCTTGATGTCTGCAATGAAACCCATGTCCAGCATCCGGTCGGCCTCGTCGAGTACAAGGACTTCCAGTTTGGAAAGGTTCACAACGCGCTGACGAATAAGATCCATCAGGCGACCGGGTGTAGCGACAATGACGTCGACGCCGCGGCGGATATCTTTAACCTGGTTTACTTGCGACACACCACCGTAAACGAGTGTGTTGGTTATCGAGAGATTCTTTCCGTAGAGGGAAAGGTTTTCCGAAACCTGTATTGCCAACTCGCGGGTCGGTGCAAGCACCAGTCCGCGTATTGCACGTGATGATTGGTTTTCTGAAAGCCTTTGGAGCAGTGGAATACAATAAGAGGCTGTTTTACCGGTGCCTGTTTGGGCACATGCGAGAACGTCTTTTCCTGAGAGTATTGCTGGGATTGCCTGTTGTTGAATGGGTGTCGGTTGCGCATATCCTTTTGCACGAAGTGCCTCAAGGATGGGCGAAACGATGTTGAGTGAATTAAATGACATTAATGATTGTTGAAATTTGGATCGCACCCCGAACTATTCGAGGTGTATTCCTGGAAACGCGCACCAACAATTCAATCTGAAAACCGACGAGTGTCAGTTATATCAATCTGCACTAAAGGAGGACGTGGTCCTGGAACAAACTGGGGAGAGAATTAATTACCGCTATTCGGCCAGAAAGGGCAGTGAATAAAAAAAATCCACAATTGATAGCGCAAAGGTACATAATAATAATTGTAATCCTATTAACTTTGGGGACTTTATTCAGCTACTACCACAGTTCGCTCGTTGATTATCTCCCTTTTCGACAGTTGACTTAACACGTTTGTATGAACATTGATGTCCCTTTTCACAAGTACACACCATTTTGGAATAAGTATCGGCCTGCCATTTTGAAAATGATGCAAGCCGAATTGAACGATGTGCAACAATATCAATTCATGAAGCATGAGCTCGACGATCTTGGCAAGCGGCCAAAGGGCGGGTTCGACTTTCAAATGGTGATATCGGCCAGCAAAGTCGTCAACAATATCAGCAACTCGGACATTGCGAAGGATCTTCTCAATGTGCTTCAGCTCTCGCAAACAGGCTCGGCATTACTCGCCACCAATCGTTACGAGATCGCCTTGGATAAAAAACTAACGCTACGCATCAGCCGTCAAAGCATTAACCAGAATACTTCAGTACAGGCAGAACAATAACTAACCAACAACCAACATACATGAGTAAATCTTCCGAAACCTTTAACAAGAGAGAGAAAGAAAAAAAAAGACTTCAAAAGCGCAAGGATAAAGAGCAGCGAAAGGAAGAAAGAAAAGCAGGCAACAAGGAAAAATCATTCGAAGATATGATCGCCTACGTAGATGAAAACGGAAACTTCTCATCTACTCCACCAGATGTCACCAGGAAAAAATCAATAAAAGAAAGCGACATCGACCTCACATCAAGGAACAAAGGCGGAGCCTCCGTCCCATCAGTTCAAACAGGTGTCGTTAAGTTTTTCGACAAAGACAAAGGATTCGGTTTCATTAAAGACGGACAGTCGCAGGAAGAATACTTCTTCCACTTCAGTTCTGCGAACTTCCCGATCGCACAATCCGATAAAGTGTCATTCGAAACTGAAAACGGACCAAAAGGACTGAACGCCGTCCGGATCTCAAAGATCACGGCCTAAAGAACTCCCTTAAATCTCCCGCCAAAATCAGTTGACGATCATTTGATCGGCGCCTGATGAAACAATTTTTTAACAGCTGTAACAAGCGTTAAGTATTCACAGATCGTGAAGGCTTGGTCATAAAGAACCAACCAGGCTCAAACGATCTTATTGCTTATGAGGGAAACCATAATAAAACGCAACAACGTCAAGGTACTTGGAGGTGGCTCAAAGACCATCCTCTTCGCTCATGGCTTCGGATGCGATCAAAACATGTGGCGTTTCATCACACCGGCATTCGAATCGAAGTATAAGATCGTACTGTTCGACTACGTCGGCGCAGGAAGATCCGATCTCCGTGCATACAATGAAGAACGCTATTCCCATCTCAACGGATACGCACAGGATGTACTCGACGTATGCGAAGCCCTCAATCTTCAACGCGTCATTTTTGTCGGGCATTCCGTGAGCAGCATGATCGGGATCCTGGCCGCCATCAAGAAACCGGGTTTCTTCTCCGACCTCATCCTCATCGGACCTTCCCCCTGCTACATCAATCACGACGGATACGTTGGCGGATTCAACAGCAAAGACATCGAAGATCTTCTCGACACGATGGACAAGAACTATATCGGCTGGGCAAACTTCCTCGCTCCTGCCATCATGAAGAACCCCGGCAAACCCGAGCTCGCAAAAGAACTCACCGAAAGTTTTTGCTCCACCGATCCAAAGATCGCGAGACACTTCGCCCGCGCAACGTTCTTCTCCGACAACCGCAAAGATCTTTCGAAGGTCAAGATCCCGTCACTCATCCTGCAGTGCTCGGACGACATCATCGCTCCTTACGAAGTCGGAGACTATGTTCACGAACACATAGACTCCAGCACGCTGAAGGTTTTAAAAGCAACCGGGCATTGTCCGCACATGAGTCACCCGGAAGAGACCATCGCAGCTATCCAGGAATATCTCGACAGCAAATACTGATGAACCATCAATTCGATGTTCTTCCCTGTGGCTATGTGGCGTTCGACGATGCCGGAACGATCGTGTCGGTTAACGAAACGCTCGTCTCATGGATTGGATTCAGTAAAGATGAGCTGGCCGGAGCAAACATCGAAAAGATCTTTACCGTTAGTACCCGCATATTTCACAACACGCACTTCTTCCCTTTGATAAAATTGCAGTCGAAGGTGAACGAGGTCTTCCTGACATTGAAAGGCAAAGACGGAACAGATCTTCCGGTATTGGCCAATGCGATCAGGAACACAGATACCAGTCCGTTCACTATTCACTGTGTGTTCATGCTTGTCGAGGAGCGGAAGAAATTCGAACAGGAATTATTGAACGCCAGACGCGATGCCGAAGATGCCTTAACGCAGAACAAGCGACTCGTTGAGCTTACCGGATCACTGCAAGAATATTCCGTCGAACTCGACAAACAATACCGGAGTCAAAAGAAGATAACTGAAAACCTGCTACAGTTCAGCAAGATAATCTCGCACGACCTGCAGGAACCGATCCGGAAGATCCAGATCTTCGCAGATATGATCATGCGCGATACCGGAGGCGCCGATCAAAAAAACAAAAATCTCGCGACCAAGATCCAGTCGGCGGCCGAGAGACTGAAGGCGCTGACGGCAGGCTTGCAAGAGTATATTGAAGTCGATGCCGAAAGACTGTACAGGACCGTCGACCTCAACGAAGTCGTCAATCTGGCAGCACAAAAGGCATCAAGAGCTCACGGTTACTCCGATTTCGATCTTCAAACAGATCAGATGCCGAACATCGAAGGATATGCCGCACAGATCGAGCTGCTGTTCTTTCATTTGATCGACAATGCAATGAAATTCCGGGATCCGGACAAAAGGTTAATACTTAAAGTAGAATCGCTGGTACTCGAAGAAAACATCTTTCGTTTCACGCACGAACGATATAAGTATGTGCCTCACGTAAGGATACGCTTCTGTGATAACGGCCCCGGCATCCGCAATGAATACCGAAACTACGTGTTTCAACTGTTGAGAAAAGTAGACCACACCACAACAGGCATAGGTCTTGGCCTGCCCCTGGTGAAAAAGATCGTCGACAATCATGCAGGCGAGATCAAGATCGACTCCGGGATCGGATCAGGTACATGCTTCGAGATCGTGCTACCGCTAACAATGACGCAAGCTCCATCTGCTCCGGTGCAGACTTAAACTCTACCGGGACTTCCCCTTTCATCTGTGCTTTTTGGCGACGTCAGGATAAGGACCCGGAGTTGCTAAAAACGCGATTAAAATACATCGCGCCGTCGAAAAAATACCTCCTCCGGAATCAACGACCGGAAATCACGAAAATATCATCCCGATTATGAATTATTTAGTTGGTCAAACAGCCGCCGACTGCTATACTTGCACGCTCTTTAGAATGATTCTAATTTATGCGGCTACCTCTTACTCTCCTGATAATCTGTACGATAGCCACAAATACCCTGGCCCAGGTCTTCACAAAAGAAGATTCTTTGCAGGCGGGGCTCGTCCGTTCGAACCAGGCCACCGTGCTATCGGGCTACGGCCAGGCGAAGGTGCAATACGACCTCCGCTACAAAACCGGCGTAGCCAATCTTACCCGTAACGTCCTCTTCGTCGGCCATAAATTCAGCAACCGTGTCTACTTCTTTTCGGAGATGGAGCTGGAGAACGCAGGGATCTCTTCGGGTGGTGGTGGTTTCAAGGGTGAGCTCAGTATGGAACAGTTGTTCCTCAAGTTCAACATCAACAGGGATATATATCTCACAGCGGGTCTGTTCATTCCCCGCATAGGCATCATCAACGAGAATCACTTACCTACAACATTCAATGGGAACGACAGACCGTTCGTTGAAACGTTCCTGATACCGGCAACGTGGCGTGAGCTTGGCATTGGTGTATATGGCAACGTGCGTCGCATTCCCGGGCTCAATTATTCATTCGCTGTGCTGAATGGATTGAACTCGGCAGGTTTCAATAACGGAACGGGCATAGCCGACGGAAGATTCGAAGGAGGTAACGCTACCGCATCGAATATCGCGCTAACGGGTGCGCTATTGTATTACTATCGCAACTTCAGGTTACAGGCATCGGGTTATTTCGGTGGCAGTTCAGGTCTTGTTAAACGTGTTGCCGATAGTCTTCAACTGAGATCGGGGGCATTTGGAACGCCGGTTGGATTGGTTGAGGCCAATGCTCAATATCACAACAAAGGAGTTTCACTGAAAGCACTTGCGGTGTCGGCGCACATACCCGATGCATATCGGGTGAACAGGGCGTATGCCAACAACACGCCGGCATCGATGCTTGGCGCTTATGCCGAAGCGGGCTACAACTTCCTGAAAATATGGAGCGATGGTACCACGAAGAATCTCACACTGTTCGTGCGATACGAATGGATGGATCTTAATAGAACATTGCCGGCGAACGGGATAGTGAATGGAACTTTGAGAAAGAGTTTTGTCGTAACTGGAATAACGTTCCAGCCGACACAGGGAATTGCGGTAAAGCTGGACTATGTGATGCGGCAGACCGGGGAACGAAACCCGGAGCTGATCGTAACTCCGTTCCCATCGCTGCTACCGTACTATACGAGCAACGGTTTTATCAATCTAGGATTTGGATATAGTTTCTGATCAGACCTTGGTAACCAGGAGAACATTCATCAAATCGTCTTGCGTGTTTTGCGCGACGGGTTTGCTTTCGCAACTGACATCGTGTGCCCCGGCGCTGCCAACATACAAGACCACGATCGCCGGGGAGACGATAGATGTTCCCCTCACCTACTTTGAAACATCGAATGTTGCAATTATTCGCGACAACCAGGCGGAGTACGACATCCTTCTCGTTAAAAAAACGGAAGACAATTTCGAAGCGATATACATGAAGTGTTCGCATCGCGAGAATCCGCTTACGGCGACACCAACGGGTCTTTACTGTTCGGCTCACGGAAGCGTATTTGACCTGGATGGTCAAGTGAAAAAGGAACCGGCTATTAATCCCTTACAAAAATTCCCGGCCGATCTCAATCGTGCTACCGGGATCATTTCAATCAATATACAATCATTACAATTATGAAACGTTTAATCCTACTTTCTGTCGTCCTGACGGGTCTTATTCTGGCGAATTGCAAGAGCGATGACGACGACAATGCTGTACCGGCAGTTGACGAAGCTCAAAACACATTAATACTGAGTGATTTTTCTGTTAATGTGGCAAGTGCGATCTACGTCGATCTTGCAACAAAGACATCCAATCTCCAGGACGATATCATAGAACTCACGGCAAACCCGACAGATATAACGTTAGCGAAGTGCCAGCAAGACTGGAAGGCAGCTCGCGAAGTCTGGGAACAATCCGAAGCCCACCTCTTTGGTCCCGTCGCTACGGAAGACATCGATCCACGGATCGATACATGGCCCGTTAACTTCGTCGACCTCGATCAGCAGCTCGCAAGCGATAACGAATTCACGGCAGAGTATGTTAACAGTCTCGACGCTGCATTGAAAGGATTTCACCCGATCGAGTATTTGTTATTCGGAAAAGAAGGTGAGAAGCAGGCCAAGGATTACACCGATCGCGAGCTCGAATACCTCAACGCGTTGTCCACGAATCTCCTGGACCTTACTGCACAGCTTGCAGGTCAGTGGCTCCCCGCGTCGAGCGGAAATTACATCGATGAAGTCTCAAACGCCGGCAAAGGAAGCAACACATATAAAACCCAACGCGAAGCCTTCGAAGAGATCGTTAATGCAATGGCGGGCATCTGCGATGAAGTCGCTAACGGTAAAATGACCGAGCCTTACGAACAGAAAAATGCCGCGCTGGAAGAATCTCCTTTCGCAAAAAATTCAGTCATCGATTTTACCAACAACATCAAGGGCGTGAGGAATGTGTACACCGGGAAATTTAAAACCGATGGTCACGGACTCGATGAACTTGTGAAAGCACACAACCTCTCGCTGGACAACGAGATCACAACAAACATCGATGCGTCTATCAATGCGCTGGGAAACATAACGCTTCCTTACGGCGAGGCCATCATCTTGCAGAATACGCAGATCGAGGCTGCAATAACTGCGATCAATGAGTTGCAGTCGGTGCTGAAAGACAAACTTTTACCCTTCGTACAGGAGCACTCCAATTAATGATCGATGAAGGAACGGACCATCATACGCATTGCGGCCGTCGCGGCCATTGCCATCGTGGTCTATTCCTGCATTGAACCCGATGAAAGACCGGAGACGCCTGCCGATGAGTGGCTGGCAGGCGGTTCTCAAACCATTTTCGACAAAGGCGTCTCTGCGTTCAGTTCACAATTTCCGTCACTTCTCGGAAACCGCGGTAGTGTTCATGGTGTTGGCGATGCTGCCTTCGGAGCAACATTTGTAAGTGCGCCCGCCCCTCTCAATCCCGGACTTGGTCCGATCTTCAATAATGTATCGTGCTCATCGTGTCATGTAAATGATGGTCGTGGCAAACCGCCGCTTGGTCGTGAACAAAACACATCGCTGCTGGTACGTTTGAGCGTTAGCGGAACTGGTGCCCACGATGGACCGAAGCCCGCTCCCGGATTCGGTCTCCAGCTTCAGCAACGAAGCATCTTCGGTGTTCGACCGGAAGCCAGCTTTCATATCGAGTATTCGGACTTCGTTGTCGAGATGAATGATGGGACGAAGTATACTATGCAACGCCCTAACTACATTATCGAAGATCCATACATTCCTTTCCCCGCCGGGTTGATGATAAGTCCCCGCATTGCGCCGCCCGTGTTTGGTCTCGGGTTGCTCGAAGCCGTTGAAGATTCAGATATTCTTAGTCGCGCCGATGAAGCCGATGCCGACGGCGATGGCATCAGTGGAAAACCGAATCATGTATGGGACGAGATGAAACAACAAGCCGTTATTGGCCGGTTCGGCTGGAAAGCGAATAACCCGAACATACTGCAGCAATCCGCTGCCGCTTACAACGAGGACATGGGTATCACCAATTTCATTTTCAGGAACGAAAGCAGCTTCGGCCAGTCGCAAGGTGTTGCTAACGATGCGTATGATGTTACCGATAGCTTACTGCAGTCCGTAGCATTCTATATTCGTACGCTTGCTGTGCCCGCGCGACGAAACGCCAACGATGACCAGGTGGTTCGCGGAAAGATGATGTTCCACGAGGCCGGTTGTGCGTCGTGTCATACACCCAGGCTCAAGACAAAGACCAATGTTTCGTTCCCCGAGATCTCCGGGCAAACGATCTATCCCTATACCGACATGCTTCTGCATGACATGGGCGAAGACCTTGCGGATAACCGTCCCGATTTCGAAGCCAGCGGATCGGAATGGAGAACGTCTCCCCTTTGGGGCATTGGCCTCACGCGCGTGGTAAATGGCCACAACAATTTCCTCCACGATGGCCGCGCCCGATCGCTGATGGAAGCGATCCTGTGGCATGGCGGCGAAGCGGCAAAGGCCCGCGACAACGTAAAGGCGATGCCGGAGGCCGACCGCGACGTCCTTTTGAAATTCCTCGAATCACTGTAGTCTGAAAAGCGTCAAAAAAAACGCCAATTCAGTTGTGCTGTCAAATGGCAGCACATAATTTAGAGATGAGTTAGACTATTTGCCTATGAATCCACGGGTTGATTTCTTCTTTAATAAAGCCACGAGGTGGAAGAAAGAATTTGAGACGTTGAGAACCATCATTCTCGATTGCGATCTCAAGGAGGAGTTGAAATGGGGACAACCCTGCTATACCTACGAGAAGAAGAACATTTGTTTGATACATGGGTTCAACGAATACTGCGCGGTGCTGTTTATGAAGGGCGCTTTGTTGAAAGATCCCAAAGGTCTTTTGATCCAGCAGACTGAGAATGTACAATCGGCGCGACAGGTGCGCTTCACGAGTGTGGCCCAGGTCGTAAAACAGAAAGCAGCTCTGAAGTCGCTTATTTACAACGCCATAAAGGTGGAAGAGTCGGGCGAGAAGGTTGTACTTAAAAAGACGAATGAGTTCCCGATGGTGGAAGAGCTCAAAAAGAAACTGGATAAAGACCAGGTGCTCAAAAATGCTTTTTACGCATTAACACCCGGGCGACAGCGAGGGTACCTGTTGTATTTCTCCCAGGCAAAACAATCGGCGACGCGCGAAGCGAGAATTGAAAAATATGCTCCGCTGATCATGGAAGGCAAGGGCTTGCAAGATGAAGAGATCATGAAAAGAAAAAAATGAAGGCGTCGACCGTCGAATCTTTTTTAAAGAACGCGAAAAAGTGGCGAAAGGAACTCGGGCAGTTGAGGTCTATCGTCCTTGAATGCGATGTGGACGAAGAAGTGAAGTGGGGGCAGCCTTGTTATACTTTTCACAAAAAGAACATCTGCATCATAGGCGAATTGAATAGAAGTTGTGTGATCGGTTTCTTCAAAGGTGCGTCGTTGAGTGATCCCGACGGTGTTCTTGTAAAGCCCGGGGAGAATACCCGATCTGCACGGTCGATCGAATTTACCAGCGTGAGCGAGATCGTTAAACTGAAGTCGACGCTGAAGGCTTACATCCGCGAAGCGATTGAAATTGAGAAGGCGGGACGAAACCCGCAAAACAAGCCATAGAAACCCCTGCCAAAAGAAATTTTTCAGAATCTTACAAAAGTACTTTTAATTTAAAAGTGCTTTTGAATATCTTTGTCCGGCAGGACAACAATGACACTACAGATCTCCAGTATCTCGAAGACGTACCCGACGGGAATCTTCTCATAACTAAATAGCTAGCTTTAATAATTAATAATATGACACACGTAAGCGACATGACATCATCAAACAGTTCACTTTCTCTGCGCGCAAGAATGCTCATCGGCGCCATCGTCGGTCTCCTGGTGATCTCCTACTTCCTCATCAGCGCGGGTGCCGGCGATCCGGCGTGGGGTAAGTACTGGAGGATCCGGCCGCTGATCATGGTCCCGTTCGCCGGCGCAATGGCGGGTTTGTGCAATTTCCTTATCCTCCGCTATCGCTTCATCGTCGGTATCAACAAAGCAATCGCTATCGTCATAAGCGTATTGGTATCGATCGTTGGTTTATGGATGGGAATTGTTTTGGGATTGAACGGTACCCTGTGGAATTAAAGACTTCTGGTTCTTATCTTTCCCTTCATGCTCATCGAAGGGACAAAACTCCAGCACTGGATCGATAACTTTTACGGCTACGGATCGTGGGCGGCGAAATTCTGGTTCGTCGCTTACGAAGAAGGCGGCGGCGACGTGCCCGAAGACGTAGCAGAGAAGATCAACTGGTTTCACGACAATCATAAAGCTCCGGGCGACCTTTGTGATATACGCCAGTTGTATCGTCACGTCCGGCTCACGCTCGAAGGTCCCAAAGCCGGGTCGTTCGCTAGCCGTTACGATTATCGCTTCGGCCCCAACGCCGTTCAGCACGGTGTCTGGAAAAACCTGATCGCATTCACTCACGGCTACGAGAACAAAAAACTCCCTGACCTGGTGAGTTATCAGAAAAATGATCTGGCCCTGACAACCGAAGCCCTCATCCAGTTCTATCCCCTACCCAGTCCGCATAACCATGCATGGTATTACAGTTGGCTCGACATACCCTCGATGCCCTTCCTGAAAAGCCGGACGTTGTATGAAGATCACGTTTACCAAAACCGGGTCGACCACATTTTGTCAAAGATCCGACAGCACAAGCCGGAGCTCGTGCTGATGTATGGTATGAATAACATCAACACACTGAAGAAATCCGTTCAGTCTGCTTTCCCTTCGGCAGAGTTCAAAATGGCCAAAGCTGCGAAGCTCGAGACGCCTCAATACCATCGCGCCAATATCGACGGAACTACGCTGCTCGTCACTACCCAGATACCGGCTCTAAGGCATGGACGTGTCGAAAC
>Ga0164241_10004935_pt1 | contig 12705 bp, 12 predicted proteins | sample OricomyardsoilBY_FD_108780 | JGI IMG/M metagenome (GOLD analysis project Ga0164241, IMG submission 108780) | Backyard soil microbial communities from Emeryville, California, USA - Original compost - Back yard soil (BY) | ecosystem: Environmental > Terrestrial > Soil > Unclassified | place: USA...
CAGCGCAAGCCGCGGCCCCAATGCGTCGAGCACCCGCGCGAGCTGCTGCGCCTCGGCGTACTCGGGCCGCGCGACACCCGTCGACGACACATAGCCACCGAAGTCGTATCCGTGGCTCATGAAGTTGCCCGGCTTGCCCCAGTTTCCGCTCGACGGGGTGTAGCCGAAGTTCCACCCGGACGCCTGCAGATACGGCGCGATCAACGCCGCTCCGCTGGCCAGGAGTCGCCGCAACGTCCGGTGCCGGCGGTTCGTCTCGGTGATGAGCAGCGGCAGCCCGCGATCCGCGAGCAGCCCCGCATACCGTCGTACCTCGGCCTCGATGTCCGGCGAGTCGTCGTTCGGATAGAAGTTGCACGCCGGTACGACGTCCACCACGTTGCCGGTGGCACCGAAAAGGTCGCCCTGACCGGCGCAGGCGATCAGCGGGACAGTGATGCCGTGGGCAACAGCCTGGTCCCGCAGGGCGGTGATGTACCCGGGCCGGTCGGTGCAGTCGAAGAAGTCCAGCTCGTTCTCCAGCTGGACCATGATGACGGAGCCACCGGCACCGTGCTGCCGCGCGGCGAGGATCGGCAGCACCTGGTCGAACCATGCCGTCACCGCGGCCAGGAAGGCCGGCTCGTTCTGGCGGATCCCCAGCGACGGGTCGAGCCCGAGCCAGGCCGGGAGCGCGCCGCCGTCCCATTCCGAGCAGATATACGGTCCGGGTCGCGCGATGACGTGCAGCCCGGCCTCGTGCGCGAGGTCAAGGAACGCGGCGACGTCACGCCGGCCGTCGAACGACCAGCGGCCGGGAGCGAGCTCGTGGAAGTTCCACGGAAGATAGACGTCGATGCACGTGTATCCCGAGGCCCGGACCTGGTCGAGCCGGTCGCGCCACTGCTCGCGGGGCAGCCGGAAGTAGAACAGCGACGCACACAGCACGAGCCGCGGTTCGCCGTCGATGCGAATGCCGCGAACGTCCAGTTCCACCGAACTCATCTGACCCCGCATGCTCGTCGCCGATGTCCGTCCCGTACAGATACTGCATGACCCTCGTCATCGGAGTCGACATCGGTACCGGCAGTACCAAGGCCGTTCTGACCTCGCTCGACGGTTCGGTGCTGGCCGTTACCCGGCGGGACCACGCACCCGACCTGCCGCGTCCGGGCTGGGTCGAGATGGACGCCGAACGGGACTGGTGGGGTGACGTCACCGAGGTGCTGACAGAGCTGACCTCGGCCCATCCGGACGAGCAGATCGCGGCGATCTGCGTCTCCGGCCTGGGGCCGTGCGTCGTGCAGACCGATGAGGACCTGCGGCCGCGACGACCGGCCGTCCTGTACGGCGTCGACACCCGCGCGACGGTCGAGATCGACCAGATCACGACGCAGCTCGGCGCGGACGCGATTCTCGAACGCTGCGGCAAAGACCTGTCCAGTCAGGCGATCGGTCCGAAGCTGGCGTGGTTGCGTAAGGAGGCCGGGGACGCGTGGAGACCTCAGGACCGGTGGTTCAGTGCGCACACGTACGTCGTCGCGCGGCTGACCGGGGAGTGGGTGCTCGACCACCACACTGCGAGTCAGTGCGACCCGTTCTACGACATCCGCGAGCAGGACTGGGCCATCGACTGGGTGGAGCAGGTGCTGCCGGGTCTGGCCCTGCCACGCCTGGTGTGGCCCTCGCAGCAGGTCGGTGTGGTCAACGCCCACGCGGCTGCCGCGACCGGTCTGGCTGAGGGCACTCCGGTCGTCGCGGGCACCGTCGACGCCTGGGCCGAGGCCTTCAGCGTCGGCGTACGACGCCCTGGCGACCTGATGCTGATGTACGGCTCCACCATGTTCTTCGTGCAGGTCCTGTCCACGCCGACGAGCGTGCGCGGCCTCTGGACAACATCCGGGGTCGAGCAGTCGTCGCACACGCTGGCTGCCGGTATGGCGACGTCCGGCACGATCACCACCTGGCTGCAGGACCTCACCGGCGGTGTGCCGTTCGAGACGCTGGTCTCCGAGGCTGCCGCCGTACCCGCGGGCAGTGAAGGTCTGGTGATGCTGCCGTACTTCAGCGGGGAGCGTACGCCGATCTACGACCCGCTCGCGCGTGGCGTGATCGCCGGACTGACTCTGCGCCACGGGCGTGGCCACCTGCTGCGAGCGGCGTACGAGGGGATCGCCTGTGGCGTGCGGCAGATCGTGGAGCTCTTCGAGGCGGCAGCCGGTCGGCCGGCTCGCGTCGTGGCGGTCGGCGGCGGCACGCAGGGCGGACTCTGGACGCAGATCGTCAGCGATGTGAGCGGCCTGGAGCAGCAGATGCCCGCGCAGACGATCGGAGCGTCGTACGGCGATGCGCTGCTGGCGGCGATCGGCGTCGGTCTGGTGCCACCGGAGACGGACTGGGCCCGGCCGGACCACACGGTCCGGCCGGATCCGTCGACGGCGGCCGTCTACAGCACGCTCTTCCAGACGTACGGCGAGTTGTACCCGGCGACCCGTGCCCAGGTGCACCGGCTCGCCCGCTCAGGTGACGTCGCGGATGTGTAGCACCGTGCCGTTGGGCAGCTCGCGGTCGAGCAGCGACCAGATGGCCCTGGCGACGTCCTCGGGCTTGGCCAGCAGGCCCTGCGCGTCCAGTTCGCGGAAGCGCCCGGACTCGGGCACCTGCTCGTCGGTGGTCGCGCGGAGCTCGGCCTGCATGTCCGTGTCGACCGCGCCCGGCGAGATCGAGATCACCCGGCAGCCCGGTCTTCGCCGGTCCTGTTCGAGGCCGACCGTCCGGACCCACTGGTCGATCGCGGCCTTGCCGGCGCAGTAGCTCGACTCGCCCTCGTGCGGGTTCCTGGCAGCCCCCGACGACACCATGATCAGGTGCTGGGCGTACGGCTTCTCGGCCACCGCCTGCAGGAACGCCTGACCGAGCACCTGTGCGGAGGCCGAGTTGAGCAGCACGTTGCGCGTGTACTGCTCGGTGTCGACCCGCCCGGCCAGCCCCAGCGGGGTCAGCGTGCCGGCGTTGTGGATGAACACCACCATGTCCCCGTCGAACCCGGCCAGCCGCCGGTCGAAGTCGTCGGCCACCACCGGCCAGGACGCCGGGTCGGCCAGATCCACCGCGACGTGGAAGGCACCCGGCGTCCCACCGCGTCGCGAGATGTCGACGAGATCCGCGTCGAACGGAACAGTCGCCGCCAAGGCAGCCCCGAGCCCGGCCGATGCGCCGGAGATCCACACGAGTATCCGCCGCAGCGGATTCATCGCGTTCCCCCGCCCGAAGGCAGGCACAACTCACTCATCGCAGTTCCCCCCTGCAAGCGCCTGACGGTGCGCTGCACGCAGCCTACGACGCGATGCCACGCAGATCGAAGACCCGCCGGCAATTTGTTCGCCGGCCTGGACCGGTGGGTTGTCTCAGCTCCGCCGACCGAGCACGATGGGTCGACATGTACTCACCGACAGCCGACGTGATCGCCGAGACCTTCGCGTTGGGCGAGCCAGTGGCCGACCTGGTCCTGGTACGGCGGGGCGACACCGACACGTGGCGACTCGAGACAGCGACGGGCGCGTACTTCGTGAAGGGCTACTGGTCCTCCACCGGCGGTCAGTCCACAGCCGGCGGGCTCACCGATCAACTCGCGGCGGCCATGGCCTTCGAGGACCGCGCCCGGGCCGCGGGGATCGACCTGGCCGAGCCGATCGCGCCGGTCGATCCGACGCTCGGCTGGGTCAAGCAGATCAACGAGCGACTCTTCCGGGTCTACCGGTGGATCGAGCACCGCCCGCTGGAGGACGATGACGACATCGCCGACTGGCTCGGCCGGACCATGGCCCAGGTCCACCAGCTCGAACCACTGGGCGCCGCCGGTCTGCCGGATTGGTGGCGTACGGCGCTCAGACCGCGAGCAGACTGGGAGAAGTGGTTCACCACGGCACGTGAGCAGGGCAAGGAGTGGGCGGACCTGGGGTGGGACCGGCTACCGCAGATCGTGGAGCTGACCGACCGGATCCGGGAGGCCTGCGAGTTCGCGCCGGACTGCACGCTGACCCACGGCGACTTCAAGACCCACAACCTGCTCATCACGGGCACCGGACCGATCCTGGTCGACTGGGACAGCGTCCGGACCGACAGCGCCGCACTCGAGGCCGGTCGCGTCGCCTACATCTTCGGCGCCGGAGAACCCGAACCCATCAGCCGGATCCTGACCGCCTACACCGCGGCGGGCGGCGACCTCACCTGGGCGGGCCACGACGTCTTCCTCAGCGAGGCCCGCCACGACCTCCACATCCTCTTCGAACACGTCCTGACCTGTCTCGGCCACATCCCCCAACCCCGCTGGATGACCACCCCCGACCAAACCACCGCCACCTTGCTGAGCGAGTTCCCCGCGAAACTCACCCGCTTGCAGGACGCCGCCGTACAGCTCTAGCGGAGCAGGGTCGAGCGACCGCAGGGGTGCCTGCGGCCGCTCGAGGGGTTCGGGTCAGGACTGGTTGTCGTCGATGTCGTCGTTCTGGCCGTCGAGGCCGTCCAGCCGGTCCTTGGCGAAGTCGGTGCCCTGGTCGATCTTGTCGCCGTGCTCGCCGCCGGTCTTCTCGTTCGCGAACTCGCCGGCCTTGTCCAGACCCTCGCTCACCTTGTCGCCGTGCTCGTCGACGGCCTCGGTCGCCTTGTCCTGCAGGTTGTCGAACATGCCCATCGTCTTTCCCCGTTCTGTCGATGGTTGCTGGCACTACCTAAATCCCGCCGTACCCCCATCGCCGGAATTCCACACGGTGGTCTGAGATGTCAGACGGTGAAGGGATTCCGGCCGGCCGCGAGCGCGGGGAGGAGCGTGTCGGCCAGCTTGCTGTAGAGGTGGCGCTGGAGCATCGGGCCGAAGCTGATCCGGGCGACGCCGGCGGCCGTGTAGTCGGCCAGGGAGTTGGCGCCCTGGCCGTAGGCGACGTTCACCGGGCCGGGGATCTCCTTGACCAGCGTGCGGACCAGCTCGAGGTCGCCGACGCCGATCGGGTAGACGCAGTCGGCGCCGGCAGCGAGATAGCGGGTGGCCCGGTCGAGCGCCGTGTCCAGTTGTTCCTCGGGTGAGCCGGCACGGCGCAGGAACGCATCGATCCGGGCGTTGATCACCAGTTCGGCGCCCGCCTCGGTGCGGAGTGCGGCCAGGAACTCGGCCTGTTCCGCGGGATCGATCATCGCGCCGGTGGCCGGGTCGGAGTCCTCCAGGTTGAGGCCGACCGCGCCGGTGGCGGTGAACCGATCGACCAGTTCGGCCGGATCGAGCCGGTAGCCGCGTTCGAAGTCGACCGTCAGCGGCACGGACACCGCGCGCGCGATCCGGGTCGCCGCGGCCAGTACGTCCTCGACCGGTGCGTGTTCGCCGTCGTCGTACCCGAGGATGGTGGCGGTGGCGAAGCTGCTCGTCGCGACGGCCGGGAAGCCGGCCTGCTCGACCATCCGGGCCGAGGCCGCGTCCCAGGCGTTGGGCAGGACAAGAGGTGTGCCGGGCACGTGCAGCGCCCGGAGAGTGGTTGCCGAAGTCATCGTGTTTCTCCGTCGTCAGCGGATCATGGGCAGCCCGAACGCCGGGAACAGCGCGGGCTGGTGGAAGGCGAGAACGGCCGAGATGCCGGCCTTGGTGAGGGTCAGGACCTTCACCGAATGCGCGTGGTACAGCCCGTCGTCACCCCGGATGTAGAGGGCGAACGCGGGCTGCCCGTTCGCCGAGGTCTCGACCAGGACCCGGCGGCCCGGACCGGGCCGCAGCTTCGAGTCCAGCAGCCGCAGTACGTCGTGACGCCCGCTGAACCAGGTCGGGATCGGCGGCATCTCCCACCGGGCGTCGGCGGTGAACAGTGCTTCCAGCGCGACCAGGTCCTTGCTCTCCATGGCCGCCGAGAACTGGTCGAGCAGCGCACGGCGCAGTGGTTCGTCCGGCTCGCTGAGGTCCTCCTCGATCGGCCGGAGTCGCGCGAGCTCGGCCCGTGCCCGCTGCAGCGAACTGTTCACGGCGGCCGTGGTGGTGTCGAGCATGGTGGCGACCTCGGCCGCCGGCCAGGTCAGGACCTCGCGCAGGATCAGCACGGCGCGTTGCCGCGGTGGGAGATGCTGCATCGCGGCGACCATGGCCAGCCGCAGGCTCTGCCGGTCGCCGACCACGGTGGCCGGGTCGGCGCCGAGCAGGAGATCCGGGAACGGTTCCAGCCAGGTCACCTCGAGCGCGTGCGCGTGCAGGTCGTCCGGGTCGTTGCCGGGGGCACCGAGTGCCGACGGCACCACCCGGCGGCTGCTGTGCTGGAGGAGGTTGAGGCACACGTTGGTCGCGATCCGGTAGAGCCAGGTCTTGACCGTCGAGCGGTGCTCGAAGTCCGCGTGACCGCGCCACGCCCGCAGGTACGTCTCCTGCACCGCGTCCTCGGCGTCGTGCAGCGACCCGAGCATCCGGTAGCAGTGCGCGACCAGACCCGCCCGGTGCTGCGCGAACTCCTCCTCGAGGTTCATCCCACCTCCTCCAACGCCTGGGGAACGACCGGTCCGGCAGTACGCCGCCGCGCGGCGATGCCGAGACCCGAGAGTGCCCCGAGCAACGACAGTACGCCGCATCCCGCGAGAGCCCGGGTGAAGCCGTGCCCGGTGTACCCACCGGCGGCGGCGAACACGGACCCGAGGACCGCGACACCGGCGGCGCCGCCGAGCTGGCGGGTCATGCTGTAGACGCCTGCGGCGATCCCCACCGACTCGCGGGGCAACGAACCGACGCCGGCGTTCTGCGTGGCCGGCATCGCCAGCGAGACGCCACAACCGGTGATCATCAGCGGTACGACGAGTTCGTGGTACTGCACCGAACCCTTCGTGATCTGGCTGATCCAGAGCATGCCGAGGGCCTGCAGCCCCAGGCCGATCACGACCAGCGGCCGCTCGCCGACCCGGTCGACCAGTCGGCCCGCGATCGGACCGACGATGAAGAGTGTGGCAGTCCAGGGCAGCAGCTTCAGACCGGCCATGAAGGGACCGGAACCGAGCACGACCTGCATGTACTGGGACAGGAAGAACACGGCGCTGAACAACGCGGCACTGAGGAAGAAGCCGGCCGAGTTCGCCGTACTGAAGGTCCGGTTCCGGAAGAAGGCCAGCGGCACCATCGGATGATCGGTACGGCGCTCCCACCCGGCGAAGGCCGCGAGCAGGACGACGCCGGCCGCGAACGACCCGAGGACCTCGGCACTCGACCAGCCGGAGCCCTGACCGTGGACCACGCCCCAGATCAGGCCGAGGACCGCGAGGCTGATCAGCACCGCCCCGGTCAGATCGAGTCGCCGGATCGGGCCGGTGCTCTCCGGGATCTTCCGCAGTACCAGCGGAATCGCGATCAGGCCCACCGGGACGTTGATCCAGAAGATCCACTGCCAGGCCAGACCCTGGGTCACCGCTCCGCCGATCATCGGGCCGCCCAGCACCGCGAGGCCGGTCAGGCCGCTGAACACGCCGGTCGCCCAGCCGCGCCGTTCCGGTGGGAAGGCCGCACCCAGCAGGCCCATCGCCAAGGGCATCACCACGGCCGCCCCGACGCCTTGTACTGCTCGCGCGGCGATCAGCCAGGGCAGTGAGGTGGCCAACGCACAGGCCACCGAAGCCACGGTGAACAGGGCCAGGCCACCGGCATAGGTACGCCGCCGGCCCCAGCGGTCACCGATCGCGGCGGCCGTCATCAGGAGCATCGCGAAGCTCAGGCTGTAGGCGTTCACCGTCCACTCGAGCTGCTCGGCCGATGCGCCGAGATCAGCCCGGATGGTGGTCAGCGCGGCCGCCACCACCAGGACGTCCAGGGCCACCATGACCGACCCGATCGAGGTCAGCCCCAGCACCCATCGTTGTTCGTTCGTCGTCCGCACAGGTCCTCCAGGGAAATTGCTGTCACCTGTACAGACCGCGCGCGACGGCCGGACTCATCGCTGCGACGAGAACGAATGTCAGCGTTCGGGGCGGGCGGTCACCTGGATGAGGGTCTGCTGACCGGTGGCGACGAGGGCACGGCGGGTGCCCTGGAGGGCGAACACCTCGAGCTGGCAGACGGTGAGCGTGCGGCCGGACTTGAGGACGGTGCCGACGGCCTCGAGGTGGTCGCCTTCGGCGGGGGCGAGCAGGTTGATCTTGTACTCGACCGTGAGCACCGAGCTGTCCTCCGGGAACAGGGTGTAGGCGGCGTACCCGCCGGCACTGTCCGCGATCGAGCTGGTCGCACCCGCATGGAAGTAGCCGTGCTGCTGGGTCACCTCGGGGCGGCTCGGCAGCACGATGTGCACCCGCCCCGGGGCGATCAGCGAGAGGCGCGCACCGAGATGGTGCATCAGGCCTTGGCGCTCGAAACTGTCTCTGACCCGACCCTGCACCTCAGCCGTAGCCTCGTCCATGCGGGCGACAGTACCCCGGATCAGGTCATCGGGATCGTTGCGGCTGCGGGCTCGGTCGGCTTGGCGGATCCGCCGGTGGGCTCGATGGTGAGCCCGAAGGCGATCATGCCGGTCACCGAGCCGTTCAGAACCTGGGTCTCGTCCCCGGCGGCCAGGCCGACGGAGTGGGCTGTCTTGGACGGGTCGATCATCCACAGCTGCCAGGTCCGGTCCGCAGGCAGCGCGGGGAGGTCCCGCAGTACGACGACCGCTGCATCGGCGCTGGGGGACATGACGACGGTGGCCTGACCGCCGCCGGAGACGGGACCGCGGACCGCGCGGGCGTCGGGTTGGGAGAGCACGGCGGCGACCTGCCGGTTCGCCTCGATCGCCGCGTTCCGGTCGCGGTACTGGTCGATGGCGATCCCGCCCGCGGAGGCGACTGCGAGCGCCGCCGCGGCGAGCGCGAGGACAGAGCGACGGCTGAACTTCCGGCGCGCCGGTACGTCGCTCTGTCCGGGCACCAGCGGAGGTACCTGGCGGACGTGGTCGATTGCGGCCAGCACGTTGGTCTTGAGTGCGGGCGGCGGCGGGGTGGAGACCTGGGTGGCGAGCTTGATCGCGGCCTCGCGGAGCTCGGCGACCTCGGTGGTGCAGAAGGCGCACTCGGCCAGATGCGCTTCGAACAGGGCTCGCTCGTCCTCCGGCAGGGCGTCGAGGACGTACGGGCCGGTCAGCGTGTGCACGTCTGGTTCTGTCATGACGTACGCCCCCCAGTGGTCCCGAGGCAGTCGCGGAGCCGGATCAGGCCGTCGCGCATCCTCGCTTTGATAGTAGGCAGCTTGGCGTCGAGTCGCTGGGCGACCTCGGGATAGGTGTAGCCGTTGTAGTAGGCCAAGGTGATCGACTCGCGCTGCAGGTCGGTGAGCGTGTCCAGACAGCGCCTGACCTGCTCGCCCTCGAGCCGGGTGGAGACGGTGTCGGCGACCTGGTCGAAGTCGACCTCGGCGGACCGCGCCCCGATCAGCTCGGTGCGGTCGGCCGAGGACTGCTCCGAGCGGACCCGGTCGACGGCCCGGCGGTGCGCGATGGTCAGGATCCACGAGTGCGGAGAGCCACGGTCCGGGTCGTACCGGGTGGCCGTCCGCCAGATGTCGATCATGACTTCCTGGGTGACTTCCTCCGACTGCGCCGGGTTCCGCAGGATCCGGCGGACCAGGCCGAACACCCACGGCGTGACCCGGTCGTACAGGGCGCTGAAGGCTGCCGTGTCGCCGCCGGCGGTCCGGGCCAGCAGATCGCCGTCGCTGACCTCGCCGGGCCGCAGGTGCGGCCCGGCCGGCCAGGGCAGTGAAGTCGGGTCGGTCACGGTCAGTTCGCCGGAGGCATCAGGACAGAGTCGATGAGGTACACGGTAGCGTTCGCGGTCTTCACACCGCCGCAGATGACGTTGGCGCCGTTGACCTTGAGTGCGTCGCCGGAGCCGGTGACGGTGACTTCCTGCTTCTCGACGGTGGCGTGCTTGCCCACGACGGCGGACGGATCGAGCTGCCCGGGGACGACGTGGTAGGTGAGGATCTTGGTCAGCAGCGCGTCGTCGGTCTTGAGCGTGGTGACGGTGGCCGCCGGGATCTTCGCGAAGGCCGTGTCGACCGGGGCGAAGACGGTGAACTCGCCGCCGTTCAGGGTCGAGACCAGGTCGACCTTCGGGTTCAGCTTGCCGGACACGGCCGCGACCAGCGTCTTCAGCAGCGGGTTGCCGGACGCGGCACTGGCCACCGGGGCGGCGGCCATGCCGTCGATCGAGCCGGCACCGCTCGGGTTGGCCTTGGCGTAGTCGGCACAACCGGGTCCGACCATGGTCGCGGCGTCATTCATCGAAGCCGAGCTGCTCGGTGTGCTGCTGCTGGTCGTCGAGGACGTGCCGGAGCCGGCGGAGCTGGTGGTGTCGTCGTCGCTGCCACACGCTGCCGTCGCGAGGACGAGGGCCAGTGAGGACACGGCGAGACCGGCGCGGACGAGGTTCTTGGGCATGACGGGTTCGCTTTCTCGAAGAGGTTGCTGACAGGAGTACTTCGGTGCCGTGGCGGCCGCGGATGGGTGGATTCACTCGACCATCACGACGGTGTTGTGCAGACCGCTGGAACCGTTCGGGCGCGGAGCCGCCGCCTGGGCGGTCTGGACGTTGCCGTCCCCGTCCGTGGCGCGGACGGTGAGCTTGTGGTTCCCGGGAGTGGCGTTCCAGCGGAACGTCCACTGCCGCCAGGTGTCGATGGTGTCCTCGGTCGCGAGGGCCGCCTCCTGCCACGGGCCGCTGTCGACCTGCACCTCGACCTTGCGGATGCCGCGGCGCTGCGCCCAGGCGACCCCGGCGGCGATCGCCGGCCCGGCCTTCACGGTCGCGAACCCCTTGGGTACGTCGATCCGGGACGCCGTCTTGATCGGTGCCTCGACGGACCAGCCGCGGTCGGTCCAGTAGGCACTGAAGTCCTGGAACCGGGTGACCTCGAAGTCCACGATCCACTTCGTCGCCGAGACATAGCCGTACAGGCCGGGCACCACCATGCGGACCGGGAAGCCGTGCTCGAACGGGAGCGGTTCGCCGTTCATCGCGACGGCGAAGATGGCGTCGCGTCCGTCAGTGAGCGCGCTGAGCGGCGTACCGATGGTCAATCCGTCGATGCTGGTGGACTTCACCGCGTCGGCGCCGTTCCGGACGCCCGCCTCGGCGAGGATGTCGGCGATCGGTACGCCGATCCAGCGCGCGGTGCTGACGTACGGACCGCCGACCTCGTTGGACACGCAGGTCAGGGTGATGTCGCGCTCGATCAGCCGCCGTTCGACGAGATCGCCGAGGGACAACCGCAGTTCCTTGTCCACCATTCCGTGGATCCGCAGTTCCCAGTCGTCGGGGTCGATCCGCGGGACCTGCAGCAGGGTGTCGACCCGGTAGAACTTCGCGTTCGGCGTGACGAACCGCGACACCCCGGGTACGTCGACCTGCGCGCCGGCCGGGAGCGGTCGCGCGGCATCACCGGGTTTCGGCACCCGGAACTTGGCGCGGACCGCTTCGCCCGGCCCGAAGGACGCGACCCGCGTCGTCGTCCACGCTCCGGCCCCGACCACCGCCAGCCCGGCGACGGTCAGCAGGAACCGGCGCCGATCGAAGCCTTCTGGCTGCTCGGCCGCCGGTTTCTCGCTCGGGGCCCGGACCACCAACGCCATTCCCAGCACCGCCGCCACCAACGTGACGGTTGCCGGGAGCAACCGATCGGCCGACCCCGCCGCCGCCGACCGGCTGAACCCCGCGAACACCATTCCGACCAGACCGAGCCCGGCCGCGATCCCCACCGCGACCAGCCGGTTGCGACGACCACCTCGCCCGCCGATGGCTCCCGCGACGGCGGCAGCTGCGCCCAGGACGACGCAGATGCCGACGCGCAGCAGGGGGCGGTCGGCGGTGCCCAGTTCGCGCACCGCCCAGTCTTTGACCGGCCCGGGGGACCAGTCGATGACCTGGACGCCGACCGCGTCGACCGGCCAGGGGCCACCGGTGACGGCGGCGACCAGGTAGCCGACGGACAGGGCGGCGCCTGCCGCGACGACTCCGCCAACGGCTGTTGCTGCCTGCCGAGCTCGTGAGGTGCCCATGCACCCCGTTCGGCAGCAACCGGCCCGCGGATGGGTCGGTCGGGTCGAGGAGTCAGTCGGCGCGGCGGTAGAACGGCAGAGAGACGACCTCGACCTGCTCGCGTGTACCCCGGATGTCGACGAGGAGCTGCGTCCCCGGCTGGTCGAGCCCGGTGCGCACGTAGGCCATTGCGATCGGATGACCGAGGGTCGGAGACGGCGCTCCGCTGGTCACCTGGCCGACGAGCTCGCCGGCCGGGTCGAGCACCTGGTAACCGGTACGCGGTGACCGCCGGCCACTCGAGCGCAGTCCGACCAGCACCTGCTCCGGGCCCGCATCGCGCCGCTTCGCCAGCGCCTCGTCGCCGACGAAGCCGTCGTCCTTGCCGAACACGACGACCCGACCGAGTCCCGCCTCGAACGGCGTGATCTCCCGGGTGAGCTCCTGGCCGTACAGCGGCATGCCCGCTTCCAGCCGCAGGGTGTCCCGGCAGGCCAGCCCGGCCGGGACCAGGCCTCGCGGTTGGCCTTCCCGGGTGACCGCCGCCCACACACCGACCGCATCGGCCGGGCGGCAGTAGATCTCGAAGCCGTCCTCGCCGGTGTAGCCGGTGCGCGCGAGCAAGACGTTGCGCCCGGCAACCGTGCCTTGGGAGATCGCGTAGTACTTGAGCTCCGGTACGTCGAGGTCCGTCAGGCCGCTGACGATCGC
>Ga0164241_10004936_pt1 | contig 12705 bp, 11 predicted proteins | sample OricomyardsoilBY_FD_108780 | JGI IMG/M metagenome (GOLD analysis project Ga0164241, IMG submission 108780) | Backyard soil microbial communities from Emeryville, California, USA - Original compost - Back yard soil (BY) | ecosystem: Environmental > Terrestrial > Soil > Unclassified | place: USA...
AGTACCCGGCTCAGACCCCAGCAAGGCGAGGTATTTCGGCGCCCCGCCCCCATTTGGGGGGCGACGAAATACCCATCACTTCGATGGAGCCGGGGTACTAGTCGCCGTCTGGCTCTCGCGCTTCCGAATGGCCTAGCGTGCGTCCGGGCGCCACCCGATCGCGGACGAGGCGCTTGAGCTCCGCCGGCTGGGGGAAGCCGCCGTTGGCCGTGCGCGACCAGAGCAGCGTGCCGTCCACTTTGATCTCGAACAATCCGCTCGTCGTCGAGGGGATCAGCGCCACCTCGCCGAGCTCGGCGGCGAAGGTGGTCAAGAGCTCCTGGGCTAGCCACGCCGAGCGCAGCAGCCAGCCGCAGCGCGGGCAATACTCGATCGTGAGCCGGGGCCGTTCGGACACCGGAGTGCTGTACTATTGGGGCGACGCCTCCGCAAACAGCAAGATCAAGCGCTCCGAACCATCGATTCGGGCGCCGCGGATCCGCAGACAGAGCGGCTCGCCGATCGCAGAGCGGCAGCTGTGTTCCGCGCGCCGGCCCGATCTCGAGACGTCGCGACACCAGCCTTCGAGCTGGGCGCCCATGCCTCGGCAGCTGACGGTGACGGGGTTGCCGAGATCCGACAGGTCCAGGTTCAAAAACTGAGCTGCCATGGCGTTGAACTGGAGCAGCACGAGCTCTTCGTCGAGCAGCATCACGCCCAGCTCCAGGCTGTCGAGCAGGTGCTGTAGCTCCAGGTTGGCGCCGCGCTGCGCATCCACCTCGGCCCGGAGATCCACGTTGGCGGCGTGGAGGGCGTCGTTCGCGCGCTGCAGCGCGCGGTTCAAGCTCTGGATCTCGTCGAGCGCAGCCGCGCCGGGATCACGAGGCTGGGACGAGGGCTTGCCGCTCCTATCGTCGAAGCGCCCGAAGAAGCCGCTCTGGCCGACGTGCCCATGCGCCTCTTGCTCTTCTGCGGCGCTCTGCTCGTTGAACACCGCATCCCCCGCAGCGCCTTCCTGCAGTGCTGCCTCGTCGAGTGTCGCTTCCGTGCCTTTCAGAACACTGCCGCTCGAAACGCTGCCCTTCAGAACGCTGCCCATGCGCGCTTCCCCTTTCTCGCCCGCGGGCCGCGCCCCAATGAGCGGACCGTATGTAGGGCGCCGTGTTCGCGAACGAACATCATCCAGCAGTGTCCCGTTTCGAGAGCGTTAGTTCTGTCTTGGCACACCGGATGCGTGGCTCTGGCGCCGTTATCCCACCCGTGCCCACTCGAGTCATTGGGCCTGCATCGCCACACGCGTTCGCGATCGCTGGCGCGCAGCGTGGCGACGTGCAGCGAAGCTCATCCAGCGAGGCTCGCAGTGCGGCGGGCAGTGGCGTCGTACGCAACGACGTCGGGGGAGCGTGGAACAGCGGGAAAAAAGAGCCCGAAGGCCACGTCGAGCGCAGCGCCGCCGGGGTGAAGCAGAAGCAGCGCGAGCCGCGCTAAGCTCTCCCTCGCAGCAGATCGGCAGCCAAAGATCGCCCGCTTGGTGAGCAGAGCGGCGCTCTGCTGCAGTGCGGCGTACGTGCGGGCGAAGCGTCAGCCGCAAGCTCGGCTGTAGAATTCCTGGTGTTGCACGCTGACAGCCTGGGCGTCGATTTCTGTCGGTCGATGCGCTGCGAGCAGCAGCGGATTCGGCACGAGCTACGGCCTGGGCGCCTCGACAGTCCAGAGAAGCTGTGGAAACATTAGAACTGTGAGCAACCCTCGAACGCTCCGTCAGGATCTGAGCTGGGCTGGGCTCGCTTGTCTCCTCGCCGGAGGCTTCGCTTGTTTGCCGAGCAGCTCCGACCTCGACGAGTATGGCACCGCTCCGGAGTCGCCAAGCAAGGGCGCTCCGACCGATCCGGCGTCGCCGAGCCCAGGCGCTAGCAGCGAGCCCGAGGCGCCCGCGAGCGGAGCAGGGGATCTCGGCAGTGAGCCAGAGGCCACCTCTGGTAACGGTACGGAGGGCTCGGAAACGCTGCCCATCGAGCTCGTGCCTCCCGCCTCCGAGAACGCGAATGAGAACTCGGAGCAGGGCGCAACACAAGGCGAGTCCACGACGGAGACCGAGCCGAGTGATCCGGTGGTCAATGAGGTAGATCCGACGCCGCCCGTCGTCGAACCTCCGTCGGCCGCCGAGCGTTGCGACGGCGTGCTCGATCCTGCGCAGTCTCCGCAGACCAGCTGCTATCGCGCCGTGACGTTGCCTGCCACGTGGGACAACGGACGCATCGATTGTGTCGGCTGGGGTGGCTCGCTCGTGCAGGTCGACTCGTTCGAAGAGGATCTGTTCATCGGTGAACTCGTCACCACCAAGCAGTGGTTGGGCGCGAGCGACACCTTGATCGACAACGTCTACGTGTGGACCAACGGCAGCCCGATCTCGTTTGGCAACTGGGGCGCCTCGCAGCCGGATCGCTTTCCGGGTGCCGACTGTGTCGAGAAGCGGGAGACGCTCGGCAGGCAGTGGTTCGACCAACCCTGCTACAACGAGCGCGCGTACGTCTGTGAAAAAGGGCTGTAGCTGAGCTGCTGAAGCCGGGCGACCTCGCCCATCGGAGCGCTTCAGTCGAAGGTCGTCGCGAGCGTCGGATCGCGGTGGTGCGCCAGCGCCTGGGCCACGTCCTCCGCTAGCGTGCGACTGAGGGAGAGGGGCGGCAGCTCCTCGGGAGGGAAGAAGCCGACCTCGGTGGTCTCCGTGGAGGTGCGAGCCTCGCCCCCGAGCAGCTCGCCGAGAAACATCAGCTTGTAGATGCCGCCGAGGTGTTGCGGTTCATAGGCGTGCAAGCGCCGGTCCTTGACCGCGATCAGGCGCGTGCAGCGCACGACAAATCCCGACTCCTCCAGCACCTCTCGTTCGGCGGCCGCGCGCGGCGAGTCGGGCTCGTCCGCCCAGCCTCCGGGAAAGGTCCACGCGCCATCGAGCCACTCCTTGACCAGCAATACCTTTCCCTCAGAGAACACCGCGGTGCGCACGTCGACCTTCGGTGTCGGGTAGCCCTGCTCGAGCGCAAAGATCTCGCGCATCGCCCTTGGCGAACGTTCGAGCAGTTCTGCGAGCATGTCGAGCGACATGCTCATCAGCTCTTCATACCGCTCGCGGTCGAAGCGACCCTCGGTATACGTCAGACCGGTTTGCGCCATGGCGCGCAGCCGTTGCGCTGCCGCCAGCCAGTGGAAGGCCATGAGGCAGTGTATAGCGCAGCGGCTCGAACAGGCTGCCCGAGGCAGCCCATTGGGGAGCCCAGATCGCGACCACTCGCTGAAAAATTGAATCCGAACCGGCCGCGTTGGTTGCGGGAGTGAAAAAGGCCGGGCTCGTCCCCGCGAAGTTTTTGCCTCGGGCACGGCTCGATCGGCGAGTTCGCCGCGCTGGCCGCCCTCGAGGCAAGCAACCGGCCCGACATCGACGCCGCCGCCTCTGCCGAGATTGCCGGCGGAGGCGGCCTGCGGTTAAAGTCTGGGCAGAGATTGCCATGGGCCGCGTATCAGGAGACTTGGGCGGCGGGCTGTGTTTGATCGGGATCGCGGCGCTGGCAATCTGGCAGGGTTCCGATCTGGAACTGGGGACGCTGCGTCAGCTGGGCCCGGGCATGATGCCGCGCGTGTTGGCGGTGCTGCTCGGTGCGTGCGGCGTCGCCTTGGCCGTCCGCTCGCTGATGGCGCGCTCGGCGCCAGCCACGGCGGTGCAGGAGCCGGCGGTCCCACCGCCCGTGACCGCGTCCGGGGCGGGGGGGCGTTGGGCCTCGTTGCGGGCGCCGGTGTTCCTCTTGGCCGCTGCCGGTGCCTTTGGTCTCAGCGTGCGCCCGCTGGGGCTGGTCGTGGCGGCGCCGCTCGGCATCCTGCTCTCTCTGCAGGCCAGTGCGGACGCTACCCGCGGCGCTAGCCAGCGCCGACGGCTGCTCGAGAGCGTGGCGTTTGCGTTCGGGTTGACGCTGTTCTGTGTGCTGCTCTTTCGGACGCTGTTGTCGCTGCCCATGCCGGTAGCACCCTGGCTGATCGGCTACTGAGTTCCATGGGTGAGCTGTTCGACAACCTGCGGCTCGGCTTCGCCACGGCGTTGTCGCTGCTCAACCTGGCACTGTGCCTGGGGGGCTGCCTGATCGGTACGCTGATCGGTGTGTTGCCCGGGATCGGACCGATCGCCACGATCGCCATGTTGCTGCCGATCACCTTCAACCTGGAGCCGACGGGCGCGCTGATCCTGCTGGCGGGCATCTACTACGGCGCCCAATACGGGGGCTCGACCGCGGCGATCCTGGTGAACATTCCCGGGGAGGCCACGTCGGTGGTCACCGTGCTCGACGGCCACCCGATGGCGCGTCAGGGGCGTGGGGGCGCCGCGCTCGGCATTGCCGCTATCGGCTCCTTCATCGCCGGTACGATCGGCACCCTGGTCGTGGCGGGGCTCGGCGTTCCCTTGTCCGAGGTGGCGCTCTGGTTTGGGCCGCCGGAGTACTTCTCGCTGATGCTGCTCGGGCTGTCGCTGGCGATCGTGCTGGCGCAGGGTTCGTTGCTCAAGGCGGGGGCCATGGTGCTGCTCGGCTTGTTGCTCTCCACGATCGGCGCCGATCTCGAGACGGGGCAGGACCGTTTGACCTTCGGCTTCGACGATCTGTCGGACGGCCTCGACTTTGCGGTGCTGGCGATGGGCATGTTCGGCTTCGCGGAGGTCTTGCGCAATCTGGAGAGCGACGAGCCACAGCCGAAGATCGAGAGCAAAATTGGGCGGTTGTTGCCATCCCGTGCCGATTTTAAGCAGGCGCTCGGCCCGATCCTGAGGGGTACGGGCCTGGGCGCGGTGCTCGGCATCCTGCCGGGCAACGGCGCAGTGCTGGCGCCGTTTGCCAGCTACGCCCTGGAGAAGCGCGTCGCAGATGACCCCTCGCGCTTTGGCAAGGGAGCCATCGAAGGTGTCGCGGGGCCCGAGGCCGCGAACAACGCGGGCGCTCAGACGGCTTTTATCCCGCTGCTCACGCTCGGCATTCCGCCCAACGCCGTGATGGCGCTGATGGTGGGAGCGATGACCATCCACGGCATCATCCCCGGTCCACAAGTGATCACCAATCGCCCCGATCTGTTCTGGGGCATGGTCGCCAGCATGTGGATCGGCAACCTCGCGCTCTTGGCGATCAACCTGCCGCTGATCGGGCTCTGGGTGCGCCTCTTGCGCGTGCCGTATCGGCTGATGTTTCCGGCGATCCTCGTCTTTTGCTGCATTGGGATTTATTCGCTCAACAATCGACCGAGCGATGTGCTGCTGATGGCGGGCTTTGGGCTCGCAGCACACTGCCTGTACAAATTCGGCTTCGAGCCGGCGCCGCTCTTGCTCGGCTTCGTGCTGGGGCGCCTGCTCGAGGAGAAGCTGCGCCAGGCTCTGGTGCTGTCGCGCGGCAGCTTTCTGCCGTTCGTCTCGCGACCTGTGTCGTGCGGCCTGTTGCTCGTCGCGCTCGCCGTCCTGATCGTCGCGCTCTTGCCTGCCGTGAGCAAGAAGCGCGCAGAAGTGAGCCTATCGTGACGGGTCCACTGCTGGGCCCCACGCACATCCCCGGGACCTTTGGGACCAGAGTGAGCCAGGAGACGTAGACATGAAGCAGATGCAGTTGGCCACGCTTGCCGTGATGGCGTTTTTCTGGGCCGGCAGCGCGCAGGCCCAGCCCTATCCCAGCCGCCCGATCACCGAGATCGTGCCGTTCGCTGCGGGGGGACCCACCGATGTGATCGCTCGCATCACCGGCGAGTACATGTCCAAGGTGCTGGGCCAGCAGATCGTGATCGAAAACATGAAGGGCGCCGGTGGTACCACCGGCATCACGCGCGGCGCGCAGGCCAAGGCGGATGGCTACACGATCATGATGGGCCACATGGGCACGCACGCGGCTGCGCCGGCCCTGTATCCCAAGCTCAAGTACGATCCGACCAAGGACTTTGAGCCGATCGGCCTGGTGGTGGGCACTCCGATCTTGGTGGTCGCCAAGAAGGACTTTCCAGCCAAGGACCTGAAGGAGTTCATGGCGTATCTGAAGGCGAACCAGTCCAAGCTGAACGAGGCGCACGCGGGTGTCGGCTCGGTCTCGTTTACGACCTGTTCACTGTTCGACTCACAGCTCGGCATCAAGCCCGCTCGCGTCGCGTATGGCGGCACCGGGCCCGCGCTCAACGATCTGATGGGCGGTCAGGTCGACTACATGTGCGATCAGATCGTGAGCGTTGCCGAACAGATCAAGGGTGGCAAGATCAAGGCTTACGCCATCGCCACCGCGCAGCGTTCTCCAGCGCTGCCCGACGTCCCGACCACCAAGGAAGCCGGCATGCCCGAGTTCCAGGCGAGCGCCTGGAATGCGCTCTTTGCTCCCAGGGGCACGCCCAAGGAGGTGGTGGCCAAGCTGAACGACGCGCTGCTCAAGGCGCTCGACGATCCCGGGACGCGCCAGCGCCTGCTCGATCTGGGCGGCGTCCTCCCCGACCCGTCCGAGCGTTCACCGGACGCGCTGGCTCGCCTGGTGAAGAAAGAGATCGAGCGCTGGACGCCCGTCTTGAAGGCGACGGGCGCCATTGGGGAGTAACCCTCGCGATTCGGAGATCCTGCCAGCGCCCGGCGCGTGGGTAGCTTGCCTCAATGCACGAAGCGTTCCCCATCAGACCCTCGACGCGCGATGTGCACTCCCACGAGGCTGCCCGCTGCCCGCTCGCCGTACACGAGCTCGCCGAGGGCGAACACGTCATCGAGCCGGTCTGCCCAGCTGAGCACGTAGAGCTCGTGTTGGGCCGCGAGCGCTAGCACCGTGTTCGCCGCGTTGTGGCCCAGGTACGGTCGCGCGAAGCGCTCGCGCGGCAGGCTACTGAGGACCTCGACGCTCGCTTCGTCGCAGACGATGAGCGAGGTGCCGGGCACGCCGCGCAGGAAGCGGCCGGCGTCGCGGCGATCGAGCAGTGCGCTCTCGGTGTGCTGGCGCCAGGCGCCCAGGCGCTCCTCTAGGTAGCCCAGCTCGGCGAGCAAGAGCGCGCCACCGAACACGCCGAAAGCAAACGCGGCCAGCCGCGCTCGCGGCCAGCGGCCTACCCTGGCGGTCGAGCGCCCCGAAGCGAGGTGTGCCCCGAGGTGCCCGAGCCATTGCGCGAGCTGTGCGACACCGTGGGCGAGGTACACGGCGCCGAACGGCAGCACCGCAACGAAGTGCCGCGCCAGGCCCAGGTGCGAGCGATTGAGCCAGCCGAGCGTCAAGAAGCCGAGCACGCTGAACGGCAGCGCCCAGAGCCAGACGCCCTCGCGGCGTCCGCCGCGCCACAGCCCCGCGGCCCCGAGCGCCCCGAGCAGCCAGCCCGCTCCGGGGATGCCCACGAGGCCTCGGAGCAGCTCGGCCCCGAGCGCGCGTGGGCGCGCAGCCAGCGCTGCCTCGGCGAAGCTCTGGTTCTGATGCAAGAAATCGAGCCAGGGCTCGCCGCTCAGGCGCCGCAACACCACCCAGCCGGCGATCGCGACTGCGGGCCAGAACACGCAGGCGAGCGCGCCTCGGGGGAGCGCTTCTCCCTGCAAACGCCGAGCGGCCAACACCCCCGTCACGCAGGCGGCCACGGCCCAGCCCTCGTAGCGCAAGAGCACGAGCAGCGAGAGCAGCAGCGCCGCCCAGCCCAGGCGCCCGCGAGTCAGCAAGGCGGCAGCGCCGACCAGCAGCAGCGTGAAACACGACTCGGGCTGCGCCGTGGTGCCGCTCTCGACCGCGAGTGGGGCGGCTGCCGCGAGAGCTGCTGCCAGCGCCGGCAGCCAACGCTCCCAGAGAGGCGCTCGGTCGCCCACGCTCTGTCCGAGCAACCAGAGCAGGGTCAGCGGTGGGAGTGCGCTCGCCAGCGCGTTGACGTAACGAACATGATCGAGCGTCGCGCCTGCGGCAACGCCGAGCGCGAGCCAGAGGTGGTAGAGCGGCAGCCACACCCAGTGGATGTGCAGGTTGGTCGGGGTGTCGAGCAGCTGCCGCGCGATCACATAGTGGCCGTAGGCGTCCGTATCCGGATCGGGGCCCCGCCCGATGCAGTAGATGCGCCAGGCAGTCAGCAGCAGGATCAGTGTCGCCGCGAGCAGCCACGGCACCGCATCGAGCAACCCGCTGCCGAGCACCCCTCTGCCCAGCGAAGGCGCTGCTCCGAGCGGGGGCGCTGCAAGCGGCGCGCTGTCCGCGCCGCGCGCGTGTGTCATTTAGCGGGTGGCCGAGACCTGGGGTTCGCTGGCGGCGCCCCAGCGGACGTTGTAGCCCACATCCAAGAGCACTCGGTTGCCGTCGAACTTGAAATTCGTGATCGCCGTGTATGGGGTTTCAGTGAACACCATGCGCGCGCTGAAGGTGTCGTCCGCGCTCCACGCGCCCTGCGCCGCGATGCCTTGATCGATCGTGTCGAAGAGCTCGTTGATGTGCTTTTTGAAGCCAGTGCGCCCGCGTACCCACTGCCCAGAGCCGACCGGGATCACGTGCGGGCCATCCGCGTCCGTGATCGTGACGCTGGGCGGGGCCGAAGCAAAATCGAAGCTCAGGCCGGTGATGCCCTGGCTGTTGGCTGCCGCCACGTAGTCGCCGGACACCTGGCTCGCCATCGGAGAAGTGGCCGCACCGCTCGGCAAGGGCAACGACAGCGCGCTCAACCGGTCGAGCAAGGCTTGATGCGAGCCCTCGTTCTCCGGCAAGGCGTCCGCCTGGACGGCGGGCAACGTCGAGAACACGATGTTCATCAGGTTGTTGGTGCCGCTGCTGTTGTCGGTGCCGCTGGTGATGGCCAGCACCATGTCTTGCTCCGGCAACACGAACGAGTATTGCCCGAGCGAGCCGTCCGCTCGATAGCCAACCCGGCTGCGCCAGAATTGGTAGCCATAGCCGAAGTTCCAGTTGCCGTCGTTGTTGCCGGTGGAGACCTCAGCGGAGGTGGCGGCCGTCACCCACTCGGGCGCCAGCAAGGGTTGACCGTTCCAGCTGCCGTTCTGCAGATACAATTGGCCGAGCTTGGCAAAATCCTCGGTGCGCACCGAGAGCCCGCCGTCGCCCATGTTGACGCCCTCGGGGCTCAGGCCCCAGAGGTGCTTCTGGATACCGAGCGGTGCGAACAAGCGCGGACCGAGATACTCCTCTACCGTCATGCCGCTCACGCGCTGCACGATCGCCGACAGCATGTAGGCCGCGCCCGAGTTGTAGATGAAGGGGCTGCCGGGCGGGTTCTCTACCGTGGTCGCCAAAAAGGCGCGCGTCCACTCGCCGTTCGGCGCGGCGCGCAGCCGGTCGATGGTGTCTGCCGCATGCCCCGTGGACATCGTGAGCAGATCGCGGATGCGCATCGCCGCCATGTTCGGGTCCGGCCGGGCCGGAGCCAGGTCGGGAAACTTGGAGAGCACGAGATCGTCGACGCTGAGCGCACCCTCTTGCACCAGAAAGCCGATCGCCGTGGAGTTGAAGCTCTTGGAGCCGGAGTAGAGCACCTGGATGTCGTCGGCGCTGTAGGGAGCCCAGAAGCCCTCGGCGACGATCTGGCCGTGCCGCAGGAGCACCAGGCTATGGATCTCGTGCACGCCCGCGTCCAGGGCATTCACCAGCGCGAGCACGCTGTCCGAGCTCACTCCCTGCGCTTCTGGCGTGCTGCGCGGCAAGGGTTGCGCGTCCACGCTGCTCGGGTCCGCCGCTTGCCCCGGAGTCATGCCGAGCGGCAGACCGTCGACGCCCGTTTCAGCGCCGGGGTTCGTCGTGCCAGCGTTGGTCGTGCCGTCCGGGGTGGTGGTCCCGCTGCGGTCGTTGGCGCCCGGAGTTCCGCTGCCGGAGCCGTCAGGATTTTGCGCGCCGCCCGGCGTGTTGGCAAACGGGGACACCGAGGTGTCGGCAGCATCGCGGTCCGCGCCGCACGCGGAGCCCAGAGCCAAGAGCAGAGCCAGGGAAGGGGACCATCGCTTCATGACCCGGATGGTTCCGAGGCCACGCTCGAGAGTCAAGCCCCCTGGACGTGCGTCAGTCTGCCCCGGTCTCCGTTGCCATCTCGACGCCGGGGCCGACGGCCAGGCACTCCCCCCAGACGCCATCGGCGCAAAGCCGTCCACCAGGCGAACAGATCCGGTACGTGCCGCGGAATTCCGTCACGTTGCCGCAGGACAGCGTGACGCCTTCTTCCTCGCAAGGACAGCCCAGATCTGGTTCGGCACAGGGCTCGACCCCCACCTGGTGCAGATCGGGCGGAGTTCCGTCATCCAAGGCGGCGGCATGAGCGCGCTCGTCCCCTCCCGAGCAGCCGAGGAGCGGAAGCAGACCCAACCCACAACAGAACAGCTTCCGAGCGACTTGTTGCATGCCAATTCTCCGCCCCAGTGATCGGTTGGTCCACCGTGGCGTTAAGCGCTTTGAGGGAAAAATTCTGCGTTCAACCGAATTGGGTCGCAGTTTTGCCGCAGCGCCACCCGCTGGTCCGTGCTGGGCCATGACGCTTTGCTCGGCACCCGCTCGCAGGCTCTGGCAGGCGTATCGATCGAAGACATACTGGAACGAATTCTTTTGAAGTTGGATTTGTTTCCGTCGTCGCCGCCGATGCAGATACCTTCTTTTTCATGGGTGCCCCGATTCGAATGAAGCCGGGCACCGGCAGGAACGGTCGAGAGTGAGCCTTCGTCATCGAGCGCACATCGACGGGCTGCGCGCCGTGGCTGTGATTCCGGTTGCGCTGTTCCACGCGCACTTCGCGTTTGCGCGCGGCGGCTTCGTTGGCGTCGATGTTTTTTTCGTGATCTCGGGGTTTCTGATCTGTTCGTTGATCCACGAAGAGCTGGCCAACGGTGAGTTTTCCATCCTGCGTTTCTACGAGCGCCGTTGCCGTCGAATTTTGCCGGCGCTGTTTGCGATGTTCGTGGGGACCTCCGTCCTCGGCGCGCTCTGGCTGATGCCACCGGATCTGGTGGGCTTTGGCCGCAGCTTGCTCTCCAGCGTGTTGTTCGTCTCCAACATCTATTTCTGGAAGGACTCGGGTTACTTCGACGGCGCTGCCGAGTTCAAGCCGCTGCTGCACACCTGGTCGCTCTCGGTGGAAGAGCAATTTTATCTGGTGGTGCCGTATTTGCTGGTCGGCATCAGCGTCTTCTTTCGCAAGCGCTACCTCTCGATCTTGCTGCCGATCGCGCTTGGCTCGCTCGTGCTCAGCAACTGGGCCGTGTCGCATGCGCCCAACGCGGCGTTTTATCTCCTCCCCACTCGCTTCTGGGAGATCCTGATGGGCGGCTTGCTCGCCGTGAGCGGCGTCCAGGGGCCGTCGGATCGTCGCCTGCGCCAAGGCTTCTCGGTGCTGGGGCTGGTCGGCATTTTGGGTGCGATCGCCAGCTACTCGGACGAGACCCGCTTTCCGGGGCTCAAGGCACTCTTGCCGTGCGCCGGCGCTGCCTTGATCTTGTATGCGGGCATGGCGAGCAAGCCCGCTGCAGGAGAGCTGGGCGGGCGCAGCGAGCGGGATGCGACCTGGGTGAGTCGCCTGCTCGGCAGTCCCCCGCTGGCGTTCGTGGGCAAGATCTCCTACTCGCTCTACCTGTGGCACTGGCCGTTGTTTGCACTCTACCGCTATCGGGTGGCGCGCGAGCTCACGCTGCTCGAGGCGCTCTCCCTCTTGGCGCTCAGCACGGCGCTGGCGACGTTGTCTTGGCATTTCGTGGAGAAGCCCTTTCGGAACGCGGCCGGTGGCTTGGGCCGGCGCCTGATCTTTCGCGCCGCGGCTGCCGGTGCGCTGGTCATGGCCACCTTTGCCGGCACGGCCATGGCGACGGGGGGGTTGCCTTCTCGCACTCCGGGCTTCGAACGCATCGTGCCGCCGGGTCAAAACGAGTACGACACGGGTGGCGCAGGCACCTGTTTTCTCGACGACAACCAGACGTTTGCCGATTGGGGAGGCGAGCGCTGCTTCGTCACGCGGGGCCGTGGCCCGAACGTGCTGCTCTGGGGGGACTCCTTCGCGGCGCACTATGTGCCGGGCCTCGCGCACCAGGCCGACCACGTCCAGGCGGACATCTTGCAATACACGCTCTCCGCGTGTCCTCCCGTATTTAGCTTCGATACGCTCTCGAACCCGGCGTGTCGGGCTTTCAACGACCACGTGGTGGACGTGATTGCCCAATACGAGATTCAGGGCGTCGTGATCAGCAGCCGCTGGGACTACGCCTTCCGGCGCCACGTCGAGCCGGACCAGATTGCGGCGACCGTCGCCCGGCTGCGGCAGCTCGGTGTGGCCGTGCACGTGATCGGACAGTCTCCGCTCTTCGGCAACCAGGTGCAGACGTTGTTTGCGCAGGCGGGGGGCAGTCAGAACCAAGCCGAAGCCTGGGGGCACGTGAGCTTTGGCGCGGATCTCAATCGCAAGCTCGCCGAGCTCATGCCGTCGGGCGCGGTCTTCATCGATCCGCTCGAGCGCCTGTGTCACTGGCCCTCCTGTCCCTACCGCCAAGCGGGCCTGTTCATGATGTGTGATGAAGGCCACTTCTCGGCGCACGGCAGCGAGCTCGCCGTCGCGAGCTACTTTCCCTACTTCGATCGGCGCTGAGCTCGCCCCGTGACGCGGGGCCGCGCCCCGGCGAGTCGACATTGTAGCCCTGGGCGACACCAGGGGGCGGGAGGAGCGACGCCACGAGCGGTGTCCCGGCGGGAAGCCTCGAGCGTTTCGAACGATGGTTCGTACACGAACTGACTTCTAGAGTTTGAA
>Ga0164241_10004937_pt1 | contig 12704 bp, 11 predicted proteins | sample OricomyardsoilBY_FD_108780 | JGI IMG/M metagenome (GOLD analysis project Ga0164241, IMG submission 108780) | Backyard soil microbial communities from Emeryville, California, USA - Original compost - Back yard soil (BY) | ecosystem: Environmental > Terrestrial > Soil > Unclassified | place: USA...
GCGTCTGCTGCAAGCCGACGAATTGCCGTCGCTGTCGCTGCTTCGAGCCGCGTCTGCTGCAAGCCGACGAATTGCCGTCGCTGTCGCTGCTTCGAGCCGCGTCTGCTGCAAGCCGACGAATTGCCGTCGCTGTCGCTGCTTCGAGCCGAAACGGCACTTTTACGTCGATGGCGAGCACGCTCGCGTGCGAGCTGGATCGCCCTACCAGTCCCTGGCACGATCAGATCTCGATCGGCGCGAGAGGAGACTGGGGTGCAGTAAAATCGGCGAGGCCGAGCGCAACTTCAGTTCAGGTCAACCGGGACGCCACGCGCACTAAGCGCAGCACCCAGGCCAATACAAACTCACTGATTGCAATTCTCGAGCACGAAGTAGCCTTCGGCCTGGCAGTAGCCAGAGGGCGATTGCTCGACCGACGGGCATTGGAAATGTGCCCAGATGCTGCCCGGCTTGACCTGGAAGTTGTTGCCGGCGGCGGGCGCGGCGTCGATCACGCAATTGGCGGAGGGAGAGCTGAGCGCGCCCGAAAAGCCCGGCGTGCCGCTGTCCTGAAGGGTGATACGAGCGGTGCCCTTCTTGTTTTCGGCGATGGTGCCGCTCGAGATGGTCAACGCCTTGTTTCCGAGCTGAATCGTGCCGTCGAGGGTGAACGAGCCGCCGCCCTTGACGGTGCAGCTCACCGAGGCCTGATCTTCGCCGTCGATTTTGTGATGCTGGTAGGTGTCGGCGTCGAGGGTTTCGGGCGGGTTGGACAACGGATCGACCGCGGGCACGTCGAACGTCAGCGACGCGCCCGACGGGCACATCTTGCCGGCGGGCGTAGGAGAGACGGACTTCACGTTCGCCCAGAACGCACCTTGCGCAGGCGGCGGAACCGGATCGCTGCAACCGAGTGCCCCGAGTGCGACAACGGCCGTGACACACCATCGCGACGACAGATTCATCGGAGTCTCTCCTCTTCCTCGAACTGTATGGGGTGAATGACGGGGATCGAACCCGCGACAACCGGAGCCACAATCCAGTGCTCTACCACTGAGCTACATCCACCATGGTTTTCTGTGCTTTGTAACCGAAATCGTTCTGTTTCTCGTCCTTGGCTGCTCCTTGTAGGTGCTCGCACCACCGAGCTTGAAGTTCTCCAGGGGGGACGAAACCCGCTCTGGCTGGTCAATTCGGGAGCCGGGGTTGGTAGCACAAGGTTTGGGGGTGTCCCAAGAGAAACCAGCGTCCCCCCGCACAGACGGAGATTCTAGCCCAGTTGGGCAGCCACGTGGATCAGCCCAGGCGCCAAAAAGCGCTTTGTTCCAGCTGGATGCGTCGCAGCGCGGCTGCTTGCGCGTCCGGCAGGGCGGGGGACGGCTTGGCGGCCTGGGACGGACCGCCGCCGACTGCCCGAGCCCGGCCGCCCCCGAGCAGGACGCTGGCCACCGCCTGGCTCGACTCGCTCAGCGCCTGCAGATCGTAGCCGCCCTCGAGCACCAAGCCGAGGGGGCAGCCCGCGGGCAATTGCTCGAGCAAGCCCGCTGTCATCGCCGCGTAAGCGTCGGCGCTGAGGGCCATCTCCGCCAGCGGGTCTCGCTCGTGGGCGTCGAAGCCACAGCTGACCAACGCAAAGTCGGGCGCGAACTGCTCGACGATCGGCAGCACGATGCGCTCGAAGGCCGAGGCATAGACTGCGTCCGTTGCCCCGCGAGGCAAGGGTAAATTGACGGTGTGACCTCGCCCGTCACCCTGCCCCAGATCACTCGCCGCACCTGTGCCCGGATAGTTCGGATGCTGATGCAGGGAAACGAACAACACCCGCGGATCGCCATAGAACATGGCCTCGGTGCCGTTGCCGTGATGAACGTCCCAATCGAGCACGAGCACGCGCTCACGCCCTAACGCGCGCGCGTGAGCGGCGGCCACGGCGATGTTGTTGAGGACGCAGAAGCCCATCGCTCGATCGGCCATGGCGTGGTGCCCCGGTGGCCGGGGCAGCGCGAAACCCGTCCGAGCAACGCCGCCATGTAGCGCCTCGACGAGCGAGACCGCCGAGCCCGCCGCGCGCCGCGCCGCCGCCACCGAGCCCACCGATAGATAAGTATCGGCGTCCAGGTAGCCAGAGCGGCCGGCCAAAAGGCCGAGGGATTCGACGTAGACAGGGTCGTGAACTCGCACCAGCTGCTCGTCGCTGGCGTCACCGAAACTCAGGCGCTCGTAGGCACGGCTGTCGCCGCCCAGGCCGGCCTCCACAGCTGCGCGCTCGAGGCCTGCCCGCACCGCAACCAGGCGTTCGCCGCGCTCTGGGTGCTCCGGCGGCGCGACGTGCTCCAGAAAGAGCGCGTCGTCGGCGACCGCCACGACCGAAACAGCGGCTGATTGCGGACTCATCGTTTGGGCTTTTCGTGGAGGTGCTGAATAGTGTTAACGTCCTGGGTCACGTTATCCGCAAAGCGTTTGCGGTAGCAGTAAGCGACGGCCCGCCTGTGGGGCTACCCGCGCAAGGGGCCACCAGAATGCGTTCCAAGATCATTGCCGTCAACGCAGGTATCGTCACTGTAATAGCGATCCTTACCTACGTTCTCCTGCAGACCTCCCTCAAGGACGTCGTCGCTAACCCCGTAGAGAGAAAGAAGGAAGTCGCCCAGGCCCTCCGGGCGGCAAGCTCGCAGCTGGCGCTCGACGCGCTGCGGCTGGAACGGTGGCTGGAGCACAGCGCCGCCAACGAGTCCACGCGCAACGTGCTCGGACTCGGTACCCCGGAAGCACGCAGCGAAGCCGCCACCGCCGAGGCCAACCGCCTGCGCGACGCCGCCATCGGCGAGCCCATGTTCGCGAAAATGGCGCCCTCTTTGGTGCTGTTCGTCGATGCCCAGGGGGTCGCCGTCGGTCGCAACGGCTCCGCGCTGATGCGCGGGGAGCAAGTCGCCAAGGACTATCCCTCGCTCAACGAGGCGATCAAGACGGGCACGACTGGTAGCGCGGTTTGGATCAACAAACAGCGGCAAGAGCAGATGCTCGCGAGCTTTGCCCCGCTGCGTTCCGAGACGGGCGTGGTCGTGGGTGCGATCGTGATCGGCACTGCCCTCAGCGATGAGCGCCTGACCCGCACCAGCGAGCTGACCAGCGGTCAGACCCTGATGTTCGCGCTCGTGAACGACAAGAACATGACGGTGCTGGCCGACAGCGCCGCCACCCCCGAAGAGATCACGGCGGCCACGGACCCATCCGTCGTGGCGGCGGCGCGCCAGGCCATCAGCTCCGGTAGCGTTGCGAGCGCGGACAGCGTGCTGCAAGATCGCTTGTACGGGGCCGCAGCCCTGGACGCCTATGGCAAGACCGACGCCGTCTTGATCGCGGCGTTGCCGTCGTCCCTCGTCGGTAGCCTCAACGGCCTGCTGTGGCCGGTCTTGGCCATCGCCGGCCTGGGGCTGGTGCTGGTGGTCGCAGGCGGCGTGCTGCTGGGCAACTACATCTCGGCGCCCATTTCGGAGCTCGAAGACGGATTGCTCGCGATCATCAATGGCCAATCCGACCTGCGCTTCCAGCTGGAGCATCCGGAGCTGGGTGGTTTGGTGTTCCGTATCAATTCGCTGCTCAACGCCATGATGGGCGTGGCTGAAGATACGACCGACGACCAGGGCCGACCCTCCCAGGGGCCGAGCGCTCAGGGCTTTCAAGATCCGGGCTAAGGGCCCGCGAATGGCTAAGGGCCCGCGAATGGCTAAGTCGGTCGAAGATCGTGGTCGAGGCGCCCGGATGGCGAGGCGCGACGAAGGCGCGTACTGCAGTATGTAACTGAGGAGCAACGAAGCCAGGTGGGATGCATCGGCCGCGAGATCGGTCGACTTAGCCATTCGCGGGCCCTAAGAGCTTCGAACTACGGTCGTCCAGCAGTAAGGCGCTGGAACTTGGCGCGCGTCGCGGTATACCGTGGCGCGCGTTCCTGTTTTAGCGAGCTGCTTCCAATATGGGTCTTTTCGATTTTCTAGGTAAGAAGAAGCCGAGCGGCAACGAAGTGGGCTCCGGTCGCGAAGTCGCGCGGTACGAGCGCATCGTTGGCAACAAGCTGTCGCAGAATCTCGATCGCCAAGAGGCGATCGACGCCCTGTCGAAGATGGGAACGCGCGCGGCCGCCGCGGCGCTGCTCAAGCGCTTCGATTGGTTGATGGACCCGACCATCCTCGACTCGGAAGAGAAAGAGTCGGCCTTGGCCGGCATCGTGCGCGCGGGCGAAGAAGCCATCGAGCCCATTCGCGCCTACTGCCGTAAATCAGAGAGCTTGCTGTGGGCGCTCAAGGCCCTCGCCAAAATCGTCCCGAGCGAGCGCTTGGCGGATGAGCTGCTCGCGCTCCTCGATCAGTTCGACACCGAATACATTCGCAATCCCGAGCCCAAGATTCAGCTCATCACCGAGCTGTCGCATCACCCGACCGAGGAAGTGCGCGTCGCGGTCGAGCCCTTTTTGAACGACGCCAGCGAGCCCGTGCGCTTCGCCGCAGCGACGAACCTATTCGACCTGAACCTGCCCGAAAGCGTGGCGTCCCTGGTCGCCGCCCTCGAAACCGAGGAATCGTTGCGCATCAAGAATCGCATCGCCCAAGGCCTGCTCGACCGCAAATGGCCGGTCCCCGAAGATCAGCTCGCCACCTGCAAACAAGCTTTGCCCGACGACTACCGCCTCGACGGCTCACTCATCGTGAGGCGCTGAAACGGCTCGAGCGCGGCGAGCGAACAGCAAGGCGGGGAGGTAGGTACGGGGGCGGCTACGACTCGTGGCGCCTCCGTACGGCTTCTTTTGGGCGCAGCGCCGCTCAGTTGCCTGCGTCGAGCCACACGGATTCGTCGAGCAACACGAAGCCGTTGAGCCACGCGAAGCCGTTGAGCCGTCCAGATCCGTCGGCTCGTGAAGCCGGCAAAGCGGAGCGTTGGGCTACATCGTGAGCTCGCGCAAAGCGCGAGCTGGCACCACCTCAACCCGCCTTGGCGAGGCCGGCAAAGGCACGGAGGAGAGCAAGGCCCACAAAAAGCAAAAGGCCGGAACGGGTCCGGCCTTTTGCGTCGCTGCGACGAAGACTTACTCGCTGACTTTGTACTGCGTGGGCAGGTAGAAGTTGTACGAGATCGTCATCATCTGATTCACGCGGAACCGTTGGTCAGCGTCACTGATCTTGTTGTCGGGGAACTCGTTGTCCTTGCCGCCACCCGCGGTGTCGAAGCCGCCGCGGTTCCAGGCGAAGGGCAGCAGGCGGTACTCGAAGCCGATAGCGCTCCACTTGTTCACGTAGAACGACATACCGGCGGCGATCGTCGGCGCGATGGCCATGCGCGACGCCGTCTTGAACTCACCGACACAAGGACTGCAGTTCTTGCGCTCGGTGAGGCCTACGAAGGCCACGCCCGGAGAAATGTAGACGTCGGTGTCCAGGTAGATGCTTTGGAACAGCGCCAGCTTGCCGCGGAAGGGCGTCAAGGTGAGCTGCGGTGCCGCGACCCAATCGATGCCGCCGAGCTGATCCTTGAGCTTCTTGCCCAGGTTGACGGCCGTGAGGCGCTGCGTGAGCAGGGGACCCGCGCAGCCGGGCCCGGTGGGGGCCGTGTTACACGGCGCAACCTGCGCTTGGCGTTGCTGGTTGACGCCCTGGATGTTGTCGGTGAGGGCAGTGGGAAGGCGAATCACGCTTCCAAGTGCGCCCCAGCCGCCGATCGCCAGCCAGTCGGTGATGTTGAACTGTAGGCGCGCCCCGAGCAAAATGGTGCGCTGGTATTCGTCGAGCAGGGTGAAGCTGACGGCCGGCGCGATCTCGAAGCGCGTTCGTCGATAGAGGCGCAACTTACGGACCGCGGGTGCGCCAGCGAGCGGACCCGTGAGGTACAGCTCCTGAGCCTGTGAATGCTCCGTGATACCGAGCAGGGCCAGGCCAGCCGTGAGTGCCGTTAAGAGGCGCTTGGTGAAACGAGGATTACTGGTCATGTTTCGTCGCCCTTGGCCCATCACTTCGGAAGCCTATAGTCGAACGAGAAGGGTACGAAGATTGAGAACCCAGCTTGGAGCTCAACGTTCTGCGTGAACGAATTCTTGCCGAGCCAGTCGCTCTTCTTGCTCGGATCGACTTCGTTGGTCCCCAGGTTCTCGAGCTGCTCGTTGTAGCCGAAGTCTTTGAGGGCAAAGTTGGCCGCGAACCAGCGCGAGAAGAACACGCGCAAGCCTAGCCCCACATCGAAGGCTAGCTTGGGCTTGTATTCGAAGTTGCGGTTATCCGGGTCGATGACCGCGATGGGGCGGGTGCTGAGCGCGCCCACACCGCCGAGCACGTAGGCGTCGTATTCAAAGATGAAGTCACCGAAGCCGGCAAACTTGCCGTAGGCGAAGACATAGCTGAAGTCGAGGTTGGCGCCCCACTGGTACTCGTTCAAGGGCACGGCCACGCGAGCTGCGCGGCGAACCTGGCCGTTGAACTTGCTGTCTTCGTTGAACGGCGCGTAGTAGCGAAAGTTCGCGCCGATCGCGAGGACGTTGGTGATGTAGTAATTGAGGCCAATACCGGGGCCGGTGTGCTGAACGAACTGATCGTTCAACGACGTCACGTTCCACCAGGGATTGAACTCGAGGCGGCGTGCACGCATCACGTAGAGCTGCTGAACCGCGTAGATGCTCTCCTTGATGGGGCGCGCGGCCTCCTTCTTCATATCGAGCACGGGGCAAGCCGCCGGATCGATCTTACAGATATCGCCGACACCTTCGCCTTCAGCTCCCAGATCGCCTTCGCCAGCGGCGGCAGCGTCACCTTCGCCATTAGCCGAGGCATCGCCTCCAGCCTTAGCGTCAGCTCCTTCAGCATCGGCGTCGATGGTCGCCCCGGCTTCCGCCTTGGCGCCTAATTTCACTTGGGCGAACCCGGTGGCCGGGATCACGCCGAGGGCCGCTATGAGGAGCCCGATGCAACTTTTCTTCATCGATGCCTCTTACGCTCCCCTTCGACGTCCGTTGCCGTAAATGCCGAGAACTATTGGGAATTTCCGCCAATCGGAAACGCCGGGGGACTATATCACGCCAAATTTCAGACGATCAACAAGCAAAAAATTACAGTGATACGCGACCCGCGCAAACCACTGCGGTCACGAAGATGTTGAAGCCTCCGCGCCAGCTGACTCACGACCGAGCAGGGCCTCCACGAAGTCCTCAGGCGAGAACTCGTGCAGATCGTCAGGGCGCTCACCCAGGCCCACATAGCGGACCGGGATGCGAAGACCATTGGCAACGCCCAACACCACTCCCCCTTTAGCCGTACCGTCGAGCTTTGTCAGCACGATACCGGTCAGAGGAAGCGCCTCTTTGAACTCTTTTGCTTGCGCGAAAGCGTTCTGGCCATTCGTCGAGTCGACGACCAACAAGATTTCGTGAGGGGCTCCTGGCAGGGCCTTCTCCGCCGTCTTGGCGATCTTCTTCATCTCACTCATGAGATTGGACTTGGTGTGGAGGCGACCCGCAGTGTCTGCCAGCACCACATCAGCTCCTACCTCTTGGGCCTTTTTGATTGCGTCGAAAACGACGCTGCCGGGGTCGGCGCCGTCTTTGCCGCGCACGACCTCGCAACCAACGCGCTCACCCCAGACGACTAGCTGCTGAACGGCGGCTGCGCGAAAGGTGTCGCCTGCGGCCAGAACGCACTTTTTGCCGTTGGCGCTGAGCTTGGTGGCAAGCTTGCCAATCGTCGTGGTTTTGCCGGCGCCGTTGACGCCGACCATCAGCACGACCGTGGGCTTTCCGCTCAGCTCGAGCGCTCCGGCTGAGCCTTCGAGCATCTTCAAGCACTCGGCCCGCAGCTCGCTCCAGACGCGTTCTGGATCGGTGAGCTCGCCTTTGGCGAGCGTCGCTTTGAGGTGCTCGAGCAGCGCGGCGGTCGTCTCGACCCCGACGTCCGAGGTGAGCAACACGTCTTCGATCTGGGCGACCAGGTCGGGGCTCAGCTCTTTTTTTCCGCTGAACAGCGCGCGCAACCGGCCGAAGAAGCCTTCGGCTTCACGCGACTTGGCCAAACCACGGCGCAGATTGCTGACGTCGCGTGGCTTGGGAGACGCGGACGGGCGCTCGGCCGTCTTGATCGCCGCGGCCGCCGCGGCCGCCGCCGCATCGGCGCGTCGCGAAGGGGGAGGGGGGCGCGTCGAAGGACGGGTTGCAGGCTCGTCCGCCGCGGCTTGGTCGGCCGCGGGCGCCGCGCGCGTTTTGACGGATTCAGCCTTGCTTGCGGCGGGCGCGCGTTCCGACTTCTGCTTCGAGGGAGTGGGCTGCTCGCGCGGCGGCAGCGCCTCCTCCTTCTTGCGTGAGAAGAGGAAGTAGGCTCCGACCGCGAGGGCCAGGGCTAGTAGGACGTAGATGAATTCCATTCCGCGCGTACGGTTGAGGGCCCGCGACTATAGGGAGGCGCGCTCCATTCAGTCAATGCCTCGTTCTCGCGTAGTTTTAGGATCGTCGACGACCCCGTTGGCCTGCTCGCTGGCGGCATCGGGCGGATTCACTCCGAACGCCAGCCGCTCGAGCCCACGGGCCCAGCGTTCGACGTCGGGTTCGGCCTCGCTCAAGGCTACGGTGGCAATGTCGGCGGGGGTGGGCTCGCCTACCGCGCCGGTCCAGGGCTTGCCTCGGCGTTCGGCCCACCGGACGAGACGCTCCATCAGGGCGCGTCGCCTGGAAATCAGGGACAGCTCCATAACGCCGGGGGCGGGCAGGGGTGCGGTGAGGGTGGCGTGGAGCGCAGCCGTCACCTCGACCAGGGTGCCGTTCGGGAAGACGGCGGCTTCATCTCGGAAGGAGCCGTCACTGGCGGTCCGCAGCTGCAGCAAGACGGGGCGCGTGGGGCCGGGGCCGAGGAAGCTCACGACCGCCGACGAAATAGCCGTGCCCTCGTGGGCATCGCGCACGTGGCCCGCATAGCCTCCGCCCGTTGCGAACGTTTCGAGCACTTCGACGCGCGCGCGAACCTTGGGAGGCAGCGTGCTCGATGGTGGTTGCGATCGCGGTGGCCGTCGCCAGCTCAGGACCACGGCCAGCGCGGCCAATGCGGCGGCCGCCACCCAAAACACGTAGCGCGCGTAGCTCGGGCCGGGCGCCACGATCCGGAGCTCGAGCGGCGGGGCCGACAGCCAACCAGCGCCGGCTCCGACGTACTCCAAGGTGAGGCTAGCGCCCAGCAGAGCGCCCGCGCTCGGCAGACTGAGCGTCGCCACTCCGTTTCGAACCGGCGCGGCCGCAACGCTCCGGCCGCGGCTGCGTGCCTCGACGACGCCCGAAGGCACGGGGCCGAGCGCGGACGCGGCGTGGAGCTGCAACGTGGCTCCGGCTTCGACGTTCGCAGCGGCGCCGCTACCGAGGCTCAGCGCCACCGTCGCGGTGCGCATGAGCGCGGTGCTGGCCTGCGCCAGCTCTTCGCCGTCGTGCGTGCGTAACCTACCGATCAGGCGCGCGGGACCAGGTTGTCCAAAGCTGCCCGACACGAGCGAGAGCCGATGCACTTCGCCCAGGCCGTCTAGCGCCGCACGGCCCAGCTCTTGCTCCGAGCCGTCGGCGACCATCGAAAGAAGAAGCTCGGTCGCAGCCGGCAGAGTCGCGCCGCCTCGCGCGCGCGCGACGAGCCCAATCTCTTGCACGGCTTGATCGAGCGACAGCGTGGTCACCGGCGGATCGAAGCCGACCTCGAAGGAAGTACCGACGCTTTCGGGCAAGCGCACGACTCGCTGAGCACGTTCGAAGTAACCACGGGCGTCCTGGAAGCTGAGCTCGATGTTGCCTGCAGCCATGCCCGTCACGGTGATGCAAACGCGCCCCGACTTGTCGGTAGCCAAGAGCAGCTCACCCCCCGCTTCACCGCGAGCGTCGCCGCAGCGGTGGAAGGTGGGGCTGCTGTTCGGAGACACGCTGCGCACTCGGACTTCGGAGCTCGGTAGGGGGCGACCGACCTCATCGCTCAGCGTGGCCCGAATCTCGAAGCCGTCGCCGCTCGCGCGCGTCTCGGAGATGAGCGATGCCTTGCCCGACACCTTGAGCAGCGGGGCGGCGACGTCGCCGACGGGGCCGTTCGCCGCGGCCGCCGAGCCGGCGCGCGACGCCACCAACCCTATCAGCGTGGCTGACAGCGCGGTCCAGAACGCAGCCGCCGAAAAGCCCGCGGGGACGCGAGGTCGCGGTTGGAGTCGGCTGCGCTCATGGCACCACATCGGCGCACCACGATAGGCCCGGACCGAAAGGATTTGAAGACTATTGGCGGCGGCGCCGTCCAACGAACTCGTAGCAGCCCATGATAACGTGCGGTCCGATGTTGCCCTCCCGAGCGATGCGGGCGTTGTCGGTCTTGATGTTCTTGGGGACGCTGTTGATGCCTTCGCTGGCGTTTGCACAGGGCAGTGATCTCGATCGGTTGATTTACAACCTGGCAAACAGCGAAGATTTTCGCGTACGCACGCAGGCCGCGCTCGCGCTCGGCGCCTCCAAGAGCGAACGCGCCGTGAGCCCGTTGTGCTCGGCGCTGGCCGACTTCAACACGACCGTACGCGCGGCGTCGGCGGCCGCCCTCGGTCGCCTTGCGCTGTCAGCCGGCAAAGAATGTCTGCAGAAGCGCCTGGGCGAGGAATCGAGCGACGTCGTCAAAGCGACCATCGTGAAAGCGCTCGAGGTCATCAAGAACGGCGGCGGCGCCGAGCCAGCTTTCGTGAACGATACCAAGTTCTACATTTCGGTAGGCAAGACCTCGGACAAGACGGGGCGCGGCACCGCGGAGGTGGACGGCATCGTGCGCGCGGCCATGACGGCCAAAATCGGTGAAACGCCAGGCTTCCTCGCCGCCCCCAGCGGCGAGACCAAAGAGCTCGCGAAGAAGCGGCTCGCGGCCCACGCCGGCGTGAAAGGCTTCTTTCTGTCTCCGGTCGTGACCGCCGAGTACGCGGGCGACGAGCTGAAGGTCAAAATCGACGTGGCGATGGCGACCTACCCTGATAACGCCGTCTTCGGCAATTTTTCGCTCTTTCTCAAGGAGGCAGGCGTATCCCCCGGCAGCACCGCCGAAGAAAACGACCTCATTCGCGCCGCCGCGGAGCGCGCGATCACCAAATTCGCTCCGATCGCGGCGGGTCAATAAGCACTTAAAAAGGGGTTGAAGGGGAGAGCGTTCTTGCTCGTACGACCCTTGGACCCCTATTCTTCGTAGGTTGCGCTCGGGGTTTGCTTGCTCGAGCGGCGATAGGAGAAGGTCGATATGCCCGAAGCGGCATCCATGTCTGTGCCCCCGACTGGCCGCCATCAGCGGCGGCTGAAAAATTACCTGCTGGATGCTCACTTCCAGCTCAAATACAGCGCCTACCTGGTTGGGATCGCAGTCGCGTTCAGCGCGTGCTTGGGCACGCTGCTTTGGCGCACCAGCGAAGCCGTGATCGCGCAGAGCGCGCAAACGGTGCAGCAAGGCGAGCAGGTCGTCGGCCGCGGTAAAGAAGTCGTCGAAGAGAGCCGCAAGGTCAGCGAAGTCGTGAAAATGAACATCGTGAAGGACCCGATCTACAGCGACAACCCGGCGCTGCTCGAGGCCTTCAAAGGTGACGCCGACAAGCAGGACGAACGCTTGAAGAGTCAGCAAGCGGCGCTGGAACAACAAGCCGCGGGGCTGAAGAACCAATCAGCCGCGATTCGCAGCTCGCAGCGCACCATGCTGGTCACGCTCACGAGCGCGCTCACCCTGCTGTGCGTTCTCATCGGTTTTGCCGGCATCTTGGTCACGCACAAGGTCGCGGGTCCTATCTTCAAGATGAAGCGGCAAATTCGCGAGGTCGGCGAGGGCCACTTGCGCATCCCGAACAAGCTGCGCAGGGGCGACGAGCTGATCGATTTTTTCGAGGCGTTCGAGACCATGGTCATCAATCTGCGCTCACGGCAGCAGGGTGAAATCGACAAGCTCGACCTCGCCATCAAGACGCTCGAGCCCAAAGCCGAGCCCGGCGAGCTCGAGCCGCTCTACCAGCTCCGCCAAGAGATGATCGACGCCCTGAATACTTGAGGGGTGAAGGGTGAGGGGGTTAGGGGTTGGTCGGCGGAGGGGGTAGGGGCGAAGGGGCGAGCCGCTGAGGCCCTGCCACGCCCCATCCCCAGCCGCGCGTCTGCCACCCGCCGCCCGTCTCTTGGTCTCTTGCGATCCGCCCGTCTGCTGCGCACCGCCCATCTGCTGCGCACCGCCCATCTGCTGCGCACCGCCCATCTGCTGCGCAGCTGCGCACCGCCCATCTGCTGCGCACCGCCCCTCTGCTGCGCACCGCCGCACCGCCCCTCTGCTGCGCACCGCCGCACCGCCCATCTGCTGCGCACCGCCCATCTGCTGCGCACCGCCCGTTTGCAGTCTTCTCCGTGCAGATTCTGAAAACCGTGCGCGAGCGCGCTTGCGCGCGAGCTGGAACAACCTGGCAAGACTTTGGCGAGGGCAGATCACGATCGCCCACGGAAGACCGGAGTGAACAAACTCGGCGGGGCCGAGCGCCCGCTGCGCTTCAGGTCGCGTGGATCGCGGGGCCGTCATACGAAGGACGGAGGAGAACAAGAAAAAATGGCCGAGCGCCCGCTACGCTTCAGGTCGCGCGGATCGCGGGGCCGTCATACGAAGGACGGAGGAGAACAAGAAAAAATGGCCGAGCGCCCGCTGCGCTTCAGGTCGCGCGGATCGCGGGGCCGTCATACGAAGGACGGA
>Ga0164241_10004938_pt1 | contig 12702 bp, 11 predicted proteins | sample OricomyardsoilBY_FD_108780 | JGI IMG/M metagenome (GOLD analysis project Ga0164241, IMG submission 108780) | Backyard soil microbial communities from Emeryville, California, USA - Original compost - Back yard soil (BY) | ecosystem: Environmental > Terrestrial > Soil > Unclassified | place: USA...
CGGTGCGCCCGAGCTCGGCGAGCCGGGCCTCCTTCAGCCGCGGGTCGTAGTAGTCGTTGACGACGTCGAAGCCCGCGACCGCATCGCCGCGGCGCAGGAGCGCGGTCGCGACGTGAAAGCCGATGAAGCCGGCGGCGCCGGTGACGAGGACCCTCACGCCCCGGTCTCCGTGCCGGTCCTCACGCGCCCGGTCCTTACGCGCCCGGTCCTTACGCGCTCGGGCCTCACGCGCCGCGCCCGATCGCGTAGTAGGTGAAGCCGCGGCGGGCGAGGCGGGCGGGGTCGTAGAGGTTGCGGCCGTCGAAGATCACCGGGGCGGCGAGCTTCTCGGCGACGAGATCGAAGTCGGGGGCGCGGAAGGACTGCCACTCGGTCATCACCACGAGGGCGTCGGCCCCCTTGAGGGCGGCCTCCTTGGTGCCGGCGAGGACGAGGTCGTCGCGGTCGCCGTAGAGCCGCTGGGTCTCCTCCATCGCCACCGGGTCGAAGGCCTGCACCTTCGCGCCCGCCTCCCAGAGCGCCTCCATGAGGACGCGGGACGCGGCCTCGCGCATGTCGTCGGTGTTGGGCTTGAAGGCGAGGCCCCAGAGCGCGAAGGTCCGCCCCGCGAGCGCGCCCTGGAAGTGGCGGGCGATCTTGGCGAAGATCACCGCCTTCTGGGCGTCGTTCCGCGCCTCGACCGCGGCGAGCACCTTGGGCTCGAACTCGACCTCGCGGGCGGCGTGGATCAGCGCCTTCACGTCCTTGGGGAAGCAGGAGCCGCCGTAGCCGGCACCCGGGTAGATGAAGTGGTAGCCGATCCGCGGGTCCGAGCCGATGCCGAGGCGCACCGCCTCGACGTCGGCGCCGAGCCGCTCGGCGAGGCCGGCCATCTCGTTCATGAAGCTGATCTTGGTCGCGAGCATGCAGTTGGCGGCATACTTGGTGAGCTCGGCCGAGCGCACGTCCATCACCAGGATCTTGTCGTGGTTGCGGTTGAACGGGGCGTAGACCTCGCGCAGGAGGTCCTCGGAGGCGGGATCGGCGGTGCCGATGATGATGCGGTCGGGGCGCATGCAGTCGGCGACCGCGGCCCCCTCCTTGAGGAACTCCGGGTTCGAGACCACGTCGAAGCCGAGATCGGAGCCGCGGGCGGCGAGCACCTCGGCGATCCGCGCCTTGACCCGGTCGGCGGTGCCGACCGGCACGGTCGACTTGTCCACGACGACCTTGGGCTCCTGCATCGCTTCGGCGATCGTGGTCGCGACCGCCATCACGTACTGCATGTCGGCCGAGCCGTCCTCGTCGGGGGGGGTGCCGACGGCGATGAACTGCACCCGGCCGTGCGCCACCCCTTCGCCGGCGTCGGTGGTGAAGAGCAGCCGTCCGGCGGCGTGGTTCTTCCTCACGATCTCCTCGAGCCCGGGCTCGAAGATCGGGACCCGCCCGGCCTTCAGCGCCTCGACCTTGGCGGCGTCGACGTCGACGCAGAGCACGTCGTGCCCGACCTCGGCGAGCACCGCCCCCTGGACGAGGCCGACGTAGCCGGTGCCGAATACCGTAATGCGCATGCGAAAATCCCCGTGCGGCCCGCGACCGGGTCCCGCGGGACCCGCCGCCGCCGGAGTATACGGGGATCGCGCCGGCCTCAAGCGGGGCCGCCCCGGGGCTCCCCGGGCTCGGCGCGGACCGGCCGAGGCGCCGGAGCGTCAATCCTCGGGCAATGTGTGCCATGATGCCCGGAAAGGAGCGGCACGATGGCCGCCATGAACGTTTCCCTGCCGGACCCGATGAAGGCCCGGTCGAAGCCCGGGCGCGGACGGGCCGCTACGGCAACGCCAGCGACTGCGTGCGCGACCTGATCCGCCGCGACCAGGAGCGCGCCGAGAAGATCGCGCGGATGCAGCGGCTGCCGGGCGAAGGCCTCGCGAGCGGCATCAGCGCCTTGAATTAACATAAGACTAATTCAGCGTCCCGCTTCGCAACCATCCGCCGACAAGCGCTTTGCGCTCCCCGAGGGGCGCGTGGTATGCTGGCGCCGGTCGATCGGAGACGCGGGAATGAACGAGCGCCAGTCCCTGCCCCCGCCGGTTTCGCTGGCGGGACGCCGGCGGTTCCTGAAAGGGCTCGCCGCGGCGGCGGCGGCGCCGCTCCTCGGCGCGGGTGTGGTCTCTGCGGCGGTCCCGGGCGGCGCCCTCGGGGCGGCGGCGGTGGTGCGGGGCCCGGGCGGGGTCTTCCTCGTCAACGGCTGGGTCCTGACCGGCGCCGACCTCGACGCGCTCGGCCTGCGCGCGGCCTGAAGCGGCGGCCTGCGGCCCCTCTGCGGCCCTGGGCGGGCTTGACAGGCCGGGGGCTTGGCCCTCCTCTCTCGCCCCGAGGTCGGATGGGTTCCCCGCGGGTGTCGGACGGTTCAGCGAGCGTGACGGTGGGATCTCCGGGCGGCCTGCGCACGGTCGTCTACGCCTGCACCCATCTCGACTACGACCAGATCTTCTCGCCGGTCGCGCCCACCCCCGGCGTCGACTTCGTGCTCTTCGCCGACCGGCGGCCGCGGCTGGTGCGCGGCTGGCAGTGGCGGCCGATGCCCGAGGCGACCGCCGGCATGTCGCAGACGCACGCCAACCGCTACGCCAAGTTCTTCCCGCACCGGGTGCTGCCCGAGGCCGGCTGCTCGGTCTACCTCGACGCCAACATCCTGGTGCTCGGGGATCTGACGCCCCTGATCGGGGAGTTCCTCGCCTCCGGTGCCGACATCGGCCTCTTTCCGCACCGCGAGCGCTCGACCCTCGCCGAGGAGTTCGAGTTCTGCCGCCAGGTGGGCAAGATCCCCCCCTCCGACGTGGAGAAGGGCCTCGCCCAGCTCCGCCGCTACCGCGACGCCGGGCTGCCGCCCGACCCGACCTTCACCGAGAACGCGATCATCTTCCGCCGCCACGGCAACCCCGCGCTCGCGGACGCGATGGAGCTCTGGTGGTCGGAGCTGCAGTCCTACACCCAGCGCGACCAGCTGAGCCTGCCCTACGTGCTGTTCAGCTCGAAGCTGGCGGTGAAGGTCTGGGACTGGAACTACAAGTACCGCAACCCCTACTTCGAGCGCTACCTGCACCGGCGGGGGCCGCTGCACGACCTGAACGTGTTCCTGAAGAACAAGCGGCACTACGGCCGGCTGCAGCACGCGCTCTGCGGCGCGGCGCTCTACGTCGCGCACGGCGGCCGGCGATACCGGCCGCACCACTTGGGCTGAGCCGCCCGCCGGCGGCCGGTCGCGCACCCGTGCGTGCGTGCGCGCATGTTGTCAAGTAACTGTAATCGTTGTATTTCCTGCGCCGGTTTTTACCGGATTTCAACGATGGGCGTCCCCTTGCGGGTCGTGTCCCGGGGAGTGGTGTAGCTGACGGGCAGCGCGCGAGTCGGCGCTTGAGCGCCGGGCGACGGGCCTCTGCCCCGTCGCGGTGGCGGGACGGGAGCGCTTCAGCGATCCGGGGAGCCGGGATGCGGCGCCGGCGGACGAAGCCCTCGGCATGCGCGCCGGTGCGGGTGTTTTCCGGAACGCCGGCCGGCCGGGTCCAGGGGAAGAGCCCGGACGACCCCCGCGACCTGCACCGCGCCGAGGGACGCGACCCCCCCCGCGGATCGGGTCCCTCCGAGGGGTGTCGCTGGCGCGCGGGCGGCTCAGCCGGCGGCGTGGCCGACGGCCATGGCGCGGAACTTGCGGCTGGTGTCGAGCAGCTCGTCGTAGCTGCCCTGGGCGACGAGCCGCCCGCCCTCGAGCATGAAGATGGTGTCGCAGGCCTGCACCGTGGTCAGCCGGTGCGCGATCAGCACGATGGTCTTGGCGTGGCCGAGGTTGTGCACCGCGTCCATCACCGCCTTCTCGGTCAGGTTGTCGAGGGCGCTGGTCGCCTCGTCCATGATCAGCACGTCCGGGTCGTGGTAGAGCGCCCTCGCGATGCCGATCCGCTGGCGCTGGCCGCCCGAGAGGCGGATGCCGCGCTCGCCGACCAGGGTGTCGTAGCCCTGCGGCAGCTCGCCGGTGACGAAATCGTGCAGCTCGGCGGTCCGCGCCGCCCGCTCGACCGCGGCGCGGTCGATCTGCTCGGGCGGCAGCCCGAAGGCGATGTTCGCCGCCACCGTGTCATCGGTCAGGAAGATCGCCTGCGGCACGTAGCCGATGGTGTCCTGCCAGGCGCGGACGTTCCGCGGCGTGATCGGCACCCCGTCGACCGCGAGCGTCCCCTCCTGCATCTCGAGGAGGCCGAGCATCAGGTCGACGGCGGTGGTCTTGCCCGCGCCGGTGCCGCCGACGATGCCGACGGTGGTCTTCGCCGGGATCGCGAGCGAGAGCCCCTGCAACGCCTTCCGCTCGGCGAGCGGGTAGGCGAAATGCACGTCCGCGAGCTCGAGCCGCTGGTTGAGGCGCACCGGCTCGCGGCTCACCTCGACCGGCCGGGCGGCGCGGGCGCGGATGTCCATGATGTCCTTGTGCAGCGAGGTCAGCGCCGGCTGGTTGTAGCGCAGCGAGGTGATCTGCTCGTAGACCTGCTGCACGGCGGGCAGGAGCCTGAGCCCGGCGAAGGCGTAGACGGCGAGGAGCGGCAGGATGGCGCCGAGGGACGCGCTTTGCGAGACCAGCATCCCGAGGATGATCAGCAGCATCCCGCCGAAGGCCACCCCCTGCAGCAGGTAGCGGGGGGCTGTCGCGATCACCATGCGGGCCGAGGAGACCCGCGCCAGCCGCCGCGCCGGGATCTGGAAGCGGCGCATGTAGCGCGCCTCGAGCCCGAGCAGCTTCACGTCCTTGATGCCGGCGGTCGCCTCCTGGGCGATCTTGTAGCGCTCGGCGTTGGCGGCGAAGCGGATCTGGCCGTAGCGGGTGAGATACTTGCGCGCGACCATGAAGATCAGCCCGTAGCTCGCCATCAGCACCACCGTGGTGCCGAGGGCGACCCAGGGCTGCAGCACGATCAGGAAGGCGGCGACGAAGAAGGTGACGACGAGGTTCGACAGGAGCGTCATCGCCGGCACGAACGACTGGGAGACGACGTTGTCGACCTCCGAGAGCACCGCCTTGCCGAGGTCCGCACTGTGGCGGTTGAGGAACCAGGAGTAGGGCTGGTTCAGGTAGCCCTGCAGCAGCTGGCAGCTCAGCATGTAGGAGCACTGGGTGGTGAAGCGGGTGATGGTGTAGATCGACACGATGTGCATGCCGATGCCGATGATCGTCATCAGGAAGGTGAGGACGCCGAGCAGCACCAGGAAGGCATTGACGCTGCCGAAGCCGAGCCCGTGGTAGACCGCGGCGAGCCTGGCGCTGTGCTCGATCCGGTCGGGCTCGGCCAGCACCGCCATGAACGGCAGGATCGAGGCGATGCCCGCGGTCTCGAGGATGCCGACGAGCAGCATGATCAGCGCGAGGCCGAGGAAGCCGCGGCGCTCGCGCGGCGTCAGCAGATCCATCAGCATCCGGCCGGACATCCAGACCGCCGCGGGCCCGATCTCGCTGGCGTTCGGCGGGGGGCGTCGCCATTTCAGGTTCATCGGGGCAAATCCTGTCTTGCGGTCGGTCGGCGGGGGATGATCCTGCCCGTCCTGCCGGGCGGGGTTGCGGCCGCCGCGGGCGCCGGCGATGGCTGGCCGCGGGGGAGCCGCCCGGTCGGTCGGTCGGTCGTTCGGTCGGGCCGGCGGCGCACCGGCTCCGGGGCGGCGGCGCCTTCGTAGAACCAGGCGCCCGCCCCGATGTAGAACAGGATGAAGATGGCGACCGAGGCCCAGACGTGCACCGCGGCCAGCGCCACGATCGTCCCGGCGGCGGCGAAGATGTAGCCCTTGCGGTAGCTCGTCTGCTGCTCGGTCAGCCCGCCGCGGCTCATGATCCTGACCGCGTGCCAGGCGAGCCCGGCCCAGAAGAAGGCGAGCGCCGGCAGGCCGTAGCGGATCGCCGTCACCATCCAGAAGTTGTCGACCGAGGTCGTCCGCCACCAGGGCCCGTTCCAGGGGGCGAGCCCGATGCCGAAGACCGGGTGCCGCGCCACGCTCTGGCTGCCGTAGACGAGGATCTCGAGCCGGCCCCAGCCCGAGGTCTGGTTGAAGGCCAGGTTCTCGACCAGGAAGGCGTAGAGGCCGCCGGGGTAGCCGAGCTGGAGCACGGCGAGCAGGGTGATCACCGACACCGTCAGCACGGCCCACTTGGTGACGAAGATCCGGAACAGCCGCTCCCAGGCGATCAGCACGAGCTGCCCCAGCTGCGACAGGTTCGGCCCGGTCGAGAGCGAGATGAAGGTCATCATGACCGCGAGCAGCGTCCGCGCGAGGCGGGTGCGGGTCCGCTCGTAGAAGACGTAGAAGAAGTTCGACACCAGGATCGAGCAGAAGACGCCGAACAGGATCGGGTGCGGGAAGACCGAGGTCACCCGCCGCAGCCCGAGCCGGTAGCCGCCGAGCCCGCCCCCCGAGGCGCCGGGCAGGCCGAAGACCATCGCGAGGATCGACTTGCTGAGCAGGAGCTCGACGAGCGCGAAGGGCAGCAGCGCGACCAGGATCCAGAACAGCACGGTGAACATCAGCCGGTAGCTCGCGGCGTCGCGCACCAGCACCCGGCCGAGCATGTAGGCGCCGAACAGCGTCACCGTCTGGTTGAGGATGAAGATCAGCCGCGAGCTGCCGTGGTTGTGGTAGATCGCCACCCCGGTCCAGAGGATGTAGAAGAGCATGCAGAGGTCGAGGACGATCACCCGCGGCGCGTGCTGCAGCCAGTAGACGAAGGCCGGGATCACGAAGATGATCAGCATGCTGGTGTAGGGGGTGAGCTGGAGCCCCCCCACGGAGAAGCCGAGCGGCAGCACCAGGGTGACGAGGAAGAGGCCGAGCAGCAGGCGCGGCGGGAGGAAGAGGATCCGCGCCCAGGGCTCGGCGGCGGCCGGCCGGCGGCCGGTCCGGCGCAGGCGCTCGATCCGCCGGCGCTGCGGCGCTGCGGCAGTCGATGCGACATTCTCGGGCACGGAAGCCTGAACCATTCACGCGATCCGGAGACGGACGGCCCGGGACGGGAGCGCGGGGGCGTGGCCGCGTTCCGCGGGGCGCCGCCCGGCCTGCGCTGCATCCCGCGCGTCTCTATAGGCAACGGGCAGGGGTTTGGCCAGTGCCGGAGCCGGCGTCATCGGGCCGGCCCTCCCGCCGCCGCGGCCTGCGGCGGCAAGGCCGGCTCCCCGGCGGCCGGCGCGCCGTCGAGGTAGTGGAAATGCTCGAGCACCTCCCGGCAGCGCCCGGTGATCTCGGCGAGCGCCGCGGCCGGCAGCCGCGCGAGCGCCGCGGCGTTGGCGTCGGCGCGCATGTGCCGCCGCATCTCCTCGAAGCGGTAGAAGCTCGCGACCTTGCGCGCGCCGCCGACCCGGCCGTCGGGCCGGATGATCCGCTCCTTGTCCTGCAGGCAGACGCCGGCGGTGGCGCCGCGCTCGAGGCCGCAGAAGTCGTAGACCGCCGCGCTGACCCCCTCGGGGTCGCGCAGGAGATCCTCGAAGCGCCAGGTCCTGAGCGGCAGCCCCGCGGCCTCGAGCCCGATCAGCTGCCGGCCGACGAAGGCATAGGTCGCGGTCGCGGCGGCGAGGCCGGCGCCGCGCGCGACGTGGCCCTCGCAGACCGCCCGCCCGTCGCGGATCACCCCGACGAAGCGGGCGTCGGGGTAGAGGGCGAGGAGGTCGGGCACGAAGGCGAGGTTGTAGTTGAGCGCCTTGACCAGCATCCGGTCGGGCGGCGGGGCCGCGCCGAGGAGGCCGTGCCGGCGCAGCCCCGCTTTGTAGGCCTCGACCGAGGGGCGGTTCCGCGCCGCCGAGCGCGCGAGCCCGGCGGCGAGCGCCCGGCCGCGGGCGCCCCGGAGCAACCCCCCGCGGCGCGGCGGCCGGTCGAGGTCGAGGATGTCGCCGGCGGTGAAGAGGATCGGCGCGTAGCGGGCGAGCTTGGTCGCCGCCCGGCGCAGCCCCTCGCGGCGCAGGCCGCGCGGGCGGAACACCTCGTGCAGCTCGCCACCCGGCCAGTAGGTCGCCGGATGCGAGCGCAGCACGTTCAGGAGCTGGTTGCTGCCGCCGCGCTGGATGCCGAGCAGGAAGATCGGACCCCCCGTCGTCTCCCCCGTCGTCCGGGCCGTCGTCATGCCGCGGTCCTCGCGGCGGCGCGTCCCGGGGCGGCGGCTTGGCAAGGGCGGGGGGATCGGCTTTGATGGCGGGAAGCTTCCCTCCGGCCGCCATCCGCCGGACCCCCCGACGGACCCATGGCATGGCCGCGATGCAGCTTCTCTTCTTCGCCGAGCAGTCGCCCTTCCTGCCGACCCGCGTCGGCGGGGCGGAGACCTCGATGCGGCTGATCGCCGAGGGGCTGGCCGCGCGCGGCCACCGGGTGGCCTTCGCCTCGCTGCGCCCGGACCGGCTGCCCTTCCCGCGCCGGATGATCGAGAACGGGGTCGAGGTGCTGCTGGTGCCGAACCCGCGCCGCGCGCCGCTCGTGCGGCTGAAGGCGCGCCTGCCCGGCCGCGGCGGCAGGCTCGGGACCGCCCTCGACGCCCGCGGCTGGCGCCGGGTGCGGGATACGGTCTTCGCGGGCCGCGCGCCCGACCTCGTCTACGGCTTCTACGAGATGGAGTTCCTCGCCGGCGCGCTCGCGGCGCGCGAAAGGAACCCGGGGATGGCGGTCGTGATGCGGATGGCGGGGCTCGGCTGGCTCGACGCGCTCGCCCGCGGCGCCGGCTCCGTCGCGGAATATGCCCGGGTCTTCGGCGCGGTCGACGCGATCAACTATCTCTCGGAGAGCTCGCGCGCGCTGATCGAGGCCAGGGCCGCCGAAGCCGGCGTGCCGCTGGCGCCGCGCGACAGCTTCGTCGCCGACATCGGGGTCAGCGCCTCCCGGGTGCCGGCGGGCTGGCAGGGGCCGGGCGCGGGACCCGGGCTCGAGATCCTGGTGGCGACCCGCTTCTCCCCGCCGCAGAAGCGCCAGGACCTGCTGGTCGAGGCGGCGGCGCTGCTCAGGGACCGGCTGCCGCTCAGGATCACCATGGTCGGCACCGGCGGCGCGCGCGAGGCGCTCGCCCGCCGGCGCGACGCGCTCGGGCTGCAGGAGACGATCGAGATGCGCCCGTTCATGGCGCAGGAGGAGCTCTGGGCGGCGATGCGCCGCGCCGACCTCCTCTGCCACCCCTGCGAGCACGAGGGGGTCAGCAAGATCATCCTCGAGGCGATGATGCTCGGGCTGCCGGTGCTCGCCTCCGACGTGCCGCCCCTCCCCGACTACGTGATCGAGGGCGAGACCGGCTGGCGGGTCGCCAACACCCCGGAGGCTTGGGCGGCGAAGCTCGTCGAGCTCGCCGCCGCCCGGGACCGGCTGGCAGGGGTGGCGGCGCGGGCGCGCGCCTTCGTCGAGGCGACCTACGACATGGAGCGCAACGTCGGGCGCTACGAGGCGGCCTTCGCGGCGCTGGTCGCCGCCCGCGGCGGCCCGGGGACGGCCGGAGGCACGGCCGGAGGGACGGGCGCCGCGCACGCTCAGTAGTACCCGTAGTCCTCGCCGCCGTAGCGGCACTTGTTGAGCACGACCCCGAGCACCCGGGTCTGCTCGGAGAGCTCCTGCTCGCACTTGTCGACCTCGTCGAGCCGGCTCTTCTCGGCGGCGGCGATCAGCAGCACGCAGTCGAGGTGCGGCAGGAAGGCCATCACGTCGTCGCTCTGCAGCATCGGCGGCAGGTCGTAGATGATCATGTCGGGCTGGAAGGCGGCCTTGATCGCCGCGACCCCGTCGGTGGTGGCGGGGGAGAGCAGGATCTCGGAGGCGGCGCGCAGCCCGGTGGTGTTGGTGCCGATCGCCAGCGTCTCGCCGTAGCGGACGAAGTTCTCCTCCGGCGGGCGCGTCCCCTGCAGCACGCTCGCCATCGACTGCGGCCGGGTGAGGCCGAGGAGGCCGGCGATCGCCGGGCGGCGCAGGTCGAGGTCGATCAGCACCGTGCGCACGTCGGGCTGGTGCGCGAGGCTGAAGGCGATGTTGAGGCAGGCGGTGGTCTTGCCGCAGCCGCTGGTCGGCGAGGTGATCCCGAGCGAGCTCCAGCCGTTCTGCCGCATCGTCCGCAGGATCTTGGTGCGGATCATGTCGAAGGTCGAATGCGCCGGATCGGCGTCGGCGAAGGTGACGATCCGGTTCCGCGCCAGCAGCTGCGGGTCGGGCTCGAAGGCCGGGATCGCGTCCCAGGCCGGTCCCGGCGGCGCGGCCTGGCCCTGGCGCGCCGCCCGCGCCGCGGCGAGGGCGCTCCCCTGGGGCGCCGCCGGAGCGGCGCCGGCGGGGGCTTCGCCGCGCTGCTCCTTGGCTTTCTGAATCGCGGCCTGGATGCGTTCCATCGCTCTCTCTTCCAAAGGCGGCCGGGCAGGCGCCCGGCCGGATCGTCTCGCGGGTCGTCGGGCGGCGGGGCCGGCCGCGCCGCCTCAGGGGCCGGCAGGCGCCGCGGCGGGGGCGGCGGTTTCGGGGGCGGGGGCGGTTCCGGGGGCCGCGTCCGGGGTCACGGGGGGAGCGGAGGCGACCCCGACCTTGGCCAGCGCGTCCTCCATCAGCACGTCGAGCGGCATGTAGTAGGTCTGCACCGCGAAGAGGACCGCCGGCAGCGCCACCGCGATCAGGGCCAGGGTGCCGGCGATGATCGTCCGCTTGCGCCGGACCTCGCCGGGCGAGCGGATGTAGGGAAGGGTGGCGAAGGGCTCGATGCCGAGCTTGGTGGTGAGCTCGACCGGCCGCCGGATCGAGTGGTTGAGCAGCTCCATCAGGAGGATGAAGCCGAGCCCGGCGACGACGCCGCCGAGCATCCCCGCCGCCGCGATCAGCTTGCGGTTCGGGCTCGACGGCCCGCCGGGCAGGTTCGGCTGCTCGATCAGCGAGAAGCGCTCGCCCTTGGAGAGGACCTCGATGCGCTCGCCGACCTGGGCCTGGCCGACGTTGGCGACCGCGGCGTTGTACTGGCTCTGCAGGTTGTCGAGCTCGCGCTGCAGCCCGTCGAGCACCTGCTCGTTGGCGGGCGTCGCCTGGATCGAGGCGTCGAGGTCGTCGAGGGTCTTCTGGATCATCGCCTTGTTCTCGGCGATGAACTTCAGCTGCGCGTCGATCGGCGCGAGCTCGACGTCGAGCTCGGAGGCGGGCTGCGCCGGCTGGCCGTCGGGGCCGGGCACGGTGCGCGCGGCGCGCTGGTCGTCGACCACCTTCTGCAGCGCCGCGACCCGGCCCTCGAGGATGCGGATCTGCGGGCTCGAGGGGGCGTAGATGGTGCGCTGCTGCACCAGGTCGTTCTGCATCGCGGTGAGCTGGGTCTCCTCGGGGCTGAGCTGGGCGGTCGCCGAGGAGCGGCCGGTGCGCTCGAACACCCAGACCACGGTGGAGCGCTGGTTGTTGAGGTCGGATTCCTGCTGCTCGAGCGTGAGCAGCCGCTGCTGCTGCAGGAGCTGCTGGCTGCGCCGGTCGTTCAGGCTGTCGGGCAGCGCCTGGAAGTTCTCGGTCTTGAACTTGCTGATCTTCTCGCCCTGGGCGTCGAGCGCCTTCGACAGCCGGTCGACCTCGGACTGGAAGAACTCGAGCGTGTCGTTGGCGCGGCCGGTGCGGAGCTTGACGTTCTCCTCGAGCACGAGGTTCACGAGCTCATTGGCGCCCTTGTTGGCGTATTCCCCGGTCGGCCCGTCGAAGGAGACGCCGATGATGGTGGCGCCCGGGGTGTCGGGGGCGCGGCTGACGTCGGGGGTGAAGCCGATGAAGGTGATCCGCTGGGCGATGTCGGAGACCATCGCGTTCGTCGACATCGGCGGCTGCACGTCGGCGTACATGCCGATCCGGTTGGCGAGGGCGAGCAGGTTCGCCCGCGTCATCAGCCGCTGCTCGATGATCTGCGCCTGCTCGTAGGGATTGAGCGGCACCGTGCTCTGCGCCAGATCGCCGGTGATCTGCTGCGGCTCGACCAGCATGCTCGCCGAGCTGGTGTAGACCGGCGGCAGGATCATCGCCACCGTCACCGCGCCCGCGGTGAGGAAGGCGACGATCACCAGGAAGTAGGGCAGCCGGCGCAGGAAGACCGCCCAGTAGAACTTGAGATCGAGATTGCCCATCGGTTTTCCGTTCCGTCCGTCTGTCCGCGCCCCGTCCGCGCCCGCGTCCTCGCCGGGGCACCGAGGCCCCGGCGGCGGCGGTCAGACCACCATCTTCAGGTTGCCATGCATCCGCCGGTCGGTGACGACCTGCTCGATCACCCCGGCGTCGACCGCGTCGAGCCCGTCGGTGAAGGCGTAGACGAGCGCGTAGTCGCAGATCTGGTTGACGAGCCGCGGCACCCCCCGCGAGGCGAGGTGCACGCATTCCCCGGCCGCCGGGGTGAAGATCTCCCGCGTGGCGCCGGCGACCGCGAGGCGATGCGCGACATAGGCCTGCACCGCCTCGGCCGACATCGCCGGCAGGTGGTACTCGGCCGCCACCCGCTGGGCGAACTGCACCAGCCGCGGCTGGGCGATGCGGTCCCTGAGCTCCGGCTGGCCGACGAGCACGAGCTGGATCAGCTCGTCCTTGTCGGCGTTGATGTTGGAGAACATCCGCAGCTCCTCGAGCGTCTCGGTCGAGAGGTTCTGCGCCTCGTCGAAGATCAGCATCGTGCGCCGCCCGGCGGCATACTCCTCGATCAGGAAGTCCTGGAACTGGGCGAAGAGCTGGACGTAGGTGGCGCTC
>Ga0164241_10004939_pt1 | contig 12702 bp, 14 predicted proteins | sample OricomyardsoilBY_FD_108780 | JGI IMG/M metagenome (GOLD analysis project Ga0164241, IMG submission 108780) | Backyard soil microbial communities from Emeryville, California, USA - Original compost - Back yard soil (BY) | ecosystem: Environmental > Terrestrial > Soil > Unclassified | place: USA...
CCGGGTGTGGGGCGCGGACTACGTCGGCGACACCAAGACCCTCGACGTGCACGTCAAGCGGCTGCGCTCCAAGATCGAACCCGACCCGGCGTCGCCGCGGCACCTGGTGACCGTGCGGGGCCTGGGCTACAAGTTCGAATCGTGAACAAGTCCTTCCCGTTTCGACACCGACCGGTAACCTAACCGCCCGTGCGCCTAGGGGTCTTGGACGTCGGTTCCAACACCGTCCACCTGCTCGTCGTGGATGCGCATCGGGGCGCGCACCCGATGCCCGCCAGCTCGGAGAAGACCGTGCTGCGCCTCGCCGAGCGGATCGACGCGGACGGCCGGCTGTCCCAGGAGGGCGCCGACGACCTCGTGTACACAGTGGCCGAGGCGAAGCGATCCGCCGTGAAGCTGGGCTGCGAGGAGCTGACCGCGTTCGCGACCTCCGCGGTCCGCGACGCCCACAACGCCGCCGAGGTGCTCGACCGGGTGCACGCCGAGACCGGCATCGAACTGCGCGTGCTGAGCGGCACCGACGAGGCCCGGCTGACCTTCCTCGCCGCCCGCCGCTGGTACGGCTGGTCGGCGGGCAACCTGCTCGTGCTCGACATCGGCGGCGGCTCGCTGGAGCTCGCGATGGGCGTGGACGAGGCGCCGGACTTCGCCCGGTCGGTCCCGCTGGGCGCCGGGCGGCTCACCCGGGAGCGGTTCACCTCCGACCCGCCGAACCGCGAGGAGATCGACGAGACCCGCCAGTGGCTCGAGGACGAGCTGGCGCCGGTCGCGAAAAAGGTGGCCAAACAGGGCGAACCGGACCGCGTGGTCGCGACGTCGAAGACGTTCCGGTCGCTGTCGCGGCTGACCGGCTCGGCGCCGTCGTCGGCCGGGCCGCGCGTGCGCCGGGTGCTCACCGAGGCCGGGTTGCGCCAGCTCATCGCGTTCATCTCCCGGATGTCCGCGACCGACCTGGCCGAGCTGGAGGGGGTCAGCCCGAGCCGGGCACACCAGCTGGTCGCGGGCGCGCTGGTGGCGCATGCGACCATGCGTGCGCTGGGTCGACCGGAACTCGAGATCTGCCCGTGGGCGCTGCGCGAAGGTGTCATCCTTCGGCGGCTTGACCAGGCCAACGGCGAGGATTCCTGATGCTTGGCGAATGCCACACCGGGGGACCATTCATAATGTTGGCAGTCAACCCGGTGGCTCGCAGCCGCGAGCCGCTCAACGATCGCACCGGCGCTGGACGATTCGGCCGATGCCGGGCACGGTGGAGTCAATGAGTCACGAGGGCGGACCTGAGCCAACTCAGCGCACTGTCGCCGAGTTGCTCGCCAAGTACGGCGCGGAGACCGGAGAACGGGCCCCGCGCCGTCGTAGGCGTCGTGATGACATGGAGGACACCGGCGCCCAGGCGATCATCGACCGGGTCAACGCCGAGAGCGGCGAGATGCCGGTGATCCGCCCCGACACCCCGCCGCCCACCCGCACCTCGCACCGGCACCGCTCGGACTCCGGCTACCACCGCCCCGTCGACCAGCCCCCGCGCCGCCGCCAGCCACGCCAGCAGCCGCCCGGCCAGCAACCGCCGGGACAGCAGCCGCCCGGCCAGAACTCGCAGCAGATGCCGCGGCCGCCGCAGAACTCCCAGCAGCTGCCCCGCGGCGGGCGCCAGCCCGGCCCGCCGCCGGGCCCGCCGCCGGGCAACCGGTCCGGCCAGTACCCGCGGCCGAGCGGGCCGCCGTCCGGCCCGCAGCCCATCCCCGGCAACGGCCCGCCGACGCAGGCCATCCCGCCGACCACCGGCCCGCCGTCGGGCCCCCAGCAGCTCCCGCACACCGGACCGCCATCCGGTCCGCAGCAGCTGCCGCCGACCGGACCGCCGTCCGGTTCCCAGCAGCTCCCGCACACCGGGCCGCCGTCCGGTCCGCAGCAGCTCCCGCAGGCAGGCCCGCCGACGCAGTCGATGCCGCCACCGGTCGGCCCGCCCTCGATGCCGCGTATGCCCGCGGTCGGTCAGCCACCGACCCGCCGGGGCGAGCGGCCGAGCGTCGACCGCCAGGGCCCGCCGCCGCGCCAGCAGCCGTCGCAGCCGATGGCGCCGCCGTCACAGCCACTGTCGCAACCACTGCCCAAGCCGCAGCAGTCCCAGCAGCTGCCGGTGCCGCCCCGGGTGCCGCCCAACGGCATGCCCGGCCAGCGCAGCGGCGTGCAGCCCAACCTGTCCGCGCGCCTCGACGGCGTCGACGCGCCGCCCGGACCGCCGCTGCCGCCGCCCGGCCAGGTCGGACCGCGCGAGCCGCTGACCGAGGAGATGCCGCGGTATCCCTCGTACCCGTCGATGGAGCCGGTCGCCGACCCACGCAGAACCGACCGGCCTTCCGGCGGCCCGGTCGGACCGGACAGCCGCACCCGCATGCAGCCGGCGAAGTTCCCGCCGGCGGAGCGGAACAGCGGCGGCCGCGGCCGCTCGGATCGTGACTTCGACGACGACCCGTTCGACCGCCGCCAGCCGCTGGACGACGACGTCGACTTCGACGACCTGGACCGCCTCGACCGCGACCGCGACGACTTCGACGACCTCGACGAGGACGAGGAGTCACGCGACACCTCGCCCGTGCGCGAGTGGATGATCATGGTCGGCCAGCTCGCGGTCGGCGTGGTCGCCGGCGGCGCGGTGTGGCTCGGCTTCAACTGGCTGTGGAGCGCGCTGCCGCAGGCCGCGCTCGTGCTCGCGCTGCTGGTGATCGCCGGCATGGTGCTGATCGTGCGGAAGATCCGCCGCGCGGAGGACCTGCAGACCACCGTGTTCGCCGTGCTGGTCGGCCTGCTGGCCACCGTGTCCCCGGTCGTCCTCCTCCTGGTCAACAAGTAGCGTGCCGTGATCAAGATCGGGGCGTCGACGGCCTCGGTGTGGCCGCAGACCGCCACGACCGCGTTCGAGCTGGCCGCCGAGCTCGGCTACGACGGCGTCGAGGTGATGGTCTGGGCCGACCCGCTCAGCCAGGACCCGGCGGCGCTGCGCAGGCGCTCGCGGCAGACGGGCATGCCGGTGCTCGCCGTGCACGCGCCCTGCCTGCTGATCACCCAGCGGATCTGGTCGCCGAGCCCGGAGGAGCGGCTGCGCCGCTCGGTGGCCGCGGCACAGGAGCTGGACGCGCCGACCGTCGTGATCCACCCGCCGTTCCGCTGGCAGTGGCGCTACGCCGAGGGCTTCGCCGACCTCGTCGCCGAGCTCACCGAGCAGAGCGGGATCGCGATCGCGGTGGAGAACATGTTCCCGGTCCGCAGGCTCGGCGGCGCGGTATCCGCGTTCCACCCGAGCATCGACCCGACCGACGTCGGCTACGACGCCTACACGCTCGACCTGTCCCACACCTCGGCCGCCGGCGTGGACGCGCTGGCGCTGGCCAAGCGCATGGGCACCGCCCTCCAGCACATCCACCTGGCCGACGGCACCGGCCAGCCGCGCGACGAGCACCTGGTGCCCGGCCGCGGCGGCCAGCCGTGCGCGGAGGTGTGCGAGTGGCTCGCGACGAGCGGCTTCACCGGTCAGGTCGTGGTCGAGATCAACACGAGGCGGGCTCGCGGACAGGCCGACCGCGCGAAGGACCTCGCCGAGGCCCTGCTGTTCGCGAAGCTGCATCTCGGGCAATAGGCCTGGCGGCGGCAGACGGCCGCATACGGCGCACCGTAGAGTCTCGCTGCGAGGCACCCGTCGGATGGGGCGGGCCGCCAGCTGTGCGTGGAATGGGAGCGTTCGTGAACCCGCTACGTAGCTTGATCCTGGCCGCGGCCGGCAACGACGTGATCCGTCGTGCCGTCGCGACCGCACCGGTGAGCCGGGACGTGGTGCGCCGCTTCGTCGCGGGCGAGACCACGGCCGACGCGATCGGCGTGACACGGGAACTCGTGGCCGCCGGGCTCACGGTGACGCTGGACTACCTCGGCGAGGACACCACCGACTCGGCGCTGGCCGAACAGACCGTGCGCGCCTACGAGGACCTGCTCGGGGCGCTGGCCGACGCGGGCCTGGCCGCCCGCGCGGAGGTCAGCGTCAAGCTGTCCGCCGTCGGGCAGCTCCTCGACGAGGACCTCGCGCTCGGCAACGCCAGGCGGATCGCCACGGCGGCCGAGCGGGCAGGCACGACGGTGACCCTCGACATGGAGGACCACACCACGACCGACTCCACGCTGCGGGTGCTGGCGGAGCTACGCCGGACCTGGCCGTGGGTGGGCGCGGTGGTGCAGTCCTACCTGCACCGCACCGAGTCCGACTGCGCGCGCCTGGCCGGCGCGGAGTCGCGGGTGCGGCTGTGCAAGGGGGCATACGCCGAGCCGGCCGAGGTCGCGTTCACAGACGCGCTGGACGTCGACCGCAGCTATGTGCGGTGCGTCAATGCGTTGCTGGCCGGCGACGGCTACCCCATGTTCGCCACCCACGACCCGCGCCTGGTGCCGATCATCGACGCCAGAGCGGACTTCCACGGCAGAAAGCCCGGCAGCTTCGAGTACCAGATGCTGTACGGGATCCGGCCGGAGGAGCAGCGCAGGCTCGCGGCACTCGGGCACACCGTCCGGGTGTACGTGCCCTACGGCGTGCAGTGGTACGGCTATCTCATGCGGCGGCTCGCCGAGCGACCCGCGAACACCGCGTTCTTCCTGCGTGCGTTGACCTCGCGCAGATGAACGCGGCTCGTCCGACGCGGTCCGATCAAGCTCCACCCGACGTGGCAGGGTAAGGAACATGAGCAGTTTTGCGGGGCAGGCCGATGCCCGGGGCGGTCCCGGGTCAGCAGTCGGTCCGTTCGCCTCGGCGTCGAGGGTCCGCTCGCTCGGAGACGGGACCTTCACCGCCGAGCTCAACACGGCGTGGACCGTGGGCGGCAAGCCCCACGGTGGCTTCCTGCTCGCGCTGCTCGCCAGAGCCGCGGTCGCGGCGGCGGGCTCGTCCTCGCCGATGGCCGACCCGCTCGCGGTGAGCGCGCAGTTCCTGCGCCCGCCGGAGGTGGGTCCGGTGCTGTTGCGCACGGACGTGCGCAAGTCCGGCAGGCAGGCCACGGTCGTGGCCGTCCAGCTGGAACAGCGAGGGCAGTCGTGCGTGGAGGGCGTGGTCACGACCGGCAGGCTGCCGCGCGAGCGGGCGGTCTGGTCGGACCTGCCCAACCAGTCGCCGGAGCCGCCGGGCAACGCGGTCGACCTGGCGTCGCTGCCGATGGCGTCGGTGTTCCGGCTGACGTCCACCTGCGACGTGCGCCTGGACCCGAACGGCGCGGGCTTCCTGCACGGCCACACCGGTGACCCGCCGCGGCTGCGCCTGTGGGTGCGCCCGCGCGGCGAGCAGGTCGACCCGATGTTCGCGCTGGTCGCGGGCGACATCTCGATGCCGGTGACGTTCAACCTCGGCCGCTTCGGCTGGAGCCCCACGGTCCAGCTGTCGGCGCTGCTGCGCTCGCGCCCGGCGCCCGGGTGGCTGCGCGTGCAGGTCGACTGCAAGGCCGTGCACGGCCCGTGGTTCGACTCCGACGCGACGGTCGTCGACGCCACCGGCAGGCTCGTCTGCCAGTGCCGCCAGCTCGCCCTGTCCGCAAAGGCCTAACTCGTCCGCCTCCCCGGAATTTTGACTTCGGGTTGCGTTGGGTTCGTCGGGCGCGGCTTCGGCACGTACTTGTGGCTGGGTTGCGTCCCGTTCCCCTTAGGTGCGGTTGCGAGCCGCTTGGTTCTTGACCCGGGGCTTAGCGTTTGCGCCGCTTTGGCCGCTTGCGCCGTTGCGGACGTTGCGCGTGCTGCTGCGGTGGCACGCGGGACTTGCGGTAGGAGCGGATGGCGGTTGCCGCCACGGCCATCACGAGCACGATCCCGATGGCCCAGATCAGCACGATTCCCATCCGGCGCACGCTAGGCAGCCCGTGCGGGCCCGGCATCGCCCGAAACCGGTGGGATCACCCGTTTCGGAGCCGGTCCGTGGCGTCCTTGGCCTGCTTCAGCGACCAGCCGGTGTCCTCGCGGACGGCCTTCACCGCGTGCACGTACCGCCCGGCCGCGAGGAGCTCGCGGACCCGCACGACCGCCTCCGGGCTCAGCCCGGCGTACTGGACGGGCGGCTGGACCGGGCCGGTCGGCGGCAGGCGCTCCACGTAGTTCTTGGCGTCGAGGAGGCTCATCCGGGTCTGCTCGCATAGCTCCTTGATCGCCTGGATCTTGCGGTCCTGCGCCACCAGCGAGCGCAGCCGCTCGGTCAGGTCGCCGGACGGCGGGACCACCGGGGCCTGCGGGGCGGCGCGGCCGGGGCGGCGGCGGAAGAGCAGCAGCGCGATCACCAGCGCGATCACGACACCGAGGACGACCTGCAGTGGAACGGGCACGGCCGAAAACAGTAGCGGGGCCGTGGGAGGCTACGGGCATGAGTGACGCGGAGAAGCCCGCCATCGCGGTGCTGGGCGCCGGCAAGATCGGTGAGGCGCTGCTGTCCGGGCTGCTGTCCGGCGGGCGGCGGGTCGACGAGCTGATGTTCACCGAGCGCCATCCGGAGCGGGCCGCCGAGCTGACCACCCGCTACGGCGTGCGCGGCGTGGACGTGGCGACCGCCGCCAAGGAGGCGGGGGTGCTCGTCGTCGCGGTCAAGCCGCAGGACATCGAACCCCTGCTGGACGACCTCGCGCCCGCCGCGGGTGAGCGCACCCTCGTCGTGTCGCTGTGTGCGGGGCTGCCGACCGCCCTGTACGAGCGGCGGCTGCCCACCGGCGTCCCGGTCGTGCGGGTCATGCCGAACACGCCGATGGTCGTCGGCGAGGCGATGAGCGCCATCTCGCCCGGCCGCTACGCCACCGCCGAGCACCTCGCCGCCGTCGAGGACCTGCTCTCGACCGTCGGGCAGGTCGTGCGGGTGCCCGAGTCGCAGCAGGACGCCGTCACGGCGCTGTCGGGCTCCGGGCCCGCATACTTCTTCTTCCTCGTCGAGGCGATGATCGACGCCGGCATCCTGCTCGGTCTGCCGCGCGCGGTGTCGGAGAAGCTGATCATCCAGTCGGCCGTCGGCGCGGCCACCATGCTCGCCCGCACCGGGGAGCACCCGGTGACGCTGCGGGAGGCCGTCACCTCGCCCGCCGGCACGACGATCATGGCCATCCGCGAGCTGGAGAGACACGGCGTGCGGGCCGCGCTGCTGGCGGCCATCGAGGCCGCACGGGACCGGTCGGAGGAGCTCGGCCGCGCCCACGACGACAACTGACCGACCCGGCGTCACTCGCTGTAAATTTCGTCCACGGCGTCGCATCAGTCACACCAGTCCCGCTACTCTCGTGAGAAGCACGTGCGTGTCGAATCCGTCGGTGGGGAAGCCGACGGCGCGACGCGTGTCGAAGGACTCGGTGAGCATGCCGGCGAACAAGAACGAACCGGAGCATCCGGGCCTACAGGAGGTGCGGTTTCTGACCGTCGCCGAAGTGGCCACAGTGATGCGAGTATCCAAGATGACCGTGTACCGGCTGGTGCACAACGGCGAGTTGCCCGCGGTCAGAGTCGGGAAGTCCTTTCGGGTCCCCGAACAGGCCGTCAACGACTACCTGCGCAGCGCCTATTTCGACGCTGGCTGACGGGTTCCGGATCTGCGCAGCTCGGAGCCGGTGGCCGGGCGTCACCGGCGGCCGGGTAACCTGGAAGCTCGTTGTGCCTGGTTCTTCTCGAGCACGTCCGTGACCTGCCGGTCGAGTGGTCGTAGCCGTCCAGGGGCAAGATCGACCACCGACTACAGCAAGGGATACACATGGGCTCGGTCATCAAGAAGCGCCGCAAGCGCATGTCGAAGAAGAAGCACCGCAAGTTGCTCCGCAAGACGCGTGTGCAACGTCGCAAGCTGAAGAAGTAACGCTTCGGCGCTTCATCGCGAGGTGACTCCGAACGAGTGAACATCCGCGATGTAAGCGTGTGACCTGCGTTAATTACAGGTTGCCATCGACAAATCGATCACAATCTGGCGGTACAGTCGCCGGTGGTCCGCCACCGTGATAGTCGGGCTGTCCCTCCACACGTGATCATCGGAGTCGCATGGCGCCCAACGTCGTCCTCGTGACCGGAGTCGCCGACCAGCTCGGCGGCTCCCTGGCCGACCGGCTCGCGGCCGAGCCCGGTATCGAGCGGGTTCTCGGCGTGGACACCCGGCCGCCATCGGCGGCCGTGTCCTCGCGCCTGTCCGCGCGCGTCGAGTACGTGCCCCTGGACATCCGCGACCCGCGCATCGGCCGGGTGATCGACTCCGCGCGGGTGGACACCGTGGTGCACGCCGCGCCACGGGTGAGCGCGGGGCCGCTGCGTGGCGTGATCAAGGAACGCAACGTCATCGGCACCATGCAGCTGCTGGCCGCGTGCCAGCGGTCCACTCAGGTGCGCAAGCTCGTGGTCAAGTCGACCGCCGAGGTCTACGGCGCCAGCGCCACCGCGCCCGCGGTGTTCACCGAGCAGGACCCGGTGGCCGGCGGCCGGGACCACGAGCCGGCGGAGATCGAGGCGTACGTGCGCGGCTTCGCCCGGCGGCGCCCCGACGTCACGACGACGACCGTGCGGCTGGCCGAGCTGATCGGGCGCGGTGTCGACACCGCTCTCGCCCGGTACTTCCGGCTCCCGGTGGTGCCGACCGTGCTGGGCTTCGACGCGCGCGTGCAGCTGCTGCACCCTCAGGACGCCGTGGACGTCCTGGAACGGGCCGCGACCAGCGACCTGCCCGGCGTGTTCAACGTGGGCGGCGACGGCGTGATCCTGCTGTCCCAGGCGATCCGGCGGGCCGGGCGGATGCCGCTGCCGATGCTGCGGGCCGCCATCCCGGCCGCCGCCCGGCTGGTCCGCGGGGCCGCGCCCGTGCACTTCTCGCCGGACCTGTCCCGGCTGCTCAACTACGGCCGCGTCATCGACACGACGCGGCTGAAGACCACGTTCGGCCTGACCCCGAAGTGGTCCACGGCCGACGCCTTCGACGACTACGTGCGCAACTCCCAGGAAGAGGCGAGCAAGTGACCGGCCAGACCGCCGAGGTGATCCCCCTCAGACGCCGCTCACTCGACGGCAGGGTGCACGTCCGCCCGGCCACGGTCACCCGCCCACCGGCCCCCGTGACCGAGCTGCGCCCGGCGCCCGCCCCACGGCCGGGCCTGCTGTCCGGCGCGGCCCGCTTCCTGCGCAGCCGGCTCGCCGGCGACTACCCGGTGGACGACTTCGGCTTCGACCCGGAGCTGACGGACGTGCTGCTGCCGGCCGCCCGCGCGATCTACGACAAGTGGTTCCGCGTCACGGTGACCGGTTCGCTGCCGGCGGGCACGGGCGCGCTGGTGGTGGCAAACCACTCGGGCACGGTGCCGTGGGACGCGCTGATGACGGCCGTGGCCGTGCACGACAACCACCCGGAGCAAAAGCATTTGCGGATGCTGGGCGCGGACCTGGTGTTCCGGGTCCCCGTGCTGGGCAGCCTGGCCCGCAAGACGGGCACGACGCTGGCCTGCTCGGCGGACGCGCAGCGCCTGCTGCGGGCCGGCGAGGTCGTCGGCGTGTGGCCGGAGGGGTTCAAGGGCATCGGCAAGCCGTACAGCGAGCGGTACCGCCTGCAACGCTTCGGCCGCGGTGGTTTCGTGGCGACCGCGCTGCGGGCCGGGGTGCCGATCATCCCGTGCTCGATCGTCGGCGCGGAGGAGATCCACCCGAAGATCGCGGACATCCAGCCGCTGGCCAAGGCGCTCGGCCTGCCGTACTTCCCGGTCACCCCGCTGTTCCCGCTACTAGGCCCACTGGGCGCGATTCCCTTGCCCACCAAGTGGACCATCGACTTCGGCACACCGATCCGCACGGACCTCGCGTCCCCGGACGCGGACCAGGACCATGCTCTGGTGCTGGAGATCGCCGACCAGGTCCGGGAAACCATCCAGTCGAACCTGAACCGCATGGTGGCGGCCCGGGGCTCCGTCTTCGGCGGTTGACGCTCCATAGCTTTCCGGCGACGGCGCCGGAACCGTCGGTGGGCGCCGGTAGCGTTGAAATCGGGGGCCCCTGGGCGAGTTGTCCACAACTGGCCCGGCCATCCACAGATCAGCTTCCGACCTCCGGAAACGTCCGCGTGCGCGACTAAACTGGAATCCGGGGGACCCCCGGGCAGGGTTGTCCACAACCCGCCCAGTTGTCCACAGAAGTGCTTGTGGCACCCGGAAATGTCAACAGTCGCCGGTAGCGTGGATTCCGGGGGCCGGAGGCCGAACCTCAACCCGACAGCGGAATCCGCCGCGGATTGAGCATCCGAAAAACGTTCGCGAGACGCCTCCTCAGAGGAGGCGTTCTCTTTTTCGGTAGGCCAACCCCGCAGCCACCGCACCAGCCACCGCCCCGGCCCCCAGCACCGACGGGACGCCGATCTTCGCCGCCTTGCGGCCGGTCCGGAAGTCGCGGATCTCCCAGCCTCGCTTGCGGGCCGTCTCCCGCAGCGAGCCGTCCGGGTTGACCGCCACCGCCGTGCCGACCACCGACAGCATCGGGACGTCGTTTGCCGAGTCCGAGTACGCCGTGCAGCGGCGCAGGTTCAGGCCCTCCCGCGCGGCCAGCGCGCGCACCGCGTGCGCCTTCGCCGGGCCGTGCAGCATCTCGCCGTCCAGGCGGCCCGTGTACACGCCGTCCTCGGCCTCCAGCACGGTGCCCAGCGCGCCGGTCAGGCCCAAGCGCCTGGCGATGATCGTGGCCAGGTCGACCGGCGTCGCGGTCACCAGCCACACCCGCTGGCCCGCGTCCAGGTGCATCTGTGCCAGCGCCCTGCTGCCCGGCCAGATCTTGTCGGCCATCAGCTCGTCGTAGATCTCCTCGCCGTGGGCCATCAGGTCGGCGACGGAGTGACCAGCCACAAAGGACAGTCCGGACTCGCGGGCGGAGCGGATGTTGTCGTGCGTCTCGCGCCCGCCCACGCGGAACCGCACCTGCTGGAAGGCGAACCGCGCGAGATCCGAGCTGGTGAAGAACTTCCTGGCGGCCATGCCGCGCGCGAAGTGGAAGATCGACGCGCCCATCATCATCGTGTTGTCGACGTCGAAGAACGCGGCCGCCGTCAGGTCCGCGGGCGGCGCGGAACGGCCCCGCTCCTGCCCGAGCACCACCGCCGCCTCCGCCGAGGCCTCCCCGGCGAGCGTGGCGAGCTGGGTGAGCTCAGGCTCCTTGTCTCGGCCCCGCCACAGGGACACGGCATCGCCTCCGGGTGTTGCTGCCACGCGTTCTGTACCGACAGCGTAGCGATCCGGCCCGCGTCAGCTTCCGATGCTGAGCCCGGGGAGTCCCGGCAGCAGCGGCGGCACCGTCACCCCGGGCAGCGGCAGGGGCAGGTTGATCGACGGGCCGCCCGACGCGGGCGGCTGGGTCTGCGCGCTGTCCGGCGACGGGTTGTCCACGGGCGGCTGCCCGACCGTGCTGCCCACCAGCGGCGGCTGCCCGTCCGTCGGACGTTCCTGGCCGGGCTGCCCGCCGGGACCCGTCTGCGGCACGGTCGGCTGCACGGACGCGCTCGGGTCGTTGCCGCCAGGGGCGTTCGGGTTCGGCCGCGATCCGGGCCGCTGCTCGCACACGCCGTCCGCGGGCAGCGCACCGACGTCGTCGGACGCGCCGGACGTGATCTGGTAGCAGTCGAGCCGCTCGGACAACGCGCCCGCGCGGGTGGAGATCTTGTCGAGCAGCGCCATGGACGCCCCCGAGCGGTTCCGCGCGGCGGCGGGCAGCAGCGCCGACACCGCGGTCAGCCGCGAGCTCTGCTGCTTCGCCCACGACGTCAGCGCGTCGAGCTGGCGGCCGTCCGAGGTCGTCGCCACGGCGATGAGCTGGCGGGAACCCGCCGCGGCGTCGTTGTCGAAGTCGGTGAGCGCGGTCAGGTAGCCGCCGACCGGCGCGCTGTCCCGGTCGGGATAGCGGCGGGCGAGCGTCTCGATCTCGCTGACCCGCGCGGTCGCGAACTCCAGGTGCTTGAGGGCCTTGCCCTCGTCGCCGAAGGTCAGCCCCATCTCGGCGGCCTCGGCGGTGCGCTTCACGCCGTACAGCGCGTCGCCGGGCAGCGCGTCGCGGGACAGCAGCAGGCTCATCCCCACGAGCGATCCGACGAGCGCGAGCACTGCCACCGCGGCAACCGCGAACCGGCCGCGCGCCCCCGACACCGCCCTGGCCGGCTGCCGGGCGGGCGGGCCGGATCTGTCCGGGCGATCGGAGTCCGACCGGTTGGCCGGGCCGCGCGGCCCCCGACGTGCCCGCGCGGCCTGTCCTGGTGCGGCATGCCGCAGCCGGGACGTCGTGGTGCTCCGGCCCTCCGGACCGGCCGGCTCGTCGGATAACTCCGGCAGGCCGGCGAGGATCCGGTCGCGGATACGCGAACGCTCCGCGATGGTCGGCGCGGTCAGCGGGGTCAGCTGCGCCAGGGCCGACACGACGGTGCGGTCGTGCTCGGTGCCTGGACGATCCGGTCCGCTGTCCACATCGTGCTCCGTGTCGTTCCTGGAACCGAATCCAGGATCTCGTCTGTTTGAACGAGCCGGCTGGTGGCGGGTTACGGCCTCCACCCGGCGATTTCCGGTCTGTCTAACGCAACTCGGGCGGCAACAGTTGCGCGAGCCTGCGCACCGCCCGGTGCTGCAGCGCCTTCACCGCGCCCTCGTTGCGGTCCATCACCTTCGCCGTCTCGGCCACCGACAACCCCTGCAGGAACCGCAGGACGATGCATTC
>Ga0164241_10004940_pt1 | contig 12701 bp, 13 predicted proteins | sample OricomyardsoilBY_FD_108780 | JGI IMG/M metagenome (GOLD analysis project Ga0164241, IMG submission 108780) | Backyard soil microbial communities from Emeryville, California, USA - Original compost - Back yard soil (BY) | ecosystem: Environmental > Terrestrial > Soil > Unclassified | place: USA...
GCCCGCCTGGCGCTCGGCGAGGTCCAGATCACCCGTGTCGAGGGACATCCAGGCCAGCTCGGTCAGCGTGAACGAGATCTCCCGCTCCGCGCCGAGCGCGCGGTAGAGCTCGAGCGCTTCGCGCAGCGGCCCCTCGGCCGCGACGGCCTCCCCCTGCGCGGCGGCAAGGCGGGCGAGCGTCCACAACGCTCGTGCACGCATGCGGAGGTCCTCCGGCGGGGCCTCCTCGATCGCCGCGGCGAGCATTCGGCGCACCTCGTCGACGTGGAGATGAGCGCGCCAGTACCGCTCGAGGGACGAGATCAGCCTGATCACCCGTTCGTGGTCGCCGGTCCGGCGCGCGTCGTCGAGGGAGGCGCGAAGATCGGGGAGCCACGCGTCGAGGTCATCGAGCCAGTCCGCCGGATCCGCGCCGGAGAGCTCCTCGGACGCGCGTTCGACCAGGTCGTCGAGCCAACGGTCGCGGTCGGCCCGCGCACGGTCGAACTGGGCGGCGTCGAGCCGCTCGAGCGCGAGCTCACGCACGGTGCGCAGCATCAGGAGGCCCGTTCTCGGGCCGCGGTCCGCACGGCGGAGAAGGGCCGCCGAGACAAGCGCCTCGAGGTCCTCGATCCGGGCGCCGAACCCCGTCCGCGCGGCGTCGGGAGTGAACCGGCCCTGGAAGATCGCGAGACGGGCGTGGAGCGATCGATGCTCCGGAGAGAGGATCGCGTAGCTCCACGACAGCGTCGCCGCCAGCGTCCGCTGGCGCTCCGGGAGGTCGTGGGCGCCCTCGGCGCCGAGCCAGACCTCCATCTGCGACGCGAGGTCGTGCACGGTGAGGAGCCCCGCGCGCGCGGCGGCGATCTCGATCGCGAGCGGCAAGCCGTCGAGGCGGACGCAAAGATCGCGGACGACCTCCCGGTCGGCCTCGTCGAGCTGGAAGCGGCTGTCCGCGGTGCGAGCGCGCTCGACGAACAGCTCGACTGCCGCGTCCTCCGCCAGGGGCTCGACCGGGACGACTCGCTCGTGCGAGAGGCGAAGAGGCGAGCGGCTCGTGCAGAGCACGAGGAGCCGCCCGCAGCGCTCGACGAGGTCGGAGACCAGGGGAGCGGCACGCGTCACGTGCTCGAAGTTGTCGAGCACGAGCAGCAGCTGCCGATCGCCGAGGTAGTCGAACAGCGCGGCGTCGACGTCCCGCGCCTCCTGGATCCCGAACGAGCGCGCGATCTCGACTGGAACGAGGTCGGGGTCGTCGATCGTCGCGAGCCGAACGAGGTGGACGCCGTGGGCGAGCTCGCCGACGAGCGCATTGGCCGCCTCGAGAGCCAGGCGCGACTTCCCCGTGCCGCCGGGCCCGACGAGCGTGACGAGACGGACCCCCGAGCGCAGCAGCTCGCCGAGCTCCGCCAGCGCCTCCTCGCGCCCGATCGTCGGGCCGCGCAACACCGGCAGGTTGGTCGCGGTCGACGTTCGCAGCGGCGGAAAGGCCGCCGCGTCGGTCGCCACGACGAGCTGGAAGAGTCGCTCGTCCCCCACGTCGCGGAGCCTGTGCCGCCCGAGGTCGACGAACACGAGGTCCGAGTCGTCCCCGGCGAGCGCCCGCGTGACGCTCGACACGACGACCTGCCCCCCGTGGGCGGCGGCGCAGATTCGCGCGCCGCGGTGGAGGTCGATCCCGACGTAGCCGTGCTCGTGCAGCTCGGGCTCGCCCGTGTGGAGCCCCATTCGCACCTTGAGCTCGAGACCGTCGGGCCAGGATGCCGAGGCGAGCGTCTGCTGGGCGTCGCGAGCCGCGCGGAGGGCATCGTCTGCGCTGGGGAAGGCCGCGAAGAACGCATCGCCCTGGGTGTCGACCTCGGCGCCGCCGTGCGCCGCGATCGCGTCCCGGATCACCGTGCGATGGAGACCGAGAGCGTGGCCGTATGCGGTTCCCAGGGTGTGCAACGCCGCGGTGGAGCCCTCCACGTCCGTGAAGAGGAGAGTCACCGTCCCCGTCGGGAGCGCCGTCACCGGTCGAGTGTAGGACGGAATCGGGCCGTTGTCCTCCGCGCCGACGTCGGGCGCCGACTGCTCCTATCCTGGCCGTGTGACCGAGCGCAAGGCCGTTTTCGACGTGCGCCCGTGGGGTGCCGACGAGTGTCTCGTGGCGCTCCTCGGCGAGCGGGGCGCGAAGGAGTTCCGCGCGCTGTTCGACGCGTTCCCGGATCCGGTCGGGGTCCTCTGGGCGCTGCGCGGCGACGGCCGGATCGTCGACTTCGCCTTCGGCTACGGCAACCTGGCGATGCTCTCGGGCTTCCGGCTCCCGGCCGGGACACCCGAGCGCTACACGCTCCTGGAGGCATTGCCGAGCATGCGCGGGAGCCGCGCGCTCGACGAGTACGTCCGTGTCTGCGAGACCGGCGAGCCCTGGGTCAGCGAGGTGACCTACGACACGCCGTTCGCGGACGGGTACATGCTCGGCACGTTCGTCCTGCGGGTCGCGAAGCTCGGCGACGGTGTGGTCACCTTCCTCGACGAGGTGACGGCTCAGCGGCGGATGGAAGCGGAGCTTCAGGCGTATGCGAACCTCGTCGCCCACGACCTGAGCGAGCCGCTCGCCAGCATGCAGCTCCTCGTCACCCTGCTCGAGCAGCGTCCGGACACCCCTCCGTCCGCGGAGGTGCTGCGACAGCTGCGGAACAGCGCGGTGCGCGGGCGCGAGCTGATCGACGGCGTGCTGGAGTACGCCCGCTCCGGCGAGCTGCGCACGGAGCGCGTCGACCTCGCGCGTGTCGTCGCGGAGGTCGCCGAGGATCTGCGCCCGTCGCTCGAGGCGCACGGCGAGCTCCTCGTCGGCGAGCTGCCCGAGGTCGAGGCGGACCCGCGTCAGCTGCGGCGCGTCTTCCAGAATCTCGTCTCGAACGCGCTTCGGTTCCGTCGGGAGGACACGGTGCTGATCGAGGTCTCGGCGCTACGGGATGCCCGCGAGTTCGTCGTGAGCGTCCGCGACGACGGAATCGGCATCCCGCAGGAGCACGCGAGACGGGTCTTCGGGATGTTCTCCCGGCTCGACACGAGCGCGGAGGGGATCGGCCTCGGGCTCGCCGTCTGCCGCAGGATCGTCGAGGCGCACGGCGGGCAGATCTGGGTCGAGCCTGCCGAGGGCGGAGGCAGCGTGTTCCGGTTCACGCTCCCGCGCGAGCCGAGCTAGTGGACGCGTCCGCAAGTACAGGGGTGTGCCTGGCGGCCCGCAGACACATCGCATCCCGTCGTCCTCAGTCGCCCCGATACCTGAAGGTATCGGGGCTCCCTGCGTCCTAGGGCTGCTCGGTCTGCGAACCGCCAACCACGGCCGAACTTACGGACGCGTCCACTAGCCGCCTGAACGGCGCCCGGTACCGTTCCAAGCCGTGTTCGACGCGCTGTCCAACCGCCTCCAAGACGCGCTCGGCGACCTCGGGCGCCGCAGCAAGCTCGACGAGGAGACGGTCACCCGCGCCACGCGCGAGATCCGGCTGGCGTTGCTCGAGGCCGACGTCGACTTCGAGGTCGTGAAGCAGTTCGTCGACGCGGTGCGGGAGCGCGCGCTCGGCCAGGACGTCCTCAAGGGACTCGACCCGGGCCAGCAGGTGGTGAAGATCGTCCACGAGGAGCTGACCGAGCTGATGGGCTCGGCCGACTCGCGGCTCGTGTTCGGCCGGCCCCCGACCGTCGTCCTCCTGTGCGGCCTCCAGGGCTCGGGCAAGACGACGACGGCCGCCAAGCTCGCGCTCCATCTGCGACGGCACGAGAAGAAGTCGCCCGGCCTCGTGGCCGCGGATCTGCAGCGGCCGGCCGCGATCGACCAGCTGGAGCAGCTGGGGCGCCAGATCCAGCTGCCCGTCTACCGCACGGAGACGACCGATCCCGTCACGGCCGCGCGGGAAGGGCTCGAGCGTGCGGCGGCCGACGGCTGCGACGTCGTGATCGTCGACACCGCGGGCCGCCTGCAGATCGACGAGCCGCTGATGGACGAGCTCGCGCACGTCCGCGACGCGGTCAAGCCGTTGAACGTCCTGCTGGTGCTCGACGCGATGACCGGGCAGGAGGCCGTCTCGGTCGCCCGCGCGTTCCAGGAGCGCATCGCTTTCGACGGGATCGTGCTGACGAAGCTCGACGGCGACGCCCGCGGGGGCGCCGCCCTCTCCGTCAAGGCCGTCACCGGCCGCCCGGTGAAGCTCGCCTCGGTCGGCGAGAAGCTCGACCAGCTGGAGGTCTTCCACCCCGACCGCATGGCGTCACGGATCCTCGGCATGGGAGACGTGCTCACGCTGATCGAGAAGGCGGAGCAGGCGGTCGAGCGCGACGAGCAGGAAGAGCTCGAGCGCAGGATGATGGCCGGGCAGTTCACGTTCGACGACTTTCTCGCCTCGACGCGGATGCTCAAGAAGATGGGGCCGCTCAAGGGCGTGATGAACCTCGTCCCCGGGATGGGGCGGCAGCTCGACGGCCTCGAGGTGGACGACGGCCAGATGGCCAGGGCCGAGGCGATCGTGCTCTCGATGACGCCGCACGAACGGCGGACGCCGCATCTGATCAACGGGCCGCGGCGCCGCCGGATCGCGGCGGGCAGCGGGACGACGATCGAGGATGTCAACCGCCTGCTCCAGGCGCGCAAGCAGATGGAGAAGATGATGCGCGCGATGGGCAAGGGGAAGATGCCATCGCTACCCCCCGAGCTGACCGGAGCGACCGGGCGACCCAAGCGGGGACGTCGGTAGGACCGACTCTGGCGGTTTCCGGCACAATGGTGCGTCGCACATACGACGAAGGGATTTCACGGCATGGCAGTACGGATCAGGTTGACGCGGGTCGGTTCGAAGAAGAACCCGATCTACCGCGTTGTCGTCGCCGACGGGCGCTCCCCGCGGGACGGCCGCTTCATCGAGATCGTCGGCCGCTACAACCCGCAGACGCAGCCGTCGACGATCGACCTCGACGCCGACAAGGTGAAGGGGTGGCTCGAGAAGGGCGCACAGCCCTCCGGTCCCGTCGCGCGCCTCATCAAGGCCGCGGGCATCGAGTAGGCACGGCGCGTGGAGGAGCTGCTCGCCTGGATCGCGCGGGGGCTCGTCGACGAGCCGGACGCAGTGCGGGTCGAGCGGGTGGAGGAGGCCGATGCGGTTGTTCTACGCCTTTCCGTCGCGCCCGACGACGTCGGCAAGGTGATCGGCCGCCAGGGCCGGGTCGCCCGCGCGCTCCGCACGCTCGTCCGCTCGGCGGGCGCACGGGGGGACAAGCGGCTGGTGCTCGAGATCCAGAGCTGAGTGCCCGTGCTGATCACGATCGGCAGCGTCGGGCGGCCGCACGGGCTCGACGGGGCGTTCGTCGTCGAGCGGGCCAGCCAGGACGACCGGCGGTGGCGCGTCGGCGCAACCGTCCTGGCGGATGGCGTGCCGGCCACGATCGTCCTTACCCGGAAGGCCGGCGGCAGCCGGCGCGTGATCCGCCTCGACCGCGAGGTGCCGCGTGGCACCGAGCTGGCGATCGACGCTGACGAGCTGCCCGCCCCCGATCCGGACAGCTTCTACGTGTTCCAGCTCGTCGGGCTCCAGGCCGTCGACGAGGACGGAGCGCCGCTCGGTCGTGTCGTGGAGGTGCATCCGGGCGCCGCGAACGACAACGTCGAGCTGGACGACGGCAGGCTCGTCCCGCTGGTCGAGGACGCGGTCCGCGACGTCGACCTCGAAGCCGGGCAGCTGATCGTCGTCCGGAGCTTCCTGCTCTAGCCCGAGGCTCTGGTCCCCGGCCGTTCGCCCGCGGTGAGGGGTACCCTGGGTCGTCCCGTGCGCATCGACGTCTTCACCCAGGTTCCGCACGCGTTCGCGTGGCTCACCGAGCAGCAGCCGCTCGCAGGAGTGCTCGGCCGTGAGCTCGAGCTCCGGCTGTTCAACTACCGCGAGACGACGCCGCTTCGCGCGGGTCAGGTCGACGACGACCCCTACGGCGGCGGCCCGGGCATGGTCCTGCGCGTCGACGTCGTCGACGCTGCGCTCGAGGCCGCATACGGAGCGGCCCGCCCCGCCCGAATCGTCGCGCTCACCCCGACCGGCCGTCAGCTCGACCAGCCGTTCGTCGAGGAGTTGGCAGGCGAGCGCGAGGTGGCGCTGCTTTCGTCCCGGTTCGAGGGCTTCGACGAGCGGATCGTCGCCGAGCTGTGCACCGACGCGGTCTCGATCGGGCCGTACGTCCTCTCCGGCGGCGAGCTGCCCGCGATGATCCTGCTCGACGCGATTGCCCGCAGGCTGCCCGGCGCCCTGAGCGACGGCTCGGGCGAGCACGAGAGCTTCTCGACCGCGCTCGAAGGAGGGCTCGAGTACCCCCACTACACGCGGCCCGCTGAGTACCGCGGCTGGAGCGTCCCAACGGTGCTGCTCTCCGGCGACCACGGCGAGATCGAGCGGTGGCGGAGTGAGCAGAGCCGCGTCAGGAGCATCCGCTGAGCGACGTCCACCAGGGCGACCCGTCGCCCGACCCCGACGTCTCGACCCCGCGCCCGGCGCCGCTGCCCGGAACGGGCGAGGCGCCCACGGGCGACGGCGAGCCCGCGGGCTGGCCGACGACGCCTGCGGACATCCCCTATGCGGGGGCGTCCGAGCGCGACCTCGCCGCGGCGCGCGAGCCGGCGGCGCCGCCGAGACACCATTCGCGCAATCCCGTCGACCGCCTGACGCGAGGGCTTCCGGACCCGATCCGCGTCGTGGTCGACTGGGCGGTCACCATCATCGCGGCAATCGCGATCGTGCTTCTCGTCAAGGCCTACGTCGTCAACCCGTACAAGATCCCGTCGTCGTCGATGGAGCCGACGCTCCACTGCGCGCGCCCCAAGATCGGCTGCGAGGCGCGCTTCGACGACCGCGTGCTTGCCAATCGCTTCATCTTCCACTTCCGTGATCCGCATCGCGGCGAGATCGTCGTGTTCGACACCCCACCGGCCGCGCGCGTCGCCTGCGGCGAGGGAGGCACCTTCGTCAAGCGCGTGATCGGGCTTCCAGGCGAGACGGTCGAGGTTCGCCTCAACCCGACGGGCAAGGGCCTCGTCTACATCGACGGCAAGCGCCTGAACGAGCCGTACATCAAGCCCGACCGCTTGCCGGACAAGGCCTTCGGGCCGCAACGCGTGCCCGACGGCGACTACTTCATGATGGGCGACAACCGCGCGCAGTCGTGCGACTCACGCGAGTGGGGGCCGGTCCCGCGCGGCAACCTGATCGGCAAGGTCTTCGCGACGTACTGGCCGCCGAACAGAATCTCGTTTCACTGAAGTCTTGCTCGCGAGCGGGATTCCGCGGGAGCGGAATCCCGCCGCTTGATCCCCCGCCTGCGGCGGGGGCACTTCCCTGAAGGCGTCGGCTTCGCCGCCGCAACTGCCTTCTGCTCTCGAGCGCCGTCCGCTATCATCCGCGCTCGGCCCCGGGGCCGACCCTTCCTATGAGCACGATCGTCGAGAGCATCGAGCGGCGTCAGCTGCGCGACGTGCCCGCCTTCAAGGCGGGCGACACCGTGCGCGTCCATTTCAAGGTGATCGAGGGCTCGAGGCAGCGCCTCCAGGTGTTCGAGGGCATCTGCATCAAGCGCCAGGGCTCCGGTGCGCGCGAGACGTTCACCGTTCGGAAGAACTCGTTCGGCGTCGGCGTGGAGCGGACGTTCCCGTTGCACTCGCCCAAGATCGAGAAGCTCGAGGTCGCGATGATCGGCGACGTGAACCGCGCGAAGCTCTACTACCTCCGCGGGCGCGTCGGCAAGAAGTCGCGGGTCCGCGAGCTCCGGCAGTCGTAGTCGCGCTTCGCGACTCCGACTAGGGGCCTGTCCGGAACGTGGCCGCGGTGGATGACACGCGACAGGCGGTGCGAGGCGAGGACGCAGGGAGCCCCGATACTGGAACGTATCGGGGCGACCGAGGACGCTGCATCGCAGCGCCTGGCGGCTGTCAGCCGGCCTGGTTCACTTTCCGGACAGGCCCCTAGATTCGGGCCGTGCGCACCCTGCTTGCGCTTGGCACGGTGGTGCTCGTGCTCGTCTCGGCCGGTTGCGGGGGCACCGAGGACCAGACGCAGCAGTTCGCCAGGCAGGCGGTCGAGTCTCGGCTCGCGGGGGACTCGGCGTACGACCTCGACCATGTGCAGTGCACCGGCAACCCCCGCCCGTGGTTCGTCGAGCAGCAGACGACCGAGTCGATCTGCGCCGTTCGCCGGGCGACGGGCGGCTGCGACTGGTTCCACGTCGAGCTGACTCCGGTGGGCCGGCAGGTGACCGCGAAGGTCGCGCTCCGCTCGCAGGACGTGGGCTGCAGCCCGGCCTGAGACTCGTTCTGAGCCGGCACGAAGCGGTATCGAGTACGGCACGGTCCCGTCCGACGGCGGCGGATATCCTCGGCGCGTGCCGCTCTCCTCGGGCCAGCGCCTGCTCCGGTTCGATCGTCGCCTCGAGACGCGCTTCGTCGCCGGTGCGGACGAGGCGGGCAGAGGCTCCCTCGCCGGCCCGCTCGTCGTCGCGGGCGTCCTCTTCGACTATGCCTTGCTGCGCGAGGGTCGCGTGAGGCCGCTTGCGCGGCTCAACGACTCGAAGCAGGTCGATCCCGACGAGCGCGAGCGGCTCTACCACGCGGTCCTTGCCACGGCCACGCGGATCGCAGTCCGCGTGATCGCGTCTGCAGAGATCGACCGGGAGGGGCTCCACCGCTCGAACCTGTGGGGACTCCGCACGGTGCTCTCCGAGCTGCACGAGCCGGGCGGGTCGTGCCTCGTCGACGGCTTCCGGCTCGGTCCACTCGCGCCGCCGCACGTCGCGATCGTCGACGGCGACACGAAGAGCGCGGCGATCGCGGCGGCCTCAGTCGTCGCCAAGGTCACGCGCGACCGTCTGATGCGACGCCTCGACGCCGTGTATCCCCGCTATGGCTTCTCCTCGCACGTCGGCTACATCACACCCGAGCACACGCGCGCGGTGCTCACGCACGGCCCTTGCCCCCAGCACCGGCGGTCGTTCGCGGCACGCGCCTACAGAGCGCCCGGCCGCGATCCGCTAGCGGCGTGAACCGCGGCGAGCGGATCGCCGCCAGGCACTACCGGCTCCGCGGCTACCGAATCCTCGGGGCGAACGTCCGGGCGGGCGGCAACGAGGTCGACCTGATCGCCCGCCGGGGCCGTCGTCTCGTGTTCGTCGAGGTCAAGGAGCGCGCCCGCGCGACCTACGGCGGGGGCGTCGGCGCCGTCGACCGCGAGAAGCGCCGCCGCGTCCGGCGCGCGGCGGCGACGTGGCTGCAGTCGCATCCCGAGGCGGCGGCGCTCGAGATCCGCTTCGAGGTCGCGGCCGTGACCGACGGCAAGGTCGAGCGGCTCGAGTTCGCAAGCGACTAGTGGACGCGTCCGTAGGTTCGGTCGTGGTTGGCGGATCGCAGACCGAGCGGCCCTAGGACGCAGGGAGCCCCGATACCTTCGGTATCGGGGCGACTGAGGACGACGGGATGCGATGTGTCTGCGGGCCGCCAGGCACATCCCCGTACTTGCGGACGCGTCCACAAGCGGCGCGAGGAATCGCACCGGACGGCGCCGAATGAGGATCGATGGCGGCCACCCAGGAGGCCCTGTACGGGCGGCTGGACCTCGCCCTGTCGTGGTCCGAGGCGGATCTGCCCGAGCGGGAGCGGACGAAGCACGTCCACCGCCTCCACCCGTACCTCGGAAAGTTCGTCCCGCAACTCGTCGAGGAGCTGCTCCGGCGGTACGTGGAGCCGGGAGGCCGTGTCCTCGATCCGTTCGCCGGCTCCGGGACGACGCTCGTCCAGTCGCTCGAGTCGGGATACGACGCGGTCGGCGTCGACGTGGCGCCGTTCAACTGTCTCCTGATGCGCGTCAAGACGGACGACCACGACGTCGATGCTCTCCGCCGCGACCTCGAGGCGGCTCGTGCGGGCGCGGAGGCGCTTCGCTGGGACCGCGAGCCTCCGTCGCAGGCGTCGGCGTACGTCCTGGAGTGGTACGCGCCGCGCGCGGCCGCGGAGCTGCTCGCCTTCCGCACATCCCTCGAGGGCTCGATGTCGGCAGACGTCCTCCGCGTCGTCCTTGCGCGTGCTGCGCGCTCAGCCCGCCGCACGACCCATTTCGACCTCGACTTCCCGCGGGTCCCGCAGACGGAGCCGTACCTCTGCCGCAAGCACCGCAGGGTCTGCCGTCCCGTCGAGGAGGCCCGCCGCTTCCTGCTCCGCTACACGAGGGACACCCTCGCCCGGATCGAGGCGTTCGCCGCTGTCCGCGGAGAGCGCGCGACGGCCACGGTGCTGCACGGCGATGCGCGCGCGCTCGAGCTTCACGGCCCATTCGACGGTGTGATCACCTCGCCGCCGTACCCCGGCTTGATCGACTACCACGAGCAGCATCGCTACGCCTACGAGCTCCTCGGCCTCACGCAGCACGGCGACCACGAGCTCGGACGCCCCGCCAACGGCCTGAGCCGGGCCGCGATCGAGACCTACGTCCAGGGCGTCGCCGACGTGCTCGCGAACGCGCGCTGCTCGCTCGTGTCTGGCGCGCCCGTGTGCGTCGTCGTCAACGACCGGCGCGAGCTCTACCCCGAGATCCTCCGTCGAGCCGGCCTCCGTGTGGAGACCAGGCTCGAGCGACATGTCAATCGCCGCACAGGACTACGGGCAGGGGAGTACTTCGAATCGGTGCTCGTCTGCCGGGCGGGCTGACCGCCCGATCCCGTCCCCGACCAGGGAGGTCACATGCACAGGCTCCTCAGGCACCGCCCGTCGCCTGCGATGGTGGTGGCGTGCATCGCGCTGATCGTTGCGCTCGGCGGCACGAGCGTCGCAGCGGTGAACGCGCTCGCGCCGAACACGGTCGGCCCCGTCCAGCTCAAAGCCGGAGCCGTCACGAACCCGAAGCTCCGGAGCAACGCGGTGACGGGCGCGAAGGTCCGGAACCGCTCGCTCACTCCGATCGACTTCGCCGCCGGATCGCTGCCCCGGGGCCCTGTCGGCCCCGCCGGGCCGGCCGGACCCGCCGGTCCTGCCGGGACCGTCGGCCCGATCACCGTCCGTCAGGACAGCGTGACGGTCGATGGCGGGACAGGGGCGCAGGTGCAGGACGGCGCCTACGCGACGGGCACCGTGTCTGTGAACTGCAACCCCGGAGAGAAGGCGATCTCCGCGGGGACGGGCTGGAGCGACGACGCAGCCGGGCGCGAGCTCTGGGTCCAGCGCATCACGCCGGTCGTGACGAACGGCGCCGTGACGGGCTACCGCGGCACCGGCGGGAACGACAGCGGCAACACGAGCACGTTCACGCTGTACGTCCTCTGTTATACCGGCTGACAAACGTGGGGGAACCCGTGGTTCCCCCACGAGCCCCCTCCTTCTGCGCGCACCAATGCAACGCGGGGCTGGCCTCCCGGGCGGCAAAGCCGCCCTTCGGCCGCGCACGGCTTGTCGCTCCATCGACGTTTCTTTCCCAGGTCGAAGCCGACACACTCTCGTGACGGGTACACCCGTACGGTCGGGAGGTGCTCGGCCGAGCCGTCACGTTCGCGCTCGTCGGCCTCGAGCCGCGCCGCGTCGAGGTCGAGGCGCACCTGCGCTCGGGCCAGCAGCCCTCGTTCTCGATCGTCGGTCTGGCCGACCGCGCATGCCAGGAGGCCAAGCACCGCGTCCGGAGCGGCGTCCACTCTGCGTTGCTCGAATGGCCCGGGCAGGTGATCACGGTCAACCTCGCGCCCGCGGCTCTGCGCAAGGAGGGCACCGGCTTCGACCTTGCGATCGCCCTGACCCTTCTCGCTGCGTCCGGGCAGATCCCGCCCGCGCGCCTCGCCGGGCACGCGTGCGTGGGGGAGCTCGGCCTCGACGGGGCGGTCAGGCCCGTCGCCGGCGTCATCGCCGCGGCCGAAGGCGCGGCGCGGGGCGGGCTCGAGCGCGTGCTCTGCCCGGCGGGCTCGGCGCCCGAGGCGGCGCTCGCGGGAATCGAGGCGATCGGCGTCCAGCACCTCCGTCAAGCGGTCGGCTATCTCCGGGGCGACGAGTCACTCGAACCGGCCTCGCCCGAGCCGAACGGCCGCGCGCCCGTCCTGCTGCCCGACCTCGCCGACGTCCGAGGCCAGGAACGTGGGCGTCGAGCGCTGGAGCTCGCGGCCGCCGGCGCGCACAACCTCCTGCTCGCGGGGCCGCCGGGAACCGGAAAGACGATGCTCGCGCGCAGGCTTCCGTCGATTCTCCCGGAGCTGGGGCGCGAAGCCGCGCTCGAGGTGACGCGAATCCACTCCGTCGCCGGCACGCTGCCGCCGGGCTCGGGTCTCGTCGCGACGCCGCCTTTCCGGGCGCCGCATCACGGCGCCTCTGCAGCCTCAGTGATCGGGGGAGGCGCCGTCCCGCGCCCGGGCGAGGTCAGCCTCGCCCATCGCGGAGTCCTTCTCCTGGACGAGCTCCCGGAGTTCCCGCGCTCCGTGCTCGAGGCGCTGCGGCAGCCGGTCGAGGACGGCGTCGTCTCAGTGGCCCGAGTAGGCGGCCGCGCGCTGTTCCCCGCCCGGTTCAGACTCGTTGCAACCATGAATCTCTGTCCGTGTGGGGCTCGCGGGGATCCACGGATCGAGTGCACGTGCACGCCCGCGCGAATCGCGGCGTACCGCGACAAGGTCTCACGCGCCCTGCTCGACCGGTTCGACCTCGTCGTCGCGATGCCGCGACCGCGGGCAGAGGAGCTCGCAGC
>Ga0164241_10004941_pt1 | contig 12700 bp, 11 predicted proteins | sample OricomyardsoilBY_FD_108780 | JGI IMG/M metagenome (GOLD analysis project Ga0164241, IMG submission 108780) | Backyard soil microbial communities from Emeryville, California, USA - Original compost - Back yard soil (BY) | ecosystem: Environmental > Terrestrial > Soil > Unclassified | place: USA...
AAATAATAAGGAGTATCGATATTGGTAAGAGGAATATCCGCACTATCAACAAATGAAAATATTTCAATTGATTGTGTCGTTTTAGGATGGGCAGATTTGATTTCTTCTTCACTGAGTAGAATATATTTCCCTTTCTCGTATTGAATTCCTTTAACGATATTTTCTTTAGTGACTTCTTTGCCCGTAATTTTGTTCACCCGTTTGTAGCCCACGGGATCCATCGTTCGTTGATCGAGCCAATCAAAATCGATACTGTCCGACGAAGTCGCTGACTGAAGCGCAACAGGAATATGGACTAAACCAAAAGTAATTGCGCCTTTCCAAATTGAACGTGCCATATCGAACCTGCTAGTGGGTTGGTGTGCGAGTCAGTTGTGCGCGAGCGAGTTGTGTTAAAAATTACAGCGTTATGCCATCGGAATAAATTACTTTTCCAAATTTGGTAATGTTTAAAATTTGTTGGAGCATATTGTCAGCAGAACGTTCTGCCTCTGCTTCTGATGTTAAATTCGGCGAAAGTACCCAGAGCATTCGCGCAACGCCATCCGGCGATTTGCTTTGATAGCCGATGATGCCCGCATAACCGTTTTCATATTGCATGGCATCTGTCCATGCCGTGTAATAACAAAAATCTTTAACCATGATTCAAGACCTCTTTAGCCCTTCGGTTAATTCCCAAGCCGAATTTACTTGGATTACCCATTAGAACTTAAGATGTTACTCCGCCAGGATCTTTCAAAATGTACGCTTCCACACAGATGGGTGCGTCCGTATCACTTAAGTCGAGGTTTTGATACCGGTTGGATAAAAGGTTTGTCAACCACTAATCCCACAGCTGCAATTCGATGCGCTTTTGCATAAGCTGGTTTTTGCAGTTCATCGCCAAAAATATCTGGATCAATTTCTTCATAAGACCAAGTACATTTTTTCTTTTCAAGAAAAAGTGTTATAGCAGAAAGAAATGGATCGATTGAGCTGGTCATCGCAACGCCCGTATAAATAATTAATTTTCCACCCAATGCCAGTTGTTCAAACGCCTTTATAAACATACGAATACTCAGCGCAAGACCAAGTTGTTCGCCGCCATCCCTATAAGAGCGCCCTGAATCGTCACGCATAAAAGGTGGATTTGCGATAATTAAATCAAATTTTTCTTGCAGGACCTCAATAATATCGCCCTGCAATAATTTCACCGGAATACCCGATGCCTGAGCATTCGCTTGCATTAAATCCAATGCCGTTGAATTAATATCACTCATGGTAATTTCGTAGGGCTTCCCCGCTGGCAGTGCACGAATTGCCGTAATGCCACCTGCGCCAGTTCCACATCCTATATCCAGAATACCCAGTGGGCGATTGGAGTTGTTTAAAAAAAATTGTTTATCTACTTCGAGGCAATGACGAATAAAGCGTGCAAACCGATAAGTGTCTGGCCCAAAGAAAATTGCATCGCTTTCGGTTGTAGGAAATGCGGAATGCAAAAATAGATCATTTCCCAGGGACGATATCCGTATGCGGCTACGCCACAATTCGCCGCAACGTTCAATCATGCCCGTGTCAAACAGAATAGTGTTTAATTGAGGTATAAGTTCAATCGCAAACGGCAAATTCCAGCCAAAAATATCACGCAGGTTATTTGCTTGCGTATTCGTCCGCAGGTAATGTTCATGAGTACCTGGAGTCGTGGTGATAAATTGATAACCCTGACATTTAATCAGGCTTAACAAATCAACAAGTTGCTTATGATGCGGCGCCATGTCTGACCTTTTCAGCGTCTCAGGGATTTGCATTTTTTGGTGGGCAGTTAATCAACAATCTCCAGTAATTTTCTTTTGGTTGGTTTCCACTGGCGATTTTTAGATGCCGAATTAAGATTAAATTCCTGACTGTAACGATCAAAACATTGTTGTCCGCATGTCAAACGCATCAATGCACCTTCGGCAATAAAACGGGCACATTGCGGATCAGCGGCAACCAGTGGTCGAATAATTTCCTTGATCCAGGCATGCGAATGCAAGACGTCCAATACGGCGTGCAAATCAAAATAAGCGCGCAATTTTCGTGGCATTTCCAAACGTGCCATACCGCGTGCGACATGTGCCGCCCTTAAAGGTGCGGTTAATTCAATAACGCCGAGAGCACCTAATGATTGATAGGTATAACGTCGTGATGTCGCGAGCCCGAGCATTAAATTACCCAGCGCCAGTGATTCCCACACAGTTGTTTCAATTAACGGTTTTAATTCAAGGCCTTTTACCATGGATTCCAACAAAGGCCCATGCATGGCCTTGGGTTTTCCCCGGCCCATTTCATCCCAATAATTGCGCGCGCATTCCAGCTTGGCTTGTTGAGGTAATTTAACTTGTGTGTAGGCAACTAAATCTTCAAAACCCGCTTCGCCCGCTGCTTCCTGCGTTAAAAACCAGCGCATTTGCTCCATGCTGGCCTCTTCCGCCAACCATGGAAATAACGGGTGATGTTGTCCTGGCCCCCAATCCGCCAACGATTCAAACCAATGAACAAAATAATCCGCGTCAGTAAAAATACCTTTCTTAAGCGGTTCATTTATAAGAGGTGCGACCGATACGCGCATTTCTTCAATATAACGCCCTTCATAAATGCGAAATTTAATTTCATTATGCAATTCTCCTTCCCAGGAAGGCGAAGGCACAGCCACAGCCAAGCGATCAAGATTAAATTTAGCGAGCGCTGAATGAAATGCAAATGGATCATTTGCAATTTTTGAAGCCAACATAAACCCTCCCGAACGAATGCGCATGAATAATTACAGCGTGTCACAGGGAAGCGAGTACTTCTGTTCGTTATTGCACTTTAGTGTTAACTGTGTTTCGTGATATATGTCGGTACATAGTTCCAGTTAATGAATCAATCCTCTTTTAAAAAAAGAAAATGCTCAATTACATGAATCATTAATTCTTTGTGTTCAGGTTTGCTTTGATTGATTCTCTAAAGTTTGCGTTTTTAATGTATTAATACTGTTGTTTACCCAACAACCTAAATGTTTATAAAGCAACAATTCAGGTTTCTATCTACACATCTATCCATGTATCTTTTTAGAAAAGATCATCTTGTTATCAATCTACAATATAAAAATTTAATGAATTCAAAGGATTATAAAACTTAAATGCTGATTAATTTATTCTGGCATGCTTGCTGCTAAATAGCTCTCAACGAACTTTTTGTGCAACACACAATGTTGGCAAAAGGCTTTATTTGTTTGTCATCACAAGTGACATTTCATTCAAACCGGTTGGAGTAATTTATGAGCGCGCATGCCTTTTCAGAGCCTTATTCATATCATCATCGTCGACATCATGCGCGTTATCAGTCGCGACAACTTCCACAAGAATCGCTACAAGATGCTCCGCGTAAATCAGCCGATGTGATTGTGTTGGTGCCACGCGATTTTACTCGTGAAAAACAAATTGAATTGGTGTATCCCCAATATAAAAATTTGACCGGTTTTCTTGCCCTGGGTTTGATAGTGGCATTGCATCTAGGCACTTTTGGTTATTTTTATTTCAAGCCTGTGCCGCTGATTATTCAAGCTGAAGTTCCACCTATGACGGTAGAACTATATCGTCCTCCGGTTGAGCAACCGCCGGCACCAGTGATTCCCGAACAGCTTCCGCCACTGCCAAAAGTGGAAAAACCCAAACCGGTAGAAAAACCGAAACCAAAACCAATTGAGTCAAGAGCTGAACCGGTTGTGCAACACGTTATAGAGACTCCTGCACCTGTGCAGCCACCGCCACCACCGATTACACCAGCCACAGCGAATCCGGGTTATCTGCGTAATCCCGCACCTGCCTATCCGGAAGCGGCGATGGAAAGAGGTTGGGAAGGTACAGTGGTATTGAGCGTGCATGTGTTGGGTAATGGCAAACCGGATAATGTTGAGTTGAAACAATCCAGCGGCCGAAAAATTCTCGATACGGCTGCAATTCAAACAGTAAAACGTTGGGCATTTGTGCCAGCCAAACAAGGTGATCTTGCTATTGATTCCTGGGTGGAAGTTCCCATCGATTTCAAACGTTCCAATTCGTAATTTTTTTATTATTTTTTAGGTATTTATTATGTCTGAGTTGTACCAACACATCGTGGAATGGACCCTGTGGGCGTTAATCGCATTTTCAGTAATTACTTGGACGCTGATTCTCATCAAAGGAATTCAACACATTTTGTTATGGAAACAAAACCGTCGTTTCACCAAAACTTTTTGGAGTGCGGCAGATTTACATGCGGCGGCTTCACTGGAAAAATATCATGGTGCAACTGCCAGAGTTGCAGCGGTTGGTTTTCAAACATTGCGCGGAGCAGAAAATAGTACCGTGAGTGATTTGGAACACAGCTGGGATCGCCAGGATTTATTGGAGCGACATTTGCGTCAACAAATTCAAAAAGAACGTCGTTCGTTGGAAAGTGGATTGGCAATATTAGCGTCAATCGGTAACACCGCGCCTTTTGTTGGTTTATTTGGAACTGTGTTTGGCATTATTCAAGCATTAACAACCATTACTGCGACTAAGTCAGCCAATATTGAAGTAGTGGCTGGCCCAATTGGTGAAGCCTTGATTGCAACGGGAATTGGTATTGCAGTTGCCGTTCCCTCCGTTTTGGCTTACAACTTTTTCTTGCGTCGATTGAAATTAATCGCGGCGGATTTGGATGATTTTGCAACCGATTTCGTTAGCCTGGTACAAAAAGCAGGTTTCCGTATCAAAGCGAGTGCGCCTGTTTTCAAAGTGGCACAAGCTCCACGTGATATTAATAAGTCTGATACCGGTAAATCTGAATCGGCTAATAAAGAGGTTTTTGCATAATGGCTATTTCAACCGGTGACGACAGCGATGAAGTATTAAGTGAAATCAACATCACACCCATGGTAGATGTGATGTTGGTATTGTTGGTGGTATTTATTATCACCGCGCCATTGATGACAAATTCAATAAAAGTGAATCTTCCTGATACAGATTCAACCGTGCAAGTACAGGAACCTAAAAAGCCTGTGGTATTGAGTATTAACGATGAGGGAAAAATTTATCTTGATAAAGATGAATATGCTCTGGAAGTAATTGAAAGTGAGTTAGCCAATCGAAAATTGCAAGATCCGGAAATTCGATTGAACTTGAATGCCGATGAAACAGTACCTTACGGTGTTGTAGCCAAAGTGATGGTATTTATCGAAAAAGCGGGAATAGATCGCTTGTCGTTTGTAACTGAAAAGGAAAGTTAAACTTTGGTGAGTTGCATTGCTGTATTAATTAAAAATCCCCGCTTAACGCGGGGATTTTTTTCTGGTTTCAATTGATTAACTGGTTACACCAGACTCACTCAGCAAGCCGTGACGTTTCAGTAAAGTTCGAATAACATTTCGTGATATCCCAAGAAGCGATGCTGCATGTACCTGGTTGGATCGCACATAGTGAAAAGCCTCATGCACAATAAGATTCTCAAGATTATGAAAATGTGGGCCATCACCTTGTTCTTCAAATAATCGTTGCAGTTGCACAGCAATCAATTTCATTGGATCATTTTCACCCTGACCTCCACCCGCATTTGATGCGGATAGTGGCGTTGGTCGATGGGTATACGAAGACTGTGAAAAATGTGTTCTATCCGTGTGAGTATTCCATCCACCAGTGACTTTTAAATGCTCGGGTTCAATGGTGTCACCACTGGCAACCAGCAAAGCAAAATGAATAACATTTTCCAATTCGCGAATATTGCCAGGCCACGAATAGTTCAACATTAATTCCCGTGCGTCAGCAGAAAAACTGATTTGTTTGTAACCCATTTTCATGCTGTAAGTTTTTAAAAAATGCTCTGCCAAAGGTGGAATATCACCAGGGCGTTCTCTTAATGGTGGTAACTTTAACTGGGCGATATTGATGCGATAAAGTAAATCACGTCTAAAGTGTCCGGCTGATACGGCAAAATCCAAATCAACGTTGGTTGCTGCAACCAGTCTTACATTAACGGGAATACCTTTTCGCGAACCAATTCGTACCACTTCTTTTTCTTGCAAAACCCGAAGGAGTTTTACTTGAAGCGGTAAAGGAAGATCACCGATTTCATCCAAAAATAATGTGCCGTGATTTGCAGCTTCAAACCAACCTTCGCGTTTTCCCACGGCACCCGTGAATGAACCGGCTTCGTGACCAAATAATTCACTCTCGGCCAAATGATCACTGATTGCACCGCAATTCACTGCAAGAAAAGGCCCTTTGCGACCACTGAGTAAATGTATATGTCTGGCAACCAGCTCTTTACCTGTTCCTGTTTCTCCTCCTATCAATACAGGCGCCTCACTCGGTCCAATCTTTTCTATATATTCAAGAATTTTTTCTGATTTTGGATCAGAAAAAACCAATGCTTTGGCTCTGACAGACAGAGGCTGTGCATTGCCACCTTCAAGTGATAAAAGTACGGGCTGCTTGGTTTCCGGACTCACAATAGTTCCCTCGAATTAATGGATATTACCGTTAAAAAATTCTATAGCGTTACTGAGCTTTTGTTATCCGCGATAACCCTCAGCACTGAAAGGCAGAGGCATAGTAATTAAGAATTTTTAAAACAAAAAAGACTGTTTTTTTATTAGCTTATAACCTGAGTTATTAAAATTGCTCAAAAAACATCACAAGTGTTGATATATAAACATCAGTCGCTGGTGGAAATCTATCCAACATGGCGCGTGGGTGTTCAAAGAAAAACTGTTTGTTTCGGCGCAGTGTTTAATTTTCAGAATCTTCGGTCGATGTGAAAAATGTATTTTCGATAATGGAAAATTCGATTAATTTTTTTTAATTTATTGAGTTCACTCGCGTCCAGTGCTGTTTTCAATCTAACAATTTCCAGGCAAAAAAAATGTGGCATAGCGGTTGCAAAGTCGCCTGCATGTCACTTAATTGAATTTTGTTCGGAGATTGTTAATGAAACGTTTTACCCCGGTACATGAATTATCTGTTGTTATTTCAGCGCGATTGTTTAAACGAAAACTTCTTGGAATCGCTGTTGCTTCAGTGTTGGTTTCTCCTTCATTCGCGATTGCTGATGAAAAAAAAGAATCCTTCGCATTGGACACAGTCGTGGTGACGGCGCGTAATCGCGAAGAAATTGCGCAAAAAGTTCCTCTGCCTGTTTCTGTGATTGGTGGCAAAACACTGGATCGTGACAATGTGGTTTCGGTAAATGAATTGGTTAAAAAAGTTCCCAATCTTGGTGTGTTTGGTAGTAACCCAAGACAAACCAGTATTTCCTTGCGCGGGATTGGCAAGAACGCGGCTAACGATACGATGGAGCCCAGCGTCGGCGTTATAGTGGATGGCGTGGTAAGTTCTTATGTGGGTCAATCGTGGAATGATTTTATTGATCTTGACCGTGTTGAAGTCATCCGTGGTCCACAAGGAACATTGTTAGGAAAAAATACAACACTCGGTGTCGTTAACATAGTTACCAAAGCGCCCAGTTTTAAAACGGGTTATACCTACGAAACCCGCTACGGTGAATATAACGAATTAGGTGGAAAGGTATCGGCGACGGGATCATTGATTGATGATGTTCTTGCGTATCGCGGATCGATTTTTTTCAATAAAAAAGATGGCGTGTTGGATAATGTTTGGCAATCCGGCCCCGAAACCTGGAACGAAACCAACCGTGTAGGTGGCAGAGTTCAATTTTTGGTAACACCTGATGAAACCTTGTCTGCAAGAATTATTTTGGACAGTATCCAATCCGTAGAAAATGGCAACAAATCACTTCTGCTCAGCAATGGTCCAACAACATTTAATGATGGTGTTGAACGTACGATTAGTTTTCAAAGCCGGTTAGGGCGCGAATATTTTAACAACCCCGACGGTACACAATATCAGCCTGTTTATGGCGGCAATAAAATTGAAGATTCACAAGCAAGGCCACAGCGCACAGAACAAGGTGGCGTTTCCGTTGAAGTTAAAAAATTATTAAATGATGAATATACACTCACTTCAATCACCGCTTATCGCGAGCAACATTTTGATATTAAAAATGGTGGCGTCACGCAATTTGATATAGGCAATGGCGGCCAGCAATTGTGGAATGATCAAACATCACAAGAGTTACGTTTCAGTTACAAAGGCGAAAAAAATTACGATTATCAAGTAGGTTTTTATTATCTCGATGCCAGCGTATACAGTGATGACCCAACCTATTATGGTGCTGATGCTGGTGCGTTTAATGCCAGCAATTCACAATGGAATGCATTGAGGGCGCCGCAATATCGCGGTTTATTGACCGACTCGCAACGTGGTGTTTATCGTTCTTATGTATTAAATCCCACTACCGAAAGTTATGCCGCATTTGGCCAAATTAACTGGCACTTCACTGATAAAACAACATTGACTCTGGGCTTGCGCGACACACAGGAATACAAAACCGGACGCAATCGCCGTGAATTGGATAGAGCAGGCACGGGGCTAACCAACGCAGCGGGCACGGATAATTCAAAAGCAATTAATTATGGATTGGATCTGGATAACGCTGCGGATCTTGCTGCCTGGAATGCGGCTAAATCTTTATATCGTAATGCGATTGGAACCAGTAACGGTGCCAATGGAATTTATGACTGGGTAGAAGGTGATGATATTGATAATAATTCGGTAGCCTGGTTAATCAGCCCGAGTTATTAATTAACCAATGATGTGATGTTGTATGCCTCTTTGTCATCGGGTGAAAAATCCGGTGCAGTGGAATTCAATACTGACTCGGGTAGTGCTGATTACGGCACACCGCTAAACGTAAAGCCGGAAAAAGCAGAAAATGCCGAATTGGGTTTTAAAAGTTTATTGCTCGATCGCCGTTTGTTATTGAATGCGAATTTCTATTACACACAACTGACAGATTATCAAAGTAACCTTACGGTTCCTGATAATACTCAAGACACCGGTTTGCGCACTTTCCTTGGCAATATTCCCGGTGTCACATCGAAAGGTGTGGAATTTGAATCGGCTTTTGCACTCACCCGCAGTCTCAATTTGAATTTGTCCGGTGCGTATAACCGCGCGACTTACGACGAATTTTTTACCACGTTACCCGATGTGTCTGTCGCAACATTGGCAGATTATTCTGGCAAACAATTACACGGTGCACCCAAGGTTACCTTGAGTTATGGATTTGATTGGACTCAAGCCTTAAGCAACGGTTATGCGGTTAATTTCTTCTTAAGTAATTCTTATCGATCAGATGCCTATTTAATTCCCAGTCAATCTGAATATTCGTTGCAAAAAGCTTACAACCTGACAGATGGTGGTTTGGGCATAGATAGTGGCAACGGAAAATACAAGTTAATACTGATTGTAAAAAATCTTTTTGATGAGCATTACAAAACCGGTGGTGGCACCTACAGCGGTACTTCAGCAGTTGCTGAACAACCTGGCTATGGTCGTGCATTCAGCCTGGTGTTTCGTGCGAGTTTGTAATTCTTGATTTTCATGGGGCCCTTGTTTAGCTGTAGTGGTAATCCTGCTGCAGCTTTTTTGTTGAATAGTAATATCCGTTAAATTTACCAGTAGTTTAATAAATGAATCGATTAAAAAATCAAACCAAAATTCATACCTTGCTTGGTCAATTCATATTGATACTGGGTATTGTCACGTCAAGTGTTAGTTATTCATCTGATAAAGCAAACACAGAGCAAGTACAAGCACAGTTGGTTGCTTCAGTTACCGCAGTAGAACCCGGTGCTGAAATACTTTTGGGTGTTAACCAAAAAATTATTCCTCACTGGCATACCTATTGGGTTAATCCAGGTGATTCCGGAAATGCGACGACTATTGATTGGCGTTTGCCCGAAGGTGCAATAGCTGGCGATATTATCTGGCCAATCCCCCAACGATTTTCGATGGGGCCCATTACCAACTATGCCTATGAAAATGATGTCACCCTGCTGACTAAAATAAAATTTCCTGAAGATATCGAAGTCGGTAAAACAATTTCAATTTCTGCTGTGGTCGATTGGTTGGTGTGTGCCGAAGAATGTATCCCGCAACAAGTTCAACTGTCATTGGAGCTGCCGATAGTAGCTGCCGGAGAATCCGTTGGTAATGCCCATCCGTTTATCACGGATGCACTGTCCCGACTTCCTGTTACATCCACATGGAAAGTGACTGCAACAGAAATTCTCAATGCTACTAACGAAAAAGAACTGAAACTAACAATCGATATTCCTCAATCGCAAATTTCCAGTATTCAGGATATTTGGTTTTACCCTTATGACTGGGGACGAATTCAACAAAGCGCAATACAACAAAGAACTGATCTGGCTGATGCAGTTGAACTCCGAATAAAAACCGGAGATGCCGCCTATAAACTACGCGATAGTGTTAGCGGTGTGTTAGTGGTGAAAGAAAAAACGGAAGACGGTGAAATAATTGCACGCGGATTTGACATTAATCCGCAACTGGTTTTATCAAACACGAAATCAAAAACAGAAAATTCCGCGGAAGAATCGACCAGTTTTGTAGGCGCTATTTTGTTGGCATTTATCGGCGGCATTATTCTCAATCTAATGCCTTGTGTATTTCCGGTGTTGTCCATAAAAGCTCTGTCATTGGTGAGCCATGCGGCACATTCTCCGCGTCAGCTCTGGCTTCAGGGAGTGGTTTATACACTGGGTGTTATCGCCAGCTTTCTGTTGCTTGCATTGTTATTAATTATTTTAAAAGCGGGCGGCGCGCAAATCGGATGGGGTTTTCAATTTCAATCGCCGGTATTTGTGTTGGTGGTGGCTTATTTGGTTTTTGCGGTAGGTTTGAGTTTATCCGGCGTATTTTTTCTGGGTGGTTCTGCAATAGGAGTAGGCACTTCGCTTACAACAAAACCCGGATATTCCGGCAGTTTTTTTACGGGTGTATTGGCCACTATTGTTGCAACACCTTGTACCGCACCTTTTATGGCGGCAGCACTTGGCTATGCATTAACTCAACCCGCCATTCAATTAATTATTATTTTTATCAGTTTGGCATTAGGCCTTGCGCTGCCTTATTTGTTGCTCACCTGCTGGCCGGGGTTACATCGTCATCTGCCTCAGCCTGGCGTTTGGATGGAAAGATTAAAACAATTTCTCGCATTTCCCATGTATGCCACGGCTATTTGGTTAGTATGGGTTTTGATTCAACAAACCGGTGTTGATGCAATTATTTATGCAGCAGGCGGCATGTTGTTAATTGCATTGGCAGCCTGGATTTACGACAGCAGTCAAACAGCTGGCAATAAAAAACGGATTGCTGGGTTGATTACAGCTCTGGCGATTATTTTACTGGTATTGGTAACGGGGTATCGAGCTGTAAGCCAGAGTCAACACGTGAATAAACCCGAAAAACAATCGGAGCATGGGCAAACTTTTAGCAATCAAACCTTGCAAACCTTGTTACAAGAAAATAAACCCGTGTTTGTCAATTTTACCGCGTCCTGGTGTATCAGTTGTTTGGTGAATGAACGCGTCGCCTTAAGTGATGTGGCTGTGGTTAAACATTTTCAAGATTCCAATATCACTTATTTAAAAGGTGATTGGACTAATCGCGATCAGGAAATCACTGACTTTTTAAAAAAATTCAATCGTAGCGGTGTTCCACTTTATGTTTTTTATCCTGCCAATCAATCCGACCGGCCAGTGGTATTGCCGCAAATACTGACTCCCGATCTTGTTATTCAAACCACACAATAATCTAAAACTGATTTTTAATATTACAGAGGAGGGCTACACCAAAAGAAATGAACATTGTGCTTACTACTTAAACCTCAATCATTTAATTCATTCAGGAGATATATATGTCTATTCGTAAATTGATAAAAATTGTTGCAGCCAGTGTTGTGGTTTTGGTTTCAACCCAGGTATTGGCAGAACCCGTAATTGATAAGCCTGCGCCGGTTTTTTCCGGAAAAGCAGCGGATGGTTCCACCATTAATTTGGCTGATTTCAAAGGGAAAACAGTTGTATTGGAATGGACTAACCATCAATGCCCATACGTGGTCAAACACTATGACAAGAGTGGAAACATTCCTCAATTACAAAAAGACTACACAGCAAAAGGCATAGTCTGGTTACAAGTGATTTCATCTGCCGAAGGCAAGCAAGGTTATGTTGATGCTGCTGGAGCAATCAAAAATAATGCAGATCGTGGCGCTGCACCAACCAACACGATTCTTGATCCACAAGGTGTGATCGGAAAACTTTATGCTGCACAAACCAGTCCGCATATTTTTATTATTAATCCGGAAGGTACTCTGGTTTATAAAGGTGGAATTGACAGCATAAAATCCAATAAACCGGAAGATATTCCCAATGCAACCAACTATGTTCGCGAAGCGCTGGATGCCTTGGCTGCAGGAAAAAAAGTTCCTAATCCCAGCACTGCACCTTACGGTTGCTCAGTTAAATACGCGAGTTAATTTTTCAGCCTGTTCAAAAAATCGAGTCAGGGATGATTCGATTTTTTATGGATGGATTTAGTATTGTTTTTTTCACAATCTTTCAACAATTGTCAACTAACCATTAAGAGAGGATCATGAAAAAATTATCTACGGCAATATTATCGGCGGCGATAGTGTTGGCGGAAATGGCGTCTGCGGAAATAATGTCGAGTATTGCTTCACCGGTGAATGCGGAGCCAATTGTTCTGGAAAAATTGGTGGTGAAAGGTGA
>Ga0164241_10004942_pt1 | contig 12697 bp, 7 predicted proteins | sample OricomyardsoilBY_FD_108780 | JGI IMG/M metagenome (GOLD analysis project Ga0164241, IMG submission 108780) | Backyard soil microbial communities from Emeryville, California, USA - Original compost - Back yard soil (BY) | ecosystem: Environmental > Terrestrial > Soil > Unclassified | place: USA...
ATGTCTTCGAACTGGCCGTCGCGGCCCAGTCGCTCGACCCGCAGCAGTTCCGCACCGAGTTGCGCCGGCTGCTTGGGAAACAGCTGTTCCACCGGCCGGCCCACCATGAGGCGGATCAACGCCTCGCGGTCGGTCGATGCCAGCGAGCCTTCGCCCACCGAGGCGCCATCACGAAACACCGCGTAGCGGTCGGCGAGCTCGAAGATCTCGTCGAACTTGTGCGTGATGAACAAGATTGCGCGCCCGGAATCGCGCAGCTTGCGCGCGATGCGGAACAGCTCGGCGCACTCGCGCTGTGAGAGCGACGCCGTGGGCTCGTCCAGGATCAGCAGCCGCGATTCGTTGACCAGCGCGCGGGCGATCTGCACCACGTGCTTCTGCGCGATCGACAACGCGGCCACCGGCGTGTCCGGGGTGAAGTCCGCCCCCAGCTCGCGCAGCGCGGCGCCGGCGCGCGCACGGAGCTCGCGCCAGTCGATCATTCCGCGCCGCGCCGGATATGCGTTGACGAACAGGTTCTCGGCGACGGTGAGCTGGTCGAACACCAGGCATTCCTGGTGGACCACGCCGATGCCGAGGTCGCGCGCCGCCGTCGGGGTCGGGATGCGGATGGATTTTTCGTCCAGCTCCACGCTGCCGGCATCCGGTTGGTGCACGCCCGTCAGTATTTTCACCAGCGTGGACTTGCCGGCGCCGTTCTCGCCGAGCAGCGCCGTGATGCTGCCCCGATGCAGTTGCAGGTTCACGCCGGCGAGCGCGCGCACGCCGCCGAATGACTTGCGGATGTCGGTGAGCCTCAGCAAGGGTGTTGGCACGGGCGGGCGGTCGCCGTCAGAACATCTTCGCGTACTGGCCGACGTTGTTGATGTCGTAGATGAAGGGCTTGCTCATGGCACCCACGCCGTCGGCGCCAAACGTCACCTCGCCCATGCGCCCCATGTAGACCGGTTTGTGCGGATCTTCGCCGCGCGCCAGCCGCGTGGCGATCTGCGTGATGGAATAGCCGAGATCGACCGGATTCCAGATGGCGAACCTGGGCACCACACCTTTCTCGACGTAGCCGATCAGCTCGGACGGCAGCCCGAGACCGGTCACCTTCACCTTGCCGGTGAGGCCCTTGTCCTCCACCGCGCGCGCCGAGGCCACGATGCCCACCGAACTGATGCTGACCAGCACCGCGAGGTCCGGATGCTGCTGCAGCACCGCGGTGGCTTCGCGATACGACTTGTCGGAGACGTCATCACCGTACACCACGGCGACCATCTCGAGACCCGGATACTTCGGCAGCGCCTTGCGCATTTCCGCGAGCCAGGAGTTCTGGTTGGTCGATGTCGGTGTCGCGCTCACCACCGCGAACTTGCCCTTGCCGCCCGGCGACAGCTCGGCGGCCAGGGCGACCACGGTCTCGCCGATGAGCTGGTCCGAGGACGGCGCGAGATGCGCGATGCGTGCTTCGGCCGCCACCGCGGAATCGTAGGAAACCACCTTGATGCCGCGGTCGAGCGCTTTCTTGAGCGTGGGCACCAGCGCGTCCGGATCGTTGGCCGACACGGCGATGGCGTCGACCCGCTGCGCGATCAGCGCGGACAGTACTTCGATCTGGCCTTCGGCCGTCGGGGTGGTCGGGCCGGTGAAGATCACCTCGGCATCGAGTTCCTTCGCAGCCTCGTTCGCGCCCTTGTGCACGGCGTCGAAGAAGCCATTGCCCAGCGATTTCGCCACCAGGCCGACGCGCGTGCGCGCCGGCTTTCCCGGTTCATGGGCCGACTTCTTGCCACACCCGGCCAGGGCCACGGCCAACACGGCGCACGCGGCCGTTACGACGAACTTCTTCACGCGTTGATTCCCCCACTCGATCGCGACTACGCGATCTTCTTCATCTCGTCTTCCGGCAACACCTTGGCCACGATGACCTTGATGCCCGCGGCGCGGAAATCCTCCAGCTCCTCGGGTTTCGCGCCGTCATCGGTCACGATGGTGTTGATGCGGTCCAGGCCGGCCACGATCATCGCCGACTTGCGGCGCAGCTTGGAGCTGTCGGCCATGACGATGACGTGTTCGCTGCGCTTCAGTAGTTTGGTCTGCGCCTGCACGATGAGCGGATCGGCTTCCATCATGCCGAAGCGGTTCAGCCCGTAGCATCCAACAAAAAGCTTGTTGCCCCAGAAACTCTCGATGGTGTCGTTCTCGAACGGCGACAGCACGATGTTCTGCTCGCGGAAGATGGTGCCGCCGGGCAGCGTGATGCGGTTGCGGCTGGTGGCAAACAACTTGGCCGCGATCGGAAACGAATTGGTGAGGATGTCGAGGTCGGAGTTCTCGAGGAACTCCACCAGCGCGTAGGTAGTCGTGCCGCCGTTGATGATGATGCTCTCGCCCGGCGCGATGAGCCCGGCGGCCGAACGCGCGATGGCCCGCTTCTGGGGAACACTGACGTCCTGGCTCATCGCGAACGGCATGCCGACCAGATGCGGCTGGTGCCGCGGTCGCACGGCTTCGGCGCCGCCGCGGATGCGCTTCACTTCGCCCTTCTCGGCGAGCGCGTTGATGTCACGACGGATCGTCGCTTCGGATGCGCCGAGTAGATCGAGCAAGTCGCCGACACTGACGATGGAGCGCTCTTCGACCAGCTTCAAAATCAGGTTGTGGCGTTCTTTTTCCAGCATTGTGGCCCCCGGGAACCGCGCCGTGATCGATTCTGCACGTGATTGATTGTATATGACGGCTTCGTGTGATAAACAGCCTCATCTTTAGAAGAGGCTCACGGCGCGTACTTTAGCGCCGGTCCGTGCCGGAGACATTGGATGAGTGTGGTTCAGGTGGCGCCCCAGGCGTCGGTGGAAGTCGAAAATCGCTGGGATGACTCCCATGCGGCGGGCCTTTCTCCCGCCGAACTCCTCCTGTACCGCTCCAACCTGCTCGGCAGTGACAAGCGCATCACCAATTTCGGCGGCGGCAACACCTCGGCCAAGATCCGCGAGAAGGACCCGCTGACGGGCGAAGAAGTCGAGGTGCTGTGGGTCAAGGGATCCGGCGGCGACCTCGGCACCATGAAGCTCGATGGCTTCTCGACCCTCTACATGTCGAAGTTCCGGGCGCTGGAGAAATTCCATAAACCCGGCACGGACAACGACGCCATCATGGTGCCGCTGTACTCGCACTGCGCTTTCAACCTGAATCCACGCGCCGCCAGCATCGATACGCCGCTGCACGGCTTCATCGACCGCGCGCACGTGGACCACATGCATCCGGACGCGCTGATCGCCATCGCCGCCTCCGCCGACTCGAAGAAGCTCACCGAGGAGATTTTCGGCGGTGAGATCGGCTGGCTGCCCTGGATCCGTCCCGGTTATGAGCTCGGCCTCAAGCTGCGCGAACTCACGCTGAAGAACCCGAAACTCAAGGGCGCGGTGCTCGAGGCGCATGGCCTGTTCACCTGGGGTGACAGCTCCAAGGCCTGCTACGAAACCACGCTGGACATCATCAACCGTGCTACCGCCTGGCTGACGGAAAAGAGCCGCGGCAAGCGCCCCTTCGGTGCGGTGACCACGCCCGCGCTGACCATCGATCGCCGCCGTGAAATCGCCGCGGGCATCATGCCGGCGATTCGCGGCGTGATCTCCAGCGCGAATGCCACTGGCCACCAGGTTTTCAAGGTGGGCCATTTCGATGACAGCGAGGCGGTGCTGGACTTCGTCGGCGGCGAGAAACTGGCGGGCCTGGCGGCACTGGGCACGTCCTGCCCCGATCACTTCCTGCGCACCAAGATCTGGCCGCTGGTGCTGCCCTTCGACCCGGCGCGCGACAGCGTGACCGACCTCGCCGGCCGCGTGAAGCCGGCCATCGAGGCGTATCGCGAGAAATACGCCGGTTACTACGAGCGCTGCAAACGCGCCGATTCGCCCAAGATGCGCGATGCCAACCCGGTCGTGTACCTGGTACCCGGGGTGGGCATGATCACGTTCGCCGCCGACAAGGCCACCGCGCGCATTGCCGGCGAGTTCTACGTCAATGCCATCAACGTGATGCGCGGCGCCGCCAGCGTCTCCACGTATCGCGGCCTGCCCGAGCAGGAGGCCTTCGACATCGAATACTGGCTGCTCGAAGAAGCCAAGCTGCAGCGCATGCCCAGACCCAAGGCGCTGGCCGGACGCGTGGCGCTGATCACCGGCGGCGCCGGCGGCATCGGCCTCGCCACCGCGCGGCGGCTCATGGACGAAGGTGCGTGCGTCGTGATCTGCGACATCGATCGCGAAGCGCTGGCCGAAGCGCACGAGGAGCTGCGCAAGAAATACGGCACCGACGTGGTCGCCAGCTCCTGGGTCGATGTGACACGGGAAGACGCCGTGATCGCCGGTTTCCGCGACAGCGCCTGGAAATTTGGCGGTGTGGACATCTGCATTTCGAACGCCGGCATCGCCTCGGCCTCGCCGGTCGAGGACACGACCCTGGCGCTGTGGCAGAAGAACATGGACATCCTGTCGACGGGCTACTTCCTGATCGCCCGCCAGGCGTTCCAGCTGTTCAAGTCCCAGGGCATCGGCGGGTCCATCGTGTTCATCGGTTCGAAGAATGCCCTCGCCGCCTCGCCCGGCGCCGCCGCCTACTGCACGGCCAAGGCGGCCGAGTTGCACCTGGCGCGTTGCCTGGCGCTGGAAGGCGCGCCGCTCGGCATCCGCGTGAACGTGGTCAATCCGGACGCGGTGTTGCGCGGCTCGCGCATCTGGCAGGGCGAATGGGCGCAGCAGCGCGCGGCGCAATACAAGAAGAGCGTGGACGAGCTGGAAGCCGTGTATCGCGAGCGCAGCCTGCTCAAGCGCAGCGTCTACCCGGAAGACGTGGCCGAGGCCGTGGCATTCTTCGCCACCGAACGTTCCGCGAAGTCGACGGGCAATATCATCAACGTGGATGCCGGCAACGCCCAGGCGTTCACGCGTTAGAAGAGCCGGTCGATCCGGTCAACGAGGCGCCTATGAATTTTGCCGATCCGCGCGACGCGAACTACATCGCGTCGGCCAACAAGTCGCACGCCTCCGCGCTGGCCGCCGACTACACGGCGCTCGGCGTACAGCTGCAGCGCCGCGGCATTTCCATCGACGAGATCACGCGCAAGGTGGCCGAGTTCCGCGTCGCCATTCCTTCCTGGGGCGTGGGCACCGGCGGCACGCGCTTCGGACGATTCCCCGGCCAGGGCGAACCGCGCAACGTGTTCGAGAAGCTCGAGGACTGCGCCGTCATCCACAAGCTGACGGCCGCCACGCCGACCGTGTCGCTGCACATCCCCTGGGATCGCACCGACGACTTCACCGCGTTGCGCGAACACGCCGCGGCGCTGGGACTGGGGTTCGACGCGATGAACTCCAACACCTTCCAGGACCAGCCCGGGCAGCCGCTGTCGTACAAATTCGGCAGCCTGACGCATACCGATCCGGCGGTGCGCGCCCAGGCCGTGCAGCACAACATCGACTGCATCACCTTCGGCAAGACGCTGGGCTCCCACGCGCTGACCGTGTGGATCGGTGATGGCGCGAACTTCCCGGGCCAGTCGCATCTCGGCCGCGCCTTCGAGCGCTATCTCGAATCCATGGCGTCCATTTACAAGGCTCTGCCGGCGGACTGGCGGATGTTCATCGAGCACAAGATGTACGAGCCGGCGTTCTACGCCACCGTCATCCAGGACTGGGGCAGCTCGCTGATGGCGGCCCAGACGCTGGGTCCCAAGGCCTTCTGCCTGGTGGATCTCGGCCACCACGCGCCCAACGTGAACATCGAGATGATCGTGGCGCGGCTGGTCCATGCGCAGCGGCTGGGTGGATTCCACTTCAACGATTCCAAGTACGGCGACGATGACCTCGACGCCGGCTCGATCGAGCCGTTCCGGCTGTTCCTGGTGTTCAACGAACTGGTGGAAGCCGAGCTCGCCAAGGCTCCGAATTTCAGCCCGGCGCACATGCTCGACCAGTCGCACAACGTCACCGATCCGATCGAAAGCCTGATGACCAGCGCCATCGAGCTGCAGCGTGCCTACGCGCAGGCGCTGATCGTCGAGCGCACCAGGTTGCACGAATACCGCATCGGCAACGACGTGCTCATGGCGGCGCAGACGCTGAAGCGCGGCTTTACCACGGATGTCGCGCCGATTCTCGCGCAGGCGCGTGTTTCCCGGGGCGGCGCCATCGACCCGGTTGCCGCCTATCGCGACAGCGCCTATCGCCAGCGCTGCGCCCAGGCGCGACCGGGCAAACAAAGCCTGGGCGGCGGAATAGTTTGAGAATGGGGGCAGCCCCCCTTTCCTAGCAAAAGGGGTCAGTCCTTCAGGGGCTGACCCCTTTTGCAGGGAAACGGGGGCTGCCCCCATACTTCCCTATGGTCATCAACAGCATTGAAGACTTGAGGCAGCTCGCGCGCCGCCGCGTGCCGCGCGCCATCTTCGACTACGCCGATCGCGGCTCGTACGACGAGATCACGTTCAACCGCAATCTCGCCGACCTGCACGCCATCCAGCTGCGCCAGCGCGTCATGGTGGACGTGTCGAAGCAGCAGCTGGCGACCACGGTGCTGGGCGAGGACTGGACCATGCCGGTGGGCATCGGCCCGACGGGCCTCACGGGACTGTTCCATGCCAACGGCGAGATGCTGGGTGCACGCGCCGCGCAGGCATTCGGCGTGCCATTCTGCCTGTCGACCATGTCGATCTGCTCCATCGAGGACGTGCGCGGCGTGGTGCAGAAGCCGTTCTGGTTCCAGGTCTACCTGATGCGCGATCGCAGCTTCAACCTCGAGCTGCTGGAACGGGCCAAGGCGGCCAATTGCTCGGCCATCATGCTGACCGTCGACATGCCGGTGCAGGGGCTGCGTCGGCGCGATCCGAAGAACGGCCTGTCGATCCCGCCGCAGCTCACGCTGAAGAACATGTTCGAAGTCGCCATGCGGCCGACCTGGGCCTTGAAGGTGCTGACCGGCAGGCGCCGCACCTTCGGCAATCTCGAAGCACGCATGAAGGGCACCGGCGGCCTCAAGACGCTGTCCGAGTGGATAGCTCAGCAGTTCGACGCCACGGTGACCTGGAACGACCTCGCGTGGCTGCGCGCCCACTGGCCGCGCAAGATCATCATCAAGGGCATCCTCGATGCCGAGGACGCGAAGCTGGCCGTGCAGCATGGCGTGGACGCGATGGTGGTTTCGAATCACGGCGGCCGTCAGCTCGATGGCGCCCGCTCCACCATTTCCGCCCTGCCGGAAGTCGTCGACGCGGTCGAGGGCCGTTGCGATGTGCTGTTCGATGGTGGCGTGCGCACCGGCCAGGACGTGCTCAAGGCGCTGGCGCTCGGCGCCAGGGGCTGCCTCATCGGCAAGGCCTTCTTGTACGCGCTCGCCGCGCGCGGCGAAGCCGGCGTGGCGCTGGCGCTCGAAATCCTCCGCAAGGAACTGGCCGTGAGCCTGGCGCTGACCGGCGCCAATGACGTACGCAACGTCAACCGGGACATCCTGGTCCGGTAAATCCGGGCGCGTGCTGCGCCTCACCAAGGTAGTTAGTAAGGTGGAGCGCCGCCGGCGAAGGGGTGCCAGCGGCGCTCCGGTGTCGAAAAGCGCACGGAGCGCGGACAAGGTGCGTTTTTCAGACTCGACGCGGGGTTTCGCTGCGAAACCCCAGAAACCGGTGTCATTGTACCCACAGTTATCATGCATATTCGGTCATTTATAGGCATGTCCGATCATTTAGAGTCAGTTTTCCTCAGGGTTTCAGTCAAACACGGGTTCTGGATCGGTTCTGACGGAAACGCGTATGGCGTTATGTCAAGTAATACATGGTAACGATATCAGCCCGATCGAGTGAGCGGCTGGCCCATGCCCCCGCCTCAGCGGCAAAAAAAACGGGCGCTGCCGCGCGGCAGCGCCCGTCGACTCTATCTACCTTGAAATCAGAACGCCTTGATGCTCACGCCCAGGAAGTACGTGACGCCCGCGTAGTCATAGGTCGCGGGGAAGGTGTTGCCGTAGCCGCCGAAGCCGGCAACGATCGGCGGATCCTCGTCGGTGACGTTGTTGGCGCCAGCGTAGATCTGCGCAACATCGCCAATGTCGTACGTGAACGAGAGATCGATGTACTGCTTCATGTCGAGTTTCGGATTCGACATCGTCGCCAGGTTCGGCAGGCTGGCCGGCTGCACGCCACTACGCTCCGGCAGCAGGAAGCGGTCGGTGGTCACGGCGTCCACGTAACGATGCCGCAGGCTCACACCCAGCGGACCCGAGGTCCAGGTGACGCGGGTGTTGCCCTTGTACTCCGGAATCGGCTCACCGCAGGTGGAGCCATAGGACCCCACGCAGCGATTCTTGTTCTCCGGCACCGCCTGCATCGGCGTGATCGTGAACTCATCCGTATAGGTCCAGGCCGTCTGGATCGCGAGACGGCTGGCGCCTTCGAAGCCGAAGCCGAGATCGAATCCGTAACGAGCCTGCAGATCGATACCGCGCGTCGACAGGCCACCGATATTCGCCTGTAGCACGTCGAGCGAGTACGGCACCGTGATCGAACCAGTGTTCGGATTGCGGTGAATGGCCTGGCAGAAGTCGCTGCTCGCATCCTTCACGGTGAGATAGCAGAGGTTCAGCGTGTTCTGCGCCCCGCCACCGAGCTGCGCGATCGCGTTGTCCAGCGTGATGTCGAAGAAATCCAGGCTCACAAAGAGGTCCGGAATCGGCGTCAGCACGACACCGATGGTGCGCGTGTCCGAGCTTTCTTCCTCCAGGTTCGGGTTACCACCCGCACGCGTCGGAATGATGCTTTCGGGCTGCACTCCCGCGGTGAACACCGAGGTCAGCGGCACGCCGGTGGCCACGCACAACGCGGACAGTTCCGCGGTACGCGAAGCGACGGCGCCGCGACTCGAGCACGGGTCCGTCAGGGTCTGGAAGTTCAGGTTCAGGCCGCCGTACAGGTCGCCGATGTTTGGCGCGCGGATGGCGTGTTGCCACTGCGCCCGCACCTTGACCGAATCGTGGATGCGCCAGTCGAGGCCATACAGGTAGGTACCGACGCGGCCCACGCCTTCGAGATCGTAGTCCGAGCTGCGATACGCACCGTTGATGGTGACATTCTGGAACGCGGGTATGTCCGCCAGCACCGGGATGCGCACCTCGGCGAAAAAGTCCTTCGACGTCACGTCGCCGGCAGTCGGCAGACCCGGGTTGAAGCCGATCACGTCGCCCGAACGCAGATATTCGTCCGGGATGTATTCGGCTTCGGCCGTGCGCCACTCGAGTCCCAGCGAGAAATTCACGGCGCCGGCCCAGGTGTCGAAGGCTTCGCCGGTCAACGTCGCCGCCGCCACCTGCTGTTCGGCATTGGTGATGTTGGTGGAATGGATCAGGATGGCCTGGATCGCCGCGTCCGACAGGTTCTGGCCAAAGACATTGGCCACCGGATCCGCGCCGTTGACGGACAGCAACGCCTGCGCATAGCGGCTGCGCGAAGCGGCACCTTCCTGCGAGCTCTCGTCCTCCGACTTGGCATAGCTGTAATAGACGTCGTAGGCGAGCTTGCGGAAGAACTTGTCCGAGACGTCACCGAGATCCCCCTTGACGCCGATCGCTCCGCGATAGACATCGTGGTCATCGACGTTGTTGCGGTAGGGCAGCTCGACCAGTCGACGGCCCGCGGTGAAGAAGGCGAAGCCGTCTCCCGGCGTGGTGGTCTGCGTGATCGGACCCTGCGGCAACGAGGTGGTGCCCGTTTCGGTCTCGTCGAGGCGGGCCAGCAAGGCCTGCATGTTCGCGTCGAGGTACGGATTGTCCACGTCGAACAGGAACTGGCCGTTGATGTTCGACTGGGTCAGCTGCTGGTCGACCTTGTTGTTGCTGTAGTGCAGCTCGACATAGCCGGTGGCCGCGGGCGCGAACTCGTAGTGCGCGAACGCGTTCACCATCTTGCGTTCCTGCGGCACCTGCAGGTAGTTGAACTGCGTCAGGTTGAAGTCGTCGGCCGGACGATTCACCAGCCGCTGGCTGCCATCGGCACCGGCGTCGTTGAAGGTGAAGCCGTTCGCACCCAGGCCGGCGAGACCCGCGGTTGCGAGCTGCGCCTGCGCGGCGGCGATCTGCGCGTTGGTCAACGTGAAGCGGCCATTGGGAATGTCGCCGCTGCCGGAGAACACGAAACCCATCTTGCCGCCCGAAGCCGCGCAATTGGCGGCCGACGCCCCGTTGGGCGTGCCGATCATGGTCTCGCTCCAGGTGTCCCGGGTGACGCAACCTTCGCCGTACGGTAGTTCGGCCCAGTCGCCGCGTTCTGAGCGCGTGAAGCCTTCGCGCTTGTAGTAGTTCAGCGAGACCACCGCGTTGCCACGACCCTCGGCAAAGTTGTGGCCCGCCGTGAAGTCGACGCTGTAGGTAGGCGTGCTGGTGGCGCTGTCGGTGCCGTACTGCACGTTGGCGCCAATGCCCTCGTAGTCGTCCTTGATGATGAAGTTGATGACACCGGTGATGGCGTCGGAACCGTACACGGCCGACGAACCGCCCGTGACCACCTCGGTGCGCTCCACCAGCGCGGTCGGGATGGTGTTGAGGTCGGTGATCTGCTCCGGGCCGAAGATCGCGAAACGGCGCCCGTTGACCAGGGTCAGGCTGCGGGTTGGACCGAAGCCACGCAGGTTCACGTAAGCCGCACCCGCGGCTGAGCCCGCCGGAACGGTGTTCGCCGTCGAACCGCCGTTGGTGGCCGAGACGAATTGCGGTTGCTCGTTGAGCATCTCGTCCATGGTCATCGCGCCCGAGAGCTTGATTTCCTCGGCGCCGATCACCGCGATGGGCGTCGATGCATCCGACACATCGCGCGCGATGCGCGAGCCGGTGACGATGATGACATCGCCTTCTTCCGGCAGCTGCGACGACGGTTGTGGAGACTGGTCCTGCGCTTGCGCGATTCCGCAGGCTGCAAACATCACTGAGGCCAGGAGGAGCTCGTTTGTCCGCGTGACACGAGCCCGTCCTGGCCAAAACTTGGCCTTCATGGTTCCCCCTTCTTTTATTTACGAACTAAAGCGCTCTCCGATCAAAAAACTTCATGAACGATCAGTGGGGATAACAATTAGCACATCCAGCGATAACAAACGAGACGTTGAGCGCGAAAAAGAGCGAACGTGAGCGCTTTTGGCGGTGGGTCGGGACGGCTTTTGAGCGCAAGCGATCGAGATCTGCCTCCCGACGGCGTGGGGGAATCAACGCGGCGCGAGATCGGCCGCTTGCCGTAGCGCTTCGATGAGGCTGCGCTCGTCGGCGACTCCCTGCCCCGCGATGTCGAACGCCGTGCCGTGATCGACCGAGGTCCGGACCATGGGCAGGCCCACGGTGATGTTCACGCCGGATTCCAGTCCCAGGACCTTGATAGGGCCATGACCCTGGTCGTGGTACATGGCCACGACGATGTCGTAGTCGCCGCGCGCGGCCAGGAAGAACAAGGTGTCCGCGGGCAGCGGACCGCGCACGTCCCAGCCGCGGGCACGCGCGTTGCGCACTGCCGGCTCGATCTTGCTGGCCTCTTCGCCGCGGCCAAACAAGCCGTTTTCACCCGCATGCGGATTGATGCCGCAGACGCCGATGCGCGGGCGTTCGATGCCGGCCCGCGTGAGCGTGGCATGCGCGCGGCCGATCACCCGCTCCACCAGCGCCGCGTCGATGCGCTCGATGGCATCCAGCAGGCCGATGTGCGTGGTCACGTGGATGACACGCAGTTTCGGCGCCACCAGCATCATCGACACCTCGGCCGTGCCGGTGAGCGCGGCCAGCAGTTCGGTATGGCCGGGGTACTTGTGACCCGCCGCATGCAGCGCTTCCTTGCTGAGCGGCGCGGTGCAGATGGCCTGCGCGGCGCCCGACTCGACCAGGCGCACGGCGCGTTCGATGTAGCGAAAGGCCGCTTCGCCGGCCACGGGCGACACCTTGCCGAAGGGCAGGTCCGCGGGCACCAGGTTCAGGTCGATGCACTCGACGTTGCCGTGGCCGTATGAAGCTTCGCTGGCGTCGTCGAGGCTTTCGACATGCAGGCGACTGCCGACGATCTTTCCCGCGACGCGCAGGCGCTCACCATCTCCAACCACCAGCGGGCGGCAGATCGCCCGCACCTCGGGCGATGCCAGCGCCTTCATGATGATCTCGGGGCCGATGCCGGCGGGATCACCCAGGGTCAACACAATGATTGGCAGGTTCATTCCATCAGTCCTTGCGCAGACGACGCAGCGCCTCGAGCGCGTGTACCAGGCTTGCCGCGTCGCCAAATCCCCCGGGCTTGGTGATCAACGGCACATGCCGTTCACCGAGCGCGACTCCCAGCGACATGCCGGGTGCCACTTCATCGATCAGCCGGATACGGTGAAAGTACCACCCGTTGAGCAGTGCCGACGCGGTTTCCCCGCCGGTGGCGATCAGGCCTCCTGCCACGTGCCGCGCGGGTTCGAGCGCCGAGGCGAGCGCGCGCACCAGTGCCGGCCCGCGCGCCAGGTCCGGTCGGGGCTCGGGCGCGATTTCGACCAGCACGTCGTCGCCGGCGGCGAGCATGCCGGTCACGTCGGTGCCGAGCTTCGCGAGCTCAGCCGCGTTCGCTTGCAACGGCTCGCTGGCAACACGCACGGTGCGCACACGCTCAGTGCGAGCCAGCCGTTCGGCGGCGCCGCGCGAGACGCTGGACAGCGAGCCCACC
>Ga0164241_10004943_pt1 | contig 12697 bp, 12 predicted proteins | sample OricomyardsoilBY_FD_108780 | JGI IMG/M metagenome (GOLD analysis project Ga0164241, IMG submission 108780) | Backyard soil microbial communities from Emeryville, California, USA - Original compost - Back yard soil (BY) | ecosystem: Environmental > Terrestrial > Soil > Unclassified | place: USA...
CTCGGCGCGTACATGCAGAGCTGGAACAAGAACCCGACCCCATTCGCGTGGACGAAGCCCGCGAACGCCATCATCAAGAGCCACCGTCGAATGCTTGATCGTATTTCGACGGCGGTGCACTAGTGCGTCTCCCGTGCGTCCTCGCATTTTCGCTTGCGGCTCAGGCCTGCTCGGATGCCTCACGACCTGTCGAGAAGGTGTCCTCGTCGCCACACGGTTCTGTTCTTCCGGTGCCGTCGACCGCGGGTGTGAGGACCCAAAGTTCGTCGTCAGCCTCCGTTACAGCGACAGTGCCTACGTGGCGTGAGGTGGTCCAGCTGAACGACGAACCCCCGCCGTATCGTGGACCGAAGATCGCCAGGCTAATGGGCGGGATGAACCTTTTGCTCGGCGTACCGTCGAGAGAAGTCTATCACCGTGTCGAGCCGCCATCGGGGTCGAAGAATTATTGGGCGTCGGTGCCGACACTGCGTGGCGCAGTCGAGGTGTGGGATCGAGGTATCCGGTGCGCGCGGTTCGAAGGTGGGACCGTGAAGTGCACAGGCGACAATACTTACTTTTCCCTTGGGAAGGTCGCGGGATGCGCAGTTCAACGCGATGTGAGCACCAGTGACTACGAGCGGACGGTGACGCTCATCCGTCGGAACTGCAATGCCCCCGTCTCGATTGGGTGGGCGCGCGGGGCGACTGCCTTGTGGCGCCCCAATCTGGCGCTGTGCTTCGTCATTCGAGGCGACCTCGTCTGCGCTGGAATGCTAGCCACCATGGTGGCGGAATATTGCCCCTTCCTGTCGGTCGGAGACCCCGACCTCACCGAACCAATTTGCCCGCCTACGCACCTGGCACGAGGCACTAAGTTCGCGGACGCGACCCCCGGGATCGACTCCCTCGTCCGGACCGCCGAGGGGCGCTGGGGCACCGTCCAGGCGAATCGCTTCGTGCCGGGCGAGGGCGAGACCGTGGGTCTCCTGGATCGACTGAGAGCCATCGACTTCGACGTCGAAGTGACCGCTGTCGGGGAGGGCTGGTGTCGCTCTCCGGAAGGCGTGGACGTCGACACTTCATCACGATGCCTTCCGAACTCCTTCACCCAGAACGGTGTCTGCGGTCGGAGCAAGGACGGTCGCGTGATGTGCCTGGGCGGGCCCTTCGGAAGCGGAGCTCCCATCGAAGTCGTCCTGCCTTCGCCGGTCCGCCAACTGCGTCTGGGCTACGCTCTGACCTCGGACGGGGCCGTCTACGCACTCATGGGCACGCGCGAGACTCCCTCCGGCCCGGTGCCCTTGGAGACGGACGGGATCCCGTGAGGTCCGCCACTCCCCAGCCTTCGCGGCGTGCTCGGAGTCGGTCATGAGCCGACACGACGATCGCTACGGCTTCGTCTTCACCTTCCCCGGCCTCGGCCGCGGGGCCGACGACGTGGTCGTCACCCCGCCGCGAGACACGCCCCCGCGAGATACGCCCCCGCGCGAGGGCCTCGTCCGCATGCACCCCTCGGTCGCGAGCTTCCTCGTCCGCGACTGGGCGCTCGCCCGTGACACCGCGGCGGATCTCGATCGGCTAAGCCGCGAAGCGCTGGGGAAGCCGCTCGCGGTCCAGGGGGCGCCTACCGGATTGTCGCGCGTCCTCCAGCCTCTCCTCGACGCCTTCGAGGCCGAGAGGCTCGTCCTCTGGGGACCGAGACACATCGGCGTGGCGCAGCCCGCGGTGTTCCCGAGCCTGCCAGGCCAGCCGGCGCGCATCGACCCCACGGCGCAGACCACATGGATCGAGATCGTGCTCCTCGATCAAGACGGCGTCCCCGTCGCGGACGAGCCATACACTCTCGTGTTGCCGGACGGAGGGAGGCGCTCGGGCCAGCTCGACGAGCGCGGCTTCGCGCGTGTCGACGGGATCGTCGCGGGCGTGTGTGACGTGAGCTTCCCGAGGATCGACGGGCGGGAGTGGGGTCCAGGATGAGCGAAACGGCAAAGAGTGTGGCTTGGGTGTTCGTACGCGTGACGCGCGTTCGGATTCCTGCGGGCAAACTCGCTGGCGCACAGCATGCTTACCTCGTGGCATCGATCGGTGCACGGCACCTGGGGCGCTCCCGGCAACTGGACTCCACTAGCGCAGAGGTGGAGCTCGACGCCCCTTCGCTGGGCTGGAGCGAGCTCGTCGCTACCCGTCCCGGAGAAGTCATCCCTGTTGAGCTCCAGCTGTGGGACGACCGTGGCGACGAGGCGCCAAAGAAGCTCGCGGCCCTGAGCGTTGCGATTCATGAGCCGTGGTACCCGAGCGACCGCAGCTACAAGGAAGCCCTCGAGCTTAATCTTGAGATCGATACCGTACGCGCGCCGAGCTCGGCGTCGATCGCGCATGTCCCCAGATCCGCGGAGGGCTCACCGGGCCCCACCTTGGCGACGCTTCAGATCCGCCCGTTCTTTCGGGTCGGCTTCGTCGCCATCCTCGGCTTGTACAAGCCGCACAGCATCGGTAACGGTCGCTTCCACGCCTGGTTCGAGGAAGGCTACGCGAGCGAGGACCATCTCGGTCGTGCCTATGTCAACCGCGGGCCTGACGGCAACTGGACTGCGGGGCAGCAGCGAATCAAGCTGCACGTGCGGGTCGACACCTTGCGCGGAACGTTGCCACCTCACGCCAGCATTCGATGGACCCTTCTCGATCGTGACGACGAGCTCGACGACCGCATCAACGTCAACCGCGTGTGGGGCCCTGAGCTAGACCCCAACGATTATCAAGGCACCCCCGTTCGGAGCCTCGGAGCACGTGGCAACGACAATCGAGGAACGCCCGCTCGCACGCCACCGTGGCAGGCCTCGGAGGCGCACACGCTCATCGACTCTCAGAGTGGGACGGCAACCACGCAGATCGTCGATGCCGAGAGCAAGGTCTATCTGCACATCCCTGACCTTGCTGGCGACAACTTCGCCATAGAAGCCAAAGTCGTCTGCGACAGTCCCCACCAGCAGATCGGTGCGCGCACCGGGACCATCACGGTGTGGAATCGTCTCCAGGTCGAGGTGCTCCGAATGGAATCGGCTCGGAGCGTATCGACGATTCTCGAGGAGGTCGCCACCGCCTACAATCCCGCGTGCATTCAGCTTGATTTCGACGAGGAACGCGTGGTGCCGGACGCGGATCCTCTCGTAAGACCAGGCTCCTGGAAAGATGTCCATGAACGAATCCGCGACAAGGAGCAACAAATCAATGACTTTGTCCTGACTCACTTTCGACATGCTGCACAGGGCGGCTGGCTATGCCTTCTTGCGGCAATCACTTTCGAACCGGCGTCTTCTTCGGGCAGCCGTGCCGAGACCACGAAGAAAGCGAGAGAGGTGGTTCTCCGCAAGGTTCCGGGAGGAGAAGGATTCCTTAGCTATATCCTCCCCGAGATCAGCACGACCGGATCCGTTTCCCTGAGTAAGCAGGACCTCACCGTCTACTTCGCCTGGATGAGCAATTCGAAGAATGCTCCAGCGCCGTATCTGCTTGCCCCGCGGAAGACGTTTCCCATGTTTAGCGCCGACAAGCGCGGCGAGGCCGAAAATCAAATGGTGGGCGTGACCCCCTCCATGTTGGGATTCCCTGTCTTTGACCCCGGACCAGTCGAGGCGCGGCCGGGCGAGACGACGGTGCTCGCGGAGATTACCTTCAACGATGAGGGCGGCCAAACGAAGGGCATCTCACCTACGAGCGCGGGGCCCGGAGAAGCGCGCGATCGAGACGATGCGGGTCAATCCGTGTCGGAGGCTCTCCCGCTCGAATTCTGGTGGGGCGTCTCCGTCTTGTTTACGAACCACCCAACCTTCTCCAGTGACAAGGTGTTTCAATACGCGGCTGTGCGCACCGTGGTTCACGAGCTTGGTCACGCGCTTGGTCTCCCGCACGAATGTGGATTTCAAGATCTTTATACGCCACATCGGCACGATTGCGTGATGAACTACGAAGGTACGCCCATTTGGCGAAACCCCGGCGCGGTGGGACTCGCAGCGGATCTGCAGCCGCCGAAGTACGGAACATCTTTCAATCGGCGCGGGGACCACTTCTGTGGACGACACATTCGAGAGCTGCGACGATTGCGTCTTCATTTGCACCCGGGATTTCGATGGAAGTCTTGATGACTGACGGACTGATGCGCGTAGCGATGGAATCACTGCTGCTCGTCGCGGCGGCTTCTTGCACCCTCCCCGAACAACCCCGCCCGAAGAGGCCAGCACCGCCGCAGTCTGCCCCACTCGCCGTCAGCACAGCGCAGGAGGTTCATATGACGAATTCCGACCGTTCGGAAAAGCGCCGCCCACTGACGGATCAAGAGCTCCGTGCGCTCGATAGTCAGCCGAGCCCATGCGGAGTGAGCCTCGCGGTGAAGGGCTTTGCGAGCTACCCATCGTCTCTGCCGGTGGAGGTTCTACTCGAGGTTTCAACACATACCGTGAGTACGTGGGTTACCTGGCACGCATTTTATTACAGTTTACATGATGCGGCTGGGGTCATTGCTGAAGAGGAGCGACCCCTCTCGGGTGCGCTCGAGTACAGGCCCCCAATATCCCTTCTTAAAGAAGGCGCATTCGACTACGGCGGTTTTGATGGTCGAGTCATTTCTCCGACCATGCCACACCGGGAGCGGCGTAGTCACCGTCTTCCCGCTGGTGTCGTCGACGTTGCCTATAAATATTACTCGGGACAAGGTCTGTGCGCCCGAGCGAAATCGTTCCGCGTGACGGTGCGCGATCCGCTGCCTGAAGACAAGATCAATGCTTTCTGGGCCTCTATCGCGGATCCCGAGCAGATACTGTTTTACCCGGCTGCGGCCGCCGCGCAGCCGCTCGCGTCGTTCACGCCCGGACAAGATCGAGCGTTCGTCGCGGCCCTGGTTCACGGTCCGACCGCCCTCGTTGACGTCGATCCGGCGCTACTGTCTGTGGTGGAAGACCCAGAAATGCGGGCGGCTCTCCGGCAGCAGATCGAGCTGGCGCGAAGCGGCGGTCCGGTCACGCCTTGGATCGTCAATTGGCGAAGGTTGCTTCATCCGGGGGCAAAGTAGGCATGGCTGCTCGGGCGCACATCGTCGAGCCGGGGGAATGTATCTCGAGCATTGCTTTTGCAAATGGCTTTTTGGACTGGCGCACGGTGTGGCTTGCTGAGGAGAACGGCGCTCTCCGTCAGGCGCGGCAGAACCCCAACCTCCTCGCACCGGGCGACAAGGTGATGGTGCCCGACCGGATTCTCGGCGACCAGGCCGCGGAGACAGGCCGTAAGCATGTATTCCGCGTGAGGACGAGCGGGTGCCGCATTCGCATCGTCTTGATCGACGAGCTTGGCAGCGCGAGAGCGGGCATCCCGTATCGCCTCGAAGTCGGCGGGGAGATACATCAGGCCGATACTGCTGGCGACGGCAGCCTCGAACATCGGGTGCCTGCGGCCATCAGCTCCGGAACGCTGTCTGTGGGGAGCGACACTTGGCTGGTCCGCTTCGGAGACCTCGATCCACTTGATGATCCGCGGGCCTATCTTCAGCGGCTCGTAAACCTGGGTTATGACTGCGATCCGAGCGCGAGCACCGAGACAGTCAACGCTGCGGTAGTTCGGCGCTTTCAGCACGACGAGGGGTTGCCAATAAGTGGGGTGTTGGACCCGAGGACACGAACTCGGATCAGCGAGCGACACGGGTGTTAACTCTCCGCCGCGACGCCTTCTGCTTTCTCATCATCCCGCCCTACGACAAGCCCTACTCACTCGAAGACGCCGACCAGTTTCTCTGGGTTCGCCCGTGACAGCGCGTCTACACATCTTCGTCGCCGCCACGCTCCTCGCAGCTTGCTCCGGTAACGGTTCGCCGTCCCCTGCGCCGCCTCGGGCGTCGGTCGCGACCTCGCCTTCCGCGCCAGTATCTGCAATCGCATCCGCCACGCCATCGGCGGAGGCCGCGCGCGATCCGCGGTGTCCGCGAATGCCTCACAGCGTCAAGGCCCCGGAGGGCGGCACAGAGCTTGGGATGGTGTCGTGGTCCTGGAAACATGATGGCGCGGACACGCGGAGGTCAATGACCCTGGGCTATGGGCCTGGGGGGGCGCTTCCAGTGACGTTCACGAGGGTCCCCGTTCACTGGTTCAATATGGACCTCTACAGAATGAGTGAACCGCCGGGCCAGCTGCGCCTGGTGTGGGAACCCGTCGAGCTCGCGGTCCCAGGTAGGCCGAGGATTTGCTACGATGACAGCCTTTGGCCTCCCCCCCCTTCAATCGATGGTGTCGCCAGGATGCGCGCGGGGGTCGAGCTCGATTGGGTGGCAGAGCGCCGATTTCGAGTCGCCGCCGCGCCTGGGATGGAGTGGCTGGAGTCACGCCCCCGCGAGGTCGATCTCGGAGCCCCCAAGGTCGCTTTGAGCAGCTACCTGTTCCTATGCGACGCGGACCCGCACGAGCCTGAAACCCTTCCACCGCCAGAGGGCGCCACGGTTCGTGTGCTCGGTAGCCCGGTCTTGGTCGCGGCCGCCGCCGACGGCCCGCCGGTCCTGCGCATCACGCCGGGCCCGCGCGCTTCGCGCGACGCGGTCGTCCTGGAGCGGGAGGGGGATCGGGCGAAGATCTATTGGCCTTATGAAACCTATTATCTCGAGGGTTGGGTCGATGCTCGGCTTCTCGCGCAACGGCCTACACTGGCTCGACCGAAGCCGAGGCCCTCATCCCCCCCGCGGGGACAGGTTCCCGAGGACCCGATCGCCGCTCTCCTCGCCCCCGGGGAACTCTCCCCAATTGAGTACTGGACGGTCTCGCCGAATCGATACCCGCCGGGACCGGGCACGAGCCTGAATGTTCTGGCGTGTGTCGGGGCGTTTCCTTATGCCATCGAAGAAGGTGAGTATTGGAGCTTCGGTTTTACCGAGTGCTGGGATGGGCCACGCTTCGATTACGAAGTGACTGGCGCGCCCGCGGATGGCGTGCTCCCGGTACGCATCGCGGACGCTGGGCACGTGCGGCCAGCCCCGATCGACCTTCCCCCGTTTCCAGACTATGTGAGTCCGCAGCCTCCGCGCCGCGCCGCGGTCGACCCCGGGGTCGTGCTGCCTCCCGGAGTGCAGCATTACCTCCGGACCTTCGACCTCTTTCGATGCCGCTACTACGAGCGACCTCGGCCTACCGCTCCTTGGACCGAAAAACCGACCCTCCCCGACGGGACGCCGGTCGGGCCTGCGGCTCCGCCGCCACTCACGACCTGCCCCGGGGACTTTGACGGTGTGCGTCGCTCCTACTATCGATATGGCACCGTGTACCCGTGAGCGTGACGCGTGACTGGGTCTCGAAGGTGAGGGTGGGGCAGGGGGATTGGCCTCGGCCGAGCGGCCGCGTCTGATGCCTTCTCTGCATTCGCCCGCGCACGATCGATCACACCGCGCGAGGGCCGCGCTTCTTCGCTCGGACGCCCGCCCGGCCCGGCGGGACGGCCTTCCACAGCCGTTCGTAGGCGCCTAGGGTCTCGGCGGGGCGACGGAGCGGGTGGCTCACGCGGGACATCTCGTCGAAGATCACGTCGGGGACGGCGTCTGGCGCGGCGTTCCAGAGGTACGCGCGGCCGAAGGTCAACGCGATGGGACCCATGTCGCCCTGGAGCACGCGGAGCAGATCCGTCGCCCAGCACGCGAGCCCTAGGAGGTATTCGCTCTCGGGATCTTCGACGTCGACGCCCTGGAAGGCGCACGCGGTGGGCACGTATTCGAAGACGCGCTGGCGCGCGCCGTCGCGTAGCGCGAACGCAAAGGTCGGCCGGCGCCCCTCGGACTCGCCCGCCATCATCGAGTGCAGACATCGAAAGAGCGGACCGCCGACGAGCGCCTGGGCGAACTGGTTCAGGCCCGCTTCGAGGCGCGCGAGCTCTCCGCGGCCGAGCGTGCGCGCGCCGCTCGCGGGCGTGAAGTCGGGGAGGTTCGAGAGCGGCGCTTGCTCGCGCGAAGGCCATGCGGCGCTCGGCTCGGTCTCGAGAAAGTCCGTGGACGCGTCGACGCGCACGAGTCGGTTCTTCTCCATCCAGAACGTCTGGCCCGGCAGCGTGGAGACGAACTTCTCGCGCGGGTGGGCGCGCTCGAGCAACGCGCACGCGCGCTCGCCGTCGATGGGGAACACGCGCTGGTTGAGCCACGCTCGCTCGCCCTGAAACGAGAAGCCGCCGGCGCACAAGAGCATCGCCGCCGGCCGCCCCCACGCGGAGCGAACGAGATCGTGACCGACGCGCATCCGCGCCGCGCACGCCTCGGTGCTGCCGATCATTGGAGCGGCGAAGTCGGTCATGTGACTCCAGTCGAGGGCGTTGTTCGTCCAGGTGACGAGGCCGGGCTTGCCGACCACCCCGCTCACGAGGCGCAGGTGCCGCTCGGTCGGCGTGATGTCGACCATCGTGAAGAAGCTCCCCGCGCCGCCCGTGTCGCGCACGAGCAAGGGCAGCGTGTCCCACTCGTCGCCGCAGTCGACGCTCACGTGATCTCCGGCTAGCGGGATGATCTCGAGATCCTCGAACGTCACGGGGACGCCCGGCTCGAGCGGAATCACCCGGAAGCCCATCTCGCGAAGGATGGTGTGCGCCGCGCTCGACGAGCGGGCGGACAGATGGATGGGGATCTTGCGGCTCAGCTTCGCGAGCGACGGAATGTCGAAATGGTCGTCGTGCTCGTGCGTGAGGACGACCGCGTCCAGCGCGGGAAAGCGCGCGAGATCGAGGCGCCGCGGCGGAAAGACCCGGTAGTCGAGCCCGTGTTGCGCGCCGAACTCCTCGCACAAGAGGGGATCGACGGCGACGCAAGCCCGATCGGTGCGAAAGAGCCAGCCTTGATGACCGAGGAAGGTGGTAGCGAACACGCGCACGCATCTTGTCACAAGCGGGCGGCCGAAGGCCCCGTCGACGACGACTGGCCCTCAGCGTGCGGTCATTCCGCCGTCGACGTGAATGTTGCCGCCAGTCATCCACTTCCCGCGGTCCGAGGCGAGCAACGCGACGACCTCTGCCAGGTCCTCTGGGGACCCATAACGGCCGAGCGGAATTTCCTTGGCGAAAAGGTCCGGCGGAGCGCCCATCGCGTCACTGAACTCTCTGCTGCCGGGCGTCGTCACCGGTCCCGGCGACACGACGTTCACGCGGATGTTGCTCGGCGCCAGATCGATCGCGAGCGAACGTGAATAGCTATTGAGCGCCGCTTTCGCTGCGCCATAGTGTGCGACCGCCCCGACAGCCATCGTCGCTGCGCCCGACGAGATGTTCACGATGGCGCCGGCCTTCGATTCGCGAAGCGCCGGCAAGACCGCATTCGTCAGGCGGATCGCGGCGAACAGGTTGAGCGCGAAGCTCGCCTGCCACGCCTCGTCCGGGATGGAGGCGGTGCCTTGCGCGAACCCGCTCGCGCCGCCCGCGTTGTTGACGAGAATGTCGAGGCCGCCGAGGGCGTCGAGCGCTCCGGCCGCTACGGCATCCACGCCGGAGACGGAGGCTACGTCGCCGGCCACGAACGCGGCGCCCGCAGGCAGCGTCTCGCCGCGAGAGCGCGCAGTCACCACGACCTTCGCTCCGGCGTCGAGCAGGCGCTGCGCGATCGCCGCGCCGATGCCGCGGGTGCCTCCGGTGACGAGCGCACGACGGCCGATGAGCTCCTTCGAGAAGTCGAGCTTGTTGGACACGATGTTTCCTTTCGTCGAAGAACGACGCGTCCTACGTACGGCTCGAGATCCACACGAACCATCCGAGGTCGTCCGGGAAACTATCGATATCGTCCGCGCTGCCTGGAGACCGGGGCTCGAGCGCTCTACGCTGATGGTCGATGGATGCCCTCAGCGCGATTCTCGCCCCAGTTCGTCTGCAGCAGACCTGCTGGGCTTTCACGGTCGGGCGCGCCCCGTGGGGGCTTGCCTTTCCAGGAAAGACGAGCTGCGTCCGCTTCCACTACGTGGTCCGCGGCAGTGCCTGGCTCCATGTGGACGGTGCGGACGAACCGGACGTTGCACTCTCCGGTGGTGATCTCGCGGTCGTGCCGCTCGGCCACACGCACGTGTTGCGCGACCATCCACGCAGCGCCGCCGTGGGCGTCGATGACGTCGCGCAATGCGGCTCGCGCAGTGTGGTCATGCAGCTCGACGTCGGCGCGAAGGGTGCCGAGACGAACTTCGTCACGGGCGCGTTCGTGCTCGACGATCCGCTCGCGCGGCAGATCCTCGCCGTCCTGCCGCCCGTCCTCCGAATGACGCCCGAAGTAGAGCATTGCGTGCCTTCGTTCCTCGAGAACATCCAGTTCATCACCCGCGAGGTGGAGACGGGCCGCCCCGGCTCGGAGGTCGTCCTCCTTCGGATGGCGGACGTCATCTTCATCCAGATCCTTCGCGCGTATCTCGCGCGCGTCCCCGACGACGGCGCCGGCTTTCTTGGCGCCCTCCGCGATCCCAGCACCGCGGCGGCGCTCGGAGCCATGCACCACCGCGCCGAGGCGCCGTGGACCGTGGCCTCGCTCGCGAAAGAGGTCGGCCTCTCGCGCTCGGTCTTCGCTGCGCGCTTCACTCAGCTCGTCGGCGAGCCCCCGCTCGGCTACCTGTCGCGTCTCCGCATGCAGAAAGCGGCGACGCTGCTGCGTGAGGGCGCGACGCTCGCGATGGCCTCGCACTTGACGGGTTACGCGTCAGAGGCCTCGTTCAGTCACGCGTTCCGCCAATGGGCCGGCGTCGCGCCCGGCGCTTACCGCAAGACACTCCGCGAGTCGTCTCCGGGCGGGGACTGACGACGGATCGCTGCGCGGGTCATGGGCCCACGCAACAGCGACATCGCCCGGCGCGGTTGCATCAGCACGGGCCTGGCTTTGCGTGGGCGTCGCGGACTACGAACCACCTCGACGCGAGCCGCTTTACTGTAAAGTACTGGTATGTGAGCGTCACGAAGCGGAACGGCGGCAGCAACATGCGGGTCTGCACCTACCGTACGGGGGGGTCGCAGTTGGACCCGTCCTCGACCGAGAACGACGCCTTCAGCTTGCCCGAATGCTCGGCGAATACCGATCCACTCGGCGTGGCCGTCGAGGACGCCTGGGGCGAGGGAATGACCATCATGAACGGCGTCAACGACGCGCACCAGGTAACGATCCTGATGCGAGAGAGCACGACGGCAACCCCCGCGGGGATTCGCATGGTGGCCCGTGAGGCCACGCACCTGGGAGTCAACACCTTCCCGTTCACGGAAACCCGCGTCACGTCGGACGTCAGCACCGGAACCAACGTCGTGCCATTCGGCTACGAGGGCGACTTTGGTCTGAGCGTCGGCGTCGCCAGCTACCAACAGTGCGACTCCGGCGTCTCGAACTGCCCGGGTGGCACCTCCTTCAACTACCCGCTGTTGCCCGTCTTCGGCGTCTGGCCCGACGCGCGCGTGACGACAACCACCCACAACGACACGTACGCAAGGACGTGGCTGTTTTGAGCCCGCGCATGCTGGGCCTGACGGCGCTTATTCTTCTTGGCGGCTGCGACTGCAGCTCTGTCCGCGTTGAAGACGACGGCGGCGACACTGGCGGCGAGAACGGCGGCGGCTGGCCCTCGCGGGTTAGTTGTGAGGACTATTGCAAAGACAGACAGCTGCTTTGGGGCTGCACGCCAGACCCCTGCACGGACATTTGTACGGAGGAGGTTCAGAGCTGGCTCGAGAGTCAGGCCGGTTGCGTAGACATCTCGGAGCAGTTCTTTGCGTGTACCCTGCGCGTCGGTGACTCGTGTAATGACGGCTGTCCGGGGCCCGTCGGCGAAGACTTTGCAGCCTGCCTCGAGGGATATTCGACGTCGGCGACTACTGGCTCCGGGCACGGTCACCAAAACACGGGAGGAGGCGGAGGCCTGGAGTAAGCCACGGGTGTTGTCGAGAGCGTGAAGGTGCCGCTGCGCGATCTGGCGCGATCCATCGCGCGCGTCGCCGTCAGCACCGACGCCGACGATCTGCACCAGCTCGCGATGGAGCACGCGCTGCGCCTCGCGCGCGAGTACCAACCCGAGCGCGGCGCAAGCTTCCTCACCTTCTGTGGACGAGTCCGGCCTTCTTCAGCCAGGTTCGGGCCCAGGCGATGCGATACGCCACCTCGCTGCGGTCGGGCTTGTCGTCCTCGTGAGGAACGGCGAGCACCTCCGCCGGGAGCGCCATGCGAGCGATGACACGCCGGTCGAGCTCCTCAATCGCGAGCGGCACCGGGCTCTCGCGCAGAACCTCGAGCATCGGGTTCATGGTCATCTGAAAGACCGGCATCTCGCTCACGACGCATCTCCTCGGCGACGTCTCGGCGTCGGCTGCTTGGACTGTGCGAGCGCGCGCTCTTCGATCCGCTGCCGTTCGCGCTCGAGCTCGCGCTGCAGCTCGGCCTCGCTGGGCAGGTAGGTCAGGTATCGCGCCGCGAAGAGCTGACGATTCTCGGCGAGCACCGAGTACTTCGCGACAGCCTCGTTCTTCTGCGAGCAGAGGATGAGCCCGATGGTCGGGCTGTCCCCCGGCAGTTTCTCGTGGGCCTCGAACATGCGGACGTAGGTATCCATCTGGCCGATGTCCTGGTGGGTCAGCTTGCCGACCTTCAGGTCGATGAGGACGAAGCAACGGAGGAGGTAGTTGTAGAAGACGAGGTCGATGTAGAAGTCCTCGTCCTCGAGCCGCATTCGCTTCTGGCGCGCGACGAACGCGAAGCCTTTGCCGA
>Ga0164241_10004945_pt1 | contig 12694 bp, 4 predicted proteins | sample OricomyardsoilBY_FD_108780 | JGI IMG/M metagenome (GOLD analysis project Ga0164241, IMG submission 108780) | Backyard soil microbial communities from Emeryville, California, USA - Original compost - Back yard soil (BY) | ecosystem: Environmental > Terrestrial > Soil > Unclassified | place: USA...
TCGTGCCGCGACTTCGCCAATATCAATGCCCGGATAATTTATTGTTGATAAAGCAGGCTCTATCAATTTGCATATTGCATCATCATTAAATCCTACAATGGCAATATCTTCCGGAATTTTAATATTATTTTCTTTTAAGGTACGCATCACTACTGCCGCTACAAAATCATTCGTGATAAAGGCTCCGTCCGGTAATGGGTTCATCTTTAATAGTTGCATTGCAGATTCAATCGCGGCGCCTTCGGAAAGATCATGAATGATCACTAGATTTTCATCGTAAGGAATTCCGTTGTCTGCCAAAGCGTCCCTATATCCTTTGAATCTTTTTGAATATACATTTCGTTTAAGGCTTGACGTTATATGAACAATTCTTTTACAACCCTGGTCAATTAAATGTTGTGTAGCCTGGTAGCCACATTTGCTATTATCGATCACTACGACCGTATTTTTTCCATTCTGTTCCACGCGGTCAAAAAATATGACAGGTACATTTTTTTCTTTAAACGGTTCAAAATGATCCAGATTTTTTGTTTCAAAGGAAAGGGAAGCAATTAAGCCGTCCACCCGTTTATCAAATAGATTTTTTGTGTTGGCAATTTCTTTACTGAAACTTTCGGATGAATGCGCAATGATCAGATCGTAACCGGCTTCGGTGGTTACTTTTTCAACTCCGGCCAATACTGATGTAATGAAGTTACTGTTTAATTCGTGAACAATAATTCCAATCGTATTTGTGGTTTGATTTCGCAGGTTTCTGGCAAAGTGATTGGTGCGATAGCCCATTTTGGAAGCTAAATCAAAAATCTTCTTTTTTGTTCCTTTACTAACGACCGGGTCATTTTTTAAAGCGCGACTTACTGTAGCGGTAGAAATATTTAGTGCGGAAGCAATATCATAGATGGTAACCTCCTTCTCTTTTGGCATTTACAATCGTTTACATATAAGCAAGATTGTAAAACTAACTAAAAATATTTTTTTTAAACTTTTTTTTTCAAAAAAAAATGTAAACGGTTACATTTAAAAAAATAAACCCTACTTTAGCACTTCAATTGTCAAAAGGACAATTAAAAAGGATGAGAATATTGCTTGAATAACGGGGTTGCTTTTCGTACATAATTTATAGTCACCATATATTAAATTAAAAGCTGGATAGTTTTTAAAAAAGTTTTTATTAATCAAGCTGATTGCTTGTTTTCTTTTTAATGATTAAAAATTCTAAAACCAATGTTTATGTCCATTTCAATTGTCGCACAAAAACAAAAATCCTGTCGCAACCTGTTTCGCAACATGCGCGTCTTAGCGATTGCGCTTTTCACCTCACTAAGTTTCTTTTCAATGTCCGTTTATGCGCAAACAGGACTAAAAGTTACCGGAAAGATTGTTAATGAAAGCGGAGAACCCGTTCCAAACGCGTCCGTTCTTATTAAAGGAACTTCTACCGGGGCTTCCAGCAATGCGGAAGGAAATTTTGAAATTATGGCTGCGCCAAAGTCAACACTTGAAGTCTCATCCGTAGGCTATGAAACCAAAGAACTGCAGGTAAAACAGGCGGGGAATGTCTCTGTTACACTTAGGTCTGCCGCCAGTAGCATGACAGATGTTGTGGTTGTTGGCTACGGTACTCAACGAAAAGAAGCTGTCACGGGCTCAGTTGCTTCAATAAATGGGAGTACTTTACGGGAAGTTCCGGCGCCCAACATTACGCAATCTTTACAAGGACGCCTGGCAGGAGTCCAAATTTCTCAAACATCCACAAAACCGGGCGCTACCATGCAAATCCTTATCCGGGGTCAGCGTTCGTTAACTGCCAGTAACAACCCGTTGATCGTGCTGGACGGAATTCCCTTCCCCGGCTCTCTGTCCGATCTGGATCCCAATAATGTTAAAAGCGTTGACGTATTGAAAGATGCATCAGCAACTGCCATTTATGGTTCCAGAGGCGCCAACGGGGTGATTTTAGTTACTACCGATAAAGGACAAAAAGGTGGGAAGGCAAAAATATCCTATAATGGATATTATGGTCCTCAAACGCTTTTCGCAAGGTACCCTATGATGAACGGCCCCGAATTCGTTGCGTTAAGGAAAGCGTCTGGTATATATACAAACGGAACCGATGAAGCGGATAATGTAAACACAGATTGGCAGGATCTTAACTATCAGACTGGTTCAATAAACAGCCATGATCTGAATCTTTCCGGCGGCAGCGAAACCGGAAGTTACAATGTCGGTGTTGGTTACTATCAAAATCAAAGTTTAATTCCAACGCAGCAGTATACAAGATATGCGATACGTACGTCTGTTGATCAGCAGGTGGGAAAATTGTTCCGCTTTGGACTAACTTCCAATAATAACTATAATATCAGTGAGGGCAACCAGGTGGGGACGGGTAATTTCGTGGGTATGTCTCCCATCGCTAGTCCATACAATGCCGATGGATCGCTGAAAAGAGTGGTGCATTTGGCTTTAGGAGATAATTATGTTTTCACAAAAGACAGAGTAGATAGTTTATCCGATAATGGTTTATGGTTAAATGAAACAAGAGGTTTTGCAACTTACAATGCCATTTATGGCGAAGTGAAAATTCCGTGGGTCGAAGGCTTAAAATATCGTATGAATCTTGGCCTTGATTTCATCCAGGGTAATAATGGAAATTATAAAGCAACAGGAGTTAATAGCAGTAATGTAGATGATCCGTCAACGGCAGGTATAAGTAATTCACAGACCTACCACTGGACAGCTGAGAATGTGTTAACATACGATCGCACCTTTGCGCAGAAAAGTAATTTAAATGTGACAGCGCTGTATTCTGCTGAACAGCAGAAATACAATTCTTCTTCGATGTCAGCAAAAAATATTCCTTCCGATGATTTCCAGTTCTATAATATCGGGCAGGCAAATGCCACGGACATCACCGTTAGCCCTGGTGGCCAGAGTTATAATGTGTGGGGCTTAACATCGTGGATGGGGCGTATTATGTATTCTTATGATAACCGCTATATGATTTCGGCCACAGTGCGCTCGGATGCTTCTTCAAGGCTGGCGCCGGGCCATCAATGGCATACTTACCCCGCAGTATCAGTAGGATGGAATATTGCCAATGAAGGGTTCATGAAGAATATAACCCTTGTGAATTCCTTGAAATTGCGTGCAGGTTACGGCCAAACATCCAATCAGGCTATCAATCCTTATCAAACGCTGGGTCTGTTATCCACCCGGCCATATAATTTTGGCGAGACTAATTATCAGACCGGGTATTATGTGAGTCAACTACCTAATCCAAACCTGGGATGGGAATATTCTGAGACATGGAATTATGGCCTTGACTTTTCGCTTCTCAAAAATCGCCTGTCAGGTACGATTGAATACTATATAACGAATACAAAAGACCTTTTACAAAGTGTGGGACTGCCTTCGACTGCAGGCGTATCCAGTTACGTAGGAAATGTGGGGCAGACTCAAAACAAAGGTTTCGAACTGAGTCTGAACGGCAGAATAATTGATGGTGGACGCGACGGTTTTACATGGGATGCCGGAGTTAACTTTTATACAAATCACAACGAAATAGTTGCACTGGCATCCGGAGCCCAAAAGGACGAAGGTAACGGCTGGTTTGTGGGACACAATATTAATTCACTTTTTGATTATCAAAAGATAGGCCTGTGGCAAGAAAAAGATGCAAATCTGCAAGCATACGAGCCAGGAGGCAAAGTTGGTATGATTAAAGTAAAATATACCGGTGACTTTAACGCCGATGGAACGCCTGCAAGAGTAATCGGTGCGGATGACAGGCAAATTATGGATGCTGATCCTAAATATTATGGAGGTTTTAATACCCGTCTTGCTTATAAAGGATTTGACTTTAGCCTGGTGGGCATCTTTCAACATGGCGGTATTCTTATCAGCTCGCTTTACGGGTCTGGAGGATATCTTAATAACCTGACGTCGCGCAATAACAACGTGAACGTGGATTACTGGACTCCGGAGCACACCGATGCCAAATATCCCAACCCCGCTGGTCCGTTGAGTGGCGATAATCCGAAATATGGAAGTACTCTTGGCTATTTCGATGCATCCTATCTGAAATTCAGGACAGCTTCAATTGGATATGACTTTAACCGTAGCCTGATTAAAAGTTCTACTTTCAGACTGCGCGGGTACTTCACTGTACAAAATCCATTCGTAATGTTCTCTCCATATAATAAAGAATCGGGGATGGATCCGGAAACCAACTCTTATGGTAATGAAAACGCGGCAGTGCCATTATCTTATAATATGCGTCGTTTCTTAACCATAGGCACCAATACTCCTTCAACACGCAATTATATAGTTGGTATCAATCTCTCATTTTAAAATCATTAATAATATGAAACTCATACAAATAAAGAAAGTTCTTGTAGGAACAGTAGCCATGTCACTATTCCTAATGATCGGGTGCTCCAAAATTTTGGACGAACAACCCCGCGCTACTTTTACGCCTGAATATTTCAAAACAGTAAATGGCGTCGAAGGGGGTATCACCTCCCTTTATGCGCACCTGCGTAATATATACGGCCAAGCCTACTACTATAATGCCTGCCTAACGGGTACTGATGAAAATACTTATGCGCAAAGTGCAGATGGCAATTTTAAAGATATGGACATGTCCGATGCGGGTCAGGTTAGTTCCACCAGCTTTCCTACCAGTATTCCATGGGGCGAATCCTATTCAGATATCAACAATGCGAGTGGAATTCTCGAAAACGGTTCTGCTGTGGGTATTAATCCCTCTCTTCTTGCAGAAGCTCATTTTTTTCGTGCATTCGACTATTTTTTGTTAGTGCAAACCTATGGTGGAGTTCCGTTGGATTTGGGCGCGGGCGAATTAAAGTTCAATATCAATCCCGTACGAACTTCTACACGCAACACCGTACCTGAAGTATATACGAAAGCCATTTTTCCAGACTTGTTGACTGCGATAAATGATCTTCCTGACGTTGGACGCGTTATTGGGGGTGTTACGAAAACAGCAGCACGTCTGTACTTATCAAAAGCGTACCTGACTTATGCATGGTGGCTCCAAAACCCCAATAGCATTCCCACTTATCCTGCAGCAGACCGGACTGATCCTGATGGTCACGATGCGGCATGGTATTTTCAGCAGGCTTATGATATTGCAACCACTGCAATTGAAAACCCGGCTTCGTTTGCTTTGCAGCCCACCTACTATGATGTAAACTATGCACCGAATGATCGTAATAGCGAAATCGTTTTATATGCCGATCACACAGAATCGAGTGAACAATATAATGGAGGCAGCCTTAGCTATGGAAGTGGCGGCGCTCCGGATAATTTTGCTGTTTGGATGTTGACGTGGAATTATACTCAGATAAGAAGCGGCAAAGACGCTTCCTGGAGCGGTACTGTAAGCTCCGTTCAGCGGGCAGCCACGCAGGATTTGGGGCGTCCCTGGACACGTATGGCTCCGACTATTGGCGTGATCGAAAATACTTTTGCAGATAAAACAAATGATTCCAGGTATGACGGTACGTTTGTCACTGTTTTTCGCGGTAACTGGCAATTAGCGGGTGACGCTACTCAAACTTATTATAACGCCAACGGACTTCCTGTTCATCCCGGCGATCCAATCCTTACTTTTCTTGATGAAGAACCTGCTACTGCAATCGATTATAGCACCTGGGGATCTAAAAGTAATGTAGGCGCCGGCGCATTGCCTGGTAGAGCTGATTTTGTAATTTCTCCTGAAGGAATCAGCAGGCTAAGATATCCCGGTCTTTGGAAACTGGGAACTTACAGAACCGATAATGGCGAGGGGCTAGGTTCTCCTAACGCCGGTACTACCCGGCCGTTCAACATCGCCAAGTTTTCTGAGCTGTTCTTTATAGCTGCGGAAGCTGCTGCAAAGGGTGCGTCAACAACTGCTGTGAGCGGACTATATTCTAACGACGGTACTGCAAAAGGATTGATTAATATCATTCGGGCACGTGCCGGCATGTGGCGGTTTGACAATAATGGAAATACAACAAAAATCGAGGATAATAGCGCTGCAATGATTGCTGCTACACCTGCTAATGTAGATGTAAATTATATTCTGGCAGAACGCTCCCGTGAATATTATGGTGAGGGCTATCGTTGGTACGACCTGGTTCGCACACAAAAATGGGCAGAACTTTCGTCTACTTACCGAATTGGAGGAGCAGGAATTGGCGACCACACTCCTATGACGATTACACGCAGTATCGAGCCCTACGAATATTTGCGTCCAATTCCGCAAGGACAACTCGATGGTATGGAAGGAACGGATGCTGAAAAAGATGCCTATCAAAACCCTGGGTATAATTAAATTAGTTTTTTCTCATAATCAAATAGAATCGGGGGATGAATTCTTTCATCTCCCCTTTCGTTTTAAGAAAATTCCTGTTTTATAGGAGGTGTTTTGAAAGAGATAAATGAATGAGAAGATTTTGATTTAAGAAAGCAACAAGTATGAAAATAAAAATTGTCAATAAAACTTTGTTCACTATAAATTATTCACAGAAATATTTCTGCTTCAGGTGATTTAAAGATTTTATTTAAGAAACTATTAATTCAAAACGAACTATTATGAAAAAGATGGCTATTGTATGTTTGCTGGGTTTATTCTATTTGAACGCTTCAGCGCAGCACTATAAAAATTTTAAAGTGTCCGTTTATTGCCGTGCTTATGAAGTAAAGCAAATGGGCGATACGACTAATTATCTGAAACCAAAGTGGGATGAAATTTCCAGGCAATGTAAAGTGGACAAAGTGTACCTGGAAACGCATCGTGACCTGATCCTCGTAGATCAAAAAACTTTAGATATTGCTAAAAAATTTTTTAAAGACAGGGGTATTGAAGTTGCGGGTGGCATTACACTTACCATTAGTGAACCAAACCGCTTTCAAACATTTTGTTACAGCAATCCGGATGATAGAAAATACGTAAAAAAACTGAGTGAATACACTGCCAAAAATTTTGATGAATTTATATTAGATGATTTCTTTTTTACCAATTGTAAAGATGATGGCGCGATAAAAGATAAAGGCGATAAAAGCTGGACGCAGTATCGTTTACAGCTTATGACAGAAGCTGCAAGATCGTTGATTGTCGGACCTGCAAAAGCGGTTAATCCCAAAGTAAAAGTCATCGTGAAATTCCCGAATTGGTATGAACATTTCCAGGGTCTCGGTTTTAATCTAAAGGATGAACCAAAAATCTTTGATGGCATTTATACAGGCACCGAAACAAGAGATGCGGTTATGTCAGCGCAACATCTTCAACCATATCTTGGCTATAATATTATTCGCTATTATGAAAATATTGCGCCCGGCAGAAATGGTGGCGGATGGGTTGACCCGTTTGGAAGTTTTGTAGCAGACCGATATGCAGAACAACTTTGGGTAACTTTATTTGCAAAGGCGAAAGAACAAACGCTCTTTGATTTCAGAAGTATTATAAGACCATTGGCTGCAACAGACCGGGCGGCCTGGCAGGGACAGCATACAAGTTTTGATTATGACGCGATGATGCAGCAACCATTAAATTATAATGGCGGCGAACCTGAAAAGCCTTTAACCATTGCGAGAGTAGCCGGTTATACGTTTGAAAAAGTAGATAGTTTTTTGGGTAAGCTGGGAACTCCAATTGGCATAAAAAGTTATCGCCCTTATAATGCTGTGGGAGAAGATTTTTTGCAAAATTACCTGGGCATGATTGGTTTGCCTATGAATATGGAGCCGGAATTTCCCGCAGAAGACAGCGTCATATTATTAACGGAAGAAGCAAAATTTGATGATCACATTGTTGATAAAATAAAAAAACAGTTGACAGAAGGTAAAACGGTTGTTATTACCTCCGGATTACTAAAAAATATACAGGATAAACTGGATGATATTGTTGAATTGCGCTACACAGACAAAAAGGCTTTTGTGCAGGATTTTACTGCCGGAACTTATCATATTATTCATACCGAAAAACCAATTCTCATTCCGCAGATACAATACCTTACTAACGATTCATGGGAAATTGTTTCCGGTATCAGCGGCCCGGATGGCTGGCCTATTTTGCATGACGCCGCTTATTCCAAAGGGCATCTGTATGTATTAACTATTCCCGATAATTTTTCTGACTTGTATAATTTACCCACCGAAGCATTGAATAAAATACGGGAAGTAATGAGTGCACAATTACCCGTGCAGATAGAAGGGCCTTCAGGCATCAGCTTGTTTGTTTACGATAACAATACCTTTATTGCAGAATCATTTCTTGATAAAGACACTGAAATAAATATTGTTACTTCAACTCAGCATAATAAACTCACCGATATTAACAACGGCCAGCAATTTATTGGCGAATTAAGAAAACCCGGCATGAGCTATATTGAAAAGAACAGGAAAGAAAAAAATGTTTTTAGCACTACGATGAAGCCACACTCTTTCAGGGTATTTAAGATGGAGTAAACTGTTTATAATTGCTAATCGTTTCTCCGGAAAATTTAAATTTCTACCCGTTCATCAAATAAAGTAAAAATGTTTTGGCAATCGGTTACATTTTAAAAAAATAACCTTACTTTAGCGTAATAAATGTAAAGTTGACACTTATTAATGAAATTGCATTGCTTGAGGTTCTTTCTGACAAGTTTCGTTAAAATCGTTGTATTAAATACGGTTAAGCTATTCGCGACGGAAATAGACTAATCGACTGAAAATGCATTTCAGAAGACCTAAATTATTTATGAAAATTCAATCTTGAATTTACTTGCGGAGGTGTTTCTTTCATTGCTATAGGGCTTTATTGTTGAAAAAAATAAATTACAAAATTCCATGGCTTATCCTTGACGAATTTGCAAAGCACATAAAAAATGAAAAGCGTATTTATTATTAGTTTACTGTCCCTGTCCACCAATTGCTTCGCTCAAAAAAAAGAAGATTTAAAGCTTTGGTACAACAAGCCTGCCGGCGCTGTTTGGGAAAATGCGTTGCCAGTTGGTAATGGTTTCCAGGGAGCAATGATTTATGGAAATGTTGACACAGAAACCATTCAGCTAAATGAATACACGGTTTGGAGCGGAAGCCCTAACCGGAATGGTAATGATTTGTGTTTGGATTCTTTGGCTGAAATAAGGCAATTAATATTTGATGGCAAACGAAAACAGGCAGAGGAATTGGCCAACAAAACCATCATTTCAAAAAAGTCGCAAGGGCAAATGTTTGAGCCCGTTGGCAGCCTGCATCTAACATTTAATGAATCCGAAAAATATACCAATTATTATCGTGAATTGGATATTTCAAAAGCGGTTCAGCAAACAACTTATATGATTGATGATGTTACTTATAAAAGAGAAGTAATTGCATCTTTCCCTGATAAGATTATTGTAATGCACTTAACGGCCAGCAAACCGAAAAGTATTTCTTTTACGGCGTATTATTCTACACCACAACCAAACGCAACCACAAAAGCGTCTTCAAATGAATTAAGTATTTCAGGTACGACAATCGACCATGAGACCGTTGAAGGAAAAATAAAATTTAAGGGAATTGCGAAATTCAAATTGGATGGTGGTTCGCTGTCTTCAACTGATACATCACTTACTATTAAAAATGCCAATGAGGTAACTATTTACATTTCTATTGCTACCAATTTTAAAAATTATAATGATATAAGCGGCGATGAAAATGCAAAAGCAAATTCTTTTCTTACCAGGGCTTATTCAAAAACATTTTCCCAAATATTGCCTGCCCACATTGCAGCGTATCAAAAATATTTCAATCGTGTAGAGCTTGATTTGGGAACAACCGATGCAGCCAAACTTCCGACAGATGAAAGATTAAAGGATTTTGATTCAGCTGATGACCCACAATTTGTTGCACTTTATTTTCAATTCGGAAGATATCTTTTGATTTCGTCTTCACAGCCCGGCGGCCAACCTGCGACTTTGCAAGGGCTTTGGAACAACAAGCTATACCCGCCCTGGGATAGCAAATACACCATCAATATCAACACAGAAATGAATTATTGGCCGGCAGAGAAAACCAATCTTCCGGAAATGACTGAACCATTGATAAAGATGGTAAAGGAATTATCGGTTACTGGTGTTAAAACTGCGAAAGATATGTATGGTGCCGGAGGCTGGATGGCGCATCATAACACGGATATATGGAGAATCAATGGTGGCGTTGATGGCGCTTTCTGGGGCCTTTGGCCAAATGGCGGCGGGTGGTTGAGTCAACATCTGTGGTACCGTTATTTATACAATGGTGATAAGAAATATCTTGAGTCTATTTATCCTGTATTGAAAGGTGCTGCTAAGTTTTATGATGACTATCTTATTGAACATCCCAAATATAATTGGCTGGTTGTTTGCCCTGATGAATCGCCCGAAAATGCACCAGCCGCACACCAGGGTACTTCGTTGGATGCAGGCGTTACCATGACCAATCAAATCGTATTCGATGTATTTAGTGCTGCCATTGATGCCGCGAAAATTTTAAACAAAGACAAAGCCTTCGCCGATACATTGAAGGAAAAGCGAAGCCGTCTTGCACCAATGCACATCGGTCAGTACGGGCAGTTGCAGGAATGGCTGGACGACGTAGATAATCCAAACGACCATCACCGTCACATCTCTCATTTGTATGGATTATTTCCTTCTAATCAGATTTCACCGTATCGCACACCCAAATTATACAGCGCTGCTAAAAATACTTTGATACAGCGTGGCGATGTTTCTACCGGATGGAGCATGGCCTGGAAAGTAAACTGGTGGGCAAAAATGCTGGATGGAAATCATGCTTATAAACTTATTCGTAACCAGCTAAAACCTGTTGGGACAGGTAAAGGCGTCAATTACGAAAATGGCGGCGGCACTTATAACAATCTTTTTGATGCACATCCGCCATTCCAGATTGATGGAAACTTTGGCTGCACATCGGGTATCACGGAAATGCTGATGCAAAGTGAAGATGGCGATTTGAATTTATTACCGGCATTACCTGATGTTTGGCAATCGAAAGGAAGCATTACTGGCTTGAGGGCAAGAGGTGGTTTTGATGTGGTAAGTATTGTTTGGAAAGATGGAAAGGTTATAAAAACTGTTATAAAATCTAATCTTGGTGGTAATCTCCGTTTGCGTGTACCAAATGAAGTGAAGATGAGCGATGGAGCAGGTTTGCAAAAAGCGGGTGGCGAAAACACAAATCCATTTTATCAAACGGAAAAAATAGCAGAGCCAATCATTTCAGAAAAAGCAAAAATTACTTTACCTGATTTGAAACAAACATTTGTTTACGATATAACGACAGAAAAAGGAAAGACTTATACATTGGTTTTGAAATAAAAATAAGGAAGCCGGTAATCAAAATAAATAATTTAATAAGGTAATAAGGTTGAAGGCAGGTACGGGATTATTTCTACTAAGGTTTTGATAACCCTGGGTTTAACTTCTGGAATGTAATATCAAATCAGTAATATAAGAAATAACGTGATTTTTTATTTTAAAGTACTTAGGAAACCATGTGGAATTTTCGTGATAAATAAGAACGGTAGGATATGCACGAGGTCAAAAATTGGCTTTTAACCTTAGTAGAATAGTAAGAAGAATTTTTAAAACCTTATTATCTTATTTTCCTAAAGTATGGAATTTACTTCTACTAAGGTTTTGATAACATCAGATTTAATTATCGGACGGTAGTATTGAATCAGTGAAATAAGAAATAGAGTGATTTTTAATTTTAAAAATAATGATGGAAATCATGTGAATTTTTTGATTAATAGGAATGGCAGGGTAAGGACGGAGCAATATTGCTTTTAACCTTAGTAGAATAGTAGGAAGAATTTTTAAAACCTTATTATCTTATTTGCCTAAAGGTATTTTGTTCGTAGAGGCAATCGTCCTTCGGTTGAACTGACGCGGACAAAAATTAAATAGAAACTATGATTCAGTTTAAAAAAATAAGAACAATAGTTTGCGAAAGTAAAATATACCTCTTGATGATTTTTGTTCTTTCATTCAGCTTTAGTAAAGTGAATGGTCAAAAATCAAAGGGCGCTTTTTATACGGATGTGTATCCGAATACTTTTAAAATCGCCGGTTATAAAGAAGCAGACATTAACGCCAAAGTCAACAAAGCCTATCATGATTTATTCGAAGGCCCCGACAAAGTTTATTTTGAAGTAGGCGATTCTATGGCTTATGTATCTGATATAAAAAATCATGATGCCAGAACAGAAGGCCTTTCTTATGGAATGATGATAGCTGTTCAGTTGAATAAGAAAGATGTGTTTGACAGGATATGGCGATGGACTAAAAAATATTTGCAACATCAATCCGGTCCGCGCGAAGGTTATTTTGCGTGGAGCATCAATCCCGCAACCATGAAACAAAATTCGCCCGGCACCGCTTCGGATGGTGAGTTGTATTTTATAACAGATTTATTGTTTGCGTCTAACCGTTGGGGTAATAAAACCGGCATTGATTATTATAAAGAGGCCCGTTATATCCTGGATAATATGTGGAAGAAAGATGGAACGCAGGACAGTATTTTCAACATTATTAATACGGAGTATAAACAAATCACTTTTACACCGGAAGCACGTAATTATCATTTCACTGACCCTTCCTATCATTTACCTGCTTTTTTTGAAGTATGGGCTTTGTATGCAAAAGATGGCCATGAACAA
>Ga0164241_10004946_pt1 | contig 12694 bp, 12 predicted proteins | sample OricomyardsoilBY_FD_108780 | JGI IMG/M metagenome (GOLD analysis project Ga0164241, IMG submission 108780) | Backyard soil microbial communities from Emeryville, California, USA - Original compost - Back yard soil (BY) | ecosystem: Environmental > Terrestrial > Soil > Unclassified | place: USA...
AACACCGTCGGTCACTGCTTCTTCATGGAAGACGGCATCGAGCACGGCAACCAGTTTGTGCACAACCTGGCGATCCAGACCAAGTGCCATACCTCCAAGCCCTGTGTTCCGACGCGACTTGCCGCGGCCGGCGAAAGCCCGGACTTCGACAATCGCCTGGCCGTCAGAACCAATGGCCAGGCCTCCAAGGATGTGCTGCTGCCCTCCGACAACACGGCGTCCAGTTACTGGATCACCAACCCGGACAACATCTACCGGGACAACGTGGCCGCGGGTTCAGACTCGAATGGTTTCTGGATGTCCTTGCCCGAGCATCCGAACGGTCAGTTCGAAGGCACGGAGATCAGCAAGAGCGTCTGGCCGCGGCGCACGCCATTCCGCGAGTTCAAGGGCAATGTGGCCCACTCCAACTACGACGGGTTCATGTTCGACCGGAACATCAATGCCAATAACACCTTTGGTGTTACGGGCAACGCACACATGCCGAAGGAGAATCCGGCTGACCCGAACAGCAAGACGGTGGAAACCCACTTCGAGAACCTGACTTCCTACAAGAACCGCAATGGCGGCATCTGGGGCCGCGGCGAGATGCATGTGTTCCGCAACGTGAAGGTGGCCGACAACGCCATGGGCTATACGCATGCCTCGGGCTCGGCCGGTCGTGATCCGTTCACCTCAAAGGTCGTGGACTCGCTGTTCGTCGGCGAAACCGAAAACGTCGGCAATCCCTCTACCCCGGAAGAAAAGGCTTATGGCCGCACCTTCCCCAAGCCGCAGATGCCGGATTTCCCGATCCGCGGCTACGAGTATTACGACTACCGGCATGACGTGGAAAACGTGACCTTCCGCAACTACAAGGACAATGCCACCCGCAAGACCGGCGCGCTGTCTTACCTGATGTATACCAGCGCCGGCGTCAGCACCGAAAACGCCATCGAGCACGCGAAATTCATCAACGCCAAGCCGGTGTATTTCCCGCCGATGGAGAAGAAGTGGGGCAACGACAATCTCAATGGCGTGGCCTGGAAGGCCGCGGCGATCCATGACCTGGATGGCTCGGTCAGTGGTGTGCCCAATTCGTACATTCTTCTCAACGATGGCGTGTATGACAGCCTCGCCACCGACACGAAGGCGTGTCAGATCAAGCCCGCGTGGAACGCCGCGGTATGCAAGGGCGATGTCGGGCGTCTGAGTTTTGGCGGCGGCGGTATCGGCCCTCGCCCGCCGGCTGCCGGTGCTGATCGTCCCTCGAGTCTGGGCGCGGGAGCCCCGGCAGGTGGTCCAGGCGCAACCGTAGTTCCCATCACGGTTCCCCGACGTCCGCCTCCTCAGCCGCCGGTGGTGGTCAGCCGCAATGGTCGCGAACAGACCGTGACCAGCACCAATGTGCGGGCCGGCACCGAGATCAAGGTGGCCACCGAGAGACCGTCCGTGAACCTGACGCTGACGGAAATGGATGCTGGCTCGTGGGTGATCTTCCAGCTGCCGGGGTTCACCACCGCGGCCTCGGGCGCGGAGCAGAGCAGCCTGGATGCGTTGCGCAAAGCCAGCGACACCTCTTACTTCAAGGACAAGGATGCCCTTTGGGTCAAGGTGGTCTCCAACGGCGACGGCGCGCGAGGTCCCATTGGTGGCGGCCCGGGTCGGGGAACCAGCCTGCTGGTCAGCCGTTAAGCCACCACAGGTGCGCCGAAAGGGTTGGTCTCTGCCTGCCCTTTCGCCAGGCCACCCCACAGGGCGAAGCCGGCGAAGACAACCAGTGCGGCCAGCGGCACCGCGGTATCGAGCTGGGCACCGAAGCTGATGCGCTGTGCCCAGATCAGCATGGCGAGAACGCTCAGCACCGCGGCAGGCAGCATCCACCAGCCGGTGCGGCCCATGTCGTGCAGACGCCGCACGTGCAGGACTACCGCGGGATACAACAGGACCAGTACGCCCCAGCACGCATAGTCGACGGCGGGGCCCTTGTACGCATACCACAGCACGGCCAGCGCGAGCGGCAGCAACGCCGCCAGGAAATGCCCGCGAGGCAGACGACCACTGGTGTGCACGAACACGCTGTTCCAGGAGGTGCGGGGATCCGGCTCACCCAGCGTCAGCGGCGCACGCTGCAGGGCACCCCTGTAGTAGGGCAGGTAGGCCAGCATCAGCAGCCCATTCAAGGCAAAGGCGAGGATGCCAAGGCCGAGACTCAACGGCTGATGATCCAGGAACGCCCAGTACAACCCGCTGGTGGAAACCGCCATCAGGACGCATAGCGCCGCCGGCACAAAGTAGCCCAGCAGGATCAGCGCTCCAGTGACCAGTTCGATCAGCATGCAGACATCCAGAAGTCGCGAGTGGACCAGCGCGCTCATGAGTTCTGTGGAGAGCGGCGCCTGGCCGGCGGGTGTCGTCCAGAAGGAGAAGAAGAAGTGGTTGAGACCATTCAGCAGCATCCACGCGCCGAAGATCACGCGAGCGGCCAGGGCCAGTTGCTTAACCGTCGGAGCCTGCGCCGGGCTGGCAACACTCGCACGCACCGCAAACATGGACCGGAAGCTGGCGATGTAGGCGACGCTAAGCAAAATATTGCTGCCGAGCACTCTGCCGCCCGCGATCATGCTGCCCCTGCTCCATTCGGAAAGAGGCGCATCCCACCAGAACACGCAGAACGCGACGGGCATGCACAGCAGCAACGACAGCGGCGTGAAGAAACCAAACAGGACGGCGACGCCGGTGATCAGCTCGACCGCCTTGACCAGATCGAACAGGTGAGTGTGAAGCAGCGCCGCCAGCATCTCGGCTGCAAGCGGATGAGGACTGGTGGCTCCTGGCTGCGGATAGATGTGATAGAAGTGCTCGAGACCGGCCGGAATCATCCAGCCCGCATACCAGAATCGTACGAACCAGATCACGTACTTCATGGCGCCCCCGTCGGAGTTTTTGTCGCGCGGTCTGTGCCGCGTGGTCACCGTTATAGTCTGATTCTGGCCTCGCAGTACAGTCTTTCCACCCCAGGCAGGAACTGGGCTTGAGCCCTGCTATGCTGTTGCGGCGTACGGAAAAAAAGGGGGAATCGTGAAACACGACCGCATCACATCGCGGCAGGCGCTCATCGCCACCTGCGCTGCGATAGTCCTCTGCGCCGCCGGGCATGTGCTGGCGGCCGAAGGCGGGATTCCAAAGCTGGGAGGCGTCTGGCTGTTCGGCCAGTGCATCGACGGCTCGCGCATGAGATGCCTGATCCTGCAAGAGAATGATCCTCTGCTGACTGATCGCGCCAAGGCGTTCCGCGACGCCATGGACGAGGCGGCGCAGCCCAAGTACGACTGCGCTCCAATGTCGATCCCGCACATGTGGACGGACCCGTACTCGCACCAGATCGAACAGTTCGATGACCGGATCGTGTTCACGTATGGCAAGGATGATGTCGTGCGCACTGCCTGGCTGCCCAACAGCAAGCACCCGAAGGCGGCGAAGAACGAGTTCCTCTATTTCGGTGATTCGCGTGCGCACTACGAAAACGGCGCGCTGATTGTCGAGACCACCCACTTTGCCTTCGACCCGCAGGGGCTGAACGCGGACTTTCGCCTGCCTTCATCCACCCAGAAGAAGGTGGTCGAGCGATACACGAAGGAAGGCGACGACCTGGTGCTGGAAGTCACCACCACCGACCCGTTCTATCTGAAGAAGCCCTGGGTCTTCAAGGTGCGTTCGAAGCATGATCCGGAGCCGCTGGCACTGCCGTGGGACTGCGATGCGGCCGCCGCCCAGGACATACTCAAGCTGATGGCACCCAAATTTCCCAACGATCCGCCGATCCAGCGACTGCCGGTCGAGTAAGGAGCTACACAATGAAATCCAGGATTGCACTGATGGTTGGCGCGTTGGCGTTGGTGAGCGCCATTGCCGGAGCGCATCACAGCACCGCCGGCATCTACGACCAGAAAGCAGAGGTGGAAGTGAAGGGCAAGGTGAAGGAATGGCGCTTCGCCAATCCACACCCGCTGCTGAAGATCGAGGTGGTCGACGGCAAGGGTGTCGCCGAGGAATGGGATATCAGCTATGGCGGATCGGCGGTATCGCATCTCAAGAAGCGCGGCTATAGCGCGCAGACCTTCAAGCCGGGAGACGTCGTCATCGTCAAGGGACACCCGACCATCATCAAGGAAGCACACGGACTGTTGATCGAGAATGGCAATCCGACCCACGAGGACGGGACGCCGTATCCCTGATTGTCCTTACGGAGCCGGTGCACTGACCGATCATGTTTTGGGCCGAGGCATCAGCCCCCTGCTCTCCAGGTCTTGCACCGCTCGAGCCTCTCGCTCGAGCGCGCGCTTCACTGATGCCCGCTCCAGGGTTCGCGCATAGTGCGCCGCGATGCGCGGAAATGGCGCGGCATCGAAACCCGCTCCGGTGATCCGAAACCACACCCAGTGCAGGTAAGCATCGAGCATCGTCCACTGCTGGCCCGCGAGCCAGGGTTGATGCTGCAGCCGCGCCTCAAAGCGCTTCAGCTGGAAGGCCATCATCTCGAGGGCCTTTGCGCGCAGTGCGGTCGCGCCCTCCGGGTGATCGATCATGATCTGCGGGAAGGCAATACGTGTGACGATGGGATGCAGGTCTGCGCTGCAGGACACCAGATCTGCGAGAAACTGCGCGCGGGCGAGAGGCGTATGCCGAGCCGGAAACAGCGCCGCGTCAGGAAATGATTCGTCGAGAAATTGCAGAATCGCGACCGTCTGCACGATGGGCTGTCCGTCGACCAGCAACACCGGGACCTTTCCCGATGGGTTTCGCGCGAGAAACTCGGGCTTTCGGTGATCCCCGGCCATGAATGCCACGAGATGGGTTTCGAAGGGCGCTGCGGTTTCTTCCAGCGCGATCATCGAGACGCGCGGGCACGAGCCAGGAGAGAAATAGAGTTCGAGCTTCATGAGCACTCTCCGCGTCAGTCTTCGTCGAAGATTATGCGCTCAGTGGCCACCTTCGACGCGAATACCGGCGTCGGCCAGCGCGCAGGCCAGCTGCGCCTCGATGCGCGCCGCCTCGCTCCGGGCAATCTTCTGCAGATGCAGCACAGGGCCTGTCAGCACCTCGACGCCACGCTTGAGCACGCAGCCGGCGGCGCGGATGCCCGCCTTGTGCTGATCAAAGCGCTGCGCCGGTGAGTAGCGGCTCATGCCGACATAGACGCCATGGTCATCGCCGCGCCGATCCGGATAATCAAGCAGCACGAGATACACATTCGTGCGGCCGCGGCCCGTTGCGGCAAAGCGCGCGGCCACTTCGTAGGCGGTTGGCAGCCAGCTGACGTAGCGCATGGGCAGCCAGTCGGGGATGGAAGGCCCCGCACTCTTCCACAGCAGTTCGAGATCCGCCTCGATGTGCGCGGCGAAGTCGCCGCGCACCCAGCGCTCGTGAATGCAGTGTGCGCCGGTTGCGCCATCGGCTTTGGCCAGCGCACCCTGAAACAACGCCTTGAGTTCGTCACCGGACTTCAGGCGCAACGGCCGCTGGCCTGGTCGCAATGTCAGTCCTGTTTGTGCTTCTTGTAGGGTACAAACTTCTTGAGGAACACCACGCCGGTGAGATAGCCGGCGCTGCGATCGATGGTGCGCACCACGTCGGTGTTGCAAAGCTGGCCACCGAAGCGGTCGATCACGATGACGTCATCGTGGTCCAGCACGCCGGGGTCCGTAGGTCGCCCCACGTAGATCGTATCGCCCGAGTCGTACACCAGCGCAACGCCCTCGATCACTTCCAGATGCTCCGACCTGAACAGTGGAATGCAGCTCACGGGTTCGCCGGCCGTGAGGCCTTCGAGTCGCTGCTCGAGCTTTGCCTCGTTCTTTTCCGTCCTCTTGCTCATCTTGTCAGCCGAATGAGCGGCCGCGCCACTCAGGGCGAGCACGGTGGCGGCAATGATCAGTCTGGATGTATTCATGCGCGTTCTCCTTGCGATCGGAAGATCATGCCACCGACCTGTCCCTGTTCACAGTCTCGTTGTCAATGCCGCGCCGGCGGGAGATCATGGTGCACGCCGGAAATCGGGTTCACCTGACCCTCGCACCCCGATATTCTCAAGGGACACTGCGCAGGAGTCACGCTGGTGCTGCTTTGCCTGATTGTTGCCTTGCCGTTCATTGCGAGCCTGTGTGCGGCGTTCCTGCCCTCGCGTTCACGCAACGTGGCCTCCTGGCTGGCTGGCTGTGTGGCGCTGACGTCCGCGCTGCTGGCGGTCTGGCTCTATCCGCAAATTGCTGAAGGCGAGGTCGTCCGCTTCGTCGCGCTCTGGGCTCCCCTCTACGGCCTCGAATTCAGCCTGCGCATGGATGGATTCGCCTGGATGTTTACCGTGCTGGTGGCCGGCATGGGTGTGCTGGTTGTGCTCTACGCGCGCTACTACATGTCGGCCGCGGACCCGGTTCCCCGATTCTTCGCATTCCTGCTGGCTTTCATGGGCTCGATGCTCGGCGTGGTGCTGTCCGGGCATCTGATTCAGCTGGTCGTTTTCTGGGAGCTGACCAGCCTGAGCTCTTTCGTGCTGATCGCCTACTGGTATCACCGCGAGGACGCGCGACTGGGCGCGCGCATGTCGCTCATTGTGACCGCGGGCGGCGGGTTCGCCTTGCTGCTGGGCGTGCTGCTGCTGGGCCGGATCGTCGGCAGCTACGATCTGGATGCCGTGCTCTCGGCCGGTGAGGCCATTCGCGCTGATCCGCAGTACCCGCTTGCTCTGGTCTTGGTGCTGACCGGGGCTTTCACCAAGAGCGCGCAGTTCCCGTTCCATTTCTGGCTGCCGCAGGCAATGGCGGCGCCCACGCCGGTCTCCGCGTACCTGCATTCCGCGACCATGGTGAAGGCCGGCGTGTTCCTGCTCGTGCGGCTGTGGCCCGCGCTATCCGGCACGGATCTGTGGATCTGGCTGGTGTGCGGGACGGGCGCGATCACACTGTTGCTGGGCGCGTTCTCGGCCACATTCCAGCGCGACATGAAGGGTGTGCTGGCCTATTCCACGATCAGTCATCTCGGGCTGATCACGATGCTGCTTGGCATGAACAGCCCGCTGGCGCTGGTGGCGGCGGTATTCCACATCATGAACCATGCGGCGTTCAAGGCATCGCTGTTCATGGGCACCGGCATCGTCGACCATGAAACCGGCACGCGCGATCTGCGCCGGCTGGGAGGCCTGCGGCATCTGCTGCCCATTACAGCGGTGGTCGCCACGGTAGCGGCGGGTGCGATGGCGGGCGTGCCCCTTCTGAACGGATTCCTTTCGAAGGAGATGTTCTTTTCCGAGTCCCTTCACCTGGCTCGTGAAAGCACACTGACTTTCGCCTTTCCGGTGATTGCAACGATTGCCGGCCTGTTCAGCGTCGCGTACTCCGTCCGCTTCATTCACCAGGTGTTCTTTGGCCCGGTGTCGCGCGATTTGCCACGCATCCCGCACACACCTCCGCGTGGAATGTTGATGCCCAGCATCGTGCTCGTGCTGGCGTGCCTGCTGATCGGCGTCTTTCCGGAGCAGACTGTGGGTCGCGTACTGGCCGTGGCCGCAGGCGCGGTGCTGGGCGAACTGCCCGCCTATGAGCTCAGGTTGTGGCATGGACTGACGGTGCCGCTGCTCATGAGCGCCGTGGCGCTGGCTGGCGGCATCCTCTTCTATGCGGCGCTCAATGTCTGGAACAAGAGCATGGCGGTCACTCCCTTGCTGTCGCGGATCAATGCCGGCCGCCTCTTCGATACGATGAATGTGATCGCGATAAGAGGGGCGGGACGAGTGACGCGGCATCTGTTCTCCTGGCGCCTGCAGCCACAGTTGCTGCTGATCGTGGTGACCGCACTCGTCGCGGGCTTGTTGCCGCCCTTGCTCGGCGGCGCCGCCGCGGGTCACGCGCCCATCACGGCGCTCGATCCCCTGTTCCTGCTGCTGTGGTGTGTGGGATGCGCCGGTGCCGTGGGCGCCGCGGCGAAGACCAAGTATCAAAGGTTCGCCGCGCTGATCATGGTGGGAGTCGCGGGACTTGCGACTTGCCTGACCTTCGCCTGGTTCTCGGCACCGGATCTCGCGCTGACCCAGCTCGTGGTGGAAACCGTGACGCTGATCGTCATCCTGCTGGGTTTGCGCTGGCTGCCGCGCCGCCTGGACCGCATCGATCCGCAACGCACGACTTTACGGGCGCGCATGCGCCGATCGCGTGATTTCGTGATTGCCCTGATTGTCGGCGTTGCCATCGCCGCGATGGCCTATGCGGTGCTTACCCGGCCCATTGAGAGCGAGGTGGGCGGGTTTTATCTGCGCAACGCGCTCGAGCTGGGCGGCGGCCGCAATGTAGTCAACGTCATCCTCGTGGACTTCCGCGGCTTCGACACGCTGGGCGAAATCACTGTGGTTGCCATCGTCGCGATGATTGTCTATGCGCTGCTGCGCCGGTTCCGGCCGGCGCCGGAAAGCATCGACCTGCCGACCGCGCAACGACGCGCGGAGCCCGCATCGCAAGCCGATGACCCCAATCAGGCATTGCCCGCGGGGGACTTGCGGATTCCAGCGGTGCTGGTTCGACTGCTGCTGCCATTTTGCGCCATGGTGTCCCTCTACTTCCTGCTGTGGGGCCATCAGGCGCCCGGTGGGGGATTCATTGGCGGCCTGGTGATGGCTACGGGCCTCATCGCCCAGATCATGGTCGGCGGCACGCTGTGGGTGGAGGCACGTCTGAAAATGTATCCGTTGACACTGATGGGAACCGGGTTGCTGTGCGCTGGCGCGGCCGGTCTTATTTCCTGGTGGTCGCGGCTGCCTTTCCTGACCGCGCGCAGTGTCGATCTGCATCTGCCGGTGATCGGACAACTTCATTTATCGAGTGTCCTGCTTTTCGATCTGGGCGTTTATCTGCTCGTGATCGGCGCGACCGTCCTGATGCTGGTGGCGCTGGCCCACCAATCGATGCGCAGCCCTCGCAGGGTCCTGGCACCGCTCGACGCAGAGGGTGGCTGATGGAAATCGTGTATGCAGCCGTGATCGGTGTTCTGGCTGGCTCGGGTGTATGGCTGATCCTGCGCCCGCGTACTTTTCAGGTGCTGCTCGGACTGATGCTGCTGTCCTACGCCATCAACCTGTTCATATTCGGCATGGGCCGCCTCGCCCAGCACAAGCCTCCGCTGCTGGTGGGCGGCGATCCGGTTGACCCCGCACTGTATGCAGACCCCGTGCCGCAGGCGCTGGTGCTTACCGCCATCGTCATCGGCTTTGCCACCACGGCATTGTTTCTCGTGGTGCTGCTCGCCTTGCGCGGCCAGACCGGGACGGATCATGTGGACGGGCAGGAGCCAGCAGAATGAATACCATCCTGCAGCATCTGGTGGTCCTGCCCATTCTCGTGCCGCTGCTGTGCGGCGCCGCGATGCTGTTCATGCCCGAGGCGAACCGAACCACGCGTGTGGTTTTGGCCCTCGCGTCCGTGCTCACGCAGCTGCTGATCGCCATTGCGCTGCTCTATCTGACCAGCGATGCCGCGCATTTCATCTGGCCCGAGGGGGTCGGGGTGTACGCCATCGGCGCGTGGAAGGCGCCGTTCGGCATCGTGCTGGTGGTCGACCGGCTGTCGGCAGTCATGCTGACGCTGGTCGCCATCGTATCGGTCACCACCCTGACTTACGCCGTCGCGCGCTGGGATCGCCCGGGGCAGCCATTCCATTCGCTGTTTCAGCTTCTCATCATGGGCCTGAACGGCGCCTTCCTCACCGGCGACCTGTTCAATCTCTTCGTGTTCTTCGAAGTGTTGCTCGCGGCTTCCTACGGGCTGCTGCTGCGTGGAACCGGCGCGGAACGCATCAAGTACGGCATGCACTACATCGCGGTGAACCTCGTCGGCTCGTTGCTGTTCCTGATCGGTGTCGCCTTGATCTACGGTGTGGCCGGAACACTCAACATGGCGGATCTGGCCGGCCGCGCCGCTGCCCTGCCGCGCGAGGATCGCGCCTTGTTCGATGCCGGCGCGGCAATCCTCGGAGTCGCATTTCTGGTGAAGGCGGGAAGCTGGCCGCTGAATTTCTGGTTGCCGGGCGCGTATTCGATTGCCCAGGCGCCAGTCGCTTCAATCTTTGCATTGATGACCAAGGTGGGGCTGTACGCCATCCTGCGCGTGGGAACCCTTCTCGGGGAAGACGAAACCCTGGCAGCCGCGCTGCTGTATCTGGGTCTTGCAACACTGGTTTCGGCGACGATTGCCATTCTCGCCGCCAAGCATCTGGCCCGTCTGGTGAGTTTTTCGGTGCTGGTGTCGATGGGAATCCTGCTGGCCGCCTTCGGTCTGCGCATCCAGTCGCTGACCGGCCCCATCATTTTCTACATGATCGTGTCAGTGCTCACGACCAGCACCTTCTTCATGCTCACCGGAATGACGGACCGCACGCGGATCACCGATCCACCGGTGATGCCGCAGGACGCTCCCGCCGCCGCCGCGCCTGTCTACATGAGTTATGGCGTAAAGAAGCCCTCGGTATTCCACGACGATGGAGAGGTGGGTATCGCGATTCCCGCGACCATGGCCTTCCTGGGCCTGGCATTCGTCTGTTGCGCGCTGCTGATCGTGGGGCTTCCGCCATTGCCGGGCTTCATCGCCAAGTTCGCGTTGCTGTCGGGCGCGCTGCGCGAGGCCGCGGACGGCTCGCGTGTGGCCGGCTGGACGTTCAGCATCGCAGTGCTGCTCTCCGGTTTCGCCAGCCTGATCGCACTCAGTCGCGTCGGCATGCGGCTGTTCTGGAGCGTCGCGGCGCGCTCGACACCGCGGCTGCGCGTACTGGAGGCGGCGCCGGTGGCGGTGCTGGTTCTGCTGTGCCTGGCGCTGGGCGTGGCCGCGGATCCCGTCGCGCGCTATCTCGACGCCACCGCGCGCTCGCTGCATCAGCCAGACACGTACGTGCGCACTGTGCTGGCCGCGCGTGCACACCCCGATGCGGGAGATGCACCATGAAATGGCTCAGAACCCTGTCGCCCACGCTGGTGATTGTTCTGGCGCTGGTGTGGCTGGCACTGAACCAGACAGTGGCGATTGCGCAGGTGCTGTTCGGCCTGGTGCTGGGCGGCCTGCTGGCCTGGGCGGGCTCGCGACTGCGCCCGGTGCGCGCCAGGTTGCGACGCATCGATCTCGTCGCGGCGCTGGTTGGCGTCGTGCTCATCGAGATCGTGAAGTCGAACCTGGCGGTCGCGCGGGTCGTGCTGGGACTGGTGGGCAACCGCGAGGTGCGTTCGGGCTTCGTCGAGATTCCCCTCGATCTTCGCGACCCCCACGGCCTCGCCGCGCTGGCCACCATCATCACCGCGACGCCCGGGACGGTGTGGTCGGGTCAGTCGGCAGACGGCCGCTTCCTCACACTGCACGTGCTCGATCTCGACAATGAACAGCGCTGGATCGCCTATATCAAGCAGCGATTCGAAGCACCGCTCATGAGGATATTCGAATGAGCCGGCTGGTGGACCTGGCCGCGGGCTTCGCGGCGCTGTGCTTCCTGATGGCCATGGCGCTGGCGCTGATCCGGCTGTGGCGCGGCCCGCGCGCGCAGGACCGGGTACTGGCCTTTGACGCGCTGTACATCGCGGGCATGCTGGCGATACTGGCCCTGGGCATCCGCGCGCGCTCCACCGCGTATTTCGACATCGCGCTGCTCATCGGGCTGTTTGGCTTCGTGGGATCGACGGCGCTGGCGAAGTTCCTGCTGCGCGGGGAGGTGATCGAGCCATGAGCGAGGTCGCGCTTTCGCCGTGGGTGGCCGTGCCAGCTGCTGCGCTGTTGATCCTCGGCGGGCTGCTGACGCTCATCGGTGCCGTGGGCCTGGTGAGGCTCAAGAGCTTCTATGCGCGCATGCACGCGCCGACCCTGGGCGCCACCCTCGGCGCAGGGTGCGTCCTGTTGGCCTCGATGCTCGTCAGCTCGGCGGTCGCCGACCGGCTGGTGATTCACGAGTTGCTGATCGCCGTGTTCCTCACGCTGACAGCGCCGGTCACCGCCATCCTGCTGATGCGCGCCGCCCGCAGTCGCAGCGCAAGCGACTAGTCCTTCATGCCGGAGAAGGCGTCGCGGCCCCGCTCGATCATTTCGGCCACCGCGGGGTTCTTGATCTTGCGTTCCACGGAAATCGCGTAGAACTCTGCCTTGATGCCGGCCGCGGCCCCGATTCGCGCGACGCCGTATTCCTTGCGGAACTGCTGCTCGAGGATCGCCGGCACCGGGAAGAATCCGTGACCACCACGCGCGAATTCGCGCAGCATGGCGTAGTCCTCGAACTCACCGATCATGACCGGACGCAGGTCATGCTTCTCGAACCACTGATCCAGCGCCCGGCGAATGGCGGTGTCGTCAGTTGGCAGCAGCACGGGCACGCCGTTCAGTGACTTGGGGAAGCTGCGGCGCAGCGTGCTGGCCATGACCGGCGTGCCCATCCACAGGACCTCGCTGGCACCCACGCGGTGACTGTAGGCGCGTACGTTGAGGCTTGGCGTGATGGGAGCATCCGACAAGACCACGTGAACCTCGTGCAGGGCCAGTTCCGCGACCAGTCGTTCCAGCGTGCCTTCGCGGCAGGACAGCCTGACCGGGCGCTTGAGCGCGAGCGCGGGCTTGAGGATGCGGTAGGCGATCTCCTTGGGCAGGACATCGTCGATGCCCACCACCAGGCGCAGCGGCCGCGCGGTGGGGCGCTGGTCGAG
>Ga0164241_10004947_pt1 | contig 12694 bp, 9 predicted proteins | sample OricomyardsoilBY_FD_108780 | JGI IMG/M metagenome (GOLD analysis project Ga0164241, IMG submission 108780) | Backyard soil microbial communities from Emeryville, California, USA - Original compost - Back yard soil (BY) | ecosystem: Environmental > Terrestrial > Soil > Unclassified | place: USA...
CTTCCGCCCCCACAGCCTGCGCGTGGAAGTGGCCGATGCCCAGGCCGATGCCCGTTTCGTGTGGGTGCCCGGCGTGGTGGAAGCCAGCGAATTCCTCGGCGACTACACACGCTATCGCGTGCGCGTGGGTGAACGCCGCGTGTCTGTGGATCATGGTCATCTCGCGGGCTTGAGCAAGCATCCGATTGGCGGCTCCGTGAAGCTCGGCCTCGACCCCACCCAGCTGCGGCTGCTCCCCGCCTGAATCAATCCACCAGGACGATGGAGCTCTACCAGATCCGCGCCTTCGTCACCGTTGCACGGCTGGGCCATGTGACCAAGGCCGCCGAGGCCCTGTGCGTCACGCAGCCGGCCGTCACCGCGCAGATCAAGAGCCTGGAGAACGCGCTGGGCCTGGCCCTGTTCGACCGCGGCAGCGGGCGCCTGGCGCTGACGAGAGCCGGCGAAGAACTGCTGCCACGCGCCGAAGCCCTGCTCGCCTCGGCCGGCGACCTGATCGGCGCGGCCCAGCACATGCAGGGTGAACTCCGTGGATGCATCGAGTTAGGCCTGCCGAGCGAGAGCGGCGATTTCCTGCGCACCGGCGCCCTCGCCGCCGGTCTGCAACGGGCTCTGCCGCTGGTGGACTTGAATACGCATGTGGACACCGTCGGTGCCTTGCTCGATGCCGTGCGCGCCAACACCCTGGCGGCCACCTTCTCCATCAGCGTGAATCCGCCGCGCGATCTTCAGTGGCAGGCCTTGCGCTCGGTCTGCTACCGCATCGCCCTGCCGAATGCTTTTGCAGCAGCGATGCAGAACGGCGGCTGGCGCACCCTGGCCGGCCTGCCCTGGGCCAGCGGGCCGGTGGACTCTCACATCCACCAGATGCTGCGCAGCCTGTTCGAGCAGCAGGGCCTGTCTCCACACGTCGTGGTGCGCAGCGCCGACACCGCCACGCTCGACGGCCTGGTGGCCGCCGGCAGCGTCTGCGCCCTGCTGCGAGAGGAAGTGGCCATGCCCGCCGTGGAACGCGGCGACTGGTGGGTATGGGGCCATGCGCGCGTCGATGCGCAGCTGTATTTCTGCAGCGCGCAGGAACGCTCGGGCGATCCTCTGATCGTCGCATTGAGTTCGGTTCTGCAAAGCGTTTGGGCCTGACTGACCCATAAACTCCGGGCCATGCTTTATTGGTTCGACTTGCTGGGTGTGGCCGTGTTCGCGGTCAGCGGCGCGCTGGCTGCGATGCAGGCGGGCCTCGATCTCTTCGGCCTGCTCGTGCTTGCCGCCGTCACGGCCATCGGCGGCGGCACGCTGCGCGACCTGCTGCTGAACCGCCATCCCATCGTCTGGCTGCGTGATGGTCGCTACCTGCTCGTCATCGCCATCGCTGCCTTGCTGACGGCGGCCTATGGCCAACTCTCGCCGGGCGCCATGAAGGGGCTCCGCATTGCCGACGCGTTAGGCCTTGCCTTGTTTGCGCTGACCGGCACCGAGCTGGCCGAAGATCAGGGCCTGAAGCGGGTCCAGGCCTTGCTGATGGGCACCCTGACCGCCGTCGGTGGCGGTGTCATCCGCGACGTGCTCAGTGGCCAGGTGCCTCTGCTGCTGCGCAAGGACATCTACGCCACCGCCGCCATTGCCGGCATCGCGCTCTACCAGTTGCTGCGCAAGCTGGGCCTCAAGCGTGATGTGGCCTTCCTGATCGGCATCGTCTTCGTGGCGGGCGTGCGCCTGGCGGCGATCAAGTACGACTGGCAGCTACCAAGCCCGCAGCTGTACCGCTGACCTGAAATCAAAGCAACTCAGTTTCGGGAACGCAGAGCGCGCAGGGGCAGCGTTGGCCCAGCTTTCGCGCGCGCTGACCAGGGGCGGCACAAACAAGCAATGAGATTCAGGGTCGGCTTTCAGGTGAAGTTCGAATTGCCGCCTTTGTGGACGCTGAGCTTTGGCCCGGCGAGCAGTGCGACTACAAATCATTCACGTACATCCTGTTCCACGTCGGGCTGATGAGGATTTGGTTGACGCAGACACCTGGCGGCAGTTCGGCGATGAACCGGATCGTGCGGCCAAGGTCCTCGGGTTGGAGCATGCGGCTGCGCTCCACCTCCGTCGGCCGCACGGGACGGGTATCGAGGATGGGAGTGGAGACCTCCGCCGGACAAAGGCAGCAGGCACGAATGCCGTTGATGCCTTCTTCCATGTTCAGCGTTTCCGTCATGGCGGTGACGGCATGCTTGCTGCCGTTGTAGGCCGCGCCGGTCAGCTTCGGATGGTGGACGCCGGCCCAGGAGGACACATTGATGACCAGGCCGTTGCGGCGCGCACGCATCGCCGGCAGCACGGCATGCATGGTGTGGAAGATGCTGTCCAGATTGGTGGCGAGGACCTGGCGCCAGCCGGCCACGGACTGGTCTCGCCAGAAGCGCTCGGTCGTGTTGGTGCCAGCGCTGTTGAGCAGCAGGTCGATGCGACCCTCGTGGCGATCGATGATGCTCGCGGCGGTGGCCGCGACAGCCGCTGCATCGGTCGCGTCCAGCACCTCCACTTCGGCACGGCCACCTGTGGCGCGAATGCGCTCGGCGGCGGCCTCCAGCAAGGCGCCCCGGCGGCCCGACAGCACCACCGTCATGCCGGCAGCCGCCAGCGCCTGCGCGCCCGCGAGGCCGATGCCTGAGCCCGCGCCGGTGATCCAGGCGAGCTGACCGTGCAGTGACTTGTCGTTCATGCTGTGACCTCCTTCATTTGCGGGCCTTTCTCAGAGGTATTCAAGGTTGCCGTCCACGCTGATGATCTGCCCGGACAGGTTGCGGGCCGCAGGTGTACAAAGGAACAATGCCATCGCGGCGACATCGTCGGCCGTCACCATCCGACGCAGGGAAATCTTGTCGAGATACTGCTGACGCATGGTCTTGACGCTGACTCCCGCGACCGCCGCACGCGCCGCAATCACGCTCGTCATGCGCTCGCCCTCGACCACGCCAGGCAGGATCGCGTTGACACGAATGCCTTGGGGGCCGAGCTCGCCGGCAAGTGACTTCGTCAGCCCTACGGTCCCCCAATTGCTCGATGCATAGGGCGTGCGAAAGGCATAGCCCAGGCGCCCGGCGACCGAACTGATAGCGATCACGCAGGGGCTGGCGCTCGATGCCTTGAGCAGGGGCACCGCGCGACGCGCGAAATAGAACTGACTGTTCAGATTCACAGCCACGGTGCGCTTCCAGCTCACGGCGTCAATGTCTTCGATGGCACCCGTCGGACCGGCGATGCCCGCGTTGTTGATCAGCACGTCCAAACCCCCGAAATGGCTGCGCAGATCGTCGAACACCGCGTCCACCTCGCTCGCAAGCGAAGCGTCCGCCATGCTGCCGGTGATGCCGGGCGTCTCCATCATCAGCCGATCCAGCGCGGTGCGATCGACGTCGCAGACATGGACACGCGCCCCGGCGGTATGGAATGCCCTCGCGACGGCGGCACCGATACCGTTGGCCCCTGCGGTGACCAGCACGCGCAGATTGGGCAAGGGGCGAAGGGTGTCGTGCAAGGGCATGAGCAGGTAGCGGCTGGGCGGGGCGAGAGAGGCTGAAGTCTCTGCAATCCCTTTGCACATCGATATGTCACCGGCGCATACATTCGACCGGTTGTTTATGTCAGCGGCAGCCAGCCAAACGTCGCCATCGCGGAGGGTGCTCTGCTACGCTTTCTCCCCCTATGACGAAGAAGCGCCCCATGGCCACTGGCGAGCAGATCCTGAGCACCCTGATCCACCTGCTGCACCAGGGCGCACCGGCCGAAGACTTCGCCCAGAGCCTAGCCGACGCCGAGGCCTCGCCCGCAAGCCCGGGCAAGGCCGGCATGGTGGAGAACGTGCGCATGGCCATGGCGGTGCGCAACCGGCTGGAGCTGCTCCAGCAGCGCGAGCTCGGCATGTTGGCGGTGACGGAATCGGCCCAGGACCTTTCCAGCCGGCTCGATCTCGACAATCTGCTGGCGGCCATCGTCACCCGGGCCCGCAACCTGCTCGGCGCCGACATGGCCTGGATTTCCGCCCTGGACGAAGAGCGCGGCGTGTTCCAGTCGCTGGCCCTGGAAGGCGGGCTCACGCGCAGCAGCGTGGCCATGGGCATCCGCAGTGATCGCGGCACGGCCAGCATCGTGATGGCCACCCGCAAGCCGTTCACCACCGCCGACTACCTGCACGACAACCGCTTTCCCCACGATCCCAAGTTCGACGACATCTTCCGGGCCGAAGGCATTGCCGCCATGGTCGGCGTGCCGCTGATCTGGCAGGGCGACGTGATCGGCCTTCTGTTCGCGGCCAATCGTTACCAGCGCGTCCACACCACACAGAACATCGCCGTCCTCTGCACGCTGGCCACCTACGCCGCGGTGGCGCTGAAGAATGCGCGCGACTTCGAGCGCATCAACACGGCGCTGACCAGGGCCGATGAGGCGCGTGCGGAACTGGAGCGCCACGCGCGCGGCGTGCAGAACGCTGCCGATGCCCATGCGCAGATCACCTCGCTGCTGGCGCGCGGTGCGCCACTCTCAACCCTGTGCCAGACCGTCGCGGACCTGCTCGGGGGCAGCGTGCTGGTGCTCGACGAAGCTGCCCAGGTCATCAGCCGCGGCGTGGCGGAAGGCTATGCCGGCAACGGTGCGCAGAACTACCAGCCGCACGGCGAGCACAGCGCCCGGCTGACCCAGGCACTGCGCCAGGCCCGGCAAGCGGGCCGCTCCATGCCGGCTTATGAACTTGAGGGCGAGACCTGCCGCGTCATGCCGGTGATCGGCGGCGACGACGCGCTGGGCGCCCTCGCCCTCTTCCATCGGGACTCTCTCGGCGAGGTGGCGGAGCGCACCTTCGAGCGCAGTGCGAGTGTGATCGGCATCATGCTGCTCTCTCAGGAACGCCAGGAGGCCAGCAAGAGCCGCGACATGTCGGCCCTGCTTCGGGCCCTGATCTCGCCGCGCCAGGGCGAACTGGCAGGGCTCACGAACAGGACTCAGCGCTTCGGTCTCGACCTCGGCCAGCCCCTGACCCTGATGCTGGCCGAGCTCGAAAACCCGAGCGCCGCCTATGCCGTGCGGCGCCTGCTCCAGCTGAACGCCGTTGAGCTCTGCCTGATCGACGAGGTGGACGGCGCCCTGGCCATCATCTGCTCGACGACTCGGGCTTTGGAGATGCGGCAAGCCTTCTCCGAGTGGGCGCGCCGTGAAGTCGGCGCCACCTACCGCGGCGTGCTGTCGCGCCCGACCACCTCGCCGACCGAGCTGCCCGCGCTCTACGCCACGCTCAAGCGAGCGCTCGGTGTGCTGGGCCGTCTGGGCATGCAGGGCCAATTGATCAGCCAGAACGAACTGGCCCTGTATTCCGCGCTGTTCGAAACCCACGATCTGAGCAGCCTGGGGCAATTCCTCGACGCGAGCATCGGCCCCATGCTGGCCTACGACCGCAAGCGCCACACCGAACTGGCTGCCACGCTGCTGTGCTATTTCGACTGCAACCAGAACGCTAAGGTCACCGCGCAGCGCCTCGACGTCCACGTCAACACAGTGCGGCAACGACTGGCCAATATCGAGAACCTGCTGGGGCACTGGGGACAGGCCTCGCGCGCGCTTGAGATCCACATCGCATTGCGGCTGTGGAACCTGAAGGGCTGAACGCCTGAGCCACCGGGCAAACCCTTCAAGGCCGGCCGCATGTGGCTGCGTTTCATATTTTTGGGGGTGTGTTCATGTACCCCGGAAACATTGGGCGCGGCGGACCATGCGACCAGACTTGCTTCCCACACAAGCCGAGCCGGGGATCCCCTTCTCAGCGACGTGGCCCCAAAAAAAGGAAAGCAAGGAGACCTATGAAAACCTCTATTCGACAAGGCCGTTCCGGCTGGCTCGGGCTCACGCTGGTGGCATTTCCCTGGTGCGGACTGGCCCACGCACAGGCCACCGATGGCACCGCAGCCGCTGAGCAGCCACCGACGAAGAAGATCCAGGCCGACAAGGCGGAGAAGACCACCCTGGAGACCGTCGTCATCACGGCTGAGCGCCGCTTGCAGCCCTTGCAGAAGTCCTCGCTGTCGGCCACCGTGCTGTCAGGCGACGACCTGCTCAAGTCCGGCGTCAACGTGCTCGAGCAGCTCCAGTACGTGACCCCATCGACCGCGGCCAACAACTACGGCCAGGGCCTCAACATCACCATCCGCGGCATTGGCAAGGCCGAGACCAATACGCAGACCAAGACCGGTGTCATCACCTACCGCGATGGCGTCGCCACCTCGCCGGGCTACTTCACCTCGGAGCCCTACTACGACATCGCGTCGGTGCAGATCCTGCGCGGCCCGCAGGGCACCTTCGGCGGCCAGAACGCCACCGGCGGCGCCGTGCTGGTCGACTCCAACGACCCGATCATCAACGGCGGCACCAGCGGCTATGTGCTGGGCCAGATCGGCAACTACAAGGACCTGGCCGCACAGGGCGCCGTGAATCTGCCGATCAGCAGCACGCTGGCCGCGCGGATTGCCTTCAACACCGAGAGCCGGGATAGCTTCTGGAAGGTCAGCGGCCCCTACACCGGCGGCGACGGCGAACTGCGTTCGAAGAGCGTGCGTCTGGGCATGCTGTGGAAACCCACGAAGGCGCTGTCGGTCCTGTTCAAGACCGACCTCAACAACATCAGCATGGGCGGCTATCCGGCCGGGCCGGTGAACCCGCCGAGCGATCCCTTCGTGGTCTCGGCCAATGCCGATCAGATGGCGCGCGACCGCTTCGGCCGCTCGGTGCTGAAGATCGAATACACCTTCGACGATGGCACCAGGTTCCGTTCGGTGACCGGGCGGCAGAGTGGCAACACCGCCTACGCGGGCGATCTGGACGGCACCAGCACGGCGAACAGCGTCTTCTTCGATTCCACCGACGAGAAGCTCTACTCGCAGGAGTTCAACCTCATCTCGCCAGACACCGGTCCCCTGACCTGGGTGCTCGGCGCCTATGCCAACAAGGACGAATTCATCGTGCTGCCGGGCAATCTGTACAGCGGCGTGCAGGGCAGCCCGCTCACCCTGTACAGCTTCAACGGCACTACGCCGAGCCGCACGCGGGCCGTCTTCGGCCAGGTGAGCTACCAGCTCACCGAGTCGCTCAAGCTCGCCGTGGATGCCCGCTATTCCAAGACCCACCATTCACTGAACCTCGACATCCAGCAATACGGCCTGCCGCTGACGCAGCGCCAGTCGGTCGACTTCAAAGGCTTCTCCGGCAAGGCCGCACTGAACTGGACGCTCGATGCGCAGCATTTCCTCTATGCCTTCGTCGCCAGTGCGAATCGGCCCGGCGGGCTGAACGTGCCGGTCGGCATCGGCCCGGCTTCGCCCTTCGACGCCGAGCGCGTGACCTCGACCGAAGTCGGCTGGAAGGCCAACTGGATGGGCGGTCGTGTGCAGACCCAGACCGCAGCCTTCTACAACAACTACAAGAACTTCCAGGTCACCATCGGCTATCCGGCCGTCCCGGTCTTTGGCGTCGAGGTCAACACGCCCAATGCAACGCGCATCTATGGCCTCGAACAGCAGGTTCAGGCGCAGTTGGGCGATGGCTGGACGGTGCGCGCGAACGCGGGCTGGATGCACAGCGCGCTCGGCCTGTTCTATGCCACCGATCCGCGCGTGCCCGCGCTTGCTGCCTGTGACCCGCTGAAGGGCCCATCCAGCCCAAGCTGCATCAACCTCGACGGACACCGGCAGTCCTATGCGCCGGAGCTAACCTTCAATGTCGGCCTGGAGCGCCGCTTCGTCGTCGGTGACAGCATCATCACGCCGCGAATCAACTACGGGCATGTCGCGCCCCAGTGGGCCACGCTGTTCGAAAACACGGGGCTCGGCGACCGGCTGGGCGGTCGAAACCTCGTGAGTGCTCAGATCGACCTAGAGCGCGGTGATTTCACAGCCAGCCTGTACAGCACCAATCTGAACGACTCCCGCTACACCTCGGCAATCACCGCGGGCCTGCGGTACGCGGGAGCGCCGCGCCAGTACGGCGTGAGGATCACGAAGTTCTTCTGAGGACCTGCCCACGTGCCGCCTCACGAGGGCGGCGCATGGGCGGTGGAGTCCCAAGCCAGATCGGAAACCCCATGATCAGAATCTGTCCTTGCCTGGGCATCCTTGCCTTGGCCCTGGCGCTCGGCGCGCCGTCCTTTGCCGCCGCCGATCCAGGCACCGTTCGCACGACATCGCTCGGCGAAGTGGTCGGCAATGACGACTCGGCCACAAGCGGAACCTATGCATGGAAAGGCATCCCCTTTGCGAAGGCGCCTGTGGGCGAATTGCGCTGGAGAGCGCCTGTCGATGCAAGCCCTTGGACGAGGCCCCGTCTCACCCAGCAGTTCGGCTCCGCATGCGCATCCTCAGGGCGCCTGGATGGGCCGGGTCTCAACAACCGCTACGACGAGACCATTGCCACCAGCCTGAACCAGGCGGTGGGTTCGGAGGACTGCCTCTACCTCAACATCTGGCGCCCTGCGACGACGGGCGAAGCGCTGCCCGTCATCGTCTTTGTACACGGCGGCAGCAACGTCTCTGGCTATACGGCTGATCCACTCTATGACGGCGCGGCGCTCGCCAGGACGGCCAATGCGGTCGTCGTGACCGTCAACTATCGACTGGGCATCTTCGGCTTCTTCCGATCACCGCACTTGCGATCCGGCGATGCCGCAGAAGACTCCGGCAACTTCGCCTTGCTCGACATCATCAAGTCGCTCCAGTTCGTCCAGCGCAATATCGCGGCCTTTGGCGGCAATCCTGCCAACGTCACGCTGATGGGCGAATCTGCCGGTGCCGTCAACGTCTACGCGATACTGACCTCCCCGCTCATGCTCAAGGCTCAGCCGTCCTTGCTGCATCGTGCCCTGCCCATGAGCGGTGGCATTTCCAGAGCCGCAGACCTGCCGCCGGCTGCGGTGCCCGTGCTGCTCGACCCCGCCTTCTTCGACGAACAGGCCAGCCTGTTGTTGACGCAGCTGCTCGTCGGCGACGGGCTCGCCCGCGATGCAGCGGCGGCGAAAGCCTATGTCGCCGAGCACAAGAACGCGAGCCTCGCGGCCTTCCTGCGCAGCAGGAGGACGGACGCTGTTCTGTCCCTGATGCTCGATCAGCTCAAGGCCGCGAACCGCTCGGTATCCGGACCCATCGCCGACGGCCTCGTGATGTCCAAGGACCCCATTGCTGCGATCAAGGCCGGCCGCTACCTCAAGGTGCCGGTGCTGGCCGGCAACACGCGCGACGAGACCAAGCTCTTTGCGAGCCTGCTGGCCGCGTCGCCAGCATTGGGCGGCGTGAGCGGCCGCATGCTCAGCGACACCGAGTTGTTCGCGCTGGCCTATCGCTATGACGCCGACGCGCCCGCGCAGCTGCGCATCGAGCAGTGGGTTCCGGCGCGCTATCTGCCGGTCAATGCGCCGGGCACCGGGTTCAACGCACGCACCCAGCTCCTGAATGACTACTGGTTCTCACCCCTGCGTGACAGCGTTCTGAACGCGCTCAGAAGCCAGCAGGACGAGGTCTGGCACTACAGGTTCGACTGGGCCCAGGAGCCGGCGCCTTTCAACGACATCTACGGCGCTTCGCATGCTTTCGACCTGTTCTTCGCCTTCGGAAACTTCGGCCCCTCGGTGCTGTCGAGACTCTTGTTCAACAAGGCGAACGAACCCGGTCGGTTGGCCCTGTCCGACGCCATGATGCGTTCGATCGGCGCCTTTGCCCGCACCGGCAACCCCAATCACAGCGCGCTGGGCATGAACTGGCCGGCATGGCCCAGGTCCCTGCTGCTGGATGCGTCCCAGAACGCCAAACGGATCTCGGTGCAGTGACGACGCCTGCCTGCATCCCCTTTCTTCGCCTGGCCCCAGAGGTTCCCATGAAGTCTGCCTTCTCTCATGCATTGCTTTGCCTGGTCGCCCTGACGACTTGCGACGTCGCATCGGCCGTCACTGCCCAGCCGCTCAGCTGCGACAGACTCGTCGGCATTCGCATCCCCGCCGAGGCCATCGGCCTGCCCACGAGCGGCGGCGCGGTGACCAAGTCCGTGGTGGTCGCCGCTGCCGGCTCCGGTGCGGCGGCGCTGCCTGAATATTGCGAGGTCACCGCACGCATCGCGCCGTTGGATCCGAGCGCACCGGACATCCTGTTCCGCGTCGCGATGCCCACGGTCTGGAACCACAAGGTCGTGATGTTCGGCGGCGGCGGCTTCACCGGCACCATTCCGAATGTGGCCGGCAATGTGCCTGCCGGCCCGACCGATCAGCCCACGCCGCTGGGACGCGGCTATGCCACGTTCTCCAGCGATTCCGGCCATCAGGCCAGGAACCCGAACTGGCTGGAAGGTTCGCTCGAAGGCGAGTTCCTGATCAACGATGAGGCGCTTCGCAACTTCAGCGGCTACTCGATCAAGAAGACCCGCGATGCGGCGATCTACCTCTTGAAGGCCCGCTACGCGGCCGGTGCGCCGAAGAAGGCCTATTTCGCCGGCGGTTCGACCGGCGGGCGCGAAACGCTGCAGGCGATTCAGCGCTGGCCCGAGGACTGGGATGGCGCCATCGCCTGGTATCCGGGCTGGAACCAGCTCACCGCCATGATGGGCATCCACCGCTTCAGCCGCGCCATGGCCCAGCCCGGCGCCTATCCCTCGATGCCCAAGCGCGTGCTGGTCCGCCAGGCGGCGCTCGAAGCCTGCGACGCACTGGACGGTCTGCGGGACGGCCTCGTCAGCAACCAGGTTCGCTGCAACGCGATCTTCGATCCGATGAAGGCGACCGTGGGCGGCAAGCCCTTGCGATGCCCTGGCGGTGCCGACGCGGGCGACACCTGCCTGTCCGATGCGCAGATCCACCTGCTCCAGACGCTCAACAGCAGCGACATGCGCTTCAACTTTCCCCTCGCGAGCGGACTGACCGGCTACCCCGGCGTGAACGTCTGGGGATCGGACCTGGGCGAGGCCAGCAACCCATCGCCCTATGAACCGCTGGTCACCTTCCTCAACTTCGGCACCGTGCAGCCAAGCTTCCCCATGCCCGTCGGTGCGCCCTATGGCAGCCGACAGGAAGATGCCATGGTGCGCTACGCGATCACGCGCGACCCGACTTTCAACTCGCTGAATTTCGACCCCGAAAATCCCGGCCCTTGGGCCAGTCGCGTGAGCGAGCTCAGCACACTGCTGGACGTGAGCCCCGACATCTCGCGCTTCGTCGCGCGCGGCGGCAAGCTGCTGCTGGCGCATGGCTTGTCCGACGTCCTCGTCAGCACCCGCTCCACCGAGTTCTACTATCAAAAGCTGCAAGCCCAGTTCGGTCCGGCCGGGGTCGACGGCTTTGCCCGCTACTACGAGGTACCGGGTTACGGCCACGCCCTGAGCACCCACTTCAACGCCACCTGGGATTCGCTGACGGCGCTTGAGCAATGGACAGAGAAGGGCGTCGCGCCGCATCACCAGGTGACGACCGACACCCTGGGCATCCCCGGCCGCAAACGCCCGCTTTGCGACTATCCCCTGTGGCCCAAATACAAGGGCTCCGGCGACGTGAACGCCGCAGCGTCCTTCGTCTGCTCCAACCAGTAGTCCGAGATGGAAAAGTCGAAATCAGTCACCATCATTGGGGCCGGTTTGATGGGGCACGGCATTGCGCAGGTGTTCGCCCAGGCCGGCCATTCCGTGGTCATCACCGATCCGGATGCGGCCGTTCTTGGCATGGCGCTCGCTCGCGTGAGCAGGAATCTTCAGGACGAGGAGATCGAGCCCGCGGACACTCTCGCGAGGATGTCCATCGAGCCTCGCCTCGACGCGGCACTTGCCAACGCTGCTCTCGTCATCGAAGCTGTGCCGGAGAATCTCGAGCTCAAGCAGCGACTCTTTGCGGAGATTGCCAATGCCGCGCCCCAGCAGGCCATCCTGGCCAGCAACACGTCGGTGATCCCCATCACCCTGATCGGCGAACACTTGAGCGACGAAGCGCGCAGTCGGCTGGTCGGGACACACTGGTGGAACCCTCCGCACCTGGTGCCCCTCGTCGAGGTCGTGCGCACAGAGTTCACGCGGGACGCGGTTTTCAACACGGTCTTCGACTGGCTGGAAGCCATCGGCAAGCGCCCGGTGAAAGTCCATCGCGACGTGACCGGCTTCATAGGCAACCGCCTGCAGCATGCCCTGTGGAGGGAGGCGATCGGTCTCATCGAAGACGGGGTGTGTGATGCCGAGTCGATCGACCTCGTCGTCAAGAACAGCTTCGGCCTGCGCATGCCGGTGCTCGGGCCCATGGAGAATGCAGATCTGGTCGGGCTCGAATTGACGCGCGCAGTACACCAGGTTCTGTTCCCCGAATTGAAGTCGAGCCCACGTTCATCACCGCTGCTCGATCGCCTCATCAATGCGGGCCACACAGGCATGAAGTCCGGCCAGGGCCTGAGAAATTGGACAGCCTCCGAAGCGGATGCTGTGTCCAGTGAACTCGCGGCACATCTGATCGACATGCGCCACCGCAATCTCTGCTAACTGGGACCCGTCATTCAGGCTTCGACTCGACCTAACGCCGCGCCTTGACGGCCTCGCTCAACACCTCCAGCACCGCCAGCGAATCATCCCAGCCCAGGCAGGCGTCGGTGATGCTCTTGCCGTATTCCAGCGCAGCCGGATCGTCCTTGCCCGGCGAGAACTTCTGGGCGCCGTC
>Ga0164241_10004948_pt1 | contig 12687 bp, 11 predicted proteins | sample OricomyardsoilBY_FD_108780 | JGI IMG/M metagenome (GOLD analysis project Ga0164241, IMG submission 108780) | Backyard soil microbial communities from Emeryville, California, USA - Original compost - Back yard soil (BY) | ecosystem: Environmental > Terrestrial > Soil > Unclassified | place: USA...
ACCTACGTTATTTAAACGCGGAATTCGATATCTTCAAAAAAGTTAGTAATGAGCAACTTAACATAGGAAGTGTATATTTTGGTGGAGGTACCCCGACATATTTATCACCACGGTTGCTTTCAGAATACTTGTCTTCATTCATTTCAAATATTTCTTCTAGCTACAATACCCCAGCAAGCATTACGTGCGAATTTTCAACAAGTACAATTGATGCAGGTAAATTAGCAATCTTACGCGATTCTGGTGTAACGCGTATTAGTACCGGTGTTCAGTCGTTGAGTAATGAAATTCGTCAACAAGCAAATCTTGTGGGAACTGGCACGGATGCTATTAACTCCTTATTATTGTCCAAAACATTCTACGACAATTTTAATATAGATTTAATTTACGGACACCCATATCAAACTCATGAGGATTGGCTTAGTACGGTAAAAGAAATTGCTGACATTGGGGTTCCATCTATAACATTGTATCGATTAGAGGTTAAGGAGCGAACGAGCTTCCTCAAAAAGTTTAAGAAAGATGAATGTGTCTTTGTGGATGAAATTAATGCTCGTATTCAATACTTTATCGCGCGAGAGATTCTTGAAAACAAGGGATATGTTGAATCACCATTAGGTTGGTGGATTAAGAAAGAAACTTTGACACAATCTGTATCCTGGAATACGCATCTGTCAAAGTGGAAACAATCTTCCCCATATTTTGGCTTTGGTCAGGGAGCTTTTTCGTTGTCCACAAATCTTTATTATGAAAATCGGGCTAATTTGTCTGACTGGAAGCAGATGATTGACGAAAACAAATTCCCTACAGCGAAGGTCGTTAGTATTAACGGGCATGTGCAGGAGATAAATCAATTAATGAGGTTAATTCGTACGACGAAGGAATTCAATCTACAGCAACTCTGCCTGAGTTCGGGCTTAGAAAAATATTATGAGTATTTAAATAGGTTTTTTTTAAGGCAGTGTGATTTAGGTTTAATGATATGCATAGATCATACGTTTCAACTAACAGAAGCTGGCGAAAGCTTGGTACATTGGATTTTTGACGAACTTATTTTTGGAATGATTACGGAAAAAAAATGCAATGATAAGAATTTAATTTTCATTTCTAATAGTTAATGGACGAGTAACGATGAGTAACGTTAATTATTTGTTTCCTCTGCCTCTTTACAAGAGCCAAGTTAATACTCAACAATTTTCTGTTTTGAGTAATGCCGCTGAGTACTTTACAGAGCAGTCTCGCGAACATTTTTTGAATGGTCTTAATATCCATAATGGTCAATCAAATACGGGTTGGCATAGTGAGTTCTATCGTATTTCTGACGAGACTCCGTCTCAAATCAATGATCTTTTTCATATAGCATCCACGCATCTTCGTGAATTTATTAAGCAAATCATAAGAAATGACGAAAGAGCTATTGGCTTTGGAGATTTTGATTTGTCACTCGAAACTCATGAAATGGGTTGGGCAATAATTAATCTTCCTGGTGATGTTGCGTTTTCCCATATTCACACAACTATTTATCGGGATACCTACGCGTGCGTTTTATATTTACAGGTACCGGATGGTTGTAAAGGAGGTGAATTGAGATTGGCTAATCCTGACATTGGATTTAGATCTAGTATAGGAACAACGATGGCTCAACTTGGATTATGTACTACATATCGTAAGATTAAACCAGAAACGGGTAATATTTTAATTTTCCCAGGAACACTTCCTCATGACGTCCTTCCATTTGAGGCTAAAGGTCATAGAATAGCTTTTGCTTGCAATTTTGGTATTAAGTCAATGAGTCTGTCGTATTTAAAGGATGGTTGTTCCATATGCAAGCAGATCTATTGAATATTTTTGATAAAAAGGTCATTGAATATAATAAGTTACATGTATGTGGTAATGATATTTTAGTAACCTTTTGGCGACCTGATATTGACTGGACTAACGTTGCGAAAAAAATATGTCAAAGACACTTTGGTATCGGTGCAGACCAGCTAGTTGTAATCATAGATATAAATGTAGAGGCCGATATCCAAATTTACAACCCGGATGGCTCAATTGCACCTCTCTGTGTAAATGCAATCCTTGCACTGGGGCATTTTCTCTATTGCAAAAATCATAGTGATATAAATATAAACGTTATTTCGTCAAATAGTACATTTCACCTTATTTCAACTGATTTCAATTCTAGTTTGGCCATTGAGTCTTCGAAAATTCGCGTATCACCAAGAAAGCTTGTCGACCTATCATTAGCTGAATTTATTGTTGATAATGGAACCAACCATTACGTCGTTCTACTTAACAATTTTTCGGATCTTAATATTGTTGAGGTTGGATCTTTACTTGAAAAAATAGCGATTCCTAATACGTCAACAAATGTGATGTTTGTTCGCTTTCATCAAGATAGCATTTTTGCTACGCCGTGGGAGCGAGGTGGTACAGGGATTACTAATGCATGCGGGTCCGGGGCATTTAGTATTGCGAGAGCCTTAACACTTTATTCTAATCTGGAAAAAACGACGTTTCCTTTTGATAATAAAATTACATTTCCTGGTGGCACCATCTATGTAGAAATCAAAGACGAAAAGGGAAAAATTAGCGCAAGCCCAATATTTATAGGTTGTGGAGTTTTTTTCTATGAGCATTAAAACTGATGATAGCATAGAAGCATATAAGGATTTAATTTGTCCAGTGGAGAATCCTTTTCCCGTGGTCATGCAAAGTGCATATGATTGCTTTTTGATTGATTTAGACGAACGAAAGTATCTTGATTTTGGTGCGGGGTTGGCGGTTAATTTACTTGGATATTCAAATGATGAGATTAAGCAAGCTGTTAAGAATGCGGCGGATACGTTAATTCATTGTGGAACTGAGCATATAAACCTCCCTAATATTGAACTCGCTCGTTATTTAAAAACCTTTTCGGATTTTGATTGCTTTTTCTTTTCAAATTCTGGAAGTGAAGCAAATGAGGCAGCAATAAAACTTGCTCGAAAATATCATTCAGTTATAGGAAACAAAAAGAAACGATTAGTCTCTTTTAGCGGATCGTTTCATGGTCGCTCAATACTAAATATTTCCATTGCGGGTAATCCTAAACATTGCGATGGCTTTGAGCCTTTAGTAGCCAATATCACGCATGCTGAATTTAATAATCCCGAATCCCTACTAGAATCAATTGGTGAGGATGTTTGTGCAGTTATTGTAGAAACTATTCAATGCAGGGGTGGACTTCGGGAAATTTCGAAGGATTTCGTCACGCTCATCAATCAACTCAGAAAAAAATATAAATTTTTAACAATTGTTGACGAAGTTCAGACTGGTACATACAGAGTAGGCTCACTATTTAGTCATCCTGAGTATGCGTTAGACGTGGATATCGTTACGCTGGGTAAAGGTATAGGCGGTGGTTTTCCCATTGGGGTAACTGCTACCACAAAAAAAATTGGCCAACATTTGTCACTTGGCTCACATGGTAATACCTTTGGTGGTGGGCCTTTAGTTTCATCCGTTGCCTTGACTGTTTTAAAAATCATTTCCAGCTCAGAATTCTCCGAAAAGGTAGAAGAATCTAAAGAATATATGAAAGCTAATTTGGTAGCTTTCGAAACAGCGTATAAAGATGATATAGCCAATATTGTTTCATGTGGTATGTTATTTGGATTCTGTTTGATTGGATGTTCCGCAGGAAGAGCAGCTGAACTTGAAAAAATTGCATTCAAAAATGGCCTGATTATTAGAACAAGTGGCGATAACGCTATTAGACTGACTCCGCCATTGTGCATAACTAGGTCGCACATTGATTCTGCGTTCACTATTTTGTATTCATCTATGAAAGAATTAATTTCAATCTATTCTGTGTAGATTAAAACTCGAAAAAACATTTTCAGTCTTCTGGAATTAAAAACTGCTAGTTGAGATATATAACCATGTCTATTGATTTTCCAAAAATTTCATGTTTATGCGTGACAAACAATCGTGTTGAGTTTCTTCAGAGATCAATAACATGCTTTAAGTCACAAAAATATGCAAATAAAGAGCTTGTAATTGTGTATTCCTTATCTGATTTAGCTACTGATGAGTTTTTAGAAAGACTTTATAGTTGCGACGAAGAAATAAACTTAATAAAGTTACCTTTCGATGGACAGAGAACTTTAGGTGACCTTAGAAACATTTCGATTGCTAACTCTACGGGTGAATACATATGCATCTGGGACGATGACGATTGGTATCACCCAGATAGATTGCAAATACAAATGAAAGAAATGCTTGATAACTCAAGAAGAGCTTCTATTTTATTTTATTTATTAATGTTTGATATCCCAAACAAAACGGCATACTTAACTTGTCGTAGGGCGTGGGAGAATAGCATTCTTTGTGAGAAAAAAGTGTTAAGTGAATTCAATGTATCATATCCGTCTTTAAATAGAGGCGAGGATAGTGTTTTTGCTGATCAGCTGAAAATTGCTAACGTTTTTTACCCGATAATAAAACCGCAGCTTTATATATATTGTTATTCTGGGAAAAATACGTGTGATCAAAATCACTTCGATCTGCTATTTGAAAAGGGTCAAAAATTAAGTGAAGATCATTCTAGAATTGTTGCTGATATTGTCGATGAAAAATATTCCTCATGCGAAGCTGCACAATTGTTAGCTAGTAGCGAATTTATAAGCTCTCTTCGTTACGTTCAATTGTGATCTCATGAGATATCAGCGCAAAATCGATTCCAGTTTTTGGATTAAGCAAAGTATTAAAGAGTGATATTTTAATGATAGGTAGTCAATGGAGTTCCTTATTAGAGCTAGGCTCATGGAATATAGATAAAGTTGAAAAAAATATCCGAGAGATCAACGAACAAACGCCAGATTACTGTGCTCGGTGCGAAAAATGGTGCCTTTTATTTATGGGGACGCCATGTTTCTATGAGTCTAACTTACCCGAGTTAAACATAAATACAATTAGGGTGAGATTGGAGACATTTGATTGTATTACATTCATCTATACTATTATCGCATTGGCTGGTTCATACGATTTTAATGATTTTGTTTGCAGGCTAAAAAACATAAGATACAAAGATTCGCGCCAGAATGACTATATATCAAATGATATTTTGACCGGTAATTTTATTGACTTTGCATGCGAAGCTCTTTTATATAACGGATGTGATTGTGGATTTATTGAGGATATCACAAGTAAGGTCTTTCTTAAGCAAAATGAATTATTGTTTGTAGACATGCCTTTATTACCGTGTGAAAGGCCTAGAAATCACGATGTAAATTCGAAGACTGTTTTTCCTAAATATACACAAAGAAGAGTCGAAACTCACATCATACCATCCAATAAAATTGATGAAATATCTTTGAGCGAACTTAGAAGTGGTGATATTGCGATTTTTACTCACGGGATGTTTAACAAGAAGGGAAAAAGACAGGCATCCTTTATTTGTCATTGCGGATTTGTGTCTATAAGGGATGGAAAGTTATGTCTCATACACGCAACTCGAAATTTTTCAGTAGCTGCCGAAAATCGCGATAGAGTAGAGATGTTGAAACAAAAAAATGATTTAAAAAAAGAGTTTCTAGGAGTTTGGTATGCCGGAGAGTATCTTGGGGATGAGTTTACGGTGCAAGGGCCAAATGAAACATTTCATGGGTATTATAAAGATCGGATTAGATTGCTTTCTGATTATGCGGAGAGCATATTTCTAGGAGTTAAATTTCTCAGGGTAAGGGGGTAGTGGAGTGGCGGATCTGTTGTTTACATTCTTGGTGGGCAGGTTACATCTCCATTAATCGAATTGATCGGATTATCGAATTATATCAACCATACTCGTAAATATTTGGTCAAAAAGTACGGCATTGTTTTCTTTGATACGAGAAAATAAATTTAAATGGTCAGTTCCAGGTAAAATCCAGAGTTCTTTCTTTTTTGCTTTTTTAGCGCACATTACCAACTTATCAGGAATTTTTTTAGGAATCACGCCATCATTTTCTGCTGCAATTACTATTAATGTACCGGTGAAATCTTCAATGATTTTCCATGCATCTGTATTTTCCCAGCTATTCTCTTGACGGATAATTTGGGAAAACGAAGAGCCAAACTCTACGTTGAAGGCAAGTGTCGTGTAAACTGCGGGTACTACCAATACTAGTGCATTAATATTCATACACTGAGTGAGCTTCAAGGCATCGTAGGCTCCCATGCTTGCTCCAAAAACATTAAGAGGGCCAGTCAAATGACGAGCTGCTAACACAGCATGCAATTGAGCACTCCTTTGGCTTAAAGATGACTTTGCCGTTAAGCCGCTGCTTTCACCATGGCCCATATAATCGAAACTTGTTGTGCCTACACCACGATTCAGTAATTCTGTGCGCGGTAATATGAGTGATTTACGAGAGCTGCTTCCAGCCCCATGTAGATATAAACCGTGTTTAAAATTACTTCCAATGAATTGATCCCCCTTCAATATCTCGTCTCTAAAACGCACATCAAATTGCTTAATAATAGAATAATTCATAAGCACTCACTGAATTTATATTAGGGGTTGTGTCTATTGCCCCATCTTATAAATTATGGTTGGGGTGGCAAATTTTCCAAAACTAACCTGGGGGTCGAGTACCGCTTCTTTTCCAAATAACGTATCTAACGGATAAACGTTACTATTACGTACATCAAGGATACGGCCAACTGTCAAAGAGTCGGTTGGGACCTTATCAATATTGTAATCGGCAAATAATTTTATAGTACATAAATATGTTTTAAATTTTTTGAGATATTCAACTTGATTGAAACCGCCATAACATTGAAACCCATTTACGAAAGAAATTACCATATAAGTTAGAAATAAGCTTGGGCACAGTTTTTTATCTAGGAGAAGTAAACGAATGGCGGATACCTCCCATTTGATCACTTCCGAGCCGTTGCTAATCGACGAATCCTGATAAAAAAATTGCGAAAATGGCTCGGCATTCACCCCAGAATTTGAAAAAAGGGGTTGGTTTCCCAGCACTAAGATCATATTTTCTAAATAAGTCTTGTTGAAACAAAACCTAGTGATAGGGTGGCTTTCATTCTCAAATATTAAGTATAAGTACTTTGCTACAACTGAGCATAAATCTAGGTATATCATTTTCCGATTAAGAACTTCCGAATCTAGGATCGAAGAAAATGAAAGAGCGAAGGCAGTAAAATCATTTAAGTTGATATTCTTTGATACGTACTTGGATATTGCGGGCGAGAAATATGAAATTATGTCCTTAGTGAAATCAGACGTGAGACTCGAATACACAGATGATCGACGATTTCCAGAGGTTATTGATATGCGTTCGGTCGGTGTGTATTTGGCACGTTGTTGATTGGCAGTTTCGAGTGCTCTACGTTTTGGGTAGGTTTGCATTATAAAATCGCTGATTTTTCTATCTGCACCAAAATTCAAGCATCCTGGTCTACTCTCATTATTAAATGGGATCCCTGAAATAGTAGCCGAGATACATGTACTCCCATTCGTTCCCCCCAACGAGGCGAGCCAATTAGCCCCTAAAAACCCTGGGCCATTTGTTAACGTGGTATGAGCAATTGTTTGTAACGTTCTGGTGTGCTCAATAAGGGAGATGGCCTCTTCTAAATCTTTTCCTGATACACCAATCCTTCTTAGCTCAGCCAGAAAAGCCATTCTAAGTTCACATTCAAGAGGGTTGGGAGGAGAATACTCTCGCAATTTACACATGTATTCGCCTACGGGAACATCAAAATTCCTAAGTAGTACTTTACTAAACTCGGAAGGATGAGCCATTTCCAATATTTGCCTAGCTTTTTTTTCGCTTTCCATGTATGCCTTAGTGAGAACAATTAGTAGTTATTTGGGGAGTACCCCAAGTACAAGTAATTTCTGCTTCAGATGTCCCGTAGTATTTATTATTCATCAATAAGCTTTCTACAACATAGTGAGTCGACTATCGAGTGGAAATATTTTACACTAAATTCTAGGTGGAATGCCTTTCGTATCTATTCGAGAAGAATTTGTTTAGTCATTTTAATTAAGGTGAGCCCCCACCGCAAATATCGGCCACCTGAGGTAATCCAAGAGCGAGAAACCGTTCTGCAATTGAGCAAAAGATAAATAGAGCTGAGTTAGGAGCGAAGTATTGAAACAGATCGAGCGATTGAGTCAGGGGAAGCCTCTGAAAAACTGGGCAGATGCCAATCAATTCGCTTCGCTGAGAAAAAAATAAAATGTTATGAGATTATGCTGCGGTATTGCACCCCATTTCATCCCTATGACGCATGCGTGTTCGAGATCTATGAGTCGCGGCTGATTGTTAGGCTACTGCTCCCGCACCGATTTACCACCTGATCATTTAGTCGTTGAGACAATGATTTTTTGAGGGTTTCTTTCATCGCCGAAAGTTGAGTTGATTCACGACGAGCAACTACAAAATGGAAAAACAACACGCTAATCTATTTTTGAATATGTCGAAGTAGATTACAATCGGAACTGCTGCCATATTGCTATTGGCTTTATTAGCTCAGAAAACTTTGAGCAAAATGTATGGTAGCTAACTACCCGAAGTTGGTGGTAGGGATTAGGGAGCCGAGTGTTGGTGCATGACCAGTTAATCTGGATGCGTAAGTGGTTACGCCCATTCAAATTTTATCTAAAAGATGGCTAGATACTGAAGCTAATTTATTAAGGAAATATATGATTAAAACCTATATTATTTTGGAGCAGTTAAGTTACGAGAAAGGAAATTTACATCAATTCTATCGTCCCGATCAGCATAGATTTGTATTTATGCTAGACCAAAAATATTATAATCGTTTTCCTAAAGAATATTTAAACTATTTTGATAGAGTCGAGATGGTGAGTGATTACAACTACGATAATGCGAGAAGGTTAGTCATTGATGAAATCACAAGAGTAAATTCTTCGGACGAGATCAGGCTCATATGTATAGACGAATGCAATTTATTGATGGTAGGAAAACTGCGGGAAGAATTTGGGATACCTGGCCCCACATACACCGACCTATTGCCATTGAGGGATAAGGTTAAAATGAAAGAAAGGTTATCTAGGAACGGAATTTTAGTTCCTAGGTTTTTTCAACCTTTAAAAGAGCAATCTGTTGAGCAAGCATTATCATACATTGACAAATATATTTTTTTTCCAATTATAGCGAAGCCAGTAGATGGCGCGGGAAGCAGAAATACTTACGAAATTCATAATAGTAATGAATTTATCAATTTTTGTGGAAATCAGCTAAATTGGTACGATTTTCAATTCGAAGAACTTATACGTGGAGTTTACTATCATTGTGATTCGGTGGTAATAGATGGTGCCGTAAAAGTCGCTGAAGTAAGTCAGTATACTGCCCCATGTTTAGATTTTGTAAAAGGAAGAATGCTTGGAAGTTATCTTCTACAAGAAGGTGACGAAATTAGAGACAGGATTTTAAGTTTCAATGAACAGATTATTCAATGCCTCTGCTCATGGGATTGTGTTACCCATTTGGAGGTTTTCTATACCCCAAGATGCGATATTGTTTTTATCGAAATTGCAGCTCGGCCAGCGGGCTGCTCAATTCCATTATCAATTCAGAACGGTGTTGGAATAAATTTGAATGAAATTGCGTATAAAATTCAATTTAATATTCCTGTCGAAGTAAATAAGAAGAAATTAAGCCCGGCTGCATGGATTTCTTTTCCAATTAAGAGCAATGGTATTATACGGTCCAAGATAGAACCAAGTCTCAACAGTGACTCCACATTTATGTGGAAGGTGGGGGTAGGAGAGATGGTGTCAGCGGCTGCTACGTCATTCGAAGCCTCATTGGAAATATTGCTAGTGAATGACGACCAAAAATCTTTGTTGGAAGATATAGAACATTTAAACTTATTAGATGTAATAGAAATAGGATAGATAAATGGATAACTTAGAGGAAATTATGATTAAAGAAAATGTAGCAAACGTGTTAGCTGAAGTGCGAGAGATTTGCCAGCAAACTGGGCGCTCGCAGAATGAAATTACAATTGTTGCCGTAACAAAAACAGTAGGAAGCGAGGAGGCGAACTCACTTTTAGAATACGGTATGTGTAACCTTGGTGAAAATCGCGCGGAAGGCCTTATGGGGAAGTATAAAGAACTTGGTAGGAATGCAAAATGGCACTTTATAGGATCATTACAATCTAATAAAGTTAGAGACATAATTGATATTGTTGATTACATTCATTCTCTAGATCGTATTTCCTTAGCTGAAGAAATTCAGAAAAGGGCTTCAAAAATGGTGAAATGTTTTGTAGAAATAAAAACATCGAGTGAACCATCGAAACAGGGTATTGATGTAAACAACGCAGTTGATTTTATTCAATCACTACAGCCTTACGATAAAATTCAAGTAATTGGCTTGATGACAATGGCGCCGCTTACAAGCGATGCAAATGAAATTCGATCCTGTTTTAAAGCTTTACGTATTCTTCAAAAACAAATTCAGAGATTACAAATATCGCACGCACCTTGTTCAGAGCTATCTATGGGGATGTCAAACGATTATAAAATTGCAATCCAGGAGGGAGCAACTTTTATACGGTTGGGATCTATTCTTTTCGGAAGAAGGGAAGCTGAATTAACCAACTCACCTTTAACCTCATGACCAGCATGATTATATTTGAATAAATTGTACTAGTCGCGACTTGATCTGACACTTCTGCTTGAAAGAAGAGAGTTACCATTTTTGAATATGGGTGTCGAAGCCTGAATCAAAACCAACGAGGTAACTCTCATGCTACATACTACCAATCCCATTATTAAACACAAAGCGGGTTTGCTGAATATCGCTCTTTCAGCAACATGCGGACAGCTGCATTTTGCAAACAGCACGATCTTGATCAAGCCTATTTCAGTTTGCGCAAAACGCAGTTGTGCATGAAGCAACATACCGCCTACAGTGCCGACAGGAATCTTGTTCATTGCAATTCGACAGTTTGCCCGATGTGGTTTGGTTGTCGCAACGATACGCTGGGAACCCTTGCGATTTACGTGCACCGCGACCCGGTGGATTTCCGGCAATCGATTAATAGCTTAAGCATTCGTGTGAATGAGGTCATGGAGCTGGATGCGTTTTCCAGTTCACTGTTTGTGTGTGGCAATCCTTCCTGCGTCATACCAATGAAAGTTTGCGTGAGCGGTGATTTAGTAAAATACTAGTCATCAGAGTCATCGTTTCCTAGCGTGTAGAAGTGGGTATTTTAACGGATACTGAATTTCGATGCCTATGGGTTTATTTTTGTAGGAAATATCTCACACAAAATTCAGATTTTATGGACTATCTTTGATAGCTCTCATTAAGCAAAATGGATTTTCCAACAACTTAAAAGGAATTAATTATGCTAATCCTCTCACGACGTACTGATGAATCAATTATCATCACCACACCCGAAGGACAGGAAATTGAAGTGTATGTTCTTGGTGTAAAAGGGAACCAAGTTCGCATTGGTATAGAAGCGGATGAATCTATTCAAATACTCAGGTCTGAACTGACTCAAGAATCTGTTGCTTAGTTCAAACTAAAAATATCATCTACATTAAAGCCGACCAATGAAGTTGGTTTTTTCGTTGTATTTTGTAAATACCTGTGCTAAAAATATAAGTGCGAGTTTCGATTCTTAATCGACCTTTAGCAGATCACCACAGGCAGATTTGTGATCACACCTCTAGGTGCTGCCTTTCCTCACACCCGCTCGGGATACTACTCCCGACGGGCGTGGCATTTCCTTAGCGGGTTTTTCTTTTTTATTCCTCGCTAGGAGAAATACCATGAAAAACTCAAATATTCGTTATTTCAATACCCACACTGAAGGCTTTTGCTTTATCAATGGCTTTAAAGAAATCTCGCCAAAAGCGGGACAAAACTTTAAATCTTTCTGGTCTAGCAGTCTGACGTTACTTGAGGGAAACCCTGAGTCACCGAAGAAAAAATACTTCAATGTTAGTGTTGTAGGCGAAAAAGTCATCGGACTTTTAAAGCACTACCAACAACAATTAAATTCTGATGTACCTGTTTTTGCGAACGTAAGGCTTGCAGATATTGATGCGGAGCCTTATGCAGCAAATGGTAAGGCAGGAATTAATTGGAGTGCAAAAATCATTAGCATTCTTTACTTAAAAGTAGGCGATCAAGTGATTGAGTTGAAAGAACCGACAACAACTGATTTTGGTGTTCGTGTCGATCCGCAAGACAAATCTAACTCAATTGAATCGGTTGAATCTGATGATGATCTTGATGACGTGACGCAGCTATTTGGTTTTCCGTTGATTGTTGAGTTGCGCAAAGATGATCCTCAATTCCAGGTTATCTGTGATCGATTGAAAATGACGGGGTATCGCTGGAACAAAGTAAAAAATGTTTGGATGAAAGCAGAGGTCACGCTTGATAAAAGCAATAACCCAAACTTTCAACAAATGTTTAATTTGCTTAAGCAAGCCGGTTATTACTGGAGTGCGGAGGCGAAGGTGTGGAAACACCCTGATTTCGATCAAAAGCCTGCTGGAACAAATCGTTATCAAGGTTCACGCCAATCTTATCCATCACAAGCGAGAGCTTGAGGTTGGTTTTGTGATGTCATCAGGTTTGGCTTCGGCTATTCCTGATGCGTCATTCCACAGTTGTTTTTAAATTTTCCATTGTGAGACAATTG
>Ga0164241_10004949_pt1 | contig 12687 bp, 14 predicted proteins | sample OricomyardsoilBY_FD_108780 | JGI IMG/M metagenome (GOLD analysis project Ga0164241, IMG submission 108780) | Backyard soil microbial communities from Emeryville, California, USA - Original compost - Back yard soil (BY) | ecosystem: Environmental > Terrestrial > Soil > Unclassified | place: USA...
CGGGGTGTTCGATCAGCGGGCAACCGCGGACAACGCTCGAGGAGAGCAAGCATGGCGCAGGGAACTGTGAAGTGGTTCAACGCGGAGAAGGGCTACGGCTTCATCTCCCCGGACGACGGATCGGGTGACGTGTTCGTCCACTACTCGGCGATCGGCGGCACCGGATACAAGTCGCTCGAGGAGGGACAGCGGGTCAACTTCGAGGTCGAGCAGTCGCCCAAGGGACCGCAGGCCACCGGAGTGAGCGCCGCCTGATTCCGAGTTCCGACCCAGAGGCCCGCACCGGATCGGTGCGGGCCTCTTGCCGTCCGGGCCGACCCCGGAGACGGCATCGTCCCGATCACCACGACCCACCTGCGCCCGGGCCGCGCTGTCGACCACTGCGTCGAGCCCTCGACGGGCCGTCGTCCTGGCCCGCCGGGTGGCAGGCTGTCGGTCATGACAGGCGTGGAATCCGCCGACGCCACCCCCTGGGCGGGTGTCGGGACCGACGCGGCCCGCCCGGGGGCCGACGGCACGGTCGATCCCGCCCGGCTCCCCGGCCCGACCCCGTCGTCCGTGCTCCGGGCCGTCAACTCCGCCCTCGGAACGCCACCCGCGGCGGTGTACGGAGTCAGTGAACAGACGCTGCGCCGGGTGGAATGGGCCGGCGGCCAGCTGGCCCACCGGGCGCTGGCGCTGATGGACGAGCGGCTGCCCTGGTTCCGCTCGCTGCCGGCCGAGCAACGGTCCTGGGTCACCCTGGTCGCCCAGGCCGGCATCTCCGGCTATGTGGTGTGGGCTCAGGCCAGCAGCGACGAGTACCGGATCACCGGCGAGGTGTTCGGCACCGCGCCGCGCGAACTGGTGCGTGCGGTGTCACTGCGCCGGACCGTCGAACTCGTCCGGGTGGCCATCACCGTGGCCGAGCAGGACCTGCCCGCACTGGCCGCCGACGACGCCGAGCGCATCGCGCTACGCGATTCACTGCTGCGCTACAGCCGGGAGATCGCCTTCGCCGCCGCCGAGGTGTATGCGGCCGCGGCGGAGACCCGCGGCGCCTGGGATGCCCGGGTGGAGGCGGCCGTGGTGGACGGCGTGGTCCGCGGCGAGGACATCGGCACGCTGTCCTCCCGGGCCGCCGCCCTGAACTGGGATCCGACCGCCGACACCGTGGTGGTCGCCGGCACCGCCCCCACCGGGGACCGGGCCGACGCCGTGGCCGCCGTCGCCGACTGGGCGGCGGCGACCGGTCGATCGGCGATGGCCGGGGTGCACGGCGACCGGTTGGTGCTGGTACTGGCCGGCGCCGCGGCCCCGGCGACCGGGGTGGATCAGCTGTTCGGTGACGGTCCGGTGGTGCTGGGGCGAGCCGGCAGCGGCCTGCGCGCGGCAATCAACTCCGCCGCCGACGCCCTCGCCGGCCTGGACGTGGCGGCCGCCTGGCCGGATGCACCACGGATCATCGACGCGGACGACCTGCTGGCCGAACGGGTGCTCGCCGGCGATCAGCGGGCCGCGGCGCGGCTGCGGGCCGCGGTGTACGCACCGCTGGCCGCCTCCCCCCACCTGCTCTCGACCGTCGACGCCTACCTGGCCGCCGGCGGGGCGCTGGAGCCGACCGCCCGGAACCTGTTCGTCCACCCCAACACCGTCCGGTACCGCCTGCACCGCGTCGCCGACCTGACCGGTCGCGACCCCTGGGACCCCCGCGACCTGCTGGTGCTGCAAACCGCAGTGATTCTGGGCCGGCTGGCCGAAGCGCCATAGCCTCGCGTCCTGGCGCTGCGCCCGGCCCCGCCCCACCCCGCCCCGGGTTCGATGATCAATATTTGGTGAATCCCGCTGGGTTGACTGTAGGAACTCTACAAATCGCTCGGGACGACTTGGTGCCGTCCGTCACCACCGACGGCCACCCGATCGTGTCACGGTAGAAGGCGTGCTGGCCATCGTCGCTCCCGGTCAGGGAGCCAAGAAGCCCGGAATGCTCTCCAGTTGGCTCGAGCTGGACGGGGCAGCCGACGCGCTCACCCTGATGTCGGAGCGGGCCCACCTCGATCTGACCCGCCTGGGCACCGAGGCGTCGGCCGAGGAGATCAAGGACACGGCGATCACCCAGCCGCTGGTCGTCGCGGCCGCCCTGCTGGCGGCCCGTTACCTGCAGATCCCGTCCACCGCCGTGGTGGCCGGGCACTCCGTCGGCGAGCTGGCGGCGGCCTGCGTGGCCGGCATCTTCAGCGAACTGGACGCGGTTCACCTGGCCGCGGTCCGCGGTCAGGCCATGAGCGCCGCCTGCGCGCTCACCCCGACCGGGATGTCCGCGGTGATGGGCGGCACCACCGAGGACGTCCTCGCCGCCCTGGAGGAGCTCGACCTGGTCGGCGCGAACGTCAACGGCGGCGGGCAGATCGTGGCCGCCGGACCGCTGGACGCCCTGGATCAGCTCAAGGCCAATCCGCCGCAAGGTGTGCGGATCATCCCGCTGCCGGTGGCCGGCGCGTTCCACACCTCGTTCATGGGCAGCGCCGAGCACGCGCTGCGCGAGCACGTCACCACCCTTCATCCCCAGGATCCGACGCACGTACTGCTGACGAACTCCGATGGCACCGTGATCGGCAACGGCGCGAACTACCTGCAGCTGCTGGTCGCCCAGGTCACCCACCCCGTCCGCTGGGACGAGTGCATGCGGACGTTGGGCAACCTCGGCGTCACCGGCGTGCTGGAACTGCCGCCGGCTGGCACGCTGGTCGGACTCGTCAAGCGCGATCTGAAGGGTGTGGCCACCATGGCGCTGAAGACCCCCGCCGACCTCGAACCCGCCGCGGCGTTCGCCGCCGAACACGCGGGGGTGAAGCAGGGATGAGCCCCACAAAGATCACCATCGCGCCGACCGCGCCGGGATCGAAGATCGTCGGCCTCGGCCACTACCGACCCGACAAGGTCGTCACCAATGACGATCTCGCGCAGATCATGGACACCAACGACGAGTGGATCCGGGCCCGGGTCGGGATCGCCGAACGCCGGTTCGCCGGCCCGGACGACTCGGTCGCCTCGATGGGCGCCCAGGCCGGCGCGAAGGCGCTGGCCGAGGCGGGGCTGCGGCCCGAGCAGATCGACACGGTGATCACCGCGACCTGCAGCCTGGAGGCGCCTGCACCGCACGCGTCGACCCAGATCGCCGGCCTGCTCGGGATCCACGCGCCGGGTTCGTACGACATCAACGCCGCGTGCGCCGGCTTCTGTTACGCCATCGCCGCCGCGGACCAGGCGGTGCGCACCGGCGCTTCGAAGAACGTGCTGGTGGTGGGTTCGGAGAAGCTCACCGACTGGACCAAGCCGGACGACCGGGCGACCGCGATCATCTTCGCCGACGGCGCGGGCGCGGTGGTGGTGTCGGCGAGCGACGAGCCCGGGATCGGGCCGGTGGTCTGGGGCTGCGACGAGGACCACACCAGAACCATCCGGATCGAGGGCCGCAACGGTCACTTCATCCAGGAGGGCCAGACCGTCTTCCGCTGGGCGACCACGGCCATCGCACCGGTGGCGATCCGCGCCGCGGCCGCGGCCGGGGTCGAACTCAAGGACATCGACGTGTTGGTCACCCACCAGGCGAACCTGCGGATCATCGACGCGATCGCCAAGAAGATTGTGAAAGAGGGCGGCCGGGACAACCTGAAGGTGGGCCGGGACATCGTCACCACCGGCAACACCTCGTCGGCGTCCATTCCGATCGCCCTCGACCGGATGCGTGCCGCCGGCGAGGTCGCGTCCGGCGAGGTCGTGCTGTCGGTGGCTTTCGGTGCCGGACTCACCTACGCCGGCCAGGTGTTCGTCTGCCCCTGAGCTCATGGGGCAGAATCCCCAACGCCCGACAATCCGTGGCCGTGTCAAGTCCCACCAGGGAACGGCCGGAAACCCCCGAAAGGAAGCACCGTGAGCAACGAGGACATCATCGCCGGGCTCGGCGAGATCGTCGAAGAGGTCGCCGGCGTGAGCGCGGCCGACGTCACGGCCGACAAGTCCTTCACCGACGACCTGGACATCGACTCGCTGTCCATGGTCGAGATCGCGGTGCAGGCCGAGGACAAGTTCGGGGTCAAGATCCCGGACGACGAGCTGGCCAATCTGCGCACAGTGGGGGACGCCGTCGCCTACATCGAGGCCAACAAGTCCTGACCCGTCGCCCCGGCCGCCGCCGACCATCGGTCAGGCCGGCCGGGGCACTCCACCAATCCACCCGAAGGGGACGAAAGCGATGAGCTCCGATCACGACGTCGTCGTCACCGGTATCGGCGCGACCACGCCGATCGGCGGTACCGCGCCGGAAACCTGGCAGGCCCTGCTGGACGGCGTGATCGGCGTCAAGCCGCTGACCGAACCCTGGGCCGAGAAGTACGACCTGCCGGTGCGGATCTACGCGCCGCTGGTCGTCGAACCGGGTGAGGTGCTGTCGCGGGTCGAGGCCCGTCGGCTGGACCGGTGCCAGCAGGTCGCGCTGGTCGCCGCCCGCGAGGCATGGGCCGACGCCGGCGCCCCGGAGATGGACCTGGAGCGGCTCGGGGTCGTCGTCGGCACCGGCATCGGCGGCGCGCTGACCCTGCTGGGCCAGGACGACATCCTGGAGCAGGACGGCGTCCGCAAGGTCGCCGTCCTGACCGTCCCCATGCTCATGCCCAACGGCCCGGCCGCGGCGGTCGGGCTGTGGGCCAAGGCCCGCGGCGGCGTGCACGCCCCGGTGTCGGCCTGCGCCTCCGGTGCCGAGGGCCTGGCCTGGGCGTACCGGATGATCAAGTCCGGCGAGCTCGACGTCGCCATCGCCGGCGGCGCCGAGGCCTGCGTGCACCCGCTGCCGATGGCCGGTTTCTCCCAGATGCGGGCGATGAGCACCCGCAACGACGATCCGCAGACCGCGTCCCGTCCGTTCGACATCGATCGGGACGGCTTCGTACTCGGCGAGGGCGCCGGGATCATGGTGCTGGAGCGGGAGGCGCATGCCAAGGCGCGCGGCGCCAAGATCTACGGCCGGCTGGCCGGCATCGGGATGTCGAACGACGCCTACCACATCACCGCACCCGAGCCCGATGGTGAGGGCTCCAGCCGCGCCATCGCCAAGGCGCTGCGCTCGGCCGACCTGTCTCCGCTGGACATCGGTCACGTCAACGCCCATGCGACGTCGACGCCCGTCGGGGACGCCGCCGAGTCCAACACCATCCTGCGCTCGATCGGTGACCATCCGGTGGTCACCGCCACCAAGTCGATGACCGGCCACATGCTCGGTGCCGCCGGATCGCTGGAGGCCATTGCCACCATGCTGTCGGTCAAGGAGGGTGTCGTCCCCGGCACCCGCAACATCGCCACGCTCGACCCGGAGATCAAGGTCGACGTGGCCACGGAGAACCGTGAAGTGACGCTGACCGCCGCGCTGAACGACTCGTTCGGCTTCGGCGGCCACAACGTCGCCCTGATCTTCACGGCTTGATCTTCACCGCTTGATCTTCACCGCCTGATCGGCGCCCGCGCACCCCAGCCGCGCAGCGTTTCGGGGCCCGACCGCACCGGCCGGGTCGCACCACAGCAGCACCCCTCGCCATGTCGGCGTACCCGCATCCAGGCCCGCGCTGGCGCGTCCGACGTCGTAGTACCCGCAGCATCCTCGGCATCGACGCCGCCCCGGCGGCGCGTCAGGAGTGGACCATGACCGCAGTCCTGCCCCACACCGAACTGCCGGGCCAGCCAGCAGCGTCCGGTGAACCCGGCAACACCGCGCCGGCCATCCCCCGGCAGGCGCCCCGAACCCTCGACCCGCGCGAGCCGCTGGTCCGGCTCGCGGCGCTGATGGACCCCGGCACGGTGGTCCCCCTGCACGGCCAGGACACCTCCGGCGTGGTGGCGGTCCGCGGGCGGATCGACGGCTCCAAGGTCGTCGCCTATTGCACCGACGCCACCCGGATGGGCGGGGCTATGGGGCACGAGGGCTGCGCCCACATCGTCGACGCCATCGACGTCGCGCTGCGGGAGCGGGTGCCGGTGATCGGCCTGTGGCATTCGGGCGGGGCCCGGCTCGCCGAGGGCGTGCACGCGCTGGACGGGGTCGGCCAGGTGTTCGCGGCGATCGTCCGCGCCTCTGGCCGAGTCCCGCAGATCTCGGTGATCCTCGGCGCCGCCGCCGGCGGGGCCGCCTACGGGCCCGCCCTCACCGACATCGTGATCATGGCGCCGGACGGCCGGGTCTTCGTCACCGGACCGGACGTGGTTCGCTCTGTGACCGGCGAGGACGTCGACATGGAGGCCCTGGGCGGGCCCGAGGCGCACGGCCGCAAGTCCGGGGTGGTGCACGTCGTCGCCGACTCCGAGGCCGACGCGATGGCCCGCGCACGCCGGCTGACCTGCATCTTCACCCAACCCGGCATCTCCGGGGTGACCGGCATCCCGGATGACCCCGAGCTGGGCGCGATCCTGCCCGAGCGGCGCAACCGCGCCTACCCCGTGCGGCCGCTGCTGGACCGGATCCTGGACGGCCCGATGGACGAGCTGCAGGTCAGGTGGGCGCCGAACGTGGCGGTCGGCCTCGGCCGGCTGGCCGGTCGGTCGGTCGGGGTGGTGGCCAACAACCCGCTGCGGCTCGGCGGCTGCCTGGACTCCCAGTCGGCCGAAAAGGCGTCCCGCTTCGTCCGGATGTGCGATTCGTTCGGCATCCCGCTGCTGGTCGTCGTCGACGTGCCCGGCTACCTGCCCGGGGTCGGCCAGGAGTGGGACGGCGTGGTACGCCGCGGCGCCAAGCTGCTGCACGCCTTCGCCGAGGCGTCGGTGCCCCGGGTGACGCTGGTGACCCGCAAGGCCTACGGCGGGGCATACGTGGCGATGAACTCCCGGTCGCTGGGCGCGACCGCGGTGTTCGCCTGGCCGGACGCGGAGATCGCGGTCATGGGCGCCAAGGCCGCCGTCGGCATCCTGCACCGCCGCAAGCTCGCCGCCGCCCCGGTCGAGCAGCGGGAGGCGCTGCACACCCAACTCGCCGAGGAGCACGAACGGATCGCCGGCGGGGTGCACCGGGCGATCGAACTGGGCGTGGTCGACGAGGTGATCACCCCCGCGCAGACGCGGCGCAAGCTCGCCGAGGCGCTGGCTGCCGCCCCCGCCGGGCGCGGGAGTCACGGCAACATCCCACTGTGAGCGAGCCTTGGCGAGCGAACCATCAAGCACCGTGGTCGTCCCTCGCCGAGCGACCGAGCGTGCGAGGTCACTCCGCTGAGGGCCGGCCTGTGAGGACGCCCCCCGGTCCGGTTCATCTGGTCGGCGGTGGCTGGGCCGCGGCCGCCGCCCCCGCGGTCTACGGGCCCTTCCTGGCCGACGCGGCGGTCGCCGCGGGTGGGGTGCCCACCATCGCCTGCCTGGTGCTCGACGAGGGCGACGGCGACCAGCGTTTCGCCCAATGGGCGCAGGTGCTGCCCGGGGTCGCGAAATGCCGGCCGCAGCCATTGCTGATGACGATCGGATCGACGCTGGACCCCGCCGCGCTGGCCGGCGCCGACGCGCTGCTGGTCAGTGGTGGGCTCACCCCCGGCTACGCCGACGCCGTGGCGCCGGTCGCCGACGCAATCCGCGGCTGGCTGGCCCACGGGCCGCGACCCTACCTGGGGTTCTCCGCCGGTGCGGCGATCGCCGCCGAACGAGCGATCGTCGGCGGATGGCGTGTCGGTGAGGTGCCGGTGTGCCCCGAGGATGCCGGCGAGGACCTCGACCAGCTCACCGTCGTGCCCGGGCTCGGGCTCACGAAGTGGAGTGTGGACGTGCACTGCGCCCAATGGGGCACCCTTCCCCGGCTCATCGAGACCATCCGGACAAGTCCTCCCGGCAGGGGCTGGGGCAATGGTCTGGGGATCGACGAGAACACCGTCGTCTCCTTCGAGCCCGGCGGCGGGTTCATCGTCGCCGGCCTGGGCCGGGCGTGGACGGTGCATCGTGGCGGGGGCCGGGGTCAGGCCCAGATCACGCCGCTGCCGGCCGGCAGCCGGATCTGACCGCCGCGCGAGCGACCGCCGATCCCCGGCGGTCCGCCCTGGTCGACGTCGACTGCACCGTGTGCGGGGTCAGGTGGCCCGATCTCCCCGCAGACGCTCCACTCGAACCGGCACGGAGACCGGATCAGCCAGCGGCGCGCGCCTGCGCGGCGATGGCCTCGTGCGCGGCCGACCCGACCACGTCCAGGCCGGGCGCGGGAATCCGGCCCAACGCCAGGCGGAGTGCGTAGACCCTGGTCGCGGCGTCGGCCAGCCGATCCGCGGGCAACTGTCCACTCGCGGCGGCGGCGGCGATGCCGGCAACCGCGGCCTCGGGGTCGACCGGCATCAGCACCAGGTCCTGGCCGGCGGCGATCCCCTTCCACGCGGCCTCCGCGGGCCCGAATTTGTCCACCACCGGGGCCATTTCGAACGAATCGGACACGGCCACCCCGGTGAAGCCGAGCCCGGTGCAGCCGGCGACGCCGGAACCCTTGAGCAGGTCGGTCACCACCGCGGCCGAGAGGGCGGACGACTGCCCGTCCGCGACGACCGCCGGGAGTTCGATGTGCCCGGTCATCACCAGCGCGGCGCCGGCGTCGACGCCGGCCCGCATCGGCAGTGCCTCGACCGCGTTCCATTCGTCGCAGGTCAGGTCCAGCGTCGGCAGTGCCTTGTGCGTGTCGGTGGCCGTCCGGCCGATCCCCGGAAAGTGTTTGACAGTCGCCGCCACCCCGCCGCGCTGGTATCCCTTGACCGCCGCGGCCACCAGGGTGGCGGCTCTCTCGGGGTCCGCGCCGAAGGTCCGGCCGGCGACCCCGGACACGCCCGAGGTCGGCAACACGTCCGCGACCGGCGCGAAGTCGACGTTGATGCCGACCGCCCGCATCTCCTCGCCGCTGGCCGCGGTCACGTCTTCGGTCGCCTTGGCCGCGGCGTCCAGGTCGTCGATCCTACTGAGTTCCTGATTGCCCGGGAACTCGGTGAACCCGTTCACCAGCCGGGTCACCAGGCCGGACTCCTGGTCGGTGGCGACCAGCAGCGGGGCGCCTGCCTGCGATGGCGGAACCTGGGTCTGCAGGTCGGCGGTGACCGCGGCGACCTGCCCCGGCTTGCCGGACGCGGTGCCGTCGATCGAACCCTGGGAACCCATCAGGATGACGCCGCCCAGGTGCAGCCGGTCGACCAGATCGGTGTCGACGGCGTCCGCGGAACTGGCCATCACCACCATGCCGGCCCGGTCCGCCGTACTCATCGCGGTCACCGCGGCGGCCGCAGCACTCATGTCCGCGCTGGTCACCAACCCGCCGGGGGGCACCGGGACCGCGGACGCCGGAGCTTCGGAGTCGGTCGGTGGCGGCGGCGACGAGGTCGGGACCTCGGTCGTCGGCAGAGCAGGCGACTCGGCGCTGCCCAACGACCCGATCGGGGGGACGGGCGACGACGACTCGCTCGACGAGCCCGCGGTCGATGCCGGCGGTCCCTGCTCGGCGGCGGCCGTGCACGATGCGATCATCAGGCAACCGGCCGCGAGCAGGACGACCGACCAGCGGTGACGACGGTGACCCATGCCGCCCGACGTTACCGGCACGCCGTCATCGCCTGGGCCGACGGATCGATCCCGCTCAGCACCAGGGTTCCGTCCCGGTCGGTCAGCAGGTAGGTGAGGTCCCAGTTGATGCAGTCCACCGGAAGTCGCTTGGGCGCGAACTCCGAGTCCTGCTCCGAGGTGAACATCAGCCGCGCGCGCAGCGGATCGTCCTGGATATCCACGACCATCAGGTTGGAATCGATCGTCGTGCTGTATTTGTGGATCCATTCGTCGGCCGTCTGACTGGCTGACTGGTCGGGGGCGACGACCGTCGCCCAGGCATCGAAGTCCCGGCGGTTGATGGCTTCGAAATACCCCTGCAGCGTCTGGCGAACGTCGTCCGCCCGCGGATACTGGTTCGCCGACGACGACAACCGCACGGTCTGGTCAGCGGAGGGACCGGCGGAATAGCCCAGCGGCATCGGGGTGGCGCGGGTCTTGCCCAGCGCCCAGGCCGCGGACGCGCCGCCCCCGAGAATGACGACAAGAACGATGGTGAGCACCATCGTCAATCGTCGGCCGCGCAACCGCATGCGGATAAGACCCTTCGTAGTCGCATTGTCCACATTGAGCGACGTATCAAGAGGGCAGGGGTTGTCAACGATTTGTCAATGGTGGATCGGACGTGGTTCTTCGCACGTTTTGCCGCGGGGGCGCAACCTACCGGTCGCGGTCAGCCGACCTGATGCAACCAGGTGATGGCCGTTCCCTCGCCGGCCCGGCGGTAGCGCTCGAGCTCGGCGTCGACATGCGCGCCGAGCAGGTCCGCGAGCCTGTGATGCACGGCGTCCAGGCTGGTCGCCGAGGACAGGACGGAGCGGACCTGGTCCTCGCCGAGCACGACGTCACCGTTGGCGGACATGGCGGCACGCCAGATGCCGCGTCCGGGGACGTGGCAGATCCGTTCGCCGTCGACGCCGGCGCTGGGTTCCTCGGTGATCTCGAAGCGGAGCATCGGCCACGCCTTGAGCGCCTTGGCCAGTCTGCCGGCGGTGCCCGCCGCGCCGGACCATGCGGCGTCGGCGCGCAAGGACCCTGGCGACGCCGGCTGCGCGGTCCAGGACAGCGTCACCCGCCCCCCGGTGACGCTTGCGATCGCCCACTCGACGTGCGGGCAGATCGCCGCGGGCGCCGAGTGCACATACACCACTCCACGAGTCACTACCGTCCACCTCCGCTCGCACTTCCATCGTTCTTCCCCAACGTGGATGTGACGAACTGTGGTGATTGGCGTGTCGCGTGTTGACATTGTGCACTGTGGGGTGGGTGCGACGCCACCCCCCTCGGTCGCGAGCTTGCCGGACCGCCATCGACGCCCGGCTTCACGGGGGTTGACCGGCGGTCAACGCAGGTGCGCCACGCCCGGGTCGGACCACAGCGGTGTCTCGGGGTCACGCTCGGCCCAACCCCGGGGTCGACGGCTGTCGGCGCCGAAGCGGGGCCCGGCGACGGCGAGGACCAGGAACAGGGCCAGCACGATCAGGGCGGTTGTCATGACTTCATGGTGGTCCGAAGAAAACCACGCGTCCATCTGTTTCTTCTTCCGCGAATGCGTAAGATGTGCTGCATGATCGATGTGCGCAAGCTGGAGATCCTCCGCGAACTCGACCGGTGCGGAACGATCGCCGCCACCGCCGCGGCCATCCATCTCACTCCCTCGGCCGTGTCCCAGCAGTTGGCGTCGCTATCCAAGGAGGCCGGCACGGCGATGCTCGAACCCGACGGCCGCCGGGTGCGGCTGACCGAGGCCGCCCAACTGCTGCTTCGACACGCGCACCAGATCTTCACCCACCTCGAGCACGCCGAGTCCGACCTGGCCGCGTTCCGCCGCGGCGATGCCGGGACGGTGCGGGTCGGCACCTTCAGCTCGGCGGTCAAGGCCCTCGCGGTGCCGGTCATCTCCGATCTGTCCACCCGCACCCGGATCCGGGTTGAGCTGCGCGAGGTTCAGCCGGAGGACGCGCTGGACGCCCTGGTGGGCCGGCGGGTCGATCTCTGCATGAACCTGGCCGTCACCGAACTGCCCCCCGGTCAGGACGACAAGCGGGTGTACTCCGAGCATCTGCTGGACGACGTGATGGACGTCGCCCTGCCGTTCGACCATCCGCTGGCCGACCGGCCGGAGATCGAGCTGTCCGATCTGGCCGAGGCCGACTGGATCCTGGCCAATCCCGGAGTGCCGTGCTGGCAGCTGACCCGGGACGCCTGCGAACGGGCCGGTTTCCGTCCTCATGCCCGGCACTATGCGGACGAGTTCGTCGGCGTTGTCGGCCTGATCGCGGCCGGCCACGGGGTGAGCCTGCTGCCCCGGCTCGCGCAGCCCGAGTTCGTGCACGAGCCCATCGTGCTGCGCCCGGTCGCCGGGGTCAGCCCGGTCCGGCGGATCAGCGTGCAGACCCGCGCCGGGACGGCCGACCAGCCGCATATCGCCCCAGTCCTCGAATCACTGCGCCGGATTGCCGCTGGCGTCGCGCAGGGTCCGGTGGAATGCCGGCCGGTGTTCGTCTCTCGGACGCCGGTCGAGGCGCTGGCGGCCGGATCGTGAGGACCCACATCGCGCTGATCCGCGGCATCAACGTCGGGCGGAACAAGCGGGTGGCGATGGCCGATCTGCGGGAGATGCTCACCTCGCTGGGCTACGGGAACGTCCGGACCCTGCTGCAGAGCGGCAACGCGGTGTTCACCGCACCCGGATCGGCCGCAACCGTCGTCGACGCCGTCGAGCAGGCCATGATCGAACAGCTCAGGGTGTCCGCACGGGTGCTGGTTCGCAGCCCCACCGAACTGACGATGGCGATCGAGGCCGACCCGTTCGGCGACCGGGCGACCGAGGGTGCCAAGCACTTCCTCGGGTTCCTTGATGAGAAGCCGGAGCAGGCAACCGTCGACGCGGTGCCCGCGCTGGCGCCCGACGCCGACACCGCGCCCGACGAGGCCCGTTACGTCGACGGCCACCTCTACCTGTGGTGCCCCAACGGCCTCTCGAAGTCCACGCTGTGGAAGGTGAACTGGGACAGGTCGTTGGGCACCGCGGTGACCGTGCGGAACTGGAACACCGTCACCAAGTTGCTGGAGCTGGCGGCCTGACCAGAAGGGTCGGTCGGCCCACACCGGGCC
>Ga0164241_10004950_pt1 | contig 12687 bp, 11 predicted proteins | sample OricomyardsoilBY_FD_108780 | JGI IMG/M metagenome (GOLD analysis project Ga0164241, IMG submission 108780) | Backyard soil microbial communities from Emeryville, California, USA - Original compost - Back yard soil (BY) | ecosystem: Environmental > Terrestrial > Soil > Unclassified | place: USA...
ACTACGCACAGCCGGGGAGTGTGACATTGCTACGAAAATAAAGATTTCTATTTCCTTGCCTTGAACCACCTATTACTTGACTTGGTTAGTAAGACCACCGCTATACTAATTTCCAGTAAAGTTTGAATGGTAAGAAATAAAGCTGATAGTTTATTTACACTCACCAGGCGAATTATATGTGATGAGATGTCAATCATGCCTATTACTAATAAAACGATATAAAGAATGCGGGCCCAATTTCTCCGGGCATTAATATGAAATGCCAGGAATATAAAAAGGACAAAACCTATAAGATAGTTGGGAGTTTTTTCTTTAAAAGCATATAAATCTGAAAAGATAAGGTTTGAGAAGAGGCTAAGGGTAGCAACAGAAATAACTAAAGCGAATAAAATTATTGCCAGTTTCACATTCCGCGGTTTTGAAATTGGTTCGTTCTCAAACTTGACTAGAAAATCTTCCATGTTTTGTTAGTGGCATTTAAAGCTAATGTTATCCGCTTTCTGAATAGCGACTACGAGACTAAGATACGGTAAGCTAAAAATTAAAAGAGTGGAGATATTTTGAATATCAAAAGATTCGAAACCCAATAATCTTAAAATAGTTGGAAAAAGGAACATTGATACAGCGGTAACAATAAAAAATTGCAGTAATCTTTTTAAATCTTTAAACATTTTATATATCGTAGTTTTGGTTATGTTAGATGATTATGTTTTGACCATTGTTCTTCTCTTCCACATTTAACTGATAATCTCATCTATTATTTTCTTGTCTTAATCTTTCCATTCAGTCCAGCCATGGCATATAATTTAAAATCTGTGGTTCGTGAGACACGAACCAGGGCGCGGTAACGAAATATCATTATAAACAAAACGGTTGATTAAACATATTTACCAAAATCTAGAATGCCAATTTCAATCTTTGAAATATTATTCTTAAAATTGATTTCTTGGCTTCCTAATTCAATTGATTTACCATCAAAATAAACAGTCCATGGGACACCCTTTCCATCTATCGTTTTTCCATTTTGCAATATTTTCCCTTTATTCCAAACTGACACAACTATTGTTTTATTTTTGGAAAGAAATCTTCTCTTAAGTTTCATTTCAAACCTTGACATTTTATCATGAACAGGATTGATGATGACTTTTGTGCCGGATATATGGCTTAAGAAGTGGTATTCATCTCTCACTTTTTTTTCCTTTTTAGAATACTTTACGATGTTGCTCTCCCCGCAAATTAGCAGAAGACAATTCCCCAAAATTCGATTCTTAATACTATAAATAAACGGATCAATTATCTTCTTCTTGAAAGAATTAGTGTAATCTAACCTTGCAAATTCTTGTTCAATTTCGTAAGTAACCCATTGCTTATTTTGTTTATAATGAACTACAAAATGAATTGATGATCGAACATCTGTAAAAGCAAATTCCTCAATAAATAAGCATTTAACGTTCTTCAATAATTTTAACGACGCCTGAATATTGCGGTGTTTCTTTAATAAAGTGTAGGGCGAAAATAAAATACTGTCACATTTTTCTGCATCGCAGTATTCAATAATTTCATCGAAACTTTTTGAATAATCTGAATTTCCGTTTAATTCACTATAGTCCCTGGAAACCAAAGCTATTTTTGTTAATAACAAATTTGGAGGCTCTTTTGCTTTTAGCTTTTTTCTCTTTTCTATATTTGTTTTTTCTGATTTTATCATATTTGATTGACAAAAATTGAACTTTAATGCTATGGGTAAATAAAACCATCGAACGCTAACTGAGATTCTAGAGCCTTGTTTTTTCTAGAAATAGAGTCTTGCTTTTTTTGTCGTATTTTAAGTTGATATTTTCATTCTTCATAAACCCGTTTTTTATTAATATTTCAGACAACCTTATTCTTTCTCCAGTTCTTAGGTCGTTTAGATAAGGACTCATCCAAGTACCTAGATGTTTCAAATGTCGAATACTTGCCAAATAGTTTTTATTATTGACTTGCAAATTATAAACAACGCGCTTTTTATGCGCGACACGAAATTCCTTTTCCTTGTCTAAATAAATATCAATTTCAAATGCGGGATATCCATCGTTATAATTTCTATTATTTCGGATAATGCCTCTCATAAATTATTTTCTTTTAAATTATTTTTCTTCAAATAAATACTTCTAAGGACTCTTAAACTTAAAGCCCCCTGTTGGCCCTCGTTAGCGCATACATCCCTCGTTAGCGCAAGCGTCCGTGCCTGTTGCACAACTCACATTGTGTTGATAAAGATAATTGCTTTTCGATTAACTTATGAGTAACTTGAGGCATGCAAAGAAAAAAGCAATATCAGGAAAAATTATTCACTAATTTTCATTTAAGCGAACGTATTCCTCAGGAAAATTTTACCGCCGATTGAAAGAAGGGGCTAAACCTATGCTTGCTCCAACAGCGGGAATACAGAAATTTTATTTTTTTATTAGTGAACACCGACCCTCTGCGCACAAAAAACTATACTTGTTTATTATGCCTTATTTTTAAACCATGAAAATTTCCGATAAAAGATTTGAAGAATTAAGAGTCAATTATAGCAGCCTCTTACCTTGCCTCTCTAAAGTACATGAAAATTTCGGTGGCCCGAGCGTTTATTTTCATCAACAAGCTATACAGGAAAGTCGTAATAATTTCCTATCTGACAGACATATTGAAATGATCTATGCCACACTTTCAGCTTGGGGTATGCACCGAATGGGAAAAACGAAAACAAAAATGGTTGACTTTAGCTTATTCAAATCAGCTCTCCTAAATATAAAGCCAAATCTCGACGAACTGAGATTTGTTCGACTTGAAGAGTATACTTCAGAACCAACAGACATATTGAATAAACTTAAAACAATCTGTTTTCAACTAAGAGTGTCAGTCTCCGACAGCAAAGTCGTCGGAAATTCTAAAGCGTTGGCTCATATTTTGCCCAATCTGGTTCCTCCTGTAGACCGTCAATATACGGTCAGATTCTTTGCAGAGAGCTTAAGCAATTTTAGAGATGGGGAAGAGGAAAATTTTTACAATCATATTTTGATTCGATGCTATCAATTTGTAAAACTCATTAAATCTGATTCGAGAATCGTGTTAGACGACTGTTTCAACACCTCATTTCCTAAAGTTTTTGATAATCTAATAATGGCATCATTAAAAAATCTACAGGTAAATCGGGAAGTAATCTCTGTATGAGCCGAGCCTCTCGGATAAAGCCATAAATTTTCATGATTTTTATTTTGATAAAATTAAAAATCACAAGCGGACGCTGCGCCAACAATTGCTAACAGATAAACTACAACCCCGTGCGAATGGGGGTTCTTTCGTTTTGAAAGTCGCTACGCATAGCGGGGGGACTTATTCGATAATTCCAGCTTCTTTTAAATACAGTTCAATCTTTAATTTCATAGTACTGTTCTTTAATATTTGAGAACCAGCTTCGTTTATAAGATAATCAATTGTTGAAGGACGAGCATCTGACATTTCCGAAAACTTATTATCAATATGCATATCAACACGTAAGTAGTTATTGTCTAATGAAAATGATTTGAAGATTGTTTGCATCTGGCTATCAATCACTTTCACGGGTCCATTTGTTGTTAAATCAATGACTGGTTTAATCCATTTCAGTCTTCCCCAGTTTGTTGCTCTGTTACTATCAATTAAAGAATTGCTATATCCCGTCCCTAATGAAAGAATAGCTATATCGGATAACTGTAGCGCTTCATCGTTTATCCTGTAATGTTTATAATCAGAATTTCCAAGAACTTCAACTAAAGCACCTAATGAAGGGTTATTCATGTAAATTCCCCCGTCTATGCATGTGAGCCTTTCCGACCCATATGTAAAGCTGTATGTAGGAAAGTATGTAGGCGCTGCAGATGTTGCGCGACTTATCTCTATTAATGTAGAATTTTTGTCTGGAAATAAGCTTGCTTCGCGAAACGTAAATATTGCTGGCCGGTTTCTATGAATATCATAAGAAGCGATAAAAATTGGTTTTAAGCAACTAGTAATCCTATCATCTCCGAAATACTCAAAAAGAATATTGGTGAGATTATCTGGATTGAATTGTGGCTTTAATAACCGCCGACATGCAATAATTCCTCGCTGCAGCCCATTTGTTGGAATTGGAAATATTTCTTTTCCCTTTTCTTTATAAATACTTTCTAATATGTCCAAGGAATACTTCCGCTTATTAGCTTCAATCGATGAGGTATCTTGGAGCGTCAAAGCACTCGACAAGATGCCTCCAGTTGATGTCCCTGCTATCAAATCAAAAGATTGATGAATTTCCTTTTTCGTTATTGATTCAATGTATCTAATAACTTGCAACGGAACCACCCCCCTTATTCCACCACCATCTATTGCTAAAATTTTGAATTTCTGCTTAGGTGGCATTTCTATCTATTGTATGCTTTTTCAATAAAATCTATTAAGATAGATTCCGTTGTTGAATCGGTTAGCTCTTGAATAGGGTACTCTTTCAAATCTTTGAACTTTTCTTCGTTTTGTAGTTTCACAGATACTTTTACTTTGGCGTTGAATTCTTGCCCCTCAAATTTCAATGCAGGATTATTTCTTGTATTATCTAGATAAAACTCGAATTTGGAAGTACCTATAAATAACTGTATTAAAGTATAATAGGGATTTTTTCTGAATTCATAAGGATCATCATAGAATATCTTTAGAGTGTCGTCGGTTGCTTTTTCAATTTCCATATTAATTTGTTGCACTATCTGTTTTAATCGATAGCGAGCAAATTCAAAAAATAGATCGTCAAATTGCCTAATTGCATTGATATTTTCTTTTCTCTTATTAACAAGAGCCGCAAGTTTGTCTGAGTTTTTCTGGTCCATATGATTGTTATGTTTAATTGACAGTAACGTTAAAGGGTATTAAGTAACAAGTGAGAAACACGATTTTCAACCATCCAGGAAAGCAAAATAGTCATTTTTATTCTAACACTTAACGTTCTCTCTGACGCACGTCTCCGGAACTCTGCATAAGTGTTTCTTTGCGTGTACTATTTCAACCAAATTCAATTTAAAGCGATCACAACTTCTCTCACACCTCCTCCAATCCCAACTCCCTCAAAAATCCATTATGCCTATCCCTCGCTTCCGTAGCTTTCTTTTCAATCTCCACCAACTTATCATGAACCTCATCTAAGTCTATTTGTACTTCATCAACAGAGGTGCTTACATACCTCGAAATATTTAAGTTATATCCGTTCTTCTCAATTTCTTCCATTGAAACCTTGCGGGAGTAGCGGTCTTCTTCTGTGCGGTCTTTATAAGTGTTTACAATTTTCTCAATATCGTTTGGTTCGCCGTCCTCACCGTCACGTAAGCGATTTTGGCGTTTGCCTTTTTCAAAATGCTCGCTGGCATTGATGAATAGCACATCATCAAACTTTTTGCACTTCTTCAAAACAAGAATACAAACGGGAATTCCTGTAGAGAAAAACAGGTTGGCCGGCAATCCTATTACTGTATCAATATTACCATCTTTCAAAAGTTTGGTGCGTATGCGCTCTTCTGCACCACCACGAAATAAAACGCCGTGAGGCAAAATAATTGCCATCGTTGCTTCCTTGCCTAAAAAGTGGAAGCCATGTAATAAGAATGCAAAATCTGCGGCAGATTTCGGTGCAAGCCCATAACTTTTAAAACGAAAATCTTCGCTCAATATGTCTGTGGGCTCCCAGCGATAGCTGAATGGCGGATTGGCTACAACGGCATCAAACTCCATCTTCTTTGCGGGGTTCATTTCATTCAATATATCCCAATCGTTCAGCAAAGAATCACCATGATGTATTTCAAACTCGGTATCTTTTACGCCGTGAAGCAGCATGTTCATGCGAGCCAGGTTATAAGTAGTAATGTTTTTTTCCTGTCCGTAAATTTTGCCAATTGTTCCGTCATTTTCCTTCATTTGCCTGCGCACATTTAAAAGCAGCGAACCTGAACCACAGGCAAAGTCTAATACTTTATCGAGCTTTTTCTTTCTACCTGAAGCCGGATCCTGGCTGTCTAAGGTTACAATCTCAGAAAGAATAGTTGAAATCTGCTGCGGTGTATAAAACTCACCGGCTTTTTTGCCTGAACCTGCTGCAAACTGACCAATCAGGTATTCATAAGCATCACCTAATATATCACTGCTGGTAGAAAACTCAGCAATGCCTTCGGCAATTTTTGAAATGATGGTGCAGAGACGTGCGTTACGCTCTGTATAGTTTTTACCGAGCTTTTCAGAATCGAGGTTAATCTCCGAAAATAAGCCCTGAAAGCTGCTTTCAAAAGATTGGTTTTCTATATACTTAAACCCATTTTGCAGCGTATGCAGCAGTTCATTGTTTTGGGTACGCGCCATTTCGGCAATGTTGCTCCACAAATGTTTCGGCTCTATTACATAATGCACTTTGCGTCGCATTTGCTTTTCAAATTCTTCTACATCTGGTTGGTTGTCTTCATACCACACAGACAAAGGATTTCGCTTATCTTCTTTCTTTAATTGCGGATAATCCGGACCTAATTCTTTAGCTGCGGCAAGTTCATAGTTATCGGACAGGTAACGTAAAAAGAGGAATGACAACATATAATCCCGAAAGTCATCTGCATTCATGGAGCCACGCAAATCATTGGCTATTTGCCAAAGTGTGTCACCTAATTTTTTTTGTTCGGTTGCTGTCATAATTAGTGTAGTATAAATTGATATTTAACCATTATTTTATCAAACACATCTTTAAAAAGCTTTTCTTCTTCAGGTGTCATTTCATTAAACTGCATTCGATAAGCATTTTGATGTGAAAGTGAGTTAATTCTATTAACCGCTTCTGCAACATCTGCAACACCTATTTGTGCTAATGTATAATTTGTACCTCCAGAACCCAAAAACGAAGATATGTTTTCAAGCATTTGTCGCAACAGCACAAAATGATAAAGATATAGTTTTTCCTTTCCTGCAGTTTCCAATGTTTGAAGTAAATGAAGATGAAATAAAAAGACATCTTTATTGTGATGCTTCAGTTCTAAGTTATTGTCGCGATAAGTTAATATGAATGGCTTAGTCAGATTTTTATACCTGCCGCTTTTTTCTCCTTTTTTTAATCTGTCAAATAAAATAGAAAACAGACCTATATGATGCGTTGTAACAATAATGCGTTTTGTAAGATAGTTAGATTCGACAATATCAAATATGGAATCGGCAGTTATAAAAATATTATGGTCGTCGAGGCTTGATACAGGGTCATCTATAAAAAAATGAGCATCTTGTATTCCCGACCATGCATCTAATTCAAACAATGCAAGGAAAAAGCACCATACAAAAATTCTTTCTTCACCTCTCGATATTTTAATTGCTTTATTTGTTTCATCGTCTTTTCGACTAAAAATTATAGATTCAATCCCTCTTTCAGGATTTTCATTTTCATTAAAGAAAAAATTATACCTTGGATTATATAGCGCCAATTTTTGTTTAAAAATATCTTCATTAGTTGTGAGAAAACTATGATATTGATTGAGGCTGCTGTAAATAATATTTAGTCTGATGTATTCATTATTATTTTCCTCATCATTATCCCAAACAAAAAGGTCTTCGCTATATGCATTATAATAAACACCTGCATGCGCTCCTGTCTCCTGGTTTTTGGTTAAGTTTTTGTAATCAACACAAAGTCTTGTTTTACCAGTCGAATTAAAAGCATAAACCAAAATAATGTTTTCTTCATTATCTCTTAATTGTTCCGCTATTTCTATTGAATTCATACTCAAAAAAAATTAATTGCTTTCATCGATTTGAGGAAACAACCCCTGCATCAATCCTTTTTTATGTTCTTTAAGTGCTTCTATTTTTTTTGCTTGCGCTGTAATTAATCCATCCAAAGACGAAAGACAATCTGCGATTTTTTTTTGTTCAAGAATGTTGGTAACTGGCACCGGTATTTGTTTTAATGAATCTTGTGAAATATTTGTTATCGCCGCAGTTCCAGATAATGAAATAATTTTCTCACGACCAATTTCTGAACGTAGAAAATATGCTAAGAACAAAGGGTTCGTTAATTGAAATGACCTTATCCTTAATCTAATTAAAAAACCGCAAAAAAGAACTGGTTCTTTATAGTTCTTAAATAAAGAGACCCATCCCACTCCTTCTCTTTTCATTGATGATCTAACAAATAAAATATCATCTTCCTGCAATAAATAATCTTTTGCATCGACATCAATCCGATATAACGAATCCAATTTAGTTTCTATTCCCAAACCATACATATTTAGGACATCAACAGTTAAATATCCATTACCTTTTTTTTCTGGCGAGAAATTAATGCCATTTTTAAACTCACCGATTTGCTCTAAATTCGTCTCCTCCCACTCCCCACTATCCTTAAACTCCTCAAACCGCAACTTAGGCACCGTTTCACCTTCTGCAGGAAATAGTTGTTGCATCAACCCTTTTTTATGGTCTTTGAGTGCATCAAGTTTTTGGTTTTGTGCAGTAATTAATTCATCTAAAGAAGAAAGGCAATCGGCGATTTTTTGTTGTTCTTTTTTACTTGGCACAACTACTTCAAACTTTGATATGCTATCTTGTGATAGTGTTGGTATTGCGCCGCCAACTACTGTTTCTTTAATTTGTTTTTGTATTATTGAGTGTGATACTATAATGGATAGAAATATACTATTGACATGGATTGGTTTGAGAACTACTAATTGAGGATTAATAGTTGCTTTCTCTGGTAGCTTTTTTACAAAGGCAGTTTTGCCATAAGTGGAACCGGTTTTCACAAGTACTGTTAAACCTTCTTCTAACATAATTTCTGGAGACTCTTCGTATTTAGGCCATGAAATATACGTTGATTTATTGAATAATATAGAACCAGTCCCATCTATATTAGAGGGGCTTAATGAAATTGCGCCTTCCCCTTTATTTACAATATCTTCAACTGTGTAGCCCCTGTAACCAATCCTACCTTTTATTTCGATTAGCTGACCTAATAGTATACTTTTCCATTCGGAACCTTTAAACTCAGGAAACCGTAATTTCGGAACCATGTTATTTTTCGGTTCTTTATCCATAAGCAGATAATCCAGATATTTCACGCCCCTGGGCAAGCTTTTTCAATTGTGGTAAAAGGTCTTCCATTAAAGCCAGTTCTTTTTTAGTCCTGTCTTTCCAGCCCAAATCTAATGGCGCTAACAAATCATTCAATTTTTCGCCGTCAAATATCATCCGGCTCATAATGCTATCTACAAAACTTTTCAATGCTGTAGTTTCCAAGCCGTTCTTTTGGGCTATCGCTGCCAGTTCCTTTGCCAATTTTTCTTCCTTAAAGTTTTGATAGCCTTCCTCTATTTCAGGTACGGTACGGCCTTTAGATATATCCAGATTGTTAATGTAATCTGCAATGCCATCCCGCTCTTCCATGAGGTTGGCGCTGGAGCTAAGCAGGTTAATCAGTTGCTCCTTTGTCATCTTTTGTTTTGCCACAGGCTTCTGTGTCATGCGGGCTATCAATTCCATGATATAATCATAATCCACTACAGCAGAGGCAAACAGTACGAATTCAAAATCCAGTTCCTGCACCTCCGGCGGCGCATCCTCTCCTTCTTTGGCCTGTTTATCTTTCAAACGTTTGGCTGTTTCTAGGTACGCACCTTTAAAAGAACGCATTTGTTCCTCGGGCAGCAGTTGTTCAATCTTTTCTTTACTTTCAGGAGTTAAGTCTGTATATTGGTCAAGCTGCGTTTTAAGCCGTTGCACTTCTTTAAACTTATCAATAAATTCAGCCCGTGCAGCATCGCCTTTCAGGTTCGTTACATCTTCCGGCTTGCATTCCAGTCCACGGGATTGCATAAATTTGTCCAACGCATTTACCGCTTTTTCATATCTGCCTATTACCACCGGCGCAGGGTCAACCAACCAGATTTCTTTGGCTTTGCCGGTATCTTCTCCTGAGAACAAAGCGATGGCTTCATCTACACTCGATTGCTGTTTACGAAAATCAAGGATGTTGCCATAAGGTTTACTATCATTCAAAATGCGGTTGGTACGGGAGAATGCCTGTATTAAATTATGATACTTCAGGTTCTTATCTACATATAAAGTATTCAGGTATTTAGAATCAAAACCGGTGAGCAGCATATCCACCACAATCAAAACATCAATCTTGTTTTTATGCGGATAATCTGCATTGGTATATTTCTGGTCTTTTACGCGTTGTTGTATATCCTGGTAATATCCGTCAAAATCACCAATACTGTGGTTGGTTTTGTATTGCTCGTTATAATCGCTTATGATGGCTTTTAGCGCTAATTTCTTTTCTTCAGGCTGTTCTTCATTATCCTGCTTTTCCTGTTTAAGGTCTTCCTGCAACTGCTGCACATCTTTATTCCCTTCGGCAGGCGGAGAAAAAACACAGGCAATGTTTAGCGGTTGGTAATTTTCATCATTTTCTATGCGTACAGCCTGCCTTTCTTTAAACAGATTGTAATATTCAATAGCTTCATTGATAGATGCGGTGGCAAGCACTGCATTGAAACGCCCGGAATGAGTGGCAGCTTCCTGCTTATCAAGAATCGCCTCCACCACTGCCAAACGGTGAAGAGGGCTTCCCATGTTTACTTTGCCATCGGGCTTGTAATAATCTATATGAAAGCGCAATACATTTTTATCTTCAATGGCGTGGGTAATGGTATAGGAATGTAGCTGCTTTTGAAAAATATCTTTTGTGGTCTGGTAAGAGGCATGTTGCCCTTCCGTTTTTATATACGCGGCATTACTTTCAAAAATGGGCGTGCCGGTAAAACCAAAAAGTTGAGCTTTAGGAAAAAAGTCTTTTATGGCTTTGTGGTTGTCTCCAAACTGTGAACGGTGGCATTCATCGAAAATGAATATCATCCGCTTCTGCCTCAGCGGTTCCAAGCGCTCTTTATAATTCTTTTTATTTTCTCCATCTAGAGCCAAGCCGAGTTTTTGAATCGTGGTAACAATCACTTTATCGGCAAAATCTTCCGACAACATACGCCTGACAAGCGTTTCAGTGTTGGTATTTTCTTCCACACAACCTTCCTGGAATTTATTGAATTCTTCACGCGTTTGCCTGTCAAGGTCTTTGCGGTCAACTACAAACAAACATTTATCAATATCCGGATTGTCTTTTAATAAAGTAGAGGCTTTAAAAGAAGTTAGCGTTTTACCGCTGCCTGTCGTATGCCAGATATATCCGTTTCCCCTGTTTTCATGAATGCATTCAACAATTGCTTTTACCGCATATATCTGGTAAGGGCGCATCACCATTAATTTTTGCTCGCTTTCAACCAGCACCATATAGCGGGAAATCATTTCACCAAGCGTACACTTTGCCAAAAATTTTTCAGTGAAATCAAAAAGGTGGGTAATTTTTTTATTGTCTTCACTTGCCCATTGGTAAACCGGTAGGAATTGTTCGTCGGCATTAAAACTAAAATGCTGGCTGCGGTTATTGGCAAAATAGAAAGTACTGGAACGATTGCTTACAATAAACAGTTGCATAAAGCAAAGCAGTGAGTTGGTGTATCCATTGCCGGGATCATTTTTATAATCCACTATTTGTTGCATGGCACGGCGCGGACTGATCTCTAAAGTCTTCAACTCGATTTGCACCACAGGAATACCATTAATAAGCAGGATCACATCATAGCGGTGACTGCTGTTCTCTGTATTCATCCGCAACTGGTTGATTACCTCAAACTCATTTTTGCACCAGTCTTTTATATTAACAAGTGTATAATGCAAGGGTGTATCATCTTCACGCTTAAACGTATTTCGCTGGCGCAGAATCTTGGAAGCCGCAAAAACATCGGGATTAATGATTTCATCACGCAGGCGCGCAAACTCTGCATCAGTAAGATTTACCCGGTTAAGCGCTTCAAATTTTTTTCTGAAGTTTTGTTCCAGCGCTTTACGGTTACGGATATCAGACCGAAAGAAATATTTGAGATCAGTTAATTTTCCGATGAAGCCGTATTCTATTTCTGGCTCACTGACGATTGAAGACATTTACAATTTGGATATTTCTGAGTTCTTGAAGAAGTCTATTCGTTATTGTTTGATAAAAATTACTTACGACACAAATTAAATTAAAATAATTACTTCTGGTAAAAAAATCCAATATTGGCATCGTATTTAAAGAGTTCTCTTTTTATGTTTCATTACTTCGGTTGGTATTCATATTAAAGTGACCGGCGTTGTTTTTATTTTCAAATAAAATTCTGCTTCAAAAAATTCTTATCGCAAAATCAAAATTCTCATTATTTGTTCTTTTACTGTTTCAGAATAAAATGAATCAAGAACAAAGTAATTAATAATGAGATTGCTTTGTCGCCATTTAGATTAACTCTGGGATTTAAAAATTAAACTGTCTCCCCGCAATGACGTATGGGAAAGGCTCTTCGCAATAAGGTAATCATTAATTTAATTGCTCGCCTGTAACGAAACAGGCTGTACGCGATACGCGTTCACCGCTCTTCCATCTTGTTGCGCGGGAATCCATTTGGGCCCGTTTTCAATGGCTTCTATAGCCACTTTAGCCAGTTTTGATTTTTTCATATTGGTTGCCTTCACGTCTTTTATTTCGCCATTGATATCAACAATAAACCGGATGGTGCAGGTGCCTACATCCTTTTTAGTAAATCCATC
>Ga0164241_10004951_pt1 | contig 12684 bp, 18 predicted proteins | sample OricomyardsoilBY_FD_108780 | JGI IMG/M metagenome (GOLD analysis project Ga0164241, IMG submission 108780) | Backyard soil microbial communities from Emeryville, California, USA - Original compost - Back yard soil (BY) | ecosystem: Environmental > Terrestrial > Soil > Unclassified | place: USA...
CCGGGACCTACAGATTAAAAGTCCGTTGCTCTACCGACTGAGCTACGAGCCCTCACCAAGGCGGCTGCCCTAAGCGCGGCCCGGCCCGGGGTCAACGGCCAAGCAGGAGCGCGATCGCCAGCACGAAATCTCTAACGCCTGTTGAGGCGCGCGCGCAGCTGCCGGACGGTGCGCCCGCTGATCGGGTCGCGCCAGCCGGCGGCGATGCGGGCCAGCGGATCGAGCACAAAGCCGCGTGCGCGGAACTGCGGATGCGGAATGGTGAGGCCGGGGCCGCTCCACGGACCCTCCGACCACAGGATGATATCGAGATCGATCACCCGCGCGCCCCAGCGTCGCCCGGGGCGGCGGCCATAGGCGCTTTCGATCGCCTTGAGGCGGCGGAGCAAAGCGGGCGGCTCCTCTTCCGTCTCGATGATCGCGACGGCATTGGCGAAACGGCGCAGCGACGGCCCCAGCGGCGGCGTGTGGAGAATCGGCGAGGCGGCAACGGGCGCAAGCTCGGCCAGCGCCGCCGCCACTTCGCGCGCAGGCGGTCCGTGGCGTCCGGGCCGGTTCGATCCCAGCGCGATGGCATAGCTTGTCGTGACCACCCGTCAGCGCCTATCGCGCGGCCATGCTCACGCCAAGCTCAATGCCCGTTAGCGGCGAACCTTCGCGCGATTGCCCGCTCTGCCCCCGCCTGGTGGCGACGCGCGAGGCGATGCGCGCCGAACAGCCCGATTGGTGGAACGCCCCGGTCCCCGCGCTGGGCGATCCCGAGGCGTGGCTGGTCATCATCGGCCTCGCGCCCGGGCGCGCGGGCGCGAACCGCACCGGGCGCGCCTTCACCGGCGACGCATCGGGCGACTTGCTGTTCGCGACGTTGGAGAAGTTCGGATTGGCGGAGAGCGGCGAACCCAGGGGCGTGCTGATCCTCAATGCGGTCCGCTGCCTGCCCCCGGGCAACAAGCCGGTCCCCGCAGAGATCCACGCCTGCCGCCCGTTCCTGACCGATCAGATCGCGGCGCTGCCCAACGCGCGGGTCTTCGTCGCGCTCGGCCAGATCGCGCATCAGTCGGCCGTGAAGGCGCTGGGCGGGCGGCTGCCCAAATGCAATTTCGGGCATCTGGCGGAGCATCGCATGCCCTCGGGCGCGGTGCTGATCGATAGCTATCACTGTTCGCGCTACAACCAGAATACCGGACGGCTGACGGATGCGATGTTCGAGGCGGTGTTCGAACGGGCGCTGGCGCTGCGGCCCTAGCTTACAACGCTCAGCCTCGTTTCAACCGCAGCGCTTTGAAGGCGCGGACGGTATTCTGCAAGATACCGCGAGAGATGATGGCAAGCTGCGCTCGCAGGTTGCCGTCGGGGGAAAAATCTCGCGCTGAAATCAGGTTGCCGATCGCCCGGCGCGTGTCGTTATGGGCGCCAAGCTCGGAAGAGGTGAATTGCTGGCCAAAATATCCGAGTTTGGCGACGTCTTCGCCGCGCAGGCTGGCGAAGAGCTCGTCCAGCGCCTGCTCGGCTACACCCGCCTTAACCGCGATCTGCCGATCATCGAGCGCCTCGCCCATCGCCTTGGCCGTCGCGACTGCCATGTCGGTTTCGGCGTCGGTCCAACCATATCGCTGGCGGCAATCCTTAATTGGTTGTTCTGGATTGAACGGCTTGTGCGCATCTGCCTGGGCGTAGAGCGCCTCCGGAATGCAGCTGGCTTCCGCTTCCAAGTCCGGGTCCTGATTAAGTGAAACGGCCAAGAACAATGCAAATCCGAACATGCAATAACCCCCCCTTTGTTAAGTGCCATCCGACAGCCGCCCCTCCAGTTGGGCCTCAGCCGCCGGTGACGTGCATCAACTATAGCGTTCCTCGGCCCAGGGATCGCCACGCATGTGATAGCCATTGACCTCCCAGAAGCCTGGTTTGTCCACGCCGAGCACTTCGATCCGGCTGATCCACTTCGCGCTCTTCCAGAAATAGAGGTGCGGGATCACCAGCCGCGCCGGGCCGCCGTGATCGCGGGCGAGTGGCTTTCCCGCCCATTGATGGACGATCATCGCATCCTCAGCCGCGAAATCGGCGAGGGCGACGTTGGTGGTGTAGCCGTCATAGCTGTGCAGCATCACCGCCGCCGCTTCATCACGCGGCATCACTGCGTCGAGCAGGTCGCGCGTGCGCACGCCCTGCCATTCATTGTCGTATCGCGACCAGGTGGTGACGCAATGAATGTCGCTGGTGGTGCGCATCTGCGGCAATGCGAGGAAGCCCGCCCAGTCGAGCGTCAGCGGGCGTTCGACCAGCCCGGTAATCTCCAGCCGCCAGCGATCAGTGGCGATATCGGGCCGTTTGCCCAGATCGAGTATCGGCCAGTCGCGGACGAGATGCTGGCCGGGCGGCAGACGGTCGCTCCCGGTGCGGCCGGTGATGAACTTGTGCTCGCGCGCCCAGCGCTGCTTTGAGCGCGTGAGCTTGCTGGCTTCGGGAATGTCGGGGTCGTCCACTCGCGCCTCCGTGTCAGATATCCTCCACCAGCCGCCCATATAGTTCGGGCCGCCGGTCGCGGAAGAAGCCCATGCCGGCGCGGTGCCTGCGCGCGCGGTCGAGGTCGAGCGTCGCGGTGAGCACGCCGGTCTCCTCCGCGCCGAACTCGGCGAGGATGTCGCCCCACTCGTCGCAGATGAAGCTGTGGCCGTAGAAGCGCTGGTCGCCTTCTGTGCCGATCCGGTTGGCGGCGACCAGAGGCACGACGTTCGACACCGCATGGCCGGTCATCGCGCGCCGCCACATCCGGCTGGTGTCGAGATCGGAATCATAGGGCTCGGAGCCGATCGCCGTGGGGTAGAACAGGATTTCCGCCCCCATCAGCATCATCGCGCGCGCGGTTTCGGGATACCATTGGTCCCAGCAGATGCCGACACCCAGCGTGGCGTCCGCTGCGGGCCCGTCCCACACCTTGAAGCCGGTATTGCCGGGGCGGAAATAATATTTTTCCTCATAGCCCGGCCCGTCTGGGATGTGACTCTTGCGATAGACGCCGGCGATCTTCCCGTCGGGCCCGATCATCGCGAGGCTGTTATAGTGATGCGGCCCGTCGCGCTCGAAGAAGCTGGTCGGGATATGCACGCCCAGTTCGGCGGCGAGCTTTTGCATCGCCAGCACCGACTTATGCTCGGCAGTCGGCTTCGCATTGGCGAACAAAGCCTCGTCCTCGACTCGGCAGAAATACTCGCCTTCGAACAGTTCGGGGGGCAGCACGACCTGCGCGCCCTTGCCCGCGGCTTCGCGGACGAGTTCGGATACGTTCGCGATATTCGCGTCGATATCGTCCGTGAAGGCAAGCTGGAGCGCGGCGACGGTGATCTCGGTCATGGGCTTTCTCATCCCCCTCCCGCTTGCGGGAGGGGTTAGGGGAGGGCCTGAAATCAGGCCGTATCGCTTGGGGACATGCCCTCCCCCGGCCCCTCCCGCAAGCGGGAGGGGAGTTAGAAGGCCGGAATCTGCTGGCTGATACAGTGGAAGCTGCCGCCGCCGGTCAGGATATGGGCGGCGCGGATTCCCACTGCCTCGCGACCCGGAAAGAGCGCGCCGATCGCCTCGACCGCGGCATCGTCATTGGCCTGGCCATAGAGCGGGATCACCACCGCGGCATTGCCGATATAGAAGTTCATGTAGCTGGCCGGCACGATCTGCTCCTCGCGGTCGAGCACGCGGCCGGGCGAGGGGATGCGGACGACTTCGATGCCGTTCGCCTTCGCCGCGGTCACGGCTTCGACATAGACCAGCCAGTTGGGATCGTTATCGGCGGGCTCGGGAATGCACAGCACCCCCGGCGCCACGAAGCGCGCCAGATTGTCGACATGGCCGTCGGTGTGATCGTTGACCAGCCCGTTCGCGAGCCAGACGATCTGAGTGTAGCCCAGATCCTCGTAGAGCCTTTGCTGCACTTCGAAGCGGCTCATCCCCGGATTGCGGTTGCGGTTGAGCAGGCATTGTTCGGTGGTGACCGCGCGCCCGGTGCCGTCGCCGTCGATCGCGCCGCCTTCCAGCACCCAGTCATGCGTCTCGACATGGAGATGCTGGCGGTGCGCGAGGCGGGGCCCGACATCGCTATCGCCCTCATAGTCATATTTGCCGCCCCAGCCGTTGAAGGCGAAGACGTTCGCGGTCCGCACGCCATTGGCGCGGCCGATGATCGCGCCGGTATCGCGCAGCCAGATGTCGCCGAACGGCTCGACGATGATGCGCGCCTCGTTACCGTGGAGCAGCTTCTTCGCCGCCGCCGCCGCTTCGTCGTCGGCGCACACCAGGATGACGCGCTCGCCCGCGCCATCGGCATGGACCGCGCGCGCGAAAGCGGCGACTTCGCCGCGTGCTTCAGCCAGGTCTTCCCACAACTCGGGGTGGCTCGGAAAGCCGATCCACACCGCTTCATGCGGTTCCCATTCGGCGCGGGGCGGGGGCGGAATGACCTTGTCCATGCGCGCGTCCTAGCCCCTCTCCCCCGCGAAGGGGAGAGGGGGAAGAAGCCTACTTCCCGGCCCGGCTCTTGTCGCGGATGCTGCGGAACTCGGCGTCCTTGTACCAATTGGGCCAGGTATCGCTGTTGGCGAGCTGGCGGCCCAGATCGTAGAAGAGCTGAAGATCCTCGAGCGCGCCTTCCCAGTTCCAGCTGGCGTTATATTCGTCCTGCGGCTTGTGATAGCGGTTGGTGATGTAATCCTCGGAGGCCTTCTTGCCCGCCGCGGCGCCGCCGGCGACCAGGTCCTCGCCGCTTTCGCCATAGAACATCGGCACGCCCAGCCGCGCGAAGCTGAAATGGTCGGAACGGTAGTAAAAGCCCTTTTCGGGGGTCGGTTCGGCGACGACGGTGCGGCCCTGCGCGGCGACAAGCGGGCGCATCAGGTCCTCAAGCTCGGACTTGCCGACCCCGATGAAGACGAAGTCCTTGGCGCGGCCGACCAGATTGACTCCGTCCATGTTCACCCCGCCCACCGTCTGGGACAGCGGATAGACCGGGTTCTCGGCATAATATTCGGAGCCGAGCAGCCCCGATTCCTCGGCGGTGACCGCAAGGAACACCATCGAGCGCTTTGGCGCGCCGGCCTTCACTTGCGCCTCGGCGATCGCGATCAGCGCGGCGGAGCCCGATGCGTTATCGAGCGCGCCGTTGCAGATGTCGTCGCCATTGACCGCGTCGCAGCGGCCGAGATGATCCCAGTGCGCGGAATAGAGGACATATTCGTCCTTCTTCTCGGTACCCGGCAGGATGCCGATGACGTTCTTCGACGCCTGGCGGCGAATGTCGTTCTCCCAGGAGACATTGGCCTTCACGCCCAGCGGCACGGCTTTGAAGCCCTTGTGCTTCGCGGCCTCGACCAGCTGGATATAATCCTTGCCGGCGCTGGCGAAGATCATCTGCGCCGCGGCCTTCTGCACCCATCCGATCGCCTTGGACTGGTCCATATGATCGCCCTTGGCGTCGGCCTCGAGCTGTGCTCCGGTCCAGCTCGACTGGACCACGCCCCAACCATAGGCGGCCGGCTCGGTATTGTGGATGATGATCGCGGCGGCGGCGCCGTGGCGCGCGGCCTCCTCGTATTTGTAGGTCCAGCGGCCATAATAGGTCATCGCCCGACCGCCGAAATCGCCGGTCAGGTCCTGCGTCTCCCAATCGGGATCGTTGATCAGGATGAGGACGGTCTTCCCCTTCACGTCGACGCCGGCATAGTCGTCCCAGCCCTTTTCGGGCGCGGTGATGCCGTAGCCGACGAACACCATCTCGCTGTCCTTCAGCTCGACCTTGGGGGTCACCTGATAGGTGCCGATCACCATGTCGGTGCGGTAGTTCAGGCTGATCCGGTCCTTGCCGCCGGTGATGTTGAGCGGCGAGACGTTCTTCGCGGTCAACTCGACCAGCGGCACGTCCTGCAGCCAGCTGCCGTGATTGCCCGGCTGGAGCCCGGCGGCCTTCATCCGTTCGATCAGGTAGGCGACGGTCTTCTCCTCGCCCGGAGTCGCGGGCGCGCGGCCCTCGAACTCGTCGGACGAGAGCTTCTGAGTCACGGTCTTGAGCGTGTCGAGCGAGATGGCCGATTTCACCGGGGCCGGCTCCTTGCTGCACGCGGCGAGCGGCAACAGCAGGGCGGCGAACATCAATGCGCGCATGGAAACTCCTTGGGATCGCTTGCGGAATGAGCGGACATTGGCAGGGGCGCGGGGTCGCCGCAAGCTGCGGGGTTTCGATTGCGTCCCTCCCGGGGCGGTGTCATGATGGTAGCGATAACATTGGAGGTGAGGATGCGGATCGCGGGGCTTTTATGCGCAGCGTTGCTGGCGTTCGGCGCATCTCCGGCGCTGGCGCAGCAGCCGGATTACACCAAGGCCAATGCCGACCGGCAGGCGATGCTCGACCGGCTGGGCATTTCCGCGTCGAGCCTTCGCCCCGGCGCGGACGGCTTTAACAAGAACGCACCCAACGCCGCCAATTACGATGAAGCCAAGGCGGGCGATCCGCTGCTCCCCGGCGTGCTGACCATGGCGAATGGCGACCGGGTCGACAGCCCGGCCATGTGGTGGCGCGAGCGGCGGCCTGAGATTGTCGGGCTGTTCGACCGCGAAATCTATGGCCGCGTGCCCGCGACGGCGCCCGCGATCCATTGGAAGCTGGTCAAGGAAGAACGCGCTACCGAGGCGGGGATGCCGGTGATCAAGCGCTGGTACGAGGGGACCGCCGATAATCGCGCCTTCCCTGCGGCATCGGCGGTGATCCAGCTGCGCTACACCGTCCCCGCCAATGCGAAGGGCAAGGTTCCGCTGATCCTGTCCTTCGGCTTTCCCGAGGGTTTCCGCTTCCCCGGCCCGCCGCGACCGCCCGAGCCGGGCCCGACCGCGCCTGAGCAATTGCTCGCCGCAGGATTCGGTTACGGCGTGGTCGTCGCCAATTCGATCCAGGCCGATAATGGCGGCGGGCTCGACGACGGGGTGATCGGCATTTCCCTGCGTGGCAAGGCGCGGAGCCCCGAGGATTGGGGCGTGTTGCGTGCCTGGGCGTGGGGGGCGAGCCGGGCGCTCGATGCGCTGGCGAAGGATCCGCGCATCGACGCGAAGCGCATCGGGATCGAGGGCCTGTCGCGCTACGGCAAGGCGGCGCTGGTGACGCTGGCGTACGACCAGCGCTTCGCGATCGGCTTTGTCGGTTCCTCGGGCGCGGGCGGCGCCGCGCTGTATCGCCGCGATTTCGGCGAACGGATGGGCAATTTGTGCGCGGGCGGCGAATATCACTGGTTCGCGGGCAATTTCCTCAAATATTGCGCCACGCTCACCGAGAAGGATTTGCCGGTCGATTCGAACCTGCTGATCGCGCTGGTCGCGCCGCGCCCGGTGTTCATCGGCGCGGGCACGGTCGAGACCGGCGACGGCTGGGTCGATCCCAAGGGCAGTTTCCTCGCGGCGCTGGCGGCGTCCCATGCCTGGGAGCTGCTCGGCAAGCCGGGGCTGAACACCAGCGAATTCCCGCCGGTGCTCGTGCCGGTGACCGAGGGCAGTATCGGCTTCCGCCAGCATCAGGGCGGGCACAACAACCACGATAATTGGCCGACCTTCATCGCCTTCGCACGGGTGCGGTTGGCGGTGCGTTAGTCGGGCGTCTCCGGATCGATCCCCGCTGCGGAAAGCAGTGCCAGCATCAGGTTGGCGCCGAACAGATAGAGCCCGGTGTAGATCGCCATTGTTGGCAGGATGAAGAGTCCGCCCTCGAACAGTCCGCAGCACTCGCCTTCCGGTAGGGACAAAGCTGGCGGGAGGAGAAGCGGTAGCGCAAAGACGGCGGCAAGCGGCACCCTTTGCCACAGAGGCATCAGGCGCGGCTGGCGACCGCGAAGCTTGCCGACGAGTCGAGCCGGAAGCGCCAACGCCGCCATTGTAGCCCAGAGCAGGGGTATACCAACCCGGATGACCTCAGGCGGCAGCGTGCCGCTGGTCCGGTAGCCCACCCAGATCGGGAGCATCGCGAAGGCCGCGAGGAGAAGCCCGGCGATGCAGGCCGGACCGGACAATTCGAATTCGGCTGATTCCTTTTCTGCCGCCCGTCGCATCCCGAAATCGCTCATGGCGGTCACGAACACCGCATGCGCGATCACGAAAGCCGTGATGAGGATCGGACTCGCGCCTTCGGACATCCCGAACATGAAAAACAAAGGAACCTGCGCCGCCGCAAAGGCGAGTGCGAGCGCGAAGCCTCGCCCGAGAAGGGGACCGAACAAGCCGCCGGCCTGGGCGGGCATTCTTATGCTCCTGCCGGAACTGGCCATCGCTTGGTTCCTCCCTGCCGTGGTCGACGCGCCCGATGTAGCGGATCGCATGCCCGGAAGGGTTGAGCGCAAGGTGATCTTGTTGTGGAATTCCTGTGCAGGGCCCCGCGCACCACGACGGCCGCGCTATCCTCGCAGAATCTTCGCCATCGCCTTGCCCTTGCCGAGTTCGTCGATCAGCTTGTCGAGGTAGCGGATTTCCTGCATCAGCCCCGCTTCCATCGCCTCGACCCGGATGCCGCAAATCGTGCCCGTGACCAGCGTGCGCGCCGGGTTCAGCCGCGGTGCGTTTGCGAAGAAGTCCTCGAAGTTCGTCCCGGCCGCCAGCGTGTCGCGCAGTTCGTCGGGCGAATAGCCGGTCAGCCAGCAGATAACTTCGTCAACCTCGGCCTGAGTTCGCTCCTTCTTCACCGCCTTGGCGAGATAGTGCGGATAGACGCTCGCGACGCTGACTCCGAAGATGCGGTGCTTGGTCATCCGCGCACCATAGCAAAAAGGCGGCCCCGAAGGACCGCCTTTTCAACTTCCATCGCTGGAGAACCGATCAGCGCGAGTAGAACTCGACGACCAGGTTCGGCTCCATCTTCACCGGATAGGGCACTTCGTCGAGCGTCGGGATCCGCGTGAAGGTGATCTTCGATGCGCCGTCCGGAGCGACATATTCGGGGATATCGCGCTCGGCCAGGCTCTGCGCTTCCATCACCAGCGCCATTTCCTGCGCCTTCGCCGACAGCGAGACTTCCTCGCCGGGCTTGATGCGGCGCGAAGCGATGTTGCACTTCTCGCCGTTGACGCGGATGTGGCCGTGGTTGACGATCTGGCGCGCGGCGAAGATCGTCGGCGCGAACTTGGCGCGATAGACGATCATGTCGAGGCGCATTTCGAGCAGGCCGATCAGGTTCTGACCGGTGTCGCCCTTCATCTTCGAGGCGTCCTCGTAAGAGCGCTTGAACTGCTTCTCGGTGATGTCGCCGTAATAGCCCTTCAGCTTCTGCTTCGCGCGCAGCTGGATGCCGAAGTCGGACATCTTGCCCTTGCGGCGCTGGCCGTGCTGCCCGGGGCCATATTCACGCTTGTTGACGGGCGACTTGGGACGACCCCAGATATTCTCGCCCATCCGGCGGTCGAGCTTGTGCTTGGCGCTGGAGCGCTTCGACATTTTGTAATCCTTGCAATTGCTAACAACGTTGGTCCCGGTACTCGCCTTCAGCGCCTGCGCGCGTCAGGGCCACCGCTTCACCGGGGTGCGGGGCCATTGCGAAGGCGGGCGCCTAGACGCCAGGGCGCGGAAAGTCAATTGCGCGTGCCGGGAGGATCGCGGTCCATGCGGTTCTGCTGCTGCTGCCCGCGCTCGACGACACTGCGATTCTCGCGCTTGAGCAAGTCCCATTCGGCCTGGGTGTGACAGATCTGGTCGAAATTGGTGCGCGATCCGGTCCTGAGCCGGCTGATACAGCTGATCCGGTTGGGATCGCGCGCCGGCCTGGCGGTGGGGGCCGGTGCGTCCTGCGCGGCCAGCAGCAATAAAGCAGTGATAATCATCGGTGCCGTTCCAATCAGCCCTGGCTGTGGTCCTTGAGCCCGCGATTCTGACCGCGCTCGATCACGCGGCGATTCTCGCTCCTGATCTGGTCCCATTCGGCCTGGCTGTGGCAAATCTGTTCGAAATTGGTGCGTGATCCGGTGCGCACCCGGTTGATGCAGCTGATCTTGTTGGGATCGCGCCCGGCGGGGTGCGCCTTGGCCGCGGCGGCGGTGTCCTGGGGGCTCATCGCGAACAGTGCGAGGCTGAGCATCATCATGGCGCGTCTCCCGAGTGGCGCTTATTCGTCCTTCATGCCGCGATTGGCTTGCCCGCGTTCGACCACGCGGCGATTCTCGCTCTTGAGCAAATCCCATTCGGCCTGGGTGTGGCAGATCTGGACGAAGTTCGTCCGCGATCCGGTCTTGAGCTGGTTGATGCAGCGGATCTTGTTGGGATCGTTCGCCGCGGGCTTCGCCTTGGGCGCCGCGGGCGCGTCCTGGATCGCCACCGAGAGCATGATTGCGAGCAACATCGTTGCGTCCCCTGAAAACTTCAACGCAGTCTAGCGCGAAGTTGGGCGCAATCCAACAGGCGTGGCAGGCCAAAAGGCGCGGCAGGATGTCCCGCCGCGCCCGATGAGCTCAGTTGGTCGTGCGGGTCGGAACGTCGCGGTTGCCGCGATTGCGGGCGGAGAGCGCGTCCCATTCTTCCTGAGTGTGGCAGACGCGAGTCGGCATGCGCGAATTGGCGCTTTCGTCCTCGCGGCAGATCTTGCGCGGTTTGGCGGGCTTGGCGGGCTTGACCGGCGTGCCGCCATTCTCGGCGCCAGTGGTCGTGGAAGGCGTGGTCTGCTGGTGAGCCGACGCCGGAAGGCCGGTCGTGACGAGGGCGAGCACCGGCAGCAGGTAAAGCGTACGCATCAAGAGAAATCCCCGGAACAGAATCGAAAGGCGGCACCATCGCCAGAAGCAGTGCGAACTCAAGCATTTTTGTGTGTCTGTCGCGGGAATCGCAACCACATCTAGGCCCGCCGCTTCGCGGGCGCATTCAGAGCCCCGCTGAGCGGCGTCAACTCGCTTGCACGTCACAACCAGCACGCGCTGCGCGAATTTCCTTGTCAGCGGGGCCCTGAGTGCGATCTCGGGCATTGCCGCTACTGAGTACAGACCCTAGGGCCGCGCCATGGAAAATACGATCGACCCGCAAGCCTGCCAGACGATGAGCGAAGTCCGCGCCGGTGTTGACGCGGTGGACCGCGCGCTGGTCGCGCTGCTCGCCCGCCGCTTCGGCTATATGGACGCCGCCGCGCGCATCAAGCCCGAACGCGGCATGGTGCGCGACGAGGCGCGCAAGGCGCAGGTGATCGACAATGCCCGGGCGAATGCGCGCGCGGCGGGGATTCCCGAGGACGCCATCGGCGCGCTGTGGGATCAACTCGTCGAGGCCTCGATCGCGCACGAATTCGAGGTCTACGACAAGCGTTAATCCTTCTTCCGCTTCTTGCCTTGAAGCGCCGAGAGCACGCCGCGGAAGGTGCGGACCTGGGGCGATGTCCAGCCCGGCTTGGTGAGCAGGGTGCGCAGTGTCCGGCGCGCCAATTGCGTGCGGTTCGGCGGGTAATAATAGCCGGTGTCGAGGAGCATCGTCTCAAGCTGCCCGATCATTCCGTCAAGCTCTTCCTGCGGCGCCGGCGGCTCGAGTTCGGTGGAGGGCGGGCTGGCGAGGCTTTCGCCTTTCGACCATTCATAGGCGACCAGGATCACCGCCTGGGCGAGGTTGAGCGACCCGAATTCGGGATTGATCGGCACCGTGACGATGGTGCGGGCAAGCGCGACATCGTCGGACTCGAGCCCCGATCGCTCGGGCCCGAACAGGATCGCCGAACGTCCCGCCGCCGCATGGATCTCCTGCGCCGCAACCTCTGGGGTAACGACCGGCTTGGTGACGCCACGCTTGCGCACGGTAGTGGCATAGACATGCGGGCAATCCGCGACCGCCTCGGCGACGGTCTCGAACAGCCGCGCCTTTTCGAGGACGATATCCGCCCCGCTCGCCGCCGGGCCCGCGCTCGGATTCGGCCAGCCGTCGCGCGGGGCGACCAGGCGCAAATCGGTCAGCCCGAAATTGAGCATCGCGCGCGCAGCCTTGCCGATATTCTCGCCCAATTGCGGGCGGACGAGGACGATAACAGGGTTCACTCGCGCGCCGCCTCGCTGACATTGCCCGCGAATTCCTCGAAGTCCTTGGCCTCGCGAAAATCCTTATAGACGCTGGCGAAGCGGATATAGGCGACCGGATCGAGGCCCTTGAGCCCCTCCATCACCATCTCGCCGATGCGCTGCGACGGGATTTCGCTCTCGCCCATCGTCTCCAGCTGGCGCTGGATGCCCGAAACGAGCTTCTCGATCTGGATCGGCGTCACCGGGCGCTTGCGGACCGCGATCGAAACCGAGCGGACCAGCTTGTCGCGGTCGAAGGGCTCTCGCTTGTCCTCGCTCTTGAGCACGGTGAGGTCGCGCAGCTGGATGCGCTCGAACGTGGTGAAGCGCGCGGCGCAGGCCTCGCACTGCCGCCGTCGCCGGATCGCCGCGCCGTCCTCGGTCGGACGGCTGTCCTTTACCTGGGAGTCTTCGTTTCCACAGAAAGGACAGCGCATTATTCCCTCTCCCCTTCAGGGGAGAGGGTGGCCGATCGAAGCGAGGTCGGGAGAGGGGCAGAGAGGGTGGGGCGCGTCGCTAGGCCCCTCTCCCCGGCCCTCTCCCCGCAAGCGGAGAGAGGGAGAAGAGTCATTCAGGCGTCCGGATAGATCGGGAAGCGCGCGCACAGCGCACTGACCCGCTCACGAACATTGGCCTCGACCTGGCC